>Ga0160428_1001507_pt1 | contig 17323 bp, 15 predicted proteins | sample SolpanmetagenomM_FD_108198 | JGI IMG/M metagenome (GOLD analysis project Ga0160428, IMG submission 108198) | Solar panel surface microbial communities from Lawrence Berkeley National Laboratory, California, USA - M | ecosystem: Engineered > Built environment > Solar panel > Unclassified ... | reverse complement strand
CCGGCGAGGTCGCCGACCACGCCGCCCCCGAGCGCCACGATCGTCGTGCGCCGCTCCACGCCGCCGTCGAGCAACTGCCCGACCACGGCCGTGTAGCTTTCGAGGCTCTTGGAGGCTTCGCCCGGCGGCACTACGATCGTACGATGGGCGATGCCGGTTTCGTCGAGCCCGGCCAGCAGCGTCGGCAGGTGAATGGCGGCCACCGTTTCGTCAGTGACGATGACGACGCGCTTTTGCGGCAGGACCTCCGCCATGTGGGCGCCGGCGCGCGCCAGCAGGCCGCTGCCGATGACGACGTTGTAGGAGGTGGTCGCCAGGCTCACCGGCAGGCGGCGCGGCGGGCTCCAACTCTCCAGCTCGCCGATCACGCGGTTCATGGTCACATCGGGTGGCTCGTCGCCGCAATCGACCACGATGTCTGCCTCAGCATAGATCGGATGCCGCTGCTCCATCAGCCCGGCCAGGATCTTGGCCGGGTCGCCATTGGCGAGCAGCGGCCGGTTGCTGCGCGATGCGACCCGGCGGACCAGCGTCGGCAACGGACACCGCAGCCAGACTGACACGCTGCTGTCGCGCACGGCGGCCCGGGTGGTGCGGTCCATGAAGGCGCCGCCGCCGGTGGCTAGCACCAGGGGATCGCCGGCCAGGAGCCTCCGGATGACCCGGCGCTCGCCGTCGCGGAACTCCGGCTCGCCGAAGCGCGCGAACAATTCCGGGATCGTCCGCCCGGCCGCAAGCTCGATCTCGGCGTCTGCATCGCGGAACGGCAGGCCGAGCCGGGCGGCGAGCCGACGCCCGATGCTGGTCTTGCCGGCGCCCATCAGGCCGATCAGCACGACACTGCGTCCCGCGAGTTGCGGGATCTTCTCGAGGGGGAGGACACTGGCCTCACGTATGGCGGCCGAGCCGGGACCGATGTTGCGCGTCATGACGGCGGAGGCTAGCACAAGCCTCCCTTTCCCGGCCACGCACGCCCCCAATGGACCTGATATGAGTCGACTTCTGCTGCTGGTGCTCGCCGTTCTGATCCTTCTCGGGATCGCCGGATCGCTTCTGCTCGGCGCTTTCCCACCCACCCCACAGGCGCAGCAGGTTCAGCGAGTCCTGCCGAACGACAAGTTCGCCCCTGCTCGCTGACCTGGCCCGCTGACGGCGCGGCGATGAACCGGCACGTCGAGGCATTCCTGGAGATGCAGGCGGCCGAACGCGGGGCCGCGCGCAACACCGTGCTGGCCTACGCCGCGGACCTGCAGTGTCTGGACGCCTTCGCCAAAGCCGAAGGTGCTGGGCTCGAGACGGCCGACCCTGCGTTGCTCGGTGCGTTCGCGCGCTCGCTGCACGGCGACGTTTCCGCGCGCACGGCGGCACGGCGGCTGTCGGCGGTGCGCGGCTTCTACCGCTTCCTGGCGCGCGAAGGCATCCGGGCCGACGATCCCAGTCAGCTGCTCGACGCACCGCAGATCCGCCCGGCACTGCCGAAATATCTAGCAGAGTCCGAGGTCGATGCGTTGCTGGTCGCGTCCAGCGACTCGGTGGTGGGGCGGGCGGCGCTGGAGCTACTTTACTCGACCGGCCTGCGCGTCTCCGAGCTGTTGGGCGTGCGCCGGGTCGCGCTGCGCGGCGATGCGGATACGCTGATCGTCCGCGGTAAAGGCGCCAAGGAACGCATGGTGCTGCTGTCCCGCCCGGCACGGGAGGCCGCCGCCGCGCTGGTGGCGACCACGCCGGGTCCCTGGTTGTTCCCCGGACGCGACCCCCGCCGCGCCCTGACCCGGCAGGGATTGGGCCTGATCCTCAAGCAGATCGCGCTCGAGGCGGGCCTCGACCCGGCCCGCGTCAGCCCGCACGTGCTGCGGCACAGTTTCGCCAGCCACATGTTGGCCCGCGGCGCCGACCTGCGCAGCCTGCAGATCCTGCTCGGCCATGCCGACATCGCGACCACGCAGATCTACACGCATGTGCTGACCGAACGGCTGCAAGAACTGGTGCAGCTACACCACCCCCTGGCGCAGGCGAGCCGGCGAGGGTAAGTCGCCGCGATGCGTCAATTCCTCGACTTCGAACGGCCACTCGCCGAGCTCGAACACAAGATCGACGAGCTCCGCAAGAGTCAGGAGCCCGGCGGCATCGACATCGAGGAGGAGATCCGTCAGCTCGAAGCCAAGACCGGCGAGCAACTGCGCGAGACCTACGCCAAGCTCAGCCCCTGGCAGAAGACCCAGGTCGCCCGGCATCCGGACCGGCCGCATGCGCTGGCCTACATCGCCGGGCTGATCACCGACTTCGTGCCGCTGGCCGGCGACCGCGCCTTTGCCGACGACGCGGCCATCGTCGGCGGCATCGGCCGCTTCCGCGGGCACTCCGTCATGGTGCTGGGCACCGAGCGCGGGGCGGATACCGAGACCCGCATCGCGCATAATTTCGGCATGGCGCGGCCCGAGGGCTACCGCAAGGCGCGGCGGCTGATCGAGTTGGCCGGGCGGTTCGGGCTGCCGATACTCACCTTCGTCGATACAGCCGGCGCGTTTCCCGGCATCGACGCGGAATCGCGCGGCCAGGCGGAAGCGATCGCCCGCTCGATCGAGGCATGCCTGGAATCACCGGTGCCGATCGTGGCGACCATCATCGGCGAGGGCGGGTCTGGCGGCGCCATTGCGCTGGCCGCAGCCGACCGGGTGCTGATGCTCGAACACGCGGTGTATTCCGTCATCTCGCCGGAAGGTTGCGCCAGCATTCTCTGGCGGGAGGCCTCGCAGGCGCCGGCGGCGGCGGATGCGCTGAAGATGACGGCAGGGGACCTGCTGGGACTGCGGGTGATCGACTCCATCGTGCTCGAGCCGTTGGGCGGCGCCCATCGGGAGGCGCAGGCGGCCGTGTCGGCGGCGGGCGAGGCGATCTGGTTGGCGTTGGAGCCGTTGCTGCCTTTGACGCCGGCGGCGTTGAAGGCACAGCGACGGGAGAAGTTCCTGGCGATTGGGCGCGACGGCGAGGGGTAGGCCGGCGACGGCGCGCTACGCCTCGGTCACATCCGGGCGCAGCGGGACGATGCCGGCTTGGGTGCCCAGCACGATCGTGACCGGGGCGGTCGTCGAGCCGATGGACTGTAATACTCGCAGGTTCTGAAGCTCGGGATTATTGCGCAACATGCGGGCCGCATTGGCCAGGGCGCGGAGCGCGGCCTGTTCCGCATGGGCGCGTTCCAGTGCGGCCTGCCCCTCGCGCCTGGCCTTCTCCACTCCGGTCAACAAGCGGCGGAGGTCGGCGGGCAGCACGATGTCGCGTAGCCGGACCGTCTCGATCCTGACCCCTAATCCTTCGCAATCCCGGGTGACGAGGCCGAGCAACTCCGCATCCAGGATCTCGCGCGCCAATTTTGCGAGATCCTCGGCCGTCCGCGATGCAGCGATCTGACGCAAGGCAAACTGCACGCTCGTTTGGATCGCGTTGGGGTAGGAACCGTCATCACGGCTATGGGCCAGATGAGGGTCGGTGACCACGAACTCCGCCACGGCGCCGAGCTTCGGCAGAAAGGCGTCGGCGGACAGGACCTCCTGTCCCGAGACGACGAGCGACTGACGCTTCGTGCTCACCAGAACCAGGGTCTCCCGCGATGTGACGCGATGTCGGCCGGGGGCGAGCGTATGGTCGAAGCGGCCGTCACGATAGAGCAGGCCGACCTGGCCTTCCGTCACGATCTTCCAGTCGCCGGTCCAGGCCTCGAACATAGATGACCCCAAAAATGCGCCCGTGCTCGCCGAAACCGTGATCGGTCCGCGGGACTGCTCCAACGTCCGGGGCAGTCGCAAGACGAACAGATAACCTGCCCTAAAGCAAGGTTCCGGCGAGACTACGGCACGTCCAGTGCGCGAGACGCCACCGCAGCCCGAGTTCCTATGGAACCCACGCGGACACAGCCTCTCGCAAATCGAGGAATTGAACCTCGGCCCGAGACTAGCAGGCGAACCGACCGCCACGTCAATCCGGCTTGGGGCCGAGACGGTCCTGCCGCGTTGCGTGATCTGGCCGTGTGATCCTATTCTGGCCGTCGATGCTCACTCCTGCCCAAGCGGCCGACCCGACTGCGCCGACCATCACTCTCGCGCAATTCTTCAAAGTGTTTCCATCGGTCTGTCTGCCGATGTTCCTGGCCTCGGTGGACCAGACCATCGTGGCCACTGCGCTGCCGAACATCGCCGGGTCGTTGGGCGACGTGGAGCGGGTGTCGTGGGTGGTGGTGGCCTATCTGATGGCGACCACGATCGCGGCACCGGTGTATGGCAAGCTCGGCGACGTGCTCGGGCGGCGGCGCCTCCTGTTCATCGCGCTGACGCTGTTCCTGGTCGCCAGCGTGCTCTGCGCCCTGGCGCCGACGATGCTGGCGTTGATCGGCGCGCGCGTGCTGCAGGGGGCCGGCGGCGGCGGGCTGATGACGCTGTCGCAGGCGCTGGTCGGCGAGATCGTTCCCCCGCGGGAGCGGCCGCGCTTCCAGGGCTACTTGGCCGGCACTTTTATGGTGTCGTCCACCTTCGGGCCGGTGGCGGGAGGCTGGCTGACGCAGCATTTCGGCTGGGCGTCGGTGTTCTACGTCAACCTGCCGCTGGGTGCGGTGGCCATGCTGCTGGCGTTCCGGCTGCCGAACCGGCGCGAGGTCGGCGCCAAGTTCCGGTTCGATTGGCTCGGGATCGGCTTGCTGGCCGGTTTCGTCATTCCGCTGCTGCTGGCGCTGGAACGGGCGCAGCGCCTGTCCGTGGCTGCCGTGCCGCTGATCCTCGGCCTGGTGGCCCTCGCCATCGTCTCGCTCTGGTTGCTGATCCGCCAGGAGCGCCGGGCGGCGTCTCCCTTGATCCCCGTCCGCATCCTGGCGATGCCGTCGATCTGGCGCTGCGACGCCATGGCGGCGTGCGTCGGTGCCGGCATCGTCGGCGCCGTGACGTTCATGCCGATCTATCTTCAGGTGGTGCGCGGGGCCGACCCGGCCATGGTCGGCCTGCTGCTGCTGCCGCTCACGGCCGGTATCGCGCTCGGATCGATCATGACCGGGCGCTTGATGGTCAAGACCGGGCGGACGGCGATCTTTCCATCCATTGGCCAACCGATCGTCGCGACAGGCTGGGCCGTTCTGGCATTCTTCGGCCCGTCGATCCCGCTGACCTGGTTGCCGGCGCTGTTCATCGTCATCTCTGTCGCCACCGGCACCACGATGCCCGTGGTGCAGTTGACCGTGCAGATCGAGGCCGGGCCCAAGAACCTTGGCGCTGCGTCGGCCAGCGTCCAGTTCACGCGCTCGATCGGGGCCGCCCTCGGCACCGCCTCCGTAGGCGCGGTGCTGTTTGCCGTGCTCGCCGCTCAGGACCCGGTGGTCGCGACGTTGTTCGCCGACATCGTCGAGCGTGGGCCGGCCGTGCTGAATACCGTGACATCCGAACTGCGCGCCAACCTGTCGGCCGACATCATCGGGGCGTTCCGGGGTGCTTTCCTGACGATCGCCGGGTTCAGCGTCATAGCGGCGGTTTTAGCCTGGTCGCTTCCGGCCCGACGGATCGACTAGAGCGGATACTCGTAGCGGATGAAGCCAGTGTGCTTGGCCAGCCGGTCATAGAGCGTCCGCGCCGTCGTGTTGTGCGATTGCGTCAACCAATACATCCGGGTGGATCCGCCGCTGCGCGCCTCGTGGGCAACCGCCTCGATCAACGCCCGTGCAACGCCACGACCGCGATACGCTTCGTCGGTAAACAGGTCTTGAAGGTAGACCACCGGCTGCAGCGTCCAGGCGCTCGGATGCCGCAGGAAATGGGTGATGCCGAGGATCTCGCCATTCTCGCGCGCCGCGAAACCGCGTAGCTCGTCACCGATCAGGATGCGGGCCCAGCTATGCTCGAATATTTCTGGCGAGAGCGTGGTGTCGTAGAAATCGAGATACGCGCGCCATAACTCGGTCCAACGCTGCCGGTCCGCCGGGAGCAACGGACCGATCTCGATCACGGTTGCTCACCGCCCTCGGGGCCATAGAACACCGCCCAGACCGCGAAGTCCGGTGACGTGTCCTCGAAATCGTGATGCGCTCCAGCCGGCACGAACAATATGTCGCCCGCAGCGATCGACGCCGAGGAGTGCCCTTCAAGTCCATCCAACAGCTCGTCGAACGGACCGGTGTGGTTGCCCCGTCTGAACGTCGCGGTTCCTGAAACCACGAAGTACAGCTCGTCACGATCATGCGGAACGTGCTGCACGCCCACCTGGGGACGGAACCAGCGTACTTCCATGGACCCGTGCGACAGAACACGGACGCTCGGGTGCCCGGGATCATTGGGCATTCCGTGCACAGCGGCCGGCGAGACGTGCAGATCTAGTGTGGCGTCGTCTGGCATTAGCATTCCTGCCACGAGAGCGCAGAGGTTGGGATGAACTTGCCCATGTTAAGATACTCTGTGCGGTCGCGCCGCGGAATAATCTGCGGCGCCATGTGGCGACCCGGTTCCGTCCCAATCGGCTTTCAACACCTCGCCGGCGAGATACAGGCTGCCGCAGATCAGAATCCGCGACTCGCCAGGCGCAATCTGGCGTAGCGCCTCGGCCACGGTCGGACCCGGCTTGGCGACGTCGCCGGATGCGGCAATCACCTGATCGACCGACAGCGCGTCGAGCTGGTGCGGCTCCTGCACCGCCCAGACCGAGGTTGCCAACGGCAGCAACGGCTGCAGGAACGCGCCGGCATCCTTTGAACGCTTCATCCCGACAATCAGGTGGATCGGCCGATCCTGCCAGTCGCGCAGCATTTCAGCCAGCACGCGCCCGGCGCCCTCGTTATGCGCACCATCCAGCCAAACCTCGGCGCTCGACGGCGCCAGCGCGGCAAGCTGCCCGGACAGGCGCTGCATCCGTGCCGGCCATTCGGCACGTCCGAGGCCGGCCGGAGCCATCGCGACGCCGGCAACGCGCAACGTGGCAACGGCGATGCCGGCATTGTCGAGCTGATGGTGGCCCAGCAGGGAAGGAGGCGGCAGATCTAGGCTGCCGGTCGAATCCGTGTAGACGAGCCCGGAGCCGCGGACCTCGATGTCCCAATCCCGAAATCGCTGCAACAGCGGCGCGCCGACACGCTCGGCCGCCGCCGCGATGACCGCGAGCGCCGCCGGGTCCTGCGCGCCGGTCACGACCGGGACCCCTGGTTTGATGATGCCGGCCTTTTCGGCCGCGATCGCCGCCAGCGTGTCGCCGAGCAGGTCGCGGTGATCCAGCGAAATCGACGTGATCGCGCAAGCCTGTGGTGTGATGACGTTGGTCGCATCGCCGCGGCCACCGAGCCCGACCTCGAGCACGCAGAGATCGGCCGGGGTCGCCGCGAATAGCTGGAACCCTGCCGCGGTGATCACCTCGAACACCGTGATCGCCTCGCCGCCGTTCTCGCGCTCGATGGTCTCGAGCGCCTCGGCCAATGCTGCGTCCGACACCAACTCGCCCGCAATACGGAACCGCTCGTTGAAACGAATCAGATGCGGCGACGTGAACACGTGCACGCGCGACCCGGCCGCCTCCGCGAGCGCCCGCATGAATGCGCAGGTGCTGCCTTTCCCATTCGTGCCGGCAACGTGCAGCACCGGGGGAAGCCGCCGTTCCGGATGACCGAGCCTGGCCAAGAGACGCTCGAGCCGCTCCAGGCTGAGATCGATTAGGCGGGGATGGAGACCGTGCAACCGATCGATGATCGGTTCGATACGGCCCTGCATGTGACTCACGCCGCGTCCAAATTCAGCTCTTTGGGGGTGCGCTCGCGCAGCAGCCCGATGATGCGGCCCAAATGCTCGCGCATGTCACCACGCTTGACGACGAGGTCGACGATGCCGTGCGCATGGAGATACTCGGCGCGCTGAAAGCCGTCGGGCAGCGTCTCGCGGACGGTCTGCTCGATGACGCGGGGACCGGCGAAGCCGATGAGGGCACCGGGCTCGGCGATCTGGATATCGCCTAGCATGGCGAAGCTAGCGGTCACGCCGCCGGTGGTGGGGTCGGTCAGCACGGTGATGAACGGCAGCCCGGCTTCCTTGACCATCTGCACGGCGATCGTGGTGCGCGGCATCTGCATCAGGCTGACGGCGCCTTCGTACATCCGCGCGCCACCGGAGGCGGTGAAGATGATCAACGGAGCCGCCTGCAGCACTGCCAGCCGTGCCGCCGAGATGATGGCCTCGCCGACCGCGGCGCCCATGCTGCCGCCCATGAACTCGAAATCCATTGCCGCGACGACGGCGCGATGGCCACTGATCGTTCCATGCGCAACCAGGATGGCGTCGTAGAGCCCGGTCTTCTCGCGGGACTCCTTCAGCCTGTCGGAGTATCGCTTGCTGTCGCGGAAGGCCAACGGGTCCTGCGGAACGCGCGGCAGTTCGATCCGTGTGGGTCCGCCGACGCCGTCGACAATCGGGTCGAAGGTATAGGTGAGGCGCTCGGACGCTTTGACGCGCAGGTGGTAGCCGCAATGCGAGCAGACCTTGAGCGACCGGTCGAGATCGTTCTTGAACAGCATCTGCTGACAGCTCGGGCACTGGATCCAGAGATTCTCCGGCACCTCGCTGCGGGAGAACAGCGTCCGGATGCGCGGCCGAACGTATTCCGACAGCCAGCTCATGCCAGTTCGGTGACCCGTGCACCGCGCACGCCAGCGGCCAGCCCACGCACCTGGGCGAGCACCTGTTCGGCGGTGTCCGCCGCGGCGGCGCCACTCGAGTCGAGGCTCGCCGCCAACGTCTCCATCAGCGCCGAACCGACCACGGCGGCGTCGGCCACGCGAACTGCCGCGGCGGCCTGCTCCGGGGTGCGGACGCCGAAGCCGATGGCGATCGGCAGGTCCGTCGCACGGCGCAGGCGCGGCATCGCCGTCGCCAGGCTGGCTGCCGTCGGGCTGCGTGTGCCGGTGATGCCGGTGATGCTGACGTAGTAGACGAAGCCCGAACTGCCATCGAGCACGACCGGCAGCCGCTCGTCATGCGTGGTCGGCGCGATGAGGCGGACGATGTCGATCCGATGCTCGGCCGCGTGAGGCACCAGCAAGTCGGCCTCCTCGGTCGGCAGGTCGACGACGATCAGCCCATCCACGCCGGCCGCAGCCGCATCGGCGCAGAAGCGGGCCGGGCCATAGCTATCGATCGGGTTGAGGTAGCCCATCAGAATAATCGGCGTGTCTCGGTCCTCGGCGCGGAAGGCGCGCACCATCTCGAGCGTGCCGGCCAGGGTCGCGCCGGCCTTCAGCCCGCGCAGCCCGGCGGCCTGGATGATCGGGCCATCGGCCATCGGGTCGGTGAACGGCATGCCGATCTCGATCAGGTCGGCACCCGCCGCCGGCATCCCGCGCAGGATGGCCAGCGACGTCGCATGGTCCGGGTCGAACGCTTCCAGGAACGGGATCAACGCGCCGCGCCCTTCTTCCTTCAGCGCGGCGAACTTGGCGGCGATCCGGCTCATAGCTCGACGCCGAGATGCTGGGCGACGGAGAAGATGTCCTTGTCGCCGCGGCCGCACAGATTCATCAGCACGATGGCATCGCGGTCCAGCGTCGGCGCCAGCTTCTGCACGTATGCCAAGGCATGCGCCGGCTCGAGGGCCGGAATGATGCCCTCGGCCCGCGTGCAGAGCTGGAAGGCGTCCAGCGCTTCCTGGTCGGTTGCCGCGACATACTCGACCCGGCCGATCTCGTGCAGCCACGAGTGCTCCGGCCCGATCCCGGGATAATCCAACCCGGCGCTGATGCTGTGCGCCTCTTGGATCTGCCCGTCGGCATCCTGCAGCAGATAAGTCCGGTTGCCATGCAGCACGCCCGGCCGGCCGCGGCTCAGGCTTGCCGCATGCTCTTGCGTATCCAACCCTCTGCCCGCAGCCTCAACGCCGACCAGGCGCACGGTCTCATCGTCCAGGAACGGATGGAACAGCCCCATGGCGTTGCTGCCGCCACCGATCGCGGCAACGATCACGTCGGGTAGCTTGCCTTCGGTCTCCAGCAGCTGCGCCCGTGCCTCGGTGCCGATGACGCTCTGGAAATCGCGCACCATGGCCGGGTAGGGATGGGGGCCGGCGACTGTCCCGATAAGATAATATGTGTCCTCGACGTTGGCGACCCAGTCGCGCATCGCCTCGTTCATCGCGTCCTTGAGCGTGCCGGCGCCGGAGGTGACCGACACGATTTCGGCCCCGAGCAGCTTCATACGGAACACGTTCGGCTTCTGCCGTTCGACGTCAGTGGCGCCCATGTAGATCACGCAGGGCAGGCCGAACAGCGCGCAGACGGTGGCGGTGGCGACGCCGTGCTGGCCGGCGCCGGTTTCGGCGATGATGCGCGTCTTGCCCATGCGGCGGGCCAGCAGGATTTGGCCGATACAGTTGTTGATCTTGTGGCTTCCGGTGTGATTCAGCTCGTCGCGCTTGAAAAAGATGCGCGCGCCGCCGATCCGGTCGGTCAGCCGTTCGGCGAACCAGAGCGGGCTCGGGCGGCCGACATAATCCTTGAGGTAGCGGTCCAGTTCGGTCCGGAACGCCGGGTCGGCCTTGGCGGCTTCGTAGGCCTGTTCCACCGCCAGGATCAGCGGCATCAGGGTCTCGGCGACGAAGCGGCCGCCAAAGGCGCCAAATCGGCCACGGGAATCTGGGCCGGACCGAAGGCTGTTCGGGCGGGTGATGGTAGCGGCAGAACTCATGGGTGGATCTCCATCGCGACGGTTTAGACCAGGCGAGCCGCCGGGTCACGCTCTGGTGGCGGGATGCCGATCAGTTTAGGAAACCTCATGCTCTACGTGAACAACGGCTCTTCACCGCGTGCAGTGCTGCCAGCCGGCGAACATGATCTTTCCGGGTTCGACGGGGTCTGGCTCGACCTGCTCGACCCCACGGATCAGGAACGGTCCGCCGTGGAGCGGCTGACCCGGCTTCGGGTGCCGGCCCAGACCGACATCGCCGAGATCGAGAGCAGCAGCCGGCTGATGTCGGAGGGGGAGGCGCTGTATCTGAGCATGCCGCTGGCGTATTTCGATCGCGAGCGCGAGGCGTCGTCGTCATCGCCGATCGGGTTCGTGCTATCGGCCAAGTATCTCATCACGATCCGTTACGCCACGCTTCCGGTGTTCGACATCTATGCCGAACGCTTCGCCAGCAACGTCCATACGACGAGCGGCGGGGCATTCATCGGCCTGCTGGAAGCCATCATCGACCGGCTTGCCGACGTGCTGGAGCATGTCGGGTCCGATCTGTCGCAGGTATCGCATCAGATTTTCGGCAGCGAGCGCGCCACTGAACGAAACGCCAACGTCATCGACGCCCGCCTGCGCGAGACGCTGGGGCGAATTGGGCGACGCGGGGATCGGTTGGCCAATATCCGCGACAGCCTGGTCGGCACCCAGCGCATCGTCAACTACGTCCATGACGTGGGCAAGGAGTGGATGGATCCGACGCTGGTGCATCGGTGCGGCACCTTGCGGGCCGACATCGCGTCGCTGACGGAATACGACGTCCAGCTGAGCAACAAGGTGCAGTTCCTGCTTGATGCGACGCTCGGGTTCATCAACATCGAACAGAATAATGGTATCAAGATCCTGACCGTCGTATCGGTCGTCGGCGTGCCGCCGACATTGATCGCCAGCATCTATGGGATGAACTTCAAATGGATTCCCGAACTGGAGTGGCATTATGGCTACTTCTACGGTCTGACCGTGATCGTGCTGAGCGCGATCCTGCCGATGTTGTGGTTCAAGCGGCGCGGCTGGATCTGACCCGCATCGCCGTCATCGCCCTGCTGACGGCGCTGGCCTCGACCACGGCGCGGGCGCAGCCTGCCGCGCAGCCTGCGCCACTGTTGCAGGACCCTTCGCTGACGACGCTGCTTCAACCGCAGAAGCTGGACAATTCCCGCCCGCTGCTCAGGCCGGGCGGCGAGGGGACGGGGTCGCCGGACGCGACCGCCAATGGCAACACGCCATGCGTCCGTCAGGGCGGGGTTCCGGCAACGGGTGCGGCTGGGACCAGACCCGGCGCGGCTCCATCGGTTTTCGGCGGCGGGTCCGGCCCTGGTGACTATGGCCGCTATTTGCCCAACGCGGCGGCACCCTCGAGCACTGCTTCCGCCACGCCACGACCTGCGGCGCCACCCGCTCGCAATTCCGGTGTTGATCGCCCGCTCTACGGCGGCACGGACCGTCCGCTCTGGGACACCGGAGAACGCCGCCCGCCTTCCGGCACGGCTTCTCAATCTTCCCCGGGCAAGCCGTCGCAGCCCTCCGGAGCGGCCCAGACCACTGGCACCCCGGCGCCCGGCACCCCCCAGAGCCGCCTGCCAAGAGACCGTCCTCTTTGGGCGGATGGTTCGCTCATGGCCTCCACCGACCCGGCCGCCGGTGCCGGCACCACCCCCTGTGTCGACCCGGCACCCACGACCTCACGCTAGGTCGTCCATGACGGCGCATTCACCAAATCTTTAGCTTTCCAGTGCGTAATGACGCACATGGTATCGCACATCTACATAGCCCGGTGCGGGATTGTCCTTAGCTTCCTACTGACGCTCGCCGTGTTCAACGGTGCGTCGGCAGACGAAGCAAAGACCCAGCCTTATGATTGGGCACCTGAAAGCGGCAAATTGCTGGCCACGGCCGGCGTATCGCAGATCGAAGGTGCCGGCGGCGGCGGCCTGGTGCCGTGGGCTCTCATCACCGGCTACGGCACGCGCGACGCCGTGGGCGGCAATGCACACTACACCTTTGTCCGCACATCAAGCTTCGACCTGCATTCGGCCGGCGCCGCATTGGGCCTGTATGACCGGGTCGAGGTGTCGTTTGCGCGCCAATGGCTGGATACCAGACTGGTCGGCGCCAAGATCGGCCTGGGCAAGAATTTCATGATCGACCAGAACATCGCTGGTCTAAAGGTCCGGCTGTTCGGCGATGCCGTCTACGATCAAGACCGCTGGTGGCCGCAAGTCTCGGTCGGCATGCAATACAAGGCCAATAATCGTGGCGCGCTGCTATCTGCCATCGGCGCTCGCTCGTCGGACGGGGCGGATTTCTACATCGCAGCCACGAAGTTGCTGCTCGCGAACAACCTGCTGGTCAACGCGACCGTCCGTGCCACACGGGCCAACCAGTTCGGGTTGCTCGGCTTCGGCAGCGATCGTCACCCCGGCTACAGCCCACAGTTCGAGGGCAGCGTCGTTTATCTTATCGACCGGAATTTTGCCGTTGGCGGCGAGTTTCGCACCAAGCCGGACAATCTCGCCTTTGCTCACGAAGACAACGCTTGGGATGTGTTTGGCGCCTGGTTCATCAACAAGAACGTCTCCGCCACCGCCGGCTACGCGAACCTTGGACGGATCGCGGGCCAGACCAGTCAAGGCGGACTGTATTTCTCACTCCAGGTAGGATTTTGATCGATGTCCGCTCGGAAATGCGCCCTTGTGCTCGCCGGCCTGCTTGCCCTGAGCGGACATCGGGCGAATGCTTCATCACTCTTCGAGGATTTGGGTGAGAAGCCCGGCATCGAACGCCTGATCGCCCGTGTGATGCCCATCTGGAACGCTGACCCACGCGTCGGGCCGACATTCGCCGATACGAACCTTACCCGCTTCAAACGGATCCTTGTTGAGCAGATCTGCAGCCTCTCGGGTGGCGACTGCAAATATAACGGTCGCTCGATGGCCGACGCCCATAAGGGTCTCCATCTGGCGAACGTTCAATTCAACGCCCTGGCGGAGGACCTGCAGGATGCCATGGAGCAGGAGCATTATGCCTACTCCGTGCAGAATCGGTTACTTGCATTGTTAGCCCCGATGCAGCGCGACGTGGTGACCCGGTGAAGGCCGTTGGGGTCGCTACCTTGGCTGCTGTCGCCTTGATCCCGGCGCTCACGGCTCTCGCTGCAGCGCCGGTGGTGGTCAATCAGGTCCGTCGCGCTTTTTCGGTTCGCGAACTGCACATCAAACGTGGCGATACGGTCCGCTTCAACAATGTCGACGAGTTTCTCCACCAAGTCTACGTGGAGTCGCCGACGTTCAAATACTCGTCGAGCGAGCAATCGCCTGGACAACTGGTGGATGTCGTCTTCACATCGTCAGGAACGTTCGAAGTCAAATGTGAGATTCATCCCAAGATGACGATGACCGTCACTGTGGAGTGATCTTGCTATTCGCCGGCAGTTCAAATTCTTTACCGTGAAGTGAGACCTCTCAAACCGTCGAGCCTAGCATGTCGATCCGCCTGAAAATCCTAGTCGCTTGCCTATGTCTTACAGCGATTACAATCGCATCCGGCGTTCTTGCACGTGCGAGCCAGTCTGAGTTGGGTGGCTTGGCATTTCGCTTGTACGATGATGCCTTTATGTCGATGAGCTATCTTCGCTCGGCGCAGAATACACTACTCTCCGTCTCACGCGACCTTGCCGCTCCCGCCGTCGAAGGCCAATCCTCCGTGGACGAGAAGATGGATTCCGCGGTGAGCGATCTTCAGGTCGCGCATGACCGGGCGCTCTCGCCCCAAGGCGCCAAGGCAGCGACGTGGCTGCAACAACAAGTGGCGACACTGCAGCAGGAGGTTCGATCAGGGCATCCCGTTCATCATTCCGTCTTGTCCAACATCGAAGAACATTTCGACTCCGCAGTCGAAATAAATGCGGGAGATGGCTTCCGATTTCGCCGCGAGGCAGTGGGTCTGATCGCTCATGTCAAGCAACAGACCTGGGTTGTGATGGCGATCTCGGTGACGGTTGCGCTTGCCATCACCGTGCTGCTGAGCCGTGCGATCGTGCCGTCGGTTCGATATGCCGTTGGGATCGCGACGAACATCGCCTCCGGTCGTCTCGACAACCCGATCGGCATCACCGGCAGTGGTGAAACGGGTGTACTGCTCCGCGCGCTGGGGACCATGCAGCGGAGCATCGCTGACAAGATGGCGCAAATCGAACGATTGATGGCTCAACAGGCGTCCAATCATGCCACCGAAATCGCCGCGCAACACCTCCGCTTCGAGATTGCGCTCGAGAACATGGTGCAAGGCCTTTGTATGATCGACGCCGAGCGTCGCATCATCGTGCACAATCGGCGCTTTGCCGAGATGTTCACCGAGATCGGGGTGGGGGCCCCGCTAGCTGCGGCGCTGCCGACCCCTCTGGTTCTGACCCGACCGGCCGATCAAGGCACATCCAGTTCATACAGTCGAACGCTGGACGATGAGCGGATCATAGCCGTGTCAGAACGACCGATGAGTGCCGGCGGTTGGGTGGTCACCTATGACGACGTGACGGAGCGCCATCGCAGCGAGGCTCGCCTGGCCCACATGGCGCGGCACGACATGCTCACCGGCTTACCGAACCGGCTGAGCTTTCAAGAGCAGACAGACACGGCATTGGCCGAATTGCGCGATGGCGATGCCGTCGCCGTCCTGTGCCTCAACCTGGATCATTTCAAGGCGATCAACGACTCTCTGGGGCACTCGTTTGGAGACGCCTTACTGTGCGAAGTCGCCAAACGCCTCAATGGTGAAGTCAGCGAGCAGGTCTTCGTAGCGCGGCTCGGTGGCGACGAGTTCGGGGTTCTTCAAATCAGCCAAGACCAGCCAACCAGCGCCAAGAAATTGGCTGAACGACTATCGACCATCATCGCCGAAATCTCCGACATCAACGGTGAACGGGTGGCTGTCACGATCAGCACCGGTATCGCGATCCAGGCTGATGGATCTGGCAATGCGGAGACTTTGCTCAAAAACGCTGGTCTCGCCCTTTATCGCGCAAAATCCGACGGTCGGGACACCTTCCGTTTCTTCGAGAGTGCGATGGACGCTCTTATGCAGGCGCGTCGCATGCTTGAGATCGACCTGAGGCAGGCCATCGAAGCCAAGCAATTCGTGGTCTACTACCAGCCTCTCGTGACGACGCGTACTGGCCAAGTCAGCGGCTTTGAAGCTCTCGTCCGTTGGCCCCATCCCACTAGGGGATTGGTTTCCCCGATCGAGTTCATCTCCGTTGCCGAGGAAACCGGCCTGATCGGCCGGCTCGGCGCTCTGGTCATGGAACAAGCGTGCGTGGACGCGGTGAACTGGCCGGAAAGCATCAAAGTCGCCGTCAATCTTTCGCCGCTCCAGTTCAAGAATGCCAATTTGGCGTCCGACGTTGCCGACATCCTGGAGCGAACCGGTCTCCCCGCCCATCGACTGGAGTTGGAAGTGACGGAGTCGGTTCTCCTGCAGGATAGCGACGCCATCCTGGCCCTCCTTCACAAGATCCGCAGTTTCGGCGTTCGCGTATCGATGGATGATTTCGGCACGGGGTACTCGTCGTTGAGCTACTTGCGTAGGTTTCCATTTGACAAGATCAAGATCGACCAAAGCTTCATCCGCACCTTGGATGATAGCAACGACTGCCTGGCGATCGTGCGTGCCGTGTTGGGTCTTGGTCGCTCTCTCGGCATGAGTGTCGTCGCGGAAGGCGTCGAGACCCTGGCGCAGTTTGACATCCTCAAGCGCGAAGGCTGCGAGCAGCTACAAGGCTATCTGTTCAGTAAGCCTCAGCCGATTGCCGTCGTCCCCTCCATCATCGCGAGATGTGCCGAGCGACAGGTTGAACTCGTCTGATCTTGCCTGACGTCATTTCAGGCAGAAGCAGGGTAGCCCGATCGGACCAATCGACTCCGTCCGATTGATTATTTCCCTAGGTGCTCAATACCGCCGTTAGGCCGCAAACGGCTGCGAGGCTGGAACCATGAACGGTGATGCCGGTCGCATCACGTAGGTACATACATCAGAGCCAAATTCGGTTCTCACGACATAACCCGTCGCGTTCGCAGATTTTCCATAACGGTTACCTTAAGCGCCAATTCAAATAATCAAGCAACTACAAAGCTTTGTATCTCAATAGGGGGTGATGCCTTGAGGCTAAAGTCCCCAATAACCCGCTATTTAGCAGCGGGTTACGTATCGTGCCAACAAGTCCAACCGATATTTCCCAGACATCAGACACCTTCGATAACTTGTCATAAGGGAGCACCGATCTGGTGCTGATGTCTGCCAGCACATGGCGGAGGTCGCGCACATCGAGCCGCTGCTTTGGACCATCGTTCTCACCCTGATCCGTCCGCTAGGGCAGGAACCGTCCGGATGGAGAACATCGGGCGTTTAAAGCGACGTTGATGGGTGGCTTTATGCTTTGATCCCCATCCGCCCGGTTTCGTCGATGCGCGCCAACAGGATTGATTGGTGTTGCTCGAAGTAGTCGTCGACGGCGCGTCGCGCACCGCGCCAAAACCCGTAATCGTCGATGATTAGTACTCCACCCTCCGCGAGAAGTGGAAAGAGATGCTCCAATT
>Ga0160428_1001506_pt1 | contig 17325 bp, 19 predicted proteins | sample SolpanmetagenomM_FD_108198 | JGI IMG/M metagenome (GOLD analysis project Ga0160428, IMG submission 108198) | Solar panel surface microbial communities from Lawrence Berkeley National Laboratory, California, USA - M | ecosystem: Engineered > Built environment > Solar panel > Unclassified ... | reverse complement strand
TCCTCCTCCTCCTCCTCCTCCTCCATCTCTCACACACCCCTTGATATTTTCATCAACTCTGTCCATCACCTTCACTCTTCTTTGAAGCACTTCATTGCAGAGTTCTCGTCCTCCATTTCTCGCCCTATCCATCCATCACTCAGATCTCACAGTCATGGACTCAACCGACAGCACATCCTACCAGACGGCTAGCTCTGGCCTGCAAGCTCCCCAGAGCAACAACCCTTTCCTTCAGTCAACCCAGGGCTCCGTTACGGCTCCTACTACCGGACACAGCTTGGCTGATGCCACCAAGGACGGTTTCAGCGGCTCTTCATCCACCGGCCTCAACGGCGCTTCTGGCTCGTCGGGATCTGGCAGCACTTCCCTTGGCAGCAGCTCCTACCAGAGCAGCATCTCACCCAGCAGCAGCTCGACAAACACCGACAACACAGCTGCCAAGGACCTGGGCTCCAACGCGGCAGCTCTTGGTAACAGTGTTATGGCTAGTGAGGTAAGCTTTCAGTTGATCTATTATCGCACACGAAGATTTCTGACCGATCTCCACAGTACCAGTCTAGACAACGATAACAAACGTATTGCTCACAAGAAACAACAGACCTCCAATCTGCTGCAACCTCAGTTGCCAACCATCCTACCGTTCAATCCATTAATAATGGACCTGTCGCCCAGAATGTTCGCGATCAGGCGAATGCTACTCAGTCTGAGTTTCAGAACCTTCTTGCCTCTCGCACGCGTCCCGAGCAACGTGCAGCCACTGGCCAGCGTTTGACTTGTAAGGCAATCAGTCGTCTAGCCCTTGGGCGACGTAGCTAATTGCTGCAGACTACCACTCCACGTTCTACACCCTCTTGACTGTGAGTATTGGCTTCGACCGGCTGAATTCATGAACATCGGCTGACATCTTCCAGTGGCAGAACCCCCGTGCTACCGCGATCATTTTCGCTAGCTCCGTTGCGTTCATCTTCATGACTAGGTACCTGAACATCCTGAGCTACTTCTTCAAGTTTGCGTACTTCACCCTTGGAAGTGAGTGAACACATATCCACAAGATGTTTTCGAGTGCTGACGGTAGTAGTTACTGCGTCTCTCGAAATCGCTGGTAAGCTGTTGTTTGACAACGGCCTTGCCTCCAGGATGCGCCCAAGGAAGTACTACACCGTCTCGAGGGAGTCGTTGGAGACCAGCCTGGACGACATTGAGCAGCTCATTAACTTCTTCATCATTGAGGGTCAACGTGTTCTGTTCGCCGAGAACATCTACGCCACCATTGCTGTAGGTGATGTGTTCTATCTCACTCCAGGCAAACCACTGACACAGACGCAAATCAGGTGTTCGCCGCTGCTGTCGTCTCATTCCTCTTCATTAAGGTTGTTCCTTTCTGGGGCCTTGCCTTGATGGCAACTTGCGTCCTGTACCTCGGTCCTCTCATTTACATCAAGAACCGTGAGGCTATTGACCACACCGTCGATCAGATGGAGCACGTCATCTCTTCTCAGGCTACCCAGCTCAGGGATCTCACTGTCATGCATGCCAACCAGGCTAGCCAGACCGTGAAGGCCTACGCAGATGAGTACTCTCACGTTGCCCAGGAATACATGGGCTCTGCAAGGAAGTCGGTCTCCAACGCTGTGCCCAACACCACGACGTCTTCGACCACTAGCTCAACCCTCGATAAGACCAAGCCTGTTGGAACGACTGAGTCCTACCCTACCGTTGGAACCTCTTACTCCGCACCCAAGGAGTCGCTCGCCAACCCCAGCTCCAGTTTTACCTCAAGCTCAACCTCCAGCGGCCAAACCTTTCCCTCAACCGCCAGCGGTCCTACCTTTGGGTCAACTTCCAGCACCAACCCTACCTTCAGTTCGACCTCCAGCAGTTCCATTCCCATCAGCGACTTCCGCACTGCCGCACCTCCTAGCAGCACCACCCTTGGCAGCAACGATTCCCGCCCTCTCTCCAGCAACGACTTCCCCGCTGTTCCCAAGCGCGACTCCGAGCTTGTAGCCGACTCGATCAAGCCGCGTGACAGCGAGGTTCAGCCTCTGCTCAACCACTGAGCTGCCATGGGCCCTAGGCGGAGCTACTACTAAAGAACCCTGCTAGTTTGGCAAGAAGCGAAGGTGGGAAAGTTGCGAAAAGCTAGCTACAACGTTGCAATGAGCATGATCAGCACATGAAGTCGAATGAACGAGGAAAGAATGCACGTTAATGTTCGTAGGACTGAATGGGGGGGCGGGTTTATGCTTCCTGATGGCGGACGAGGGCTTGACGATAATAAGACGTTCGAAAGAAGATCCATGCATGTACCTATAGCACCAAAGCCTAATAGTCCTTATCAACCAAGGTGTTTTGACTCTTGACTTTTGAGTGGTGCGCTGATTTTGATTTTGATTTGGTACATTTTAAACAAAAGGCCAATGGCGCGCCCCAACGGAGCATCCAAGTCACTATTCCCGATGACCTGGCTTATTTCGAGGAGACGCCATGGTACTGCGGTCCATATTTTAATTATTATTGTTTATTATCGATGAATGGCGCAGGTTGACGTTAAAACCCCATCCGCGGTCCGGCTTGCGCCATGCGGTACGCTGACGTCGCTCTCCAAACAAACGGTGATGTTCGACAACACAAGCGGTTGCTGTGAGTGCATTTGCAGTTTGCTTCGTAGCGCAGCGGTACCATTCTTAGGATCTTTCCATGAGCACAACCATCATTAACAACGCTCGAGTACAAATGCACATAAAATGTGACTATTCCTGTATCAAGCGTATCATGTATTCCACCAGCCTAGTGCCGGATTCCAAGGTTGTTCCCTCCCCCTGCAGTATCAATGTCGTCAGATGGCAAGCCACGCCCTAGCCTTGTTAGCTTATCACACTAGACGAGCGGTCTAGTGGACGCCGTTCCGCGCATGCACCGTTGCAAACCCAACCCCCCCTCCTTCCAGAACGAAGAAAAGAATAACCCTCCGCAAACTCCGAGTTCCGACCTGACGACCCCCGAAAATAATAACCGCTGGTGGAGAAGAAGAAAAGAAGAAAAAGAAGAAGAAGGAGAGAAAAAAAAGGCAAAGGACATGGAAAAAGTCTACTCCATGCGCGTCCCGGGCCATGAGGGAAATCTCGTTATTTCCATGCGCCCGGTTGTTGGGTAACGGTGATGATGTTGGGTTTTGTCGCAATGACAATTATACGGGTGAACCTGATGCTGCGTGATGTGATGTGATAAATAACAACGATGATGACGATGACGACGACGATGATGAGGGAAGCATTCGGAGTCGGTCTTACGGCTAGCTCCCAGTGTCTCTAGTGCAGCTCGACGAATTGCAACTCGTCTGATCACGCCATCAGCGTGGCTCACCTCCTGCACTATGACCGAGGAGATTACGTTTCTTGACGCCCCTTCAGAACAGGGTAGTCCTTGTTTCAACGAGACGCAGTGAGGGGCCGATGGATTATAGCATAGCATGCTTGGAGGCATCTGTGCAAACGGTGATTCACTAGGAGTGGGCAATGCACGAGAGGGGGAGGGGTTGAGAGCTTTCGAAAGGGCATAGATAGCATTGGACTCATTCATTCGTGGCACAGTGGGGAAAAAGAACGACCAATGTCGTATGGAATCGACGGAGGCGTTGGGTAGGTGCGCACAAGGGCTGCTTCGAGGTGGCTGGTAGGGAGAGACACCAAAAGAAAACCTGCTCAAACGCCCCATTATCAGGTGTCTTGTGGAGGAAACGGCTTCCCTGCGAATGGAATTGACAAAGTTCGCTAAACAATCGAGTTGTGTGTACAAACGAAACTTATGCTCGCCCTCCGTTGCTGATCGTTGTCTATGTGTAATGTGCTGTGCTTCGCTGTGCTTTTTCCTGCTGCATGAAGAAGAGAAAGAAAGAAAGAAAGAAAGAAAGAAAGAAAGAAAGTAAGAAAGATGAAAATGAAAGCATGGCCATGCAAAAGCTGATCGTAGCCTTCGCTTGTCGCGTCTTCTCGTGGTCCGGTTCAAGAAACAAGCTCTTTCCCTTCCAGGTTCGCTTCGTGTTGAGACATGTGGTTGATTCAGGCCGTGAGGTTCGTGCCATGCAGCGCCTATGCAATATCGTGTAGACACGAAGACAAGACAGATGTTCGAAGACCGTTCATCATCGTATCGTTTGCCTTGTGGTAGATCGCCAGCGTGGAGAATCCACGCCCTTAAACGGGATCCGCAGCTGGTTGGTGTTTCGGTGTCTGTGGAGTAAGACATGTACTGCTCGGAAGTCCTAAACATGGTGACCTTGGTAGAAAACCAAACAAAACTAACCAAGTCTCGGCGTGCCTCTTATCGCTTCATTTTGCATGCCAACCAGGCATCGCCTGTTGACCGGTGTATTGCTGTGGAGGCTCAACAGCACGCTGGTCTTGGTAGGATGTTGCGGGGTACTGTGGGTATTCTGAAGTCCTGACAGGCAGCTGCTGGTGAACCGGGGAAATGCTGTAGTGCCCGTATTGTGTAGGCGGCGTCGCTGTCGCTGGAACTCGGGATGTTTCACCATATGTTTGCGCGCTCAATGGATTATGGCGATCATCCTGGTAACTTGCGTAGGAGTGATGTCGTTCCTCGCGATAGACGTCCTGGGCCTGTGTCTCGTCAAGATAACCCTGGTGAGAGTGAGGAGAGTTCGTGTATAATGGCTGTTGAGAAAGACGATGGTCCACGTAACCCTGGGCCGGGTGTTGAGAGCTCGCATAACTCGGCTGGTGTTGTTGAGGGCTCTGGTAACCCTGGTGGGTTTGGTGATGCGGCATGTAATAGTGACCAGAAACTGAAGGGTCGCTCATTGGATTTGCGTAGTACGCATTGGATATCGGCGGGGGCAGAGACGTGGGCGACAGAAACGTATGAACTGGAAAACTTCCGTGAGGAGATTGGTAGCTCGAGTTACTGCGTGCGTGATTGTATGGGCTTTGCGTTGAGTCTTCCATATCGTCGATCGGCACTCTGAAATTCTGTCTGTGAAGGAGGTCGTGCCGGATCTGCGTTTGACGAAGCTGCGGGTGGTTCATAGGTTTGATCAATAGACCGTTTGTAACATCTTCCGGCTTGTAGTACGACACGAGATGGTAGTGGACGTTATCGAGGTTGACGCTTAATGTCTTCTTCACTAGCCCACCGTCCTTGAACGCGTAGGAGTCTGTCAGCGAACCCACCAGCGACCTCTCGGTTTCTCGTTCAGTACTAGATTCAGTCTTGAGCGCTGGCACAATGGTCTTCGGGGGCGATATTTTCGAGTCTTCCATATCAAGACGGGGATAAGGCTCTCCTGCCCTTGAATTCCGCTTCATCTTCTTCGTCGCGCGCTTTTTCTCACCAGGTGGGAACGGTTTGTCAAGCTCCCTGTAGATAAGGAAATTCCCGAGGATTCGGCTTGGACTCCATGTCACACCGTCTGTCCATCTTTTGATACCAGACGCGCTTTCTTCGTAGATAAAGACCGATCCACTCTGAATTAAGGCACTGCGCTCACGGTCGTGTGGGCGTCGAACGACCCTGTGTAAAGAGCCGTTCATCGTTGCTTCGAACAGGATAAGCGCCTCCTGCGTATCAGAGACATACCCTCGCCACGTAGGTTGAAGTGACGTTGTCGAGGGTAAAGAAGATGACAAGCTACCAGAGAGGGAAGATACACTCATGCTGGACGATTTGCTGTCTAAGTCGCAGTTCGGTGTGGCTCTTGGGAGAAAGAAGCGGTGACTTGAGTCGCGCTATCAGCGATCCTGCCTCGATGCGCTGCTGGCCTTGAGAAGCGAGAGGTCCAGTAAACGCGTCTCGCGGCAGAGAAGCGATGCGTCTGATAGAAGACGGGTTTGCGGGATAGCCACGATGGCGTTATAACTCAATGAAGCTATCGTGCGGAGTAGTCCCAAATGCGAAATCAAGATCCAGCAGGCAATCCAGAATGGTCAAACTCGGCTAAGTCGACTGCTTGCCGGGGGTAAGATGCTAAGGTAACTGGAGGAGCGGTAAGCATTGGCTGTTGACGCGCAAGCAACGTGAACGAGCAAAGGTAGTAGCTGGATAGCACGCAGCGTCTTTTCAGGGTGATGGGAAAGAGTGTCAAAGATGAAGTAGAAGGTGGAATGAGGATGAGAGGATTGGGTGAAAGAAGATCAGACGTAGGCGCAAACCACCCCGGATTAAGTTCCAGGGGATTGATCGACAAGCAAACGTAACTTGAATTGACCGAGGGGCAGCAGCAGGGAACGGACCTTTACCTTTTGGGGGCTTCCTTTTAAGTTGAAAATAAGCTTGAGGGTGATGCGGTCGGGGGCGGATGTAATATAAATCCAGCAGTGAGGACCAGGGAAGAGAAGACGTGGAAGGAGTTTATATCATAATAATAACAACAGACAGCCAGCGGTAATAAAAACGTTGGACTGCTGGAAGGTCGGTGTCAGGATATAAAAGTCGAGTGTCAGTTGCATGATGAAGTAGTTATGACGAAGACGACTCTCAAGAAGCGACTACAGGTACACGTCTGGCAGAGATTTGTTCGTCCACGATAGTGGGCTAACCGTGGAGAAGGGGCGCTCAGCAGAACAGCGGGCAGGAACTACAACCGGCAAATAACAAGAGACAAGGATGTTGTCCTGAAAGTGTTCGGAGTATATGTGGCTCGTGCTGGCGTACCGGGACTGAGTAACGAAAAAATGCCCCTCTCAGATGATCGTCGATTTCCATGATTGATCACTCGGGCTCTTCGTAAGTGAAGCTGGCCAAAGGCAAGGTCCGGGTCAGACCCAAGGCAGGCGAACGGTCTATGGGAGTCTGGGCCTTTGATGTGGAGATGGTCAGTGATGCCGCTGATGCGTTGAACGGTATGGGCGCAAAACCCATTCCGCGCCCCGCTTCAACACAGAGGGGTTCAATATGCTCCTGTATGATGCGGTCGGTCATCTGAAGAGTGGCTCAATCGTAACTCGCAAGACTGGACGTGCATGGCTTGGGACTGCCTGGGCAGCCTCTCATGGCCGATTGGGTCCAGGTTGCCCAGCTACCAGCATTCCCACTATCTATCAACGTGCCATTATTGTCTTTCGACCATTCAGACTATCAGCGCAGGGTTGGTTTTGCATGCCAGCCGGCTGGTGGGACCGGCAGCGCAACGGAGATAACTGCGAGACTAAAGGCTGTGAAGAACGTCTGGTTTTCTGACACGGATCGGGATCCAAGAGGCGTTAAGCGGAGCAACGCCATTGGCGCAAATATCGTCAACCATTGGTTGGCAGAAATCCTGAACAAGCCAGTTACGCTGCCCTCGTGCGCATAGTCGATAGATCGACCCACATTATAATGAGGTGAAGTGAGCTGTTCACGGTAATGTGCACCATAACCCCGCCGGCCGGGCGACTGGGAAGAAAAGGGTGGTGGATCGACACATGTCATCCCAGACAACGACGATCTCGCGGGCATGGCGGCGTTGAGTTAGTAATAATAACAACTATTGCGGGCTCCTTCTGTCGGAGTCAGATGGATGGATCCAGACTCTAGACGGCTCCTGGCCACGTACAAGTGAACCCGATAGACAAGACCACAAAGCCACAAGCACTCGTACGAGTATGGTTGGACAGGTGTGCTTACAAGTCATGGACGGAGCTGTGAACAATATCTCCCGATCGCGGGGCCACAGGTGGTTGTGTGGTCTTCTGGCTGCTGGCATCCTCCGAGAGTTTTCGGGGTACTACGCCAGTCACTAGGCCCTCCTTGCGAGCCTTCTCTCTTAACCTAACCACTGGGCAGGATTCCGACCCGTTTTGTGATTACACCTCTCGCCTTACAGGAGCACGTCTGTCAGGCACAGCCTTGTTTCCGAAACATAGGAAACTTCCAGCGGTGACAGCCTGTGAACCTTGAGTTTAACTGATGTTGTGCAGCAGTCTTAACCTGGGATATCAGAAATACCGTGCAGTAATCGTTAACGCCAGGTGCGCCGTGCTGCCTGTGCAGTGTGCACGCGCGTTGTACTGCTCACTTGCGAGTGCGCGATCTACAGAAGCAGAAAATGTTGTGTGACCCGCCGCGCAGATCTTCTGCGAGGCGTTGAGGTGTACGCTGTACTCTAGACAGAGTCCGGCACAAGAGCCAAGGCGCAAGGATGCGGTTGTACTACTCTAGGCGCATAATATTGCGCGCGCAGTGAGTCCGTGCGGCTTTTACTGGTACCTCCAAGTGGGAAGGTGCCGTACGTCATACGGCGGCGGGATGTGTGGGAATGGCGTTCGGGTTGTAGGCTGCACCACAATCCCATTATTAATATTGTTATTGACGGTTGACGCACAGCGCAGCCCAAGCAGCGAAATGACACAAGAGACGCCGACGTCTTCTTCGCGCGCCGCCAACCATGGATGCTCCATCTGATCGTCTCATCGACGTTGAGCGGGGCGTGACCGAAGGTTTTTCAACGGCAAGCTCCGACGACATGTCCTTTATCCCCTTAACCCCGTGTTTCTCTTCGTTTCCTAGTCAGAACAACAGCATCTAGCCACCCAGCAAACAACAGTGGACATCTGCGTGCTTCAGAAATGTTCTTCCAGACTTGATCGTGCTCTCAATATACCGTCGCAGGCGTCTCGCACTCGATGACAAATCCAAAAGTCGACGCTTCTCGTCCGTGGTAGACATTTAGGCAAGAAGCGCCTCGACAGAGACGAACGTCGCTTCATCTTCCGCAGCGATAATACGCCAGCGACAGCGCTTTCACTCGACTTTGGGCAGGTCGGGCCGAGCACACCTAGTTTTAGCTTCTCCGAGAAAGAAACAGAGCGGCCCCCAGGTAAACTCCGCCTACGATAACGGTTTATTACAAGTTTGCAGCCATAGACGGTGATTCGGTCTCCTAGCTACCTGCTACACTACTGTCGTGTTTGTTTCCAGATGTCACAAGATGATGTCTGCAATGTCACTGCTTGAGGTATTATCTGAACGCCGTTGCATCTGGGCCGGGTCAATGGAGATCACTTTGGCCAGAGCGCGCACATTGCTCATCATGACCGCTTTGGGACGCATGTTTCGCTTGCCGCCGTGAACGGTGCTGAATTCTCGAGCGATGCAAAGGACGATGATTGTCTGGGAAGTTATGGGTTGCATTGTTGATTATATGTTTGCTGAAAGCGGCAGTCGCCGCCCATGCGCTACCTGTCGTACCGTCGTTGCTTACTCTTCATCACCATCGCCGTCACCGTCACCCTCATCCTCATCGTCCTCTCCTTCGCCGACGAACTTAGTCATGAAGGCGGCGCCGAGTGCGAAGATGCCGCCAATCCGCAGGACCCAGGCGACACTGTTGTCACCAGGTGTTCCACGAGGTTTCTGCAGCGCTCGAAAAATAACACTGCTACCTAAAGTCGCAATGACCTGAGGCGCAGCAATCGCAACATTGTGAATGCCAAGCACCACGCCGGCTTGGTCGGCAGACGAGTCGTCTTCTCCGGATCCCAAGAGTTGGCCGTCACGCGTTGGTGGAGGTGGCCTCAGTCCTCGCCGAATGGCATCTCGTTTGGAAATCTCGGCAGCAATCAAGGCAAAGGGCGCCCAGTTTGTCAAAGCCCATGGAACACCGATCGACCCTACTAGAATCGTCGCAGCTGTGACGTTGTGCACGAAAAAGGTGCACCACGTAGTGACAGCTAGCACGATATGACTCAATAACCATGCTCGGCGAAGCGTAAGGAAAGAAATGCGAAATCGCTTGCGAGTGAAGAAACGCAAGAACTTGTTGCGACGCTTCTTCTTCGATGGAGGCTTGTGTGCGAAATATCCGCCTTCAGCGCCGTATGTCGGTGTCGTTGGTGTAAGCTGCGTTGCCAATGGCTTCTTCGGGTCCTGGTACGAGGGTGCAATAATGAAAGGTAAAATAACGCTGGAGAGGAAAGTTATTATGGCAAACATGAACAGGGCAAACGTTCCAACACGAGTCCCTTTTTCCCAGATAGCGTTGATTTCTCCTACGGTCATGTTGGGATTCTCTTCGAAGAACGGCTCAGCATAGATTTCACCCACGTATGTGGTGATGTAGAAGAGGAAAGGGAACCAAGCTACCCACGCGAACACCTGGACTAGGCATATTTTCCGTATCTGAGGCGGTAAATTGCGCATTGAACGGAAAAGTGACTTGAAAAAGGCAAGAACGCCGGCGCCCTGTACGTTAGGTTCACCTAGAAGACGAGGGTCGCGCTCGTTGATAAAAACGCAGGATATGGTGAGCGTGAGAGCCATAAGGAAACACGCGATTGCGCAAAGAGCTTTGAACTGCGTGTCTCCCAGAAAAGGGATAATGCTGGGAAGGTAGACGTATCCCGACAGATAGCCGATGATATTGCCAACACCCGTGATCCTACTAGCCCACGCGTTGGCATCCTCCTGCTGATGAGTAGGTGCGCAGTCAACAATGAATGCGCGAATAGCAGCTTGTACTATTGACATAATGAGCATTTGTCCTCTTGGAATTTGGAAGTGACAGTTATACTCACTGACGTTGATGGCAAAATCAAGGACATAAACGAGTAGGATCGCCCAGCCTTGACGTGCAATTTGGATGCCTCTCGAATCGTCATCGGCCCCAAACAAAGCTCCAACTCCGCCAACAATCTCTCTTGTCCATGCAATAGCCAACAAACAGATCATTGTAGATATGGCGCCGCCAATCATGAACGGCTTTCGTCGACCCCAAGAAACCCGGCAGTTATCGCTTTTAATACCCACATAGGGTTGTACCAAAGTGCCTGAGAGGGGTCCTGCGATCCATACTAAGGCCAGGAACGACTTGCTCAAACCAAGAGATAACAGGAATGGCTGAAGGCATGAATTAGCGCATGAAGACTTGAGAAGATTTTCAGACTTACCGAGACACTCGCCAATTCAACAGACCACGCGATTTGCAAGCTGTTCTCCTTTGTTAGTCAGGCCGCATCTTCACTTAAGTATGAATGTGACAACTCTCACCCTCCAAGAGGCAATGCTAGTGCGACAAGATACAAGGTGCTCCTTGACTCTTCCGACTCGTCCCACTCGTGATCGACTTGTATCGGTTGCTCTCTTCCTTTGCGTGGAGCATCGATGCTTTGTGATCTAGACGCTGACAATAACGGTTCAATCTCCCTGCCCACTGAGCGGCCCTCGTCGTTCTCATTGTTTGCTCCGCGGTTTCTGTCCCCCGAAAACGAGCCCCTAGCAAATGCGACTGATTTCTTTAATGGTGGGGCAAGGTTACTGGTGTCCAACGAGGCCACGCTGGTGGGTCGACCACGTTGAGCTGGAGAGACGCTGCCGCTCGGAGACATGCTGAGGTCCAAGGCACCGACGAGCTTGTCTGCAAGGTGTTGATAAACGAGGTGCTAGAAGGTATCCGAAAGCGGTGAGATGTCGCTGTGCGGGGTGAAGCGATGGTTGAGGACTTGAGGTGAAGGCGGTATGTATGGAGAGATAAAGACAATGGCGCTTGCGCGTAGGTAGGTGGCTCCGATGCAGCACCTTAATTCAGCTGCTCGTTCCGGGACGTGGCGCCAGAGGAGCAAAGGTCATCTGAAGTTGGACATGATCATGTTGTTGTGATTGTAGAGGCGGCAGAGAGTAATTAATAAGTTGGACTGCTCACCTCAGGGTAAGGGGTTGGTTGGAGGTAGGTTTAAAGTACACGTTGACAACGGTACAAGCCGCGCTTATCCTGCGTCTGACGAAAAACACGGGGGAACTGTTCGAAGACCAGCCAGCCGGAACTGGGCTCCAGTTGATGCTGCACTGTGCACCCGCCTCCTGGTTTCCTTGAACTCACCCGATTCACAAGCAATCTTGGTCTGCCAACCCACGCACGCGCATACATGTCCAGTCCCTTCTCTTCAAGCCGCTAGACCGGGGTACATCGCCAACGCGCCAAGGCTACACATACTTTGAGACATCTTCAAGATGGGAGAAGGCAGCATCCGCGAGATGGCTTCTAGCATGGTCTGGTCGGCAGCGACGCACATACTAAGTGGGTGTCAAGAACCATTACTCGGCTGGCGCATCACCGCTGACGAGGCTATGTACTTCCAGAGAGAGAGGCTTCAGACGCAGACTCCGACGGTCCGTCCTATAGCGTCGACTGCCAACGACTCCTACGTTACTGATCAGCAAACAGAACCCGAAGCTGGACAGAAAGAGATATTTGCGTCATGGTCGCTATTCATCCTGATCATGCTGCTCATCATTGCGCTCTTTGTGAGCTATATTCTGCAGGCGAGACGGATACAAGCTGTTCACGAAACGGTCATTTCAATATTTGCAGGTAAATATCGGAGAAAGCCTGATATTAGACTCGATCACTGAGGCTTCGTAGGCATGTTCATCGGCCTCGTTCTACGGTTGACTGCGGCGCAGTCTGTACTGGGTTTAGTTACCTTCGATTACCAATTCTTTTTCAACCTGCTCCTTCCTCCGATCATTCTGGCTTCTGGCTATGAACTGCATCAGGTCAATGACACCCATCAATGCAAGATCATCGCATACTGAACATTTGCAGGGCAACTTCTTCCGCCACATAGGAACTATTCTTACCTTTGCCTTTGCTGGCACGTTTATCACATCGCTAGTTCTAGGCGTTATCCTATATCTCTGGGCATTGACACCCCTCGAATCAATGGAATTGACCTTCGTTGAGGCAATGTCAGTCGGGGCGACCTTGTCAGCAACGGATCCTGTGACGATTCTTGCGATTTTCAACACCTATAAAGTGGACCCTAAGCTGTATACCGTTATATTCGGTGAATCTATATTGAACGACGCCATCGCCATTGTCATATTCGAGACGGCCCAACGTTACAAGCCCCGGGATACATCGTCGGAGGATGCACCGTCACCTTTGACGCTGTTCAGCCTGATTGAGAGCTTCGGAGTGTTCTTACTGGTGTTCTTTGGCAGTCTGGTTATTGGTTTAGCTGTTGGGATTGGTACATCCTTACTACTCAAAATGACGTACATCAGGCGATTCCCCAAGTTAGAAAGTTGCATTGTCCTCCTCATCGCCTATGCTAGTTACTTCTTTGCTAATGCGGTCCATATGTCCGGTAAGTCCAACTGCTTGCATAAGGAAATTACGCTTACGCTTTGCAGGTATCGTGTCGCTGTTATTCTGTGGCATTTGTCTTAAACACTATGCCTATCACAACATGTCCCGGCGAACTCAACTGACTACAAAGTTCATATTCCAAGTTCTCGCGCAGCTATCCGAAAACTTCATTTTCATCTACCTTGGATTATCCCTCTTCACCGAGCAAGGTCTTGACTTTAGGCCGCTCTTCATCCTTGTTACCGTCGTTGGGATTTGTGTCGCTAGATGGCTGGCCGTTTTCCCCCTTTCCAGCGTCATTAACTGGGTCCTCCGTACTCGGGCAAGGCGGAGAGGTAAAGAGGCAGCAGAGGAAATCCCATTCGCACATCAAGCTATGTTGTTTTGGGCGGGATTACGTGGAGCTGTCGGTGTTGCACTTGCGGCCGGCCTTACTGGACCAAACAGCTTCACCTTGCGTGCGACAGTTCTGCTAGTCGTAGTGCTGACTGTCATTATCTTCGGAGGCACGACGGCGCGCATGTTGGAGATTTTGGGCATCAGGATCGGCGTCGTGGACGAAATAGATTCGGATGACGAGTTCGACATTGAGGTAGTGCGCGACGGGGTGTACACGAAAAGAGCAGGGAGCGCATTCGGGCACAATGCTCGCCCGGGTGCAAACGGTATTGCCCTTGGCACAGCAGGCTTCCGCGACGGCAGCGCCACATACAGCAGCGGGACCGCTCGTGGCAGCCCACCCGTCAGACCTGGCTCGGGGATGGCATCGCGCAAATATTCAAAGGGCCCAACCCGAGATGGCGACATTGCCGTTCAGGGACTGCTTAGCCCAGACGAGGCTCTTGACGACGATGACGAAGAGCTTGATCTACCTCCTGCGGCAAGACGTGCGCCCGGGGTTGCTGCTTCGCTCGACAGACGTGGAGAGCCCGTACGCACAGTCTCAGCGCCCAGTGGTGTCAACCAATCATACGAAACCGAGACACCAGCACTTGGTGGAGGCCTGCGACAGTTCCTAGCGGCGACGGCTGAGGATCCTGCGACGTGGTTCAAGCAGATTGACGAGGGCTTTATAAAACCGAAGCTGCTCTTGGATCCAGGAGACGGGCGAGGGCACGGGTCGGATGCGGTCTGATGGAGTCGCTCTAGAATCGAATGAGAGCTGTAGGATATTACACACGTCGAGTAATAGATACAGTACCGTACCTTAACTACCTTTGGTTGGAACTTGGAAGACGGTCACGTGGTCATGGCGGCCGGCCGCCGTCACGCCAAGAGACCTGTTACCTAAGCCCGTGCACAGCCAGCAACCAACTGCACACGCCATAAGGCAAGGCAAGGGACGAAACGGAACACAGCGCAGCACAGCAACACAACGAGCAGGCGGTTCGTAGTAAACGTGTATGAGGTAGAGCAAACAAATAGACGAACGAACGAATGTAACTAGTAAACTGTAGCGCTTGTTGCATGCACGGCCATAGTTACTATAGAGTGAACCCCTCCCCACCCCTGAGCATAATAATGATACACACGAAGTGAAGGACTGCGCGCGTGTGCTAAGAGAGTCTGTCGCGAGGACCGACCGACCGACTGACTGACTCCACCTGGACGAATGATGCCTTTCAACTCTGATTATTATTGCCCGCCGTCAGCTCAGCTTTCCCGCGCCACGTCTGCTCAAAGAACCCATCAGCCTCTGCCTGTTCTTTATCATCAACGCCATCACCATGACCATCACCATCATCCATCAACAACAACAACAATAACCACAATCACCATCGCCGCTTTGCAGTAACCGCTGCCTCTCCGCTGGCCTGTGCCGTTCCGCAACCACATCGCCCAGCTGACCTCTGTTGACGATAACGCCCAGCCCACGACTTGCGCATTGCCTACACTCTTCCCTTGACGCCGACAACAAAACAAACTAGCCTTGGACGACGCCCTCGGGCACAGCAAATGACCCAAGTCGTGCATTCGCACCGCTGAACTTTGAAGGTCAGCGTCTCAGCATGTACAACAGCTCAGCGCTCTCGCGTTCGCCTGAGCAAGACGCCATCTCGCCCTCTCGCTATGCCGCTCGAGATACCTATCACTCCCAGAACGTCCAACCCATGCGATCGTTTAGCCATGGTCAAGCACAGCCTCCTTCCCCCTCCCTAGGCGCTCCGCCATCAGTCAACACCATCGCACCTCTGGCTAGGGAGCGACCGCCATCGACCTTCTACGATCCGACCTCGGAGAACAGAGAGAGGAAGCCAGGTTGGCAAGCTCCTTCATATTCGCATCGCTCACCAATTCTGGTCAGTCGTCCCCGTTCAGAGCTTTATCTATCCCTACATAAGTCGAATCACCATGGGCTAACCATCTTGCAGCAGCAGTCTCCACAGTCATTCATGAGTGCGCCCTCTCGCCCTGAACGCCGATCGTTCGATCGTGGACAACCTTCTCCTTCAGCGACGTATCGTTCACATCCTTCACCGGTACTGGCCGCACTTCCTCAGCCTCCTCTGCAAGATGGGCGTTATCAACAGTTCATACGCAGCGGACAAGCAATGGCTCCACCCCAATTCATCTCCGCTATTCCTGAAAGAGCCCCGGCTCCTGTGAGTACAGGTACCCCTGTTGATAGTCGATTTCCTAATACAACACCTTAGCACACGCGTGTCGCAGACCCCATGTCTTTCTCCAACATTCTCTCTACCTCTGATACCATTTCCCCGAGCGTCTCCCCGCAAGTGGTCAGAAAGGCTTCCATACTGCCCGAGGTCTTTCACAGATCGGATGTTCCATCAGTAGACCCATTCTTGCCAGCAAGGGTACCATCATCAACAACGTCTGGTCGACGTCAGGAGAGTAATATCAACAACGACTGGGTAGATCGCAATGGTCCCAGCCAAAAGGTTCCCTCCACTGACAAGCTTCCTCAACTCGCCATGGCCAAACTAGAAAGACATGACTCAAACATGCAGCGGGAATCTCACGTCGTCAATGGTAATAGTACCACACCGCGACCAGCCCCTGCGTCCGTCAAGAAACTCAAGCTTGTTGTACCTGAAAAGGACTACCAAGCTGCACTTGCACGCATAGATGCCATGGCACTGAGTGACTTGGAAGAAGGCGATTTTGCTCAGCAAAAGCATGATTTCGTACAGCGCACCGCCAAACGCTTCAGAGATCTTGAAGAAAAGGAGACTCTCAGCTGCAAAGTATGTTACACTTCAGGAAACTGCTTGAGAACTCGGCTAACAACTAGCATAGCGGCGTCGATCTGCTCACGTTACCAAGCTTACCATTAGTTTCAGTAGACAAGCTGTCGCGGCTAAGGACCGGTATATCAAGGCTCACGAGGAAGCAGTCATTGATGAAGTCCAAAAGCTAGAAATCAACGAAATTTTGGAGCGAAAGAAAGTGGCTCAACGTAATAGGAGACGTGAGAACACAAAGCAAAGAGCTGAACAGCAAGCGGCTGAGCTCAAGCAACGCGCGCAGGAAACGGAAGATCGGGATGAAAAGGAGAGATTGATCAAAGAGGCTGAAAGGGCACAGAAGAAAGCCAGCGCTGCGAGTAAGCTGCTCAAGGGTGACACTCCAAGCAAGGATGCGCGAAACTCGACTCCTTCGAATACTACGGAGCCTGGTAATATGAGCACACTCCCGACAGCTGACGATGTCCTGCAAGAGCCTCCTGCCAAAAGACAGAGAACCGCACGGCTTAAGAAAAGTAAGGAACAGAAGCAAGCCGAAAAGGATTCTGCGGCTGCGGCACAGGAAGCAATTGAGCGCGGTGAACAACCCGTTTTGATAGCGCCGAGACTGGAATCCGTTCGGAAGACTGCCACAAAAGAGTCGGCTGCTGCTAAAGACTCCGACACCAAATCACATCAATCCGGTCCGTCCAGCACCTACACTCAGATGTATGAGTCGATCTGGAAGGACATTGCGCGCAGAGAGATCCCGAAGCTGCACAAGATCAAGGAGAGCTCACTCACCATCAAACAGGCCAATGCTAAGAAGACAGTCCAACTTGCAGCGAAGGAAGCCCGCAGGTGGCAGCTCAAGACGAACAAGAGCCAAAAGGACACTCAGGCGCGTGCCAAGAGGGTGATGAGAGAAATGCTCTCCTTCTGGAAGCGCAACGAGCGTGAAGAGCGTGATCAGCGCAAGATGGCGGAGAAACATGAGCTTGAGAACGCTAAAAAGCAGGAGGCTGACCGCGAGGCAAACCGGCAGAAGCGCAAACT
>Ga0160428_1001504_pt1 | contig 17345 bp, 15 predicted proteins | sample SolpanmetagenomM_FD_108198 | JGI IMG/M metagenome (GOLD analysis project Ga0160428, IMG submission 108198) | Solar panel surface microbial communities from Lawrence Berkeley National Laboratory, California, USA - M | ecosystem: Engineered > Built environment > Solar panel > Unclassified ... | reverse complement strand
CGGAACCGGAAGTCGAAGTGACTACAAAGCGTGCATCTCTGCCTCTTCTCAACACAATATCCACTCCACTAGCACCATCCATATCCTCCGACAATGCAGACACCAATCACTCCAATGGCAGCACGCGTCCTTCGTCCTCAAACTCTCGACTTCAAACCGACCCAGTCAAAGCATTACTCGACCAGGTCAACGACGTTCATGATACTCTGCAGAAGCAAAAGACTGTAAGGTGGAACGACTTCTCTCGCAAAGTGCGTGCCGAGCGAAAGCGCGACGGTGATGCTGGTTTTACCTCCAGTAGCAGTCGTACCAAGAATCAGACACTTTCCATGCCAGAAACGCTTTTGCTTGATGGCGAAGTCATTGGCGTGGCAGGTCTCGGCGTTAAAGGCAAAGTCGGACGTGCTAAAGGCAACGAATTTCGTAACCTTGTCCTCAGTGGTATACCAGTTAGCTATCGTGCAAAAATTTGGGCTGAAGCCTCTGGCGCTACAGCAATGCGTGTGCCTGGCTACTACGACGAGCTCGTCTCCAGCTCATCCCTGCACGCCACAGATCCAAGTATAGTTCAGCAGATCAAGATGGATATCACTCGCACACTAACGGACAACGTGTACTTTCGTCTGGGCCCTGGCGTCTCTAAACTCAACGAAGTGCTACTTGCTTATGCTCGTCGCAATCCAGATATAGGATACTGTCAAGGCATGAATCTCATTGCTGGTAATCTGCTTCTGGTCGTCTCTACAGCCGAAGATGCTTTCTGGCTATTAGCCAGTATAGTCGAAACAACCTTGCCACAAAAGTATTACGACTCCTCCCTTCTCGCCTCACGTGCTGATCAAGTCGTCCTTCGCGACTATGTATCTACCGTTCTCCCAGCACTATCAGCCCACCTAGACGAACTCAGCATCGATCTCGAAGCAGTCACGTTCCAGTGGTTCCTGAGCGTCTTCACCGATTGTCTCTCAGCCGAAGCGCTGCTCAGAGTGTGGGATGTAATCTTCTGCCTCGGTGATGGCGCGACATTCCTCTTCCAAGTGGCCCTGGCATTGCTGAAATTGAACGAAACAAGTCTGCTAGCCTGCACGAATCCAGCAGAAGTATATGGCTACGTCAACGGTCGAATGACCGACCACGCCATCTCAATCGACGGACTCATCCGCGCCAGCGAAGGCCTAAAAGGACAAGTCAAGCGCGAAGACGTCACTGCAAAGCGAAACGAAGCAATCAACGCCGAGCTCGAACGCATATCAGCTCGCGAGGCTATCAGAGCTGGCAAGAAACGCGCAGCGACGGAGCCAGCACAACATGCTGCTGTCACGGTCCCTGCTTCGACGACGCCGAGTTTGCATGATAGTGGCGTGGAAGAGGTTGTCAAGACTAGAGCGGGCAGATTGACCAGACAGAGCTCGAGAGCGAGTTTTGGATTGAGTACGAAGGATGAGGAGGATATGGAACAGATGGGAGGGAGTTGGGGGTATGATGATCTGGCAAGGGTGGCACCTATGCCTTACACGCCGATTGATGAGGAGTTTGGCTGGAGAGGATGAGTATGAGGGGGAGGATGTGGTTTTGGAAGGGGAACAGCCCTACGATTGGTTAAGGGCATGCGAATGGTAATGATGATGAGGCATAGCATTATGATACCCCCTACCTTGGCATTATGGCTTCGAAGCAAAATGGACACTGCCCTGTCCTGTCAACAACGAGAAATCCTGGTGCATTGAATGCAGTTCCTATTGGCGTTGAGTCGAGCAATCTGCTAATTTCCGAATACCAAACACTATACTACGCACGCTCGCAGCAATTGGCAGCACAGTGCCCTACTCCATAGCTTCCCATCCGCCAATAGTTCCACCAATTGATATGCTTACTTCGTTGTACACCACACTCTCGTGCATGTAATTGTGGGCATGTAGCTACTATCGACACAACTCGTTGATCACTCAGCGCCTCCAGCCGAGTCTTCTGTAAATGCCAGAAGTTTGTTTTTGTTGGCGGTGGCATATTCTTTTTCATGTAAGCGGTCGATCTTTTGACTAGGTGACGATGTCTAGAATCCTTTTAGAAATAGTATACCGCGCTCATCCTTCCTATCAAGCATATGCTTCATGTGCGTGTCGATGATCCGTCATAAGCACCCCATCGACGCAAGGCCTTTTCGCGTAGCTGATTACTTTCAGTTCTTCCGGCTGTGCTATATTTATGAACAACACATCCTCAACACCAGAATCGTCTCGTTCATCATCAACGTCCTCTAGTCTGCTAACGTCTGATGCGATTTTTCATCCTCGCTGTCGTCGGCTTAGGTAGGTGTCTGTGTGTTCACAATCTTCATCCTCGTAAAAGTTCTCCGAGTTGTCATCTGACACACCTATCTCCTATTCGAACTTCAACGCCATTGTCGTCTTCCTCACAATTATCCTTCAGGCGTTGGCTATACCGAGGATAGGCTTCACCATAAGGCACCTGTAGTCCAGCTTTCATACGGAGCATGACTCTGCTGTGTAGCATTATTGACAAAAAGACGGATTCCGGATGGTACGTGACGAAATCAATGCGCTTGATCGTCTTGTGTTTAGTGTTGCACTCGAGGTACATCGACATTGGCTTCCCAAAAGTAATCCATGTCATCGAGCGCGACTCTATGAGACTGCACACTGTCTTTGAACACCTTGAAAGACTGTTCGCCGCATAGGAGGCGGATCGGAACTGGAATAGCAAAGTTTTGCAGATGTGCCACACCGGCATCGCTCTTCCAATGATTACGATGGTGAGTAATGGTCGCTCATTGTGATTTGATGGTGGGCTGATGAAAGAGCTCTGCCACCAGACGAGAAATCCTCCTCGAGCACTGCTTGAAATGTGGGACGTGGAAGATGGAGTAAAGTGGTTGGGGGAATGTTTGAGGTCAAGGACGGGATGAATGACTGTATCTGTATAGGAGCGAGATTTCTGGAACATGAAGTGACATAAGAACGAGCTTCCGCAATTGGGAAGGGTTCATGAATGTTTGGCTTGTTGTGTGGATGGGCGTGAGCATAGTAAAGAGTATATTCGAATCATCAATTAGAAAGTTCCTGTGATTTGCGTTCAGAAGTTGAGCAGCGTATGCCAGGCTGTGTTCAAACATATACATGCCTACTGATGATGCTAAGATAATGCTAAAATGCTGATTAACCACATCGCACATGAATGCGTACCACTCACGATTTGCATCCTCAAGATGTCGCACTACTCGACCCTTCACCATTACCATTATCATTCCCACTCGAACCGCCATCATCATCACTCGAACCATCATCCTCGTCCGGTGGCTCTTGCACCTGTTCGACAATCTCAATCCCATACTCCTTCGCCAACCTCTCCTGCTCCTTCGCATTCCGTATCCTTTCCGTCTCCCTCCGCAAAGCAGCAAGATTAAATCCACCATCATCATCATCATCTTCATCTCCGGACTCTGCTTGATAGTCTCCACTCTCGAACAATGCTCGCCCAGTCTCCTCTTTCTGCCGCCGCAGTTCCTCTTCTGCTGCTTTCTTGTCCATCCGCTCCTTTTTCCACTTCGCGAACGATTCAGGCGTAACGGGTGTCAGTGTACCTGATAGCTTTTGTCGTTCTGTTTCCAGGAAATCTTCGAGTGTAAGTTGGTTAGCGGCTGATTTGTCTGCGGCGGCTTTTTCGGCGAGGCGTTGTTCGCGTGTTTTAAGTACGAAGCCGGGTGGTAGTGTGTGTCTGTATTTGCATTCTGTGCCTCCGTTCGGACATGTCTGGTGATGTTATTAGCCCATCTCATCCACAATATACCGTCGCAGGAATCGTGCAAGAACATACCCAAAACCAACCATATTTCCCATTCTCCACCGCCTCAATGAAGAACTTGCACACCTTATCCGTCGTCGTCTTCGCATTGCCCTGCTTGCTCAGCACCACGCTCTTCAGCTTCTCCTCGTCCCAATTCGCCATATCATCCCTCATCTTCATCTCCTGTTCCGCATCCGCCTTCTCCTTCTCCTCGCCCTCCGCTGCATCATACAACCCTTTCTTCTCCGCCTTCCTCTCAATCGCCAAGTCATGACTGAATTTACACCTCTTCCCCTTCTCGCACGCCCCTTTCTTGAAAAATTGACACAGCACGCTCTTCGGATCAACGCCTATCGGTACTTTCTGAACCTGCACGGGCTTGAAAAGTTCTGCAGCTTCCTTGCGAGCCTGTTCGGCCGCGGCTAGTTCTTTTGCTTTTGCTTCTTTGAGTGCGTCTTTTCGCTTTTGGTCGTCGGATTTGGAGGCGGTGGAGGCTTCGAGTTGCTTGATGTGTTTTTGGGCGGCGCCGCCTTTTTTGTTCTTCATGCCGAAGGTTTTGTCGACGGCGACTTTGGCCGCTTTGGGCTGGTCTCGTCCTTTGGGCGCCATGGTGGGTTGGAGATGCTAAGAGTAGAGCGATGTGGGCTATTGGTCGTGTGCTCTCCTGCCTGGCTGTATGGTATGATCTAGATGATGCTGCTGTTGGAGGTGCGACGGGTGACAGTAGCGTGGCTTTGGGAATTGGAGGATTATTGGAGTACTCGCTATGTGGTAGCTGAGAGGTGTCCGGAGATGTTGCGGTAGTGGTAGAACAGTATGGAAAATGACGACTGATGGGATTCGAAAAAGAATGTGGAGAGAGACTTGTCGAAATAAGGGGTCCAGCGGAGTTAGCGACAGCAAGGTGTCACTCTCCATTGGAATCTGAACCTGAAACATTGCAACATCTGCTGTACCGTGCCTGTGCCTTTCTGATTGTCCCATTGCTTGCAGCGCAGAATCGTGAGTGAATCTGATATACCTCTGCTTTGCATGTCAAGATGCTGACTTGAGTTCAGCCAAACCATATATTGGCAACAATCTGCAACACTTCGCAAACAAAGAGTCACTGTCATCGGACGACCACCACTTTTTTGAATCGAACTCGTAATCTCCGTCAATATGATCAGCGACAATGATCTCTACTCTCTCGCTATCTTTCTCGGTTCAGCGGCCATGCTTCTCATCATTCTCTACCACTACCTGGAAGTAAACGCCATAAACGACAAGGAGTCACCTTTATCGAAAGAGAGGAAAGCGGATACAGGCGCGAAGACAAAAGCATGATGAGGGAGATCCTGACTTGGGATTATGAAAATATAAGCCTGGCGTTACGGAAAGTTGTCACAATGGCTGTAGACACTACGGGCTTGAAAGAGAACGAATGAGGAATGGACAGATGCATGAGGCTATTAGGACTGGGCTCAATACAACGGAGTTTTGGGAGAAAGCTTTCCATGCAGGAAATGGATTATGAATTGTCTACATAATGCGGTTTGGGATATCAACATATCAGTATGCCACCCTTTGTCTTCATCCGTCTTGTACACATCAACAAACTACTCGTCATCGTCAACGACCATTGCCGTGTCATCGTTATCAATGAAGCCTTGCCTTCTCTTGTCAGTAGCTAGGCTAGCCCCTCCTTTGTCGATCCCAGCACCAATATCGCGCTTTCTTTTAATCGCTTGTCTCTCCACCTCCAGAGCCTTCTCATGAGCGCTTGACCTAGGTGCGTATGGCCTGGAAGCTCCAGCTTGCTGGACTGGGATAAGCACACGAGGTGTGACGAGTCTTCCTTGTGCATCACTGAGGTAGGCCTCCGATAGTTCTGCTTCAGCTTCAGACGGTTCAGAGACACCGCTAGTAGGACCGTCGCCAAGTCGCCATGCTATCGGCTCCAAATGAGCCTTCCCAACGTGTTGCTTCCAGCCGTCCACAAACCAAAAGGTAGGTCGTGTAATTCGCGTAGTTGTACGACCATTTATCTCTTCAACCACTTTCCCACAATCTGACCACATGCATTTGTATTGTAAAGCATCGTCTGGCTTGCAGTGAAGTTTGTGTAGGTGCTTCCGAAGGGTGGCTAAGTTGTGTAATTCTGCACCACAATCCTTCCACTCACATTTATAGACCTGGTACTCAGGCTCTGGAGAGGTAGGTTTTGGCGCTTTTTTGTTTGCACTTGGTCCTGACGTTGGAGAACTGCTGTAATTACCGCCATCCTTCATCATCCATTTTCGCCACCCGACAGGTCGTCCTTTCTTCTTGATAGGTTGACCATTTTCATCAACCTGCGGACCAAGTTGAGCCCGAAGAGCAGCGTAACCACTTGCACTTGGTGTTGCTCCTCCAGGTGCGGGTCCAGCAGCCTGCCTTGGAGTTCCAGCTGCTTGCCGCACTCCATCTGACATCCGAGGCCGGCCTCTGGCTGGGAACTTTGCTGCAGCGGATTTGCTTCGTACTGGATTCTGGCTGCCAATAACCTCAAATTGAGTAGTGCCATCAGCACCAATAGTTTGCCGAACTGCAACACGCTGCCCGCCACCACCACCGACAACACTATCATCGTCGGAATCACCTTCATCGTCAGCGTCGTTGTGCACATCGGCTCTTGGCACTTCTGCTCCGGAACCAGGAGCTGGACCACCAGGATCAGCAATATCCCATCTGAAAGTCCCAAGATCAGCGTTATTGTCTATCTCCTTAAAGACTTGTTTAAGCACTTCTAGATGTGCGTTCAGAGGGCGCATGTCAGGATGCCTGCCACACGCCAAAAGGACGTCTCTCGCAATTGTCTTTGGATTATAGGAAGATCTTCTAATAGCTTTGTAACGGTCTAGAGGCTGGACCATACGAGTCGAGTTTGCTGGGTGGTTGTGCGGTAGAACTGGCTGGTGCACAACAGGACGCTGCACTGTTGGCTGCGGTTGCATAGGTCGTGGAGTGGAGCTTGGTTGGGATACTGGTGGAACAGCTGCCCTATGAGGCTGTGCTTGCTGTGTCGAGGTTGAAACAGCCGGTCGCGTAGCAGCTGATTGGCCGCTTTCAAATACTGGAGGCCGAGGACCACGCACAGCAGGAATTGCTGGAACGTTCTCAACAGTATTTGGTGGTGTGAGCAGCTGCACGGGCTCATCTTGGTCATCTATTGGTGGTAGCGCCGGCGCTTCAAGATCAAGCTCCTGTCTTTTTGCTTGCTGCTGCGTAGAGGCCATTTCTTCGTCTTCCGAGCTCAGGGCTGTCAAATCTACGAGATCGGCAAAAGTCCTTTTCCTTGCTTGTCCTTCCTTTGTAGGTACCGGAGTCGGCTGGACTGAGGGTCGATGCTTGCCGTTAGACTTAGGTGCCTTTGCTTTACTTGTCGTAGTGTTGCCAGTTGGACCTTTTCCAACGAAGCTTTTCAACGCGTCAAAGCCTTCGAGATCAATCGTACCACTTATACCTCCAGCAGAAGCTGGTGTTTTAATTGAAGGACTAGGCTGTGCAGGTGTAGCCGTCTTGCGTTTATGCGAGGTCGCTTTAGGAGTTCCAACAATGGCTTCGCCCTGCATCAATCTCGCTTCCGCATTCTTGACAAGACTGGCATTAGTTGCTTGCATATTCGCTGTAGGGGCACCATTGGCGGCGGGATGACTAGAACCAGCAGCAGCGAGATTGATCGACTGCTTCGGAGCCGGTCTGTTGATGTCAGGGACCGCAGACAACAGAGCTTTAGCAAACTTCGAACGATCGACTACGAAACCCTTGCCTTGTAGCTGTTCACAAAGCTCTACATAGCTGGGGTTTTGGTCTAGCATGGTAGAAATATCTTTGCTACTAACAACCTTACCAGGATTGCTTGTCACCAATATCTCTGCTGCAGCGGCAGCAAGGGAGGCTTTCTTGTCAGCAGGCCAGATTGTGCCTTTCGATGTGGCTGAAGCATTTCCTGGCATAGTTTGAGTAGGTGCCTGAGCCTGCGTCTGTTGCAAGGATGGCTGGGGAGCTATGTCTTGCTGTGAGATGCTGAGTTGAGCTACTGGTATTGCTCCATTTGCTTGATCTGGCTTGGCCGTGTCCTTCTTCGGCTTGAATTGCTTGCTTGTCGATATTGGAGGGTCTTGTGGCTGCGTCAGTTCGGCAGCTTTAGTAGCCTCGGGCGTCGCTTCTGCAGCTAAATGAGCGTCTCTTTCCTCTTGCCACAGTCTGGAGAGCATGTCCGGATTCATAGTGTTGAATTCGCGCATCTTCTTGAACATTTCACGCATCTGCTTCTCCAGCTCGGTTTCAGGGCGGGTACTGCTACCATTGCTATTTTCGCCACCATTCGCAGCTTGTAGTAAAGTCATCGCAGCAGCTTGAGCAGAGTCGTCCCGCTTGTCCTTCGATACCTCTTCCGTCGTCGTCAGCTTCTTCTTATGGCTTTTCTTGGGTGCTGTGCCATCGGACTTCCTTGGTGCTCTCTTCTTCTTTACTGGCGCATCTATAGCTGACTCGGTGGCTACTGGCATAGTGTTTGCAGCGGCCGAGGGTTCTGCCACTATGGCTTGAACACTTGCTTCTTGCGTTGCCTTCTCTTGCTGTGCTCTAAGCGCGGCCTCCCTCTCACGGTCTAGCGCTCGCTGTTTTGCCTCAGCCTCTGCTCGCTGTGCCTGCCTTTGCCAGTCATGGTAAGGATCGTAGACTTGTGTAGGATTAATGGTTGCGGTGACAGTCTCGGGGATATGTGCAGAGTGCCGCGTATCTGTGGAGTCGGTAGAAGCTCTGTTTGTCCTCACAGGCGGAATAGAGTTGTTTATTTCACCGTATCGTGGCTGAGTCTGAGGTAGTGATTGAGCTTGGGTTTGTGGCTGTGCAGATTCTTGCATGTGCGAGCTTGGCTGGTAATACTGAGTAGTGGACGACTGATATTGACTCTGCGGCGTGTGAGCTCTTTCTGATGTAGTGACTTGGACGGATCGATGTTGACCGGTAGCGCCTGCAGATCGTCCGGCGCTCATAACAGATTGCGTAGGATTTGTAGCGGATATCGACGATTCTGTTCTTGTCTGTTGTGGGTAATAGGCTGACGTGTGACTGGTGTCAGAAGTGGGATATGTTGGAGTTTGCTGCCGCAAGGTATTATACTGCTGAGGATGTGTTCGCGCTACTGGAGCGTAGCTTCGTGAGGGCTGTGTAGGCTGCGCAGATTGCATATTTGAGCTATTGTAAGCTAAGCTACCGACCGTGCTGGAATCGTAGTTGGTTCGATTGTTGTAGACGTTGCTTGTTGTCGCATATGCACCTGAGCTAGCTCTTTCCGGGGTACTTGTTACGCCGGTGCCTGCGCCGAAGTAGTCGGTGCTTCCAGCAGAGTAGCCATTGCTTGTAGGATACTGCTGATAGCCATTATTGGATGTTGAAGATGTATTCTGACCGACGTTCTGTGATTGTCCAGGGCGGTAATAACGACTGTAATTGTAGTCATTGCCTGACATTGTGGTGGTCGAGATCTTGCATCGCCTCTATCTCACCGCACGTATCCATGTAGGAAGTGAAATGAAAGTGAGTCACGTAACAATCTGAGGATCTGAGGATCTGAGTGAGTGATCTCGCGAAGGCGGAGTTGGTCGCGCCTGACTCGTAGCTTAGGGTTAAATATAACGTCGACCGCACACAATCTACAATCTGCACAAAGTATTGACCAAACGACATATCCCGACTTATTCCAACACCGTCAAAACTAACAACATGAAGGTCAACGCTGGTGCGTATAGTTGCATTATTATGGCTGGACCATTGAAAGATTGACAAAATGCGCAGCCACCCACTCCTCGAGGAGAAAGGCCCGCAAGGCTCACTTCTCTGCTCCTTCCAGCGTCCGTCGTGTTATCATGAGCGCACCCCTCAGCAAGGAGCTCCGCGAAAAGTACAACGTATGTTCAATTTCTCAGCATGAAGGACTCAGGAAGGAAGGAAAAAACAAGGGAAAGACAATGGAAACACAGCAACATATCGAGATAAGATGATGCAAGATTTGAGCAGCCGGTTTTATGGAAATACGAACGCAGGAAATGGCAGGACAAGAATGACAAAAAAGCTGACGAGATTCCGCCCATCAGGTCCGCTCCATCCCCATCAGGAAAGACGACGAAGTCATGATCACACGCGGCACGAACAAGGGACGTGAGGGCAAGGTCACATCTGTCTACCGTCTGAAATACGTTATCCACATCGAGCGCGTCACACGAGAGAAGTCGAACGGATCCGCTGTCCAGCTCGGTATTGCGCCATCCAAGGTTGTCGTCACTAAGCTCAAGCTCGACAAGGACCGGGAGACCATTTTGGAGAGGGTTGCCAACGGCAGGAAGGCATCGAAGAAGACTCACGACTCCATGGACACCACATCATAGGGGAGAATAGGTATGAAGGGTTTGTGGGAATAAGAAAACAGGCTGAACGTGATGTTTGAGCTTTGCATGTGGAAAGAGGAAGGGCGTTGTTTTTTGTGTTGAGAATATCCCAGTCCCTAGCGGACGGTCGACATTAGCACGTTCCCGATGAAATGGACGGCATGTCGAGGTATTGAAATGAAAAGCACGAATGATCAACAACTTCCACATCTTCTTCGAATGACCAACAACTTTCACATCTCTCCTCTACTATCACCAACAATTTCCACACCTCTTCTCTACTACTACTACGTGAAACCAAGAACACGCTGGCTATCACCTGAGCGCGCATACTTCAATGAGCGTATACAGTTAAACAACTAGCGAAGAAGGAAGATCGATGGCTCAGCCATCCCTTGTCTGCAGACTTTGCATAGAAGCTTTGGCTAATGTGATGTAGAGTTTGATGATGAGGTACAAACCTTTGTGTTTTAATGGTTCTCAAATCCTACCTTTCTTATGTCATGTTAATGTACGCAGTTGTTCTCATGTTCACGACTAATAAACAATTTTGACATGCCAGCCCTGCCTTCCAAGGCCTGTGGTCAGAAATGTATTTTGCGACGCTATGTGCAAGCTCTGTTCGTAGTGGAGCTTCTACTCTGATTCATAGGAAACATAGCATTGAAACTATCCTCTGATCAGAATTCAACGAAAACGAAGCTCATGTTCCACAATTACCAATCGAATTATGAAGTGTCAATGCATTGCCTATTGTTAAGCTCTCCAGCGCTGGACTCTGCTGTCGATATAGATTGTAAATTCACTCACATCCAATCGCAGACTCAAGTCGGACCTAGGTTGTCATTTCTATCAACTTACACATCCTTTGGACTCTGCACGAAAACACTTCATGAAAACACATAAACCATCCCACTCCTATCAACACTCACAACCATCCTAACCGGCCACTCCACCACCGCCATATCCAGAATCGCATCAAGATGATTCCTTAACAACATCTGCTGATGCTCGCTAATCGCCTTCGTCTTGTCCACTTTCCCCGTCCGACTCGTGTCCGTCCTCTGTACCACCAGCACGCTCGTCTCACCAGCGCGTCTTCCGCCCACATTCGCACGTCGTTGTCCATCATTGCCCCCAGAAACCTCTGCGACCGGTGTACTATGCGTGTTGATTATCCTAGACGACAACTGTTTTGCTGGTGCAGCTTCATCATTGTCGGTTTGGGGAAACCGTCGCTTTTCCTCCCATACCTTTGCGCTTGCCATTGTGGTTGGCTCGACGGCGATGAATTGTGGCTGCAGCTCGTCTGGAGCTAGACCACTAACGATCCTGCTCTTTGCTGGATTTGTGAGATTCCAGTAGCGGATGCGACGGTCGGGGCCTGCGGAGATAAGGTAGGCGTCCGATTTCTTGGTGGTTGCTGCGGGGTTGTTTGCATCAGAGATGTGAAGAGGAAGTCCCAATGCGAGAGCACGGACGTCTGACGAGGGGGCCTCTGCTGTTGAAGTGGCGGACTGGTCGGAGGGTGCTGAAGAGGGAAGCGTGTCAATACGATGCAGAGCAAAGGTTCTAGATGCAGTAGAACGACCTATAGATGTCGCTCCTGCTCCCTGGTCGACGTTCGTGCTATAGAATGCAAGATCGCAGGTGGCTTTGTTGAGATTCCAGAAGGTAATGTCGCTTGTGTCAGTGCCGCCAGCTATACATACTGTGAATGGCACAAGTTCGTGCTGATTTCGTTCGTCTGGTTGATGCGCAAGGCAGGAAGGGTGTAGCAAGATGCGATTTATGGCACTTTTGCCAGGGAAGCCCCAAGATCGAAGACGAAGGCGAAAGCGAAGATCCCACAAATCTAAAACGCCATGAGCTGTACCGAGCAAGAGCAAGTGTTTCTGATTGTCCAGGCAGAAACAGGTCGGTATCCCATGTTCTACAGGATTATCAAGGACATATAGTATCTCCATAGTCTTCAGATCTAGGGCGTATACTTTGGAAGTGTTTGTCGTTAACATCATTATCGACTGATCTTCTGTCTTGTAGTGCTCAGACCAGGTCACATAGGAGTCCTTTGTTGGCAGCTGCCATGTCCTCAGCACTCTGAGCTTGCCATATTTGACTGTGCCTTGAGTAGTTTCAATGACATCAACCTTGACAATATATAGGCTGCCATCGCTGCCTGTGGTAGCAAAGCAGTGAGTCTTCTCCAAGAAGCAGAGACTTGTGACTGTCACGTCTGGTTCGTGTTTGTATACTTGCCTTGAGCGTTGGGCCAGATTTCGTTCGAGCCGGGTACAATCCCAGATCCTTACTGAACCATCATCGGAGCCCGTGATGAAGAACCGATGATCAGGGGCGACGGCGACTCTACGCACAGGCCCAGTATGCTCGCCAAACATGGCAACAAGTCTGCCTCTCGGATGCGCATGGTTGGTCTCTCCGCCGACAGCAGGCTTGGAAAGCGACCGTCTTCGCTGTTGTATCGGCATGACCTGTGAGCCAAATTCGGCCGAGTCCAGTGGAAAAGTCGTCATATAATGCGAATCAAGATGTTTCAGCACGCTTGGATCCCGACCAGTGTAAGAATGAGCTTCGCTGTATATGGGTTTTGCAGATTGTGAACTGTATGTATTGACGTCAATAAGGCTTGCATTGAGGCTACTACTTCTCACATTCGATGTATCAACGACTTCTCCGTGAGCGTTGGTGTCTGTTGTGCTAGTCTCAGCGATGGCTTTCGCGTTAGCAGTGCTTCTTTGCATTAAGCTCATAGCGCTGCCTTTCCTTGACTCTCCATGATTGTGCCGTAGGTGGGCCAGGGTTTCGTCTGAAGACAAGATAGAAGCTGTATCACTTGCATCGACTGACCCTCGAGACCCTTTTTGCTGCAAGATTCGTTGGCGGTTCGCTCTTTCGGGTTCACGAAACGTTAGAGCCGCTCTCGGTGAGCCTGGCATGCTGCCATGTAGACTGGAGTCGGTCGAGTTCCGATGACTCGACGTTCGTAAAGGCGAAGATGCTTCGTTCAAAGCATCAGCAATAGTTTGTCGTTTGACCTGAGCCTCTCGTGCGGATTTCTCAACCCGCCTCGATGAATCGGGTTGTCGTTCAAAGAATACTGTTTGTACTTCGACCTTGACGTCTGACAAGCCGACCTTTTCGTCGAATATGGACCTGGATTTCGCCATCAACTCTCGCGACTTCCGCTGCGACACCCTCCACAAATATGCACGAAGTGCCATAAACTTCATGTCATCTTCAGCAGTCATACCAGCATTACGCAGCTTGGTGATCCACTGATTGTCTTCCTCGTTCTTCTGCGCTCTTGCAAGTGCGTTTGGCCGCAGGTCGGCATCAGGTAAGGCTGGCATTCGATCCTCGAGCAGGAACGATGCAAGTTTGTGTTGAGCTGACTTCCAGAAAACACCTTTGTCAGTCTTGCTGACCCATGTCATCGCTAGCTCGAGCACATTCCTTGGCAGTGGCTTCTTCAGAGCGTCCAAAATATCAAGCTCTCTGTAGCTTTTCGGCGTTATCCTGAGATATGGCCTGATGAGTGGCTTGACCACACACTCACAATCTGCCACAGACATATATTTGGTTACATTTGATGTAAATTGTGCTGCTGCCTCTCTGATCCACATGTTCGGGTGCATTGTAAAACGTGCTACCAGATCAATGAGAGCCCAAGACCGCCACTTCTGGAAAAGACCGAGTTGTGCCATCGTCGCAAGCGAGCGGAGCACTTTCTCAACAACACATTCCTCTGTATCTGTCAAAGCTTGAATCATCAGTGGCAGTATAAATTCCTCCAGATTAGTGCCTCCAACGTATGTTGCGACACCAACGATCGTCTCGAAGAAGGCGCTCTTCAGCTTCCAATCCTTATCGTTGAGGTAAGTGTTGAGATGACTGAGAATAACGTCGTTGGCCTTGGCCGTTCCAAAGAAGACGCAAAGACTGGAGACAGAGCTGAGGAATGCTCGCCGCACATCAGCGTTTGTGTCTGTCAATAGGGCTTTCGTCTCCGTCTCGAAGAAGCGAATCAGGTCGGCACGAGCATCATCGTACATATTTCGGTATGCGTATGCTGTAGGATTTTCCAATTCACCATCAACAGGCGGCAGAGCATCTTCTGATCGCAGAGCTTGCACGATGTCCAGGAATCGGGACGCGCTCTCGGCAAGCGTCGCCAAGCAAGCGGCATAGGTTGCACGTATGATTGGGGTGGGACGATATAATGCTCTAAGAGTAAATGCTTCCAGACGAGGGAGGATATACTCCGGAAAAATGTAAGCATTGGTGGGAGAGGTCGAGGGAACAATCGCAAGCTATTGCAGTGTCAGGTCAGGGTAATCATGTATCGAAGGATACTTACCTACTAGCTGAGTCAAGGTACGCAATGCAGCCACCTTACAAAGATCCGATGGATCATGTATCATGGTCATGACATAAGGTAGCACCCTGTCAAGTTTCGCTTCGTGCGTGATCCTTTGACCGAACGCTAAGAGCAGTTCGCAAGCTCGTATTCGAGCGGCCGAGCGGGCAGTGCTTCGTAGAGCTGATGTGACAATACTAAGAAACAGCAGGCTCCCATCGTTGGTGGTAGGAGCTCGTTGTGCCGACACTATCTCGCGCTTTTCCGGCAAATCCAGGTGAAGAGGGAATAATTGGTTGAGCCCTTTCCTGCTGCTGTTGGTCGGCGGATCGTCCTGAATCTCTGGCCAACCAAGTAAATAGGATATCTTGTCGAAATCATGATACACCCTGTCAATGCGCTCGTCGGACTCTCCCAGATTGGCTCCGGAAGCCGTGATAGGACTTCTTCCTGAGCTTGGGTCTGTACACAAATGCATGTACTGGTGTAAGAAGCTGTAGAAATAATCTGGAAAAGCTTTTTGTCTCCAGAAATTCAAGTACTCATCTGCAGAATAACGTGACTCTGGTTCTACTTGTATCATATGTGACACCAGTTCACGAATGTCGGAGTCCTCTATCCTGCTCAAATGTGTCTGAGAAGGATCATACTCTCCTTTGCGATATTTGAACAATTGACTTAAACTGAAGATTGGAGTCTCGAGGAACAGCTCGGCAATCACACAACCGACACTGAAGATATCCATAGCCCAGGTAATTCCTGCGTGTGTCTCATGTTCTCCAGGACTGAGAAAACGCTCAGGTGCTAGATAGCATGTCCTACGTCCAGAAATATCGAAGAAGAATGAGAAGTCTGCTGGATTGTCCTCGGGCAGATATGTCGGTTTGAAAGATGAAGAGAAGTCTGCGAGGTACAGCCAATTCCAGGAGGTAACAAGGACGTTCTCAGTCTTGATATCACCATGATACAGCTCCTGTGCATGACAGTCACGGACTGCACATAGAAGCTGAAAAGCGAGCCATTTCTTCTCGATATCTTCCAGGAATGGTCTTGTGCTAAGTCGATCATAGATTGAGCTATATATGTATTGGCGAACAAGGTATCCGTTACTGCTGGTCTCGAAAGCACGATGATAACCGAGAGCATTCGGTACGTTTGCGAGTTGCTGCCGCTCTTCCATAATAGCCTCGATATATTTGGCAAATCTGAGGCTTGAGTATGGTTTCATTACTACCTTTGCCACGACAAGTCCATCACGGTGCTTGGCACGAATTGCCTTCATGAAGCGTGCATCACCAAGAGCTTTCTCGTACGAGAGGTCTGCCAGCTCGGGCACATCGATTCCCGCAGAGCCAGCAGACAAAGTCGTGATTGAATAACCTTGACCCATCTCGAATTGCTTCTAGTATCATATGCCGCAGTGATGTATCATCCTTAGAAGCCCGCCAGTGTTCAGCGAGCGGTTGTGGATGATGAGAGAACTTTTCGCGATGGACACACCAGTTCGTCTCACTCTCATCTGGTCACAGATGTATGCCTATAATATTCATTCTTTCTGCAATTGCACGATAAATTGGTTGACGCTGTTACGATGGGAGAGGTCGCGTGCCCGGTGCTCACCTCACGAAGACATCACGGGTCCTACCCAGCCCAGATCAGTAATCCGTCCACCAACAACATCACCATTCCATGATATTGAGCTTTTAGAGCAACAACAACATCCATTCACCACATCTCTCATTTCGCTATTGTCTGTCAACTTACGTACAGTTGCCTCTCTACATCGACCAGCTGCTTGCCAAAGAAAGATCAGCTCACCAACCGCATCGCACGTCTCGCGATATCCACCTCGCCCGACTATTCATCGTCACGACACATTTTGAAACACTGGTACACAAGTGTATTGCGCGATACCCAAAACATACCAGCTCAGCATGGATGTCAAGATGGAAGACGTGCAGAAGTCGCCGGACACGAACGAAGCCACAGTCGTGACAGTGACGGAAGCACCAAGCATTGCTGTTGTGGACGGCTGGATTGATAGCTTGATGACCTGCAAACAATTGTCAGAAGCTGATGTACAGCGATTATGTGAAAAGGTACAAGAGACATCTCTTCCACGCTCGGACAACGCGTCTATGTCAGAAGAATGACCAGTACTGATACTTCTTGAACAGGCACGTGAGATCTTGCAGGAAGAGTCCAACGTACAGCCAGTAGTAAGTTGAAGCCTCAATCGTCCTGTTGCTCTACATCAGCTTACATTATTCCCTCAGAAATGTCCTGTGACGGTCTGTGGAGACATTCACGGTCAATTCCACGACCTCATGGAACTCTTCAAGATAGGCGGACCCAACCCAGACACAAACTACCTCTTCATGGGTTCGTTTCAAACCTCCCTCTTTTCCTGATGCCCCCACTAATCCACCACCAGGTGACTATGTCGACCGCGGCTACTTTTCCGTCGAAACCGTAACCCTCCTTGTCGCCCTCAAAATCCGTTACCCACACCGCATCACCATCCTGCGCGGCAACCACGAATCCCGCCAGATCACGCAAGTCTACGGCTTCTACGACGAATGCCTACGCAAATACGGCAACGCCTCCGTCTGGAAACACTTCACCGACCTCTTCGACTACCTCCCCTTGACCGCGCTCATCGAAAACCAAATCTTCTGTCTCCACGGCGGTCTCTCCCCCAGCATTGACACCCTCGACAACATCCGCGCCCTGGACCGCATACAAGAAGT
>Ga0160428_1001503_pt1 | contig 17354 bp, 7 predicted proteins | sample SolpanmetagenomM_FD_108198 | JGI IMG/M metagenome (GOLD analysis project Ga0160428, IMG submission 108198) | Solar panel surface microbial communities from Lawrence Berkeley National Laboratory, California, USA - M | ecosystem: Engineered > Built environment > Solar panel > Unclassified ... | reverse complement strand
TGCTGCAGACCTCGGACAGGCTGGCGAGATCGACCACCGCATCGGGCACCGGGCAGACATAGGCGATCAACGCCGCCTGCTCGGTCCCCGCGTCCCGACACACCACGACCGCGTCGCCGACGGATTGCTCCCGCAACAGCACCGCCTCGATTTCGCCCGGCTCGATCCTGAATCCCCGAAGTTTCACCTGGCGGTCTTCACGACCGCAGAACTCGATCGCCCCGTCTGCGAGGAAGCGCCCGAGATCGCCCGTGCGATACATTCGCGCGCCCGGCTCGGTCGCGAAGGGATCGGGCACGAACGCGGCGGCGGTCAGCGCCGGACGGTTCCAATACCCCTGCGCCACCTGAATGCCGCCGATGTAGAGTTCGCCGATCGCGCCGATCGGCACCGGTGCCATCCGCGAACCGAGGATGTGGATCGTGGTGTTGGCGACCGGGCGCCCGATCGGCACGGTCGGCCACGGGTCCTCTGCGCTGCACGTCCAGGCAGTGACGTCGATCGCGGCCTCGGTCGGGCCGTACAGGTTGTGGAGCGCCGCAAGGCCAGTCGGGAAACGTTCCTGTACCGCGCGCGGCAGGGCTTCGCCGCTGCAATAGACATGGCGGAGCGACGGGAGCGCCGTATCTCCTAGGTCCTCCAGAAACACACGCAGCATGGACGGGACGAAGTGCAGATGCGTGATACGCTGTTCCGCGATCACCCGCGCAAGATAGCGGGTGTCGCGATGCCCGCCGGGTTCCGCGAGGACGAGGGTCGCCCCCGTCAGCAGCGGCCAGAACAGTTCCCACACCGATACGTCGAAACTGGTCGGCGTTTTCTGCAGAATCCGGTCGCCCGGTCCGATCGGATAGGCCCGCTGCATCCACTTCAGCCGGTTCACCACCCCGCGATGCGCGTTCATCACCCCCTTGGGCCGCCCGGTCGAACCCGAGGTGTAAAGGATGTACGCCGTCGCGTCGTCCGGCGTCACAGGTTCGATCCAGTCCCGTGAGGCCACGGCAACGTCCGACAGCGTGACGCATCGACACCCCTGCAAGGCGGTGCGATCGGGTGCCGTCACCGCGAAGGCGATGTCGCCATCCGCGATCATCCCGGCGAGGCGGATGGCGGGATAGCCCGGGTCAAGCGGGACATAGGCCGCCCCCGTCTTGAGGATCGCGAGCAATGCCACGATCAACTCGAGCGATCGCTCGAGATGGACCCCGATCCGGACTCCGGGTCTGGCACCGAGCCGAGCGAACCCGGCAGCTACCGCGGTCGCCCGGTCCAGTAACTCGCCATAGGTCAGACACTCGGCGTCGAACCAGACTGCCGGGAGATCGGGGGTCCGCGCAGCCTGCACGGTGATCAGCGCGTGCAGGCTTGCGCGATCGTCCCACGTCACCTCAGTCGCGTTCCAAAGGGAACGCTGGCGCTCCTCGTCCCGCGACACCAGCGCAAGCGTGTTCATCGATACGTCTGGGTTCACCACGACCGCTTCGAGTAGCGCGACGAAATTGGCCGCCATCCGAACGATCGTCGCGGGCTGGAACAGCGTCGGGTCGAACTCGATCCCGCCCGTCACGCCATCGTCGGTCCCGAGCAGGTGCAGGCTCAGGTCGAACTTCGTACTTGCCACCAGCGCATCGGCGGACGCCCCGGCGTTGCCGCCGGCTTGCGCAAGATACGCAAAGAACACCTGGAATATCGGGTTCGCACCCTCGATCCGCTCGGGGGCCAGATCTGCCACCATCCGCTCGAAGGGCAACTCCTGATGCGCGAGCGCGCCCAGCACCGTTGCCCGCATGCGACCGATTGCACCGCGGAACGACGGGTCGCGCGAGAGATCTGTACGAAGCGCCAGCGGATTGACGAAAAGACCGATCAGCCCCTCGTCCTGCGCACGAACGCGATTGGCGACCGGCGTCCCGAACACGATGTCGTCCTGCTGCGCATACCCTTGCAAAAGGACCGCGAAGGCGGCTGCCAGGACCACGAACGGCGTGCTGTTCTCCTCAACCGCGATCTGCCCGATCCGTTCGGCAAGCGTGGCGTCGATGGTGAACCGGTGCTGCCCGCCCACCGTACCGGTCCGCCCCTTGCGCGTCCCGTCGTGTGGCAACGCCAGCATCGGTACCCCCGCCAGTTGCGCCCGCCAGTAGTCTAACAGCGGCGCTGCGGCGGGCCCCGCCAGCCGGTCGCGCTGCCACGCAACGAAATCGCGATACCGCCCCCGGGCCTCGGGGAGCGGCGACGGTTGGCCAGTACTGAACGCATGATAGGCAGCGCCGAGCTCCCCGGTCAGCAGGCCGACCGACCAACCGTCCGCCGCGATGTGATGTATGGTCAGCAACAGGCAGCCCCATGCGCCGTCTACCAGCACGAGATGCGCACGCAGTAGCGGCCCGCGCCGAAGATCGAACGGCATGTTGGCTTCCTGCGCCGCAAGCTGCGCCAGCCGCTGCGCGCCCTCATCCCCGGGCAGGCCGCGCAGGTCGGTTCGCGCCAGCTGCAGCGTCATCTCCGAATGGATCAATTGCACGGGCTCGCCCCGTACCGCCTCGAACATCGTCCGCAACGGCTCGTGGCGGTGGACAACGGCGTCGAGCGCCTGACGCAATGCGGCCTCGTCGACCGGCGTAGGGAGGCTCATCCCGGTCGGAATGTTATAGGTAGCGCTGCCCGGCTCGATCTGCGCGAGGAACCACAATTGTTCCTGCCCGTGCGACAGCGGCGCGCGCGCGACCTGCGTCTCGATAGTGTCCTGTACCGCGCGCGGAGCCACTTCCGGTACGCTGCCCCGACGCGCGTCGATCAGCGCCGCGATCGACCGGATCGTCAACGCCTGCAGGATGTCCCCAACCGTCACCTCGGCGCCGAACGCATCCCGCAACCTTGCCCCGATCTGCGCGGCGGCAAGCGAATGGCCACCGACCTCGAAGAAATTGTCGTCGATCCCAACGGCCTTGAGGTTGAGAACCGTACGCCAGACGGCTGCGATCGTTTCCTCGGCTGCGGTGCCAGCCCCCGCGGTATGCTCGCTCGTGCTGCCCGGGGACAAATCGAGCGCGGCAAGGTGCTTGCGCGCCACCTTGCCGTTCTCGGTCAAAGGCAGGTCAGCGTATAAAACAATCCGTGAGGGCACCGCGTGCGCGGGCAACGTCTCCTGGACGAAGTGCCGCAACGTCGCCTCCGCAATGCTGACGGTACCGATCGCGACCTGCGCCACGATCGTCCGCCCGCCCGACGGTTGATCGACCACCAACGCCGCAGCATGGCGGACCGCGGGATGGCGACACAACGCTGCCTCGACTTCTCCCAGTTCGACGCGAAAGCCCCGAACCTTAACCTGCTCGTCGCCCCGGCCGAGATATTCGATCTCGCCATCCGCAAGATACCGGGCGAGATCTCCGGTCCGGTACAACCGCCCCCCCGCGTCCGGGCCTTCGCCGAATGGATCGGGGATGAACCGCTCCGCCGTAAGACCGGCGCGGCGGAGATACCCGCGTGTGACCGCGATACCACCGATATAAAGCTCCCCCGCCACCCCGACCGGCACCCGGTTGAGATCGCGATCGAGCAAATAAATCCGTGTGTTGGCGATCGGCCGTCCGATCGTCGTCGGACGCAGGCCGTCGAGATCGGTTCCGGCCACCCACATACTCGCCTCGGTCGGGCCATAGGCGTTGAAGACGCGCGGGACGACACCCCGCCAACGCGCAACCAGATCGGGCGGGCACGCCTCCCCCATCACCGTGATCAGCCGCAGGTCAGGCAGCGGTTCGACCGGTAACACCGCCAGCGCCGACGGCGGCAGCGACAGGACCGTCACGCGCTGCGTCCGCACGGTATCGACCAACGCGAGCCCCGGCATCGATTCCTCCGCGGACGCGACAACGAGGGTTGCCCCGCCCGCCATCCACATCAGCATCTCGTACATCGAGGCGTCGAAATTGAGCGAGGCGAACTGGAAGATACGATCGCCCGGCTGGATTTCGAGCACTTCCGCCTCGACCATCGCGGCATTCACCGCGCCGCGGTGCGGCACCACCACGCCCTTGGGCATCCCGGTCGAGCCCGAGGTATAGATGACATACGCCGCATTGTCCGGAACGGCGTCGTCGGGCAGCGCATTTTCCGGATAGCGATCGAACCGCGCGCCATTGTCATCGACAAACACGGGACGCGCCGCAAACGGGACCCGGTCGGCAAGCGCGATCTGCGCCAGAACGATCTGCGCACCGGCATCCTCGACCATGAACGACAGCCTCGCCACCGGATACTCGGGGTCGAGCGGAAGATAGGCCGCTCCCGCCTTAAGAACGGCGAGCACGCCGATGATCGCATCGGGACCACGGTGCATCATCAGGCCGATGATATGCTCGGGCCCGGCACCCAAGGCGCGCAGGTGCCAGGCAATACGGTTGGCCCGGGTGTCGACCTCAGCATAGCTCAGCGTCCCGGTTCCCCAGCGGAGTGCTTCCGCATGGGGCGTTTGCCGGGCCCGGCGCGCGAAGATGTGATGGATGCAGACATCCTCGTCCCGCAGTGCGAAAGTCGCGTTCCAGGCCACGCGCTGCCGACGTTCAGCGTCGGTCAGCAGTTCGACGTCGCGCAGCCGACGTCCGGGGTGTGCGGTGACCGCCGCGGCCAGCGCCCGCCAATGCTCGCCGATTCGGGCGATCGTCGGCGCGTCGAACAGATCGCGGCTATATTCGAACGTCCCTTCGAGGGTCTGTTCGGTCTCGACGACCGACAGCGACAGGTCGAACCGCGAAAACCCGGTGTCGATCGCAAGCGGCGCCTGCTGCGATCCAGTCCCCGACCCGGTCCCGACCACGCCGGGGGCCTTGTTCTGGAGCGAAAACATCACCTGAAAGACCGGATTCGCATTCGCTACCCGCTGTGTCTTCAGCGCGCTGACGAGCATTTCAAACGGAAGATCCTTGTGCGCGAGCGCATCGAAGAACGTCGAGCGGACCTGATCGAGCAGATCGGCGAACGTATCGATGCCCTCAAACCGGATCCGTACCGCGAGCGTGTTGAGGAAGAAGCCGATCAGTCCCTCGTGTTCGGGCCTGTCGCGCAGCGCGACCGGGGTTCCGATCACGAGATCTCCGGTGCCGGCATAGCGGTGCAGCAATATGGCGAACAGGCTCAGTCCCGTGATGAAAGCGGTACAGCCACGCGCGCCGCCGATTGCGGCGAGCGCCTGGGTCGTCGTGGCGTCCAGCGCGACGAGATGGGTGCCGCCGAGCGCGGACCGATGCAACGGTCGGGACCGGTCGCAAGGCAGGTCGAGCAGCGGCGGGGCATCTGCCAGACGGGCCGTCCAATATTGCACCAATCGGTCGCACGCCGCGCCGTGCAGACGCGCGCGCTGCCATGCGGCGAAATCCGCATATTGCACCGGCAGTTCTGCCAGCGGAGACGGTTCGCCTGCCGCGAAGGTTGCGTAGAGCGTGCGTAACTCCCCCACCAGCAGGCCGAGCGACCACGCATCGCAGACGATGTGGTGCAGCACGAGGACGAGGCGATAGCCCGGCTCCGCCTGGTTGACCCGGATCAGAGTCGCCCGCAACAGCGGTCCTTCCGCAAGCGAAAAGGGCTGGCGGATCAACGTCGTGCAGAGCTGCGACAGCGCACTTTCGAGGCTTTCGCCTTGGGCTCGCGCCAGCGTCTGCAGGTCGATCGGCACAATGGTGTCTTCGCGCAGTTCGGGACGAACGCGATCGTCGCGAAACACGAAGCGCGTTCGCAACACTGCGTGCCGCCGGACGATTTCCTCGAGCGAACGCTTCAGGACGGCGGGATCGAGCGTACCGTCCAGCGACAGGACGACGGGGACGTTATACGCGGGGTTGCCCGGCTGGAGCTGATCGATCAGCCACAATCGTTCCTGCCCGAACGACAGCCGCGGTGCCGTGTCGGCCGGGTCCGCGACCACGACCGCCTGTTGCTCCTTGCGTGCGGCGAGGCGGCGTTGCAGCACCGCGATCTGCCCGGGCGACAGACTGGCGGCGCGATCGACCGCAGCGGGTTTCAGCCCCTCACCTTGCGTCATTGCAAGATACGGATCACGAGCGCACCAGCGCGGCGACTGCCTGCGCCGCGCCAACCGTCGCGGTCGCAAGGCGGGCCACCGCGCTTGCGCACATCTGGGCGGGGTCGATGATCCGCCATAATGCCTTGAGACGGTCGAGATAGGCGTGCGCGGCCTGCTCTACCGCGGCATGATAGGTTGTTCGGGCATTCTGAAGTGCTTCGAGCTGGTCCTGCCAGGCGCGCTGCCACCGATCGTGGCCGTCGCGGACCGCTTCGTTGATCGCGTCGTGATAGCGTTCCGCTGCACTTACCAACGTTTCGGTCGCGGTTTGCGACGCCGGGTCGACGCCGTACACCGATGTCGACCACGTTTGCTGCGCATTGATGCACTTGTGCTGCGTCGTCAGCGCGATCTGCTGGCGCGCGATATCCCCCTGCAAGGCCCTGCGCGACCCCTCCCGCGTCGCGGACTCCCACGCGGTATGGATCGTGCGGCGGAACGCCTCGGCGGCGTCCGCGATCTCGGCGTCGAACGTCTTGGGCGTCCCTGTACTGCCGGCATCGCGGCCTGTCGACGGGTCGGTATCAGGTCCCCCGGGCGGCGGCGTGGGTGCCGGGGCGGACTCTGCCGCCGGTTCTGCCGCCGCTGGCGGACCGCTTTTTGAGGGTCGTGGGTCCTTCTGCTCGGGCTGGGGCATCGTCCGCTTCCTCTGTCGCGTCAATTGAACCGTTGATGTGCGGGACGGCAGCAAAAGAGCTGCATCCGGCCATCGATCGAAATCGCCTCGGCATGATCGAGCCCGGCGGCCGCAAGACGGGCTTCCAGTTCGACGGCGGTACCGTTCCACCCCGAAAGTTTCCGCATGTCTTCATCCGAGTAGATGCTGAGCAGGTCGCGCGCCTGTCGCGCCGCCTCGGTCCAGATCGTGAAGAACAGGATGCCATCCGGCGCCAGCAACCCGCGGAACCGCTCGAGCGCGCGTTGCAGATCGTCCCCCGCCGCCATACCGCCCGGATCGCGCTGGAAGTGCATGAAGGTGCCGAGCATGCAGGTGATCACGTCGAACGGGCCCTCGAAACCGAATGCTTCGGCGCAGAAATCGGCATGTTCGATCCGGATTCGCGCATCGCCGCTGCAGGTTTCGCGCACATTGTGCCGGGCAAAACGGACCGCATCCCAATCGTAATCGACCCCGAGGATATCGCCGTCCGGGCGAACCGCCGCGCGCAACGCGATCGGGTAGCGCGCGGTACAGGTCCCGACGTCGAGGATGCGACCGATCGTCCCCCAAGTGCCGCGCGCGTCCAGCGTCCGCGCGACCGCGGCGAACTCTGCATGCTTCAGCCGTTCGTCGGCTTCGCTCAGGTCATGATCGTACCGCGCCAGCCACAGCGGGTGATATTCGATCCGCGCCGCCGCCGCATCCAGTCCCGCACGAATCCGCTGCAGAAAGTCGGTCGCGGCGGTCGCCGTCCCCCACAGATCGTCGAAATATCCGCTCGCCTGCGCAAAGGAGGCCGCGAAATCGCACAGCGCGGGGGTATGGATGTCGACCGAGCGAACGGTGCCGCTGCTGCCGCCACGAAAGATGTCGAACCGCCAGTCGTCATAGATCGCGATCTCGGCATCGCTGCCATCGATCGCCCAGGCGCTCGGCAAGGCCCGGTGGCTTTGCGCGCTATCGTGCGCGACACGAACATCGCAGCCCAGCGCGGTCAGCGCCGCGACGGTCGCGAGCAGCGTATCGAGCCGTTCGTCGAGCGCGCGTGCACCGGCATCGTCGCCATATTTGCGGAGCAGCAGATAGTCGTCGCGCCAGCGCCGGATTTCCTCCTCCGGGGAGCGGGTGAGCAGGAACAATCGGCGGACCGCCTCCCCGTTCGCGGCAAGGGCGCGGGCGACGTCGCGGTTCCAGTCGAGGACCTCGGCATCGGCGCTTCCCCAGAAACCGGACGACAGATAGGTCGTCGTCCAGAACCGCTGTCTCACTGCGCCCAGCGCCGCACCGTAAGCGAGCAGGCACAAACGCGGCGAATCGATCCGGATCGGTTCCGGCATGGTCGACTGTTGCCGATGCCGGAACGCCTCCAGCCCGGTCGCGATCGTGTCGAGGGCCGCATAGCCGTCGAGCAACGCCGCGGCGACGCCGAAATGGCGTAATCCGGGAGCAGCGACCTGCGTCAGATCGGTGATTGCCATCGCCGCCACCTCACTCGGCCGCCGGAACCGTCGCGCCGGCCATGCGCCGCGGGGGCGCGCGGAACGGGCAACGATTGGCGAAGAAGCCAAGCCGCTTCTGGACATCCTCGAACCGCAGCTGGGTCGCCTCTCCGGTCTTTGCGAGCAACACCCGGTCGAGCGATACGGCGGATTCGACATATTGGGTCAGCGGTGTCGCGACCGGCGTTCCCGCAGCGCTGCCCGACATCCCGCGTCCGCGCGCGAGCGCCTTCATCGGGTCCTTGTTGCGCGCGGAGACCATCATGTGGCGCACCGCCTTGATCGCTTCGGGGGAACCGGTCAGCGACTTGGTCATGTCGCCGCCAAGATTGTTGCGCGGCAGGTGCAGATGCGAATTACGCCAGTGGAAGATCAGCGCCTGCATCTTGAGTGCCTCGTCGATCAACTGATGCGTCAGCCATGCGCGCGGTTCGGCGAAGCGTTGCCGCCGCACCTCGGCGATGCGTTCCGCGAACGCCGTTTCCCCCGCGTCGGCCTCGCCCAGCAGGCCGGCGATCTCGGCGCTCAACTGCTGATACAGGTCGTTGAACATGTGGTAATGCAGGCCGACCGAGTGGCTGCCACTGGTCAGGCCGAGGTTCTCGCGGATCGCGTGATAGTCGGTGGTCGACAGATGGTCCGCCATCGGCGGCACGGCAGCGGTCATCGTGTCGATCAGCGTCACCACGGTCTGCAACCGCTCGAGCGCATTGGCGAGATCGCCGCGCCGGATGTCGAGGATCGCCGCCTCGCACCGGTCGTTCGCTTCGTCGCCGAGCGTTTCGGGAATCTGGTGGAGACCGCGAAACTGCGTGAAATAGGTGTCGCCCTGCAACACCCGGTCGTACACGCAGTCGCGGATGCCCGCGGACACGACGAAGTCGGCGTAGGAGCCGACCGTCGCATCGACTTGCACCGTGGCCAGGCTCGCTTCCCACGACATCGACTCCTGGTTGCAGACGCGCAGGAGGTGGAGGAAATTGTACGGCGCGCTTTCCAGCGACCCTTCGGCGATGACCGTTTCCGCGGCGAGCCGACCATCCTCGATCGCCGCGATCACTTCTGCATCGAACAGCCGCAGCGTGGTCAGATACGTCTGGAACGCGGGCGAGTCCGCCAGCTTGAGCACGCCGCGGGCTTCACTGCTGCCAAGCGCCCCGTTCAGCCGCGCCGGCAGCAGCCCGAGCAGGTTGACGAGGCGGTGGAACCCCTTCGCCCAAAAAAGCTTGACCACCGCGGCGTCGAGATTGTCCTGACGCAGATCGACACTGGCGCGTTCAAACAGGTCGTTGAGGTTGAGCAGCGCGATCTCGACCGACTGGAACAGGCTTCGCGCGAGACTGGCGCTGGATGCCGTCGGAAGCGGATGCTGCGCCCGGATCCCGTCGAGGACCGCAAGACCCTGCAGATCGTAATAATTCTCAGCGATGACACCCCGCTCGTTCCGGTACACCGCGCCGTCTTCGCTCAGCCCCGGCATCTCGACGACAGAATCCGCTTCGTGCTTCATGAATCATCCCCCGATCGGAACGACCCGGCGCGCCTGTCTCGACGGTTGTCGAGATCCGCGCCGGCCATTCCGTTTCCCGGGGCAATCAATGCGATGTGCGCCGCGGCAATGCCACGAACGAAGCAACCATTAGCGATCTAGTCGCGCACCGGAATTTGCCCGCAATCGGGCAGCCACGCGGTGGAGACCATGTCCGGTCCCGATGCCTGTAGAAATCCCCTTGTGTGGTCGAGACTTGTCGAACTGGCTGATCGTCAGTCCCGCATTCGGTTCTGCAACCAAAGCGGGTGCGATCGTCCGGTCGGCCCGGACAGGGTTCCCTCCCCGCGATCAATGCTCGCGAAATGCACCCCAGAACGCGCCGACCAACGGCTCGAACGCGTAGCTGAGCGCGGTGCGCTTGCGCAGCGGGACGAGCACCTGGACCGGCATCCCGGCACGCAACGCGAAATCCTTGCCCCGTACACCACGCAGAAGCGCTAGTTGGGCACGCGGCACCGTCACTTCGCCGGTGAAATAGGTCGTGCCGGTCTTCTCGTCCGTCAGCGCATCCGCCGAAAGCCGGGTCAGCTTCCCCTCCAGATCGGGCAGCGTCCGTTCGTGCAACCCCGGGAACTTGACCAACGTGCGCTGCCCGACGACCAGATCGTCCGCGTCATCGGGCGCGACGCGCGCCTGGATCCGCAGCGGGGTCCGTTCGGGGACGATGTCCATCAGCTTCTGCCCGGGGGAAACGACTCCGCCCGGCGTGAAGACGCTCAGCGCGATCACCGCGCCGGTCGCGGGCGCGCGGATATCGGTACGGCGAAGCTGGTCGCGCGCGGCGGCGAGCTTCGGAAGGACGTCCCCAAGCCGGATCTCGACATCGCGCAGATCGGCCGCGGTGCGCTCGCGGAAGGTCCGCTCGGCCTCGATCGCGGTGATCTGGCTTTCGCGTGCCGCGCCTTGCGTCTGCGCGACGCTGGCCGAATATTGTCCGCGCTGCCCGACCAGTTCGGCGCGCATCCGCTCCAGTTCGCGCAGGCGGGTCTGCGATACGAAGCCTTTTTCGGCAAGCGGCGCCAGCGCCTTCAACTGTTCGTCGATGATCCGTAGCTGTTCCTGCGCGGACACGACCTGCGTGTCATAGCCACGACCCTGCGCGGTCGACTGCGCCGCCCGCTGCCCGAGCGCACCGCGCTGCGCCGCGAGTGTCGCGCGCCGCGCGAGCAATTCGCGCTGTTGCAGCCGGAGCGCGAGCGCGGCATCGTCGCGGTCCTCGGGCGGCAGCGTGGCATATTCGGGGGGCGTGACCAGTCCGCCCGTCCCGAGCTCCTCCGCCTCGAGCCGCGAGCGTTGCGCGAGCAGCCGGATCGCCTGCGCGCTCATCGCGCGTTCCTGCGCGAGCACTTCGGAGGCGGCGAGGCGGATCAGCAACTGCCCGCGCTCGACCCGCTGCCCCTCGCGGACATAGATCGCGCCGACCACGCCACCGTCGCGATGCTGTACCGCCTGCCGTTGCCCCGAGACCTCAAGAACACCAGGCGCATAGGCCGCCGCATCCAGTCGCGCGAATGCCGCCCAGCCGAGGAACAGGACGAAGAAGGCGATCGCGATGAGCAGGCCACTGCGAATGTCCCGCGACGGGTCGGCAAGGCGGAGCTCGTAATGTTCCGGCGTTTCGGCCGGGCGCAGACCGCCGACGGTCCCGCTCATGCCGCACCTCCTTGGGTCGCCGGCAGATCCGCCGCGGGCGGGACCATGCGGCGTACGTTGGGGGGTGCGATCTTGGCGAGCACCTCGTCGCGCGGGCCGAACAGTTCCGCACGACCATCGCGCAGTACGAGCATCTTGTCGACGACCGGGAGCACCCCGAGCTTGTGCGACACGACTATGATCGTCCGCCCCTCCGCCTTCAACCGGGCGATTGCCATGTTGAGTGCGGCGTCGCCTTCGGAATCGAGGTGCGCATTGGGTTCGTCGAGCACGTACAGCGCCGGGTTGCCATAGACCGCGCGCGCCAGCGCGATACGCTGCGCCTGCCCCGCCGAGACGCCGCGCCCCCCGAGGTGCAGCGGATGATCGAACCCGCCATTGAGGCGAAGGATCAGCGGGAGCGCACCGACCTTTTCCGCCGCCGCGACCGCCTCCGCATCGACCGCAGCCGGATCCGCGCCGGTTTCGGCGGCGAACCTGCTGATGTTGTCCTTTACGGTTCCCTCGAACAAGGCGGCATCCTGCGGCAGATAGCCGATGTGCCGCGCGAGCAGTTCGGGGTCCCAGTCGTCGAGGCTTGCCTCATCGAGCCGTACCGTCCCCCGGTCGAGCGGCAGCGCGCCGACGATCGCGCGGACGAGCGTCGATTTCCCCGATCCCGACGGCCCGACGATCGCCAGCACCTCGCCGGGTTCGAGCGCGAAGGATACTGCGTTGAGCACCGCGGCGTCGCGCGCGGGGGTGAGCACCGTGACCCCCTCGAGCTTGAGCGTGCCGGTCGGCGCGGGCAGCCGGGTCGGCGCGGCATGGAACGGATCGGCCGCGAGCAGCGTGTCGATGTTGCGATACCCGTCGCGCGCCTGCATCAGCGGCTTCCAGCTCCCGATCAGCAGTTCGATCGGCGCAAGCGCGCGCGCGATCAGGAAAGACGAGGCAAAGATCGCACCGCCCGAAATCTGGTGATCGACCGCGAGCATCGCACCGAGCCCGAGCGCAAGCGACTGTAATGCGAGGCGGACGAACTTCGTCGCGGTAAGATAGCCACTTGCCTGGAAGCCGGCGTCGGTCTGGAAGGCAAGCATCGCGAGACGCTGGCGCAATTGCCGCGCGACAAAGGCGCGGCGCATCCCGAGGGCCTTGATCCCGTCCGCGCCGTTGAGCGCGGCATCCTGCGCGGCGTAGGTCCGCGCAGCGACGTCCTGCGCGCGTTTCATTCCGTCGCGCGTCGCGACTTCGTTGCGCCACGCGATACACGGCAGGACCAGCCCGCCGACCAGCGCGACCACTCCGATCCACGGATGAACGAGGAAGCAGACGAGGATGTAGATCGGCGTCCACGGCGCATCGAACAGGGCGAGGATTCCCGGCCCGGTCAACGTTCCGCGAATGACGTCGAGGTCTCGCAACGCCTGGCGCGCGACCGGGGATTCGGGCCGCCCGAGCGTCGCGTCGAGCACTGCCGGCGCGACCACCGCATCGAGCAGCACGCCTGCCCGCACCAGCAACCGGCTGCGGATCCGGTCGAGCAACGCGAGGCAGCCGAGCGCGAACAGCAGCACGACGGTGAGGAAGCCAAGCGTCTGGAGCCCCTGCGTCGGCACGACACGGTCGTACACCTGGAGCATGTACAGCGTCGGCGCGATGTACAGCAGGTTGACGAGCGCGCTGAACGCTGCCGCCGCGACCAGATGGCGGCGACAGCGCTGTACGGCGTCGCGCATCCGCCCGTGGAACGAGGCTTCTCCCGCCGGCGGCGGGGCCCACGCCCCGGATAGCGCCGCCTGCGCGGCCTGCGTTGAAATATCGGTCATCGATCGTGCGCCGATCCCCCGACACGGTGCAGCATCGGGGGATCGCTCGTCATACCAGATGAATGTGATCGACGGGCGTGACGCTGTACAGCTGGTCATAGCCGAAGCTGTCGACCTGCAGCGCACCGTTGGCGATGTTGCCGGTTTCGGCGGCAGCGACGGTGCTGGCAGTGTCCCACGCGAAAACGTCGGTTGGGTGCGTCGACGCCGGTACGGAGCCGAAATCGAAGCCCTGCTCCGTCACGACGTCCTGCCCGGCCGATGCGACCATCGTTCGGGCGACGGTGCCGCCGAAATCGAACACCGCGAGTTGCGGGTCGTGATCGGTAGGGCGATCCCCGCCGAACTGCGAGTTGATGTGGACCGCATCATATTGCGCGTTGGCGCGCAGCCCCTCGGTGACGAGGATATGGTCGATCTGCTGCGCATTGCCCTCGAACAGATAGCTGTAGCGTTCCTCGACCGACAGCAAGGTATTGAGATCGGTCAGCGCGCCGCCCTTGGCGGGGTCGGTCAGCTGGGTCTGCGCATTCTCCCACGCGAAGCCGTTCCAGTCGCCGAGCACCGCGATGTTGAGGTCGGGATTGTCCGCGAGATGTGCGTTGATGTACGCCTTGACCCCGGCCGCCTGCGCAGTGCGGGCCGCGTCGCCCGCATCGGCGGGGGGCTGGGTCGCGCCCCACAAGGGATCGCTGCCGCCGCGCGACGTGAGGTGAACGTTGATCGCGGTCACCATCTCGCCGTGGAACAGGAAGTCCGCGACGAGCGGCTTGCGCGTGTTGTTATAGGCGGGTCCGTCGATCAGCTCGGCGCTGCCCTCGACATAGGTCACGCGATCCAGATTGTAGAGATAGCCGCCGCGGATGTTGCCGTTGGGCTCGCCGCCGGTCGTGTTGGCGGCGGTCGGTGCGATCTCGACATACCCGTAGCGCAGGCCGGATGTGGCGGCGATCGCGTCGATCAGGCCCTGTGCGGTCTTGACGCCCGACAGATCGGTGCCGCGACCCGCGCCATCCGCGTCCTGGATTTCCTGCAGCGCGATGATGTCGGGCGCGTGCAGATTGTAGACGATGTTCGACGCCAGCACGTCATATTTGCCGTCCGACGAATCGAGGTTCTCGACGTTGTACGTCGCCATCGACAAATGCGTCGCGTCGCCCGTCAACGTCGTCACTTCGCGCGCGAGCGAGACGTCCTTGGTCACCGTCACCGCCTCGGTCACCAGCACTTCGTAGCGCGCGGCGGCATAGTTGACGATGCCGGTCACGCTGCTCAGCTGGTCGCCGACCGAATAGCCCGCCTTGAAACCGGCGAAGATCGTGCTGTCGCCCTGGATCTGGATCTTCTCGGGGTTGTAGTCACCGTCCGAGATGGTGATCCCGCCGCGATCGTTGACCCCGGTCGCGCCCTTGCCGAGCGAGGCGACGACGTCGGTTTCGGCGAACGCATCGGTGCTGGTGTTCGACACGACGAGCGGCGTGTCGATCGTGACGCGCATCCCCTCGAGCGATTCCCAGAAGTCGATCCCGTCGGTGGTCGGATCGTAGCTGGTCAGACCGTCGTTATCGATCACTTGCGTCGGCGGGGTCAGCCCACCCTGCCCGATCAGCACCGCGTCCGGAAGCTGATAGTCGGACGCGATGAAGCTGACGGTCGGCGCGGTGATCTCGGTGACCGTCAGGCCGCCGGTCCCTGCGCGATATTCGGTGACGACGCCCTGTACCGAGACGAGGTCGCCGAGGAGGAAATCTTGCGGTGCCGTGCCGGTGAAGATGAACACCGCGTCCGAGGTCCGGCTGTTCCCGTCCCCCATGTCCTGGATATAGAAACCGTTGCTGTCGACCGCGGTGATGATCCCCTCGGTCACGATCGTCTGCCCCTCGAACGCGGAACGATGCCCCTCGCCCTGGATCTCGCCGATCTTGAGCGGCAGGATGTCGTCGTTGAGGATCGTGCCGGTCGCGGTGGCGCGGTCGATCGTCGCACCACCGGTCGCGTTCGACAGCGTGATGCTGAACGTCTCGTTGGGTTCGGGTGCACGATCGCCAAGGACCGGAAGCGAGATCGTCGCGGTCGACTGGCCGTCCGCGAACTTGACGACGCCGGTAAAGGCCGTCGTGCCGAAGTCGCCCGCGTCCGCGCCGCCATTGCCGCCGGGGAGGAGGACCGAATAGGTCGCCTCGACCGCGCCGCTCGCGCCGCCGATGCGCGAGACGGTGAAGTCGATCATGTGGCTGCCCGCATCGCCCTCGGTCGTGCTCGCATCGCCGATGCTGAGCACGCCGGGAACGACCCCGACGCTGCCGTTGCTGGTGACCTTGATGTCGTCGATCCCGATCCATTCGTCGTTGCCGACCGCGTTGGTCGTCATGACGCGAACCTGCAGCGTGGCGGCGTTATTGGCATCGGACGGCAAAGTTACCGAGACGGGAATATCCGCACCGAAGCTGTTCGGCCCCGACGTCGCATCGGCGACGTAGCCACCCGGAACGTTCGACCACGCCCCGGTGTCACCGAGGCGATATTGCACCGCGACCTGCTGGACCGCGTTGTCGGCACCGTTCTCGAGATCGCGGAGCGTGAACGACAGTGCGACGCCCTGCCGCCCGGTCGCGTCCAGATACAGCGCGAGATACGGCGCGGCCGCGGTGCCCGATCCGGTAAGACCGATCGTGGGGTTGGCGATCTGGAATTCGGCGACACCACCGGTGGTGAAGGTGTTCGGGCTGGTCTGGTTTGCACTGACGTTGACGACCGTGCTGGTGCCGGTGATGGTGCGCGGGTCGACGCCGGTCCCCGAGACGAGCGCATCGCCGCGGAAGCCCATGATCGACGGAACGCCCGACCAGTCGTTGTTTGTGGTAATCAGCCCGAGGTTCGACCAATCCTGCAGAAGATCGCCACTGCCGAGATTCCAATAGGTGGTTGTCAACGCCTTACTCCCCTGTCGCCTTGCCCTGCCGACCCGTGCGCCCGACTCGTCCGGTGCCACGGGTCCGCGATCACTCGCTGCCGACGGCCGCTACCGTGCCGATATGACACAGATGTGAAAAAGGCTTCATAAACCGTATATTAACTTGTATCGATCCGGTGTGCGGTGACAGCCGCCATAGCGCGCGGTCCGCCACGGGTGCATCCGCGCCATCCTATTGGCGTACTCCAACGCAGCATCGTCGTAGAATTGGCCTGGTCGGTGTCGCCCAATTGCAACAAACCGGCGATAGGGCACTCAAGTTGTTACAGTATGTACCGCTGTCTGGGGGTTTTTCTCATGATTCGTTCGCTCGTTTGTCTTTCCGCCGCACTGCTCGCCTGCACCGCAAGCGTCGCATCCGCCACCACGACCGTTGGCGGTATTGCCGGCGTGCGGACGGGTAACATCGTCCTCAATGGCGTCAGCACCAACGGTGCCATGTCGATGGGCCAGACGTTCAGCACCAGCGATTCGCTGCTGACCAATTTTGCCTTCCAGTTCGCCTCGAGCACGCGGACCGACACGAGCGCGAGCGTCACCTTCTCGCTTCTTTCGGCCAGCGGCACGACGCTGGCGAGCAGCACGACGCTGCTGACCGGCCTGCAATTCCGGACCAGCCCCGCCTTTTCCTATTACGACGTCTTCAACGGCAGCGTCGCGCTGACGCCGGGCGAAACCTACAGCGCGCTGGTGACGACGACCGTTTCCTACCTCGCACTGGTGTTCAGCCCGAACACCGCCGCCGCGAGCAACGCCGCGAATGATCCGGTCAACGACGCTTATGCAGCGGGCGCAGTGATCCGGAACAACGCCGGAGACATTGTATGCTCGCGCGGGATCTGCGACGCGAACTTCCGCTTCACCAGTTCGGTCGCGCCGGTCGCCGCCGTTCCCGAAAGCGCGACCTGGGTGATGATGCTGGCGGGCTTCGGCCTCGTCGGCGGCGGGCTGCGGTACCGCCGTCGCGCGACGGGCGTCCGCTTCGCCTGAACTCGGCCCATATCCGGTGTCTGAAAGGGGGCGTGCCGCAATCTTCGCGGTGCGCCCCTTTCGCGTTCAAGACCCCTGACCGAACACCGTCAGCGTCAGGTCCGGCTTGCGCGTCGTCGTCGTGAG
>Ga0160428_1001502_pt1 | contig 17360 bp, 18 predicted proteins | sample SolpanmetagenomM_FD_108198 | JGI IMG/M metagenome (GOLD analysis project Ga0160428, IMG submission 108198) | Solar panel surface microbial communities from Lawrence Berkeley National Laboratory, California, USA - M | ecosystem: Engineered > Built environment > Solar panel > Unclassified ... | reverse complement strand
GCATGACGGGGAATTATTGAAAATTCGGATTCGGACCGAAAATTCCCCCGGCAATTGCCGCCTACGAAGGACAGAAAATCTACCCCAAATATTTCGCCACGGTGGTGGCCGATATGCCTAGCGACTTCCCAATGGCATAGTTGCTCATGCCTCCACCCTTCAGGCGCCGGATTTGCTCGATGTCGGTTTGGGTCTTGCCTGGTTTACCCAGTTTGGTGCCTTTGGTCCTGGCCCGGGCAATTCCGGCCTTGGTGCGCTCGCTGAGGCGCACCCGCTCCTGCTTGGCTACAATGGCCAGGATGCTCACCACCGCCTCCTTGAAAATACCCGTCGAGTCCAGGTATTGCTCTGTGTAGGATTTGTAGCCCACGCCGTAGCTCTCCAGTAAATTCAGGTGCTGGAGGGTGGGTAGGGCACCCTCGCGGCTGAAGCGGTCGAGGCTCCAGAACAGCACCAAGTCGAAGCGCCGCTTATGGGCATCGGCGAAGAGCTGCTTGAACTGCTCCCGGTTGGCCGTGCCACCACTCTCCTCCTCGGTGTACTCCTTATATACAGTGTGGCCGCACACCTGGGCGTAGGCGCGTAGGTCGGGTAGCTGGTTATCGACTGATTGACCTTTGTCTTTAGTCGATACCCGGGCGTAGATGGCTACTCTCATTTTTATGCGTCTTTACCCATATTCCCAACCCTGTGCTCTGCAGCCATTCTAGCCATCCTGTTTACAAACGATTGCCAAAACTCGGGCCTGAATAAACCAACTTCTGGATACGGTGAACTTATATTAAATCCTACGCTATCTGACTTTACTTGAGAACTGATAAAGAATTGCAGAACAAATTCATTAACTACTAAGAAAGCCCTAGTTTGCTCTAGCTCAAATGAAGCTATCATATTGCTTGATTCGTCCGTTTTAACTGATGAGGCTAACATAACATATGGAAATGTAGGCTCAGTCGCGGAATAGCGCTCACACACTTGCAATGTATCTTTCTCAGTATCAGCTAAAGTTTCATCAAGTTCTAGTCTTAGCATCTCTTCAATTTCCGGGTTCAATTTAATAGATGCATACATCTCTAAAGAACAAATTGAAACTCGCCATAATATGGAGTAAACTAGTAAACGCATCATGCCTCTACTAACATTGATTAGCCGCATAATATCAGCTTCAGCTGGTTTTATATGACTTCTATCTTCAATTGGAAACTCAGCACAAAATGCCTGATTTCTAAAGCGAGTAAAGAATTTGCGAGCAGTATAAGTCTCTACTTTCTCAAATCTTGCCTCGCAGCGGGTGCATAATATATAATCCTGCTTCGGTGTGTCCTGGACTATAGAGTATCTTCTTTTCCCATAAGTCCCCATTATGTAGCCTTGGTTAGGTCCGCCTGACCGAGATGGCTTCAGCATACCTTTCGTCATAAACTTGGGTATAATGTGAGATGCCCTTTTATCGGCTATGTTTTGCCTGCATAACAAGCAGACATGGGTTGACAACTGGTTGGGCATTTATGAGGCTTCGAGTGATTATATAAAGCTACTATAGGCTTCCACAAAAGGGACGTTTTTCGAATGACTTCCGCCACCATAAAAAGGCCCCTAAAAACGCATGTTTTTAGGGGCCTTTTTAACTAGGTTTTTCGAACGCCTTCCAACCGCCAGTATTCGTCGTTTTTCGGATGTCTAGAGGTTCACGAAACGTACTCTTCTAATATGCACCTATCCACATTTTTTGGAGGGATATCAGTTAGGAAGCTTTTCTATAAGGGCAGTGTATTATAAAACAATTCGTTACTAGTGCCACCACCCTGATAGAAGCAGTAAAGCGTATTGTTGAAGATTACACTCGAAGGTCCACCGGTTATTTCCGTATTATAGATTTGCTTATCACCTAGCCAGTTCGTACCATCGAAGGTGTTATACCACAACTGGCCAGTGTTTAATTTTCCCTGGTGGAAGCAGTAAATCTTGCCCCCATCGACTACAGCAGAAGGTCCATCCGTTATTTCCGTATTATAGACTTGCTTATCATTCGACCAGCCCGTGCCGTCCATTACCGTATACTGCAGTGAACCCGCGTTGGAAAACCCTTGGTGTAAGCAGTAAAGATTGTCGCCGAAAGACACCGCGGAAGGTCCACTAGTTATTGTCGAATTAGTAATCCGCTGATCACCCAGCCAGTTCGTACCGTCGAAGGTGTTACACCATAGTTCGCCCCAATCGGAGTGCCCTTGGTGGAAGCAGTAAAGCTTGTCTCCAACGACCACGACAGAAGGTCCATGAGACGTTAGGGTGTTTGGGATTAGCTGGTCAGCCGACCAGTTTGAACCATCGAAGACTGTATAATACAGTTCGTTGCTAGTGCCACCGCCTTGATGGAAGCGGTAAATCGTATTCTTGAAGACCACCGCGGAAGGTCTGCCGGAAATGGCAGAACTGAAAATGCGTTGATCACCCAGCCAGTTCGTACCGTCGAAGATGTTAAACCATAGTTCGCCCCAATTGGAGTGCCCTTGGTGGAAGCAGTAAAGTTTTTCGTTAAAGACGACAGCGGAAGGCCCCGGAGACGTTAGGGTGTTTGGAATTATCTGGTTAGCCGACCAGACAGCAGTACTCGGGTTTTCAATTTGCGTTGGGCTCATCATCTAGGCTATGTGGAATGGATGGAAGTGAGGATCTCAGCAGCTGCAGCAACTGAAACAAAGGAACTACCAGCGAACTTGCAGAAATAGCGTAGAAATACCTGTTTATTAAAATCAAGTAATTCTACTTATATTATGAAGCTTTGATTAACAATAAGTTATATCCGCAAAATATCCGAATGTGGTCCCCGTTTCTGGGTTCTTTCAGGTAGCAGTTCAAACACCTATTTCACCCGGCGTTCTATAGTTGCACCTGCTTGTGCTCGACCTGTTACTCATCCAACTCGCCCAGGTGTAGGGCCATTATGGACTGGGCCTTCGATAGGACCGCCTTCGAAGTAGCCGCGCAGGCGCTGGATCTCCATACCCTGCTCAACAGCGGCCACCTGCGGGTAAAAAAGCCCGTCCTATTGGCTGGGCTTTCGTGGTTTTAGTAATGGCAGGTCTACCGAATGCCGCCACTGCTCAGCACCTGCGTGGTCACGTCGATGGCCTTCTTGGATTTGCGCGGGTCAAGGTTCACATCGAGGTTGCGCTACCAGTCGGTGATTTCATCCCGGAACTCCTCGTGGCTGCGGGCCAGCCGCTCCAGCATGGCCAACATAGCGGCGCCATCCAACGAATCGGCGCCCGGGCTAGCCACTACCCCACTGGCGCCAGTGGTGGACCCACCAGTGGCGAAGGCATTGCCCTTGCTGGCAATCGTGGCTTCGAGGAAGCCCATGAGGTTGGCCTGCTTCGGGTCACCGTAAAGCCAGTTCGGAATTACTAGCTCCGCACCAGCTTCGCCGATGAGGCCGATGGTGGCACTATTCACCGGGCCGCCGCTGGCAAAGCTGTCCCTCGTGGCCAGGCTACTACCGCTGGCCCCGGTGAGCAGGTTGGCCAGCATAGGTGCCGGCAGCACCTCCTTGAGCTGGTCGGTCGGGCCACCCTTAGCAAACTTAGTAGTTAGCCGGGGTGAGCAAACTAGCGCAACACACAAGTGGCTAGGGGCGCAATGATAGGAGCCGGTTCTCTGTCCTAGCTTTCTGGCTTTGGGGGTTTGACAGGAAGTAAATGTGGCGGCGCTGGGTAAGAGAAGGCCTGAAGAAAGACCAAAGGCAGAAAGCTAGGGCAGCGCAACCATTCAGCAGAATTCTTTCCGTGACTAGCGGAGTGAATTCTTGTCTTCTTTCACACAAACGTTTGTGTGAAAGAAGGGAATCAGTCTAGCTTTGCGCGCACCCAGCTGTCTGCCAAGCCAGTTGGCACTGCCACTACCCGGCAGCGGGCATTCTTTTCCCACCCTACCCCCTGTTTTGCTTCTTTTCTCATGCCATTTTTTACCTCTCCTACCCGCAGCCACTTCCGCTTTTTGCCTACTACCCTACGCCGCTGGGCGCAGCTGAGCCTACTGGCAGGCCTGGCCGGGGCGCCGCTGCTGGCACCGGCCCAAACTGTGCAGCTTACGGTGCAGCCCGGCGACCCGAAGCTGCTCATCAGCAAGCATATTCAGGGGCAATTTGCCGAGCACCTGGGGCGCTGCGTCTACGGCGGCTTTTGGGTCGAGCCTGGTTTGAACGTACCTAAGCAGGGGCGCATTCGGATGGATATTGTGGACGCGCTCAAGAAGATACACGTGCCCAACCTGCGCTGGCCCGGCGGCTGCTTTGCCGACACCTACCACTGGCACGATGGGGTAGGGCCCGCCGCCCAGCGCCCCAAAATGCTGAACCTGTGGTGGGGCAATACCCTGGAAGACAATAGCTTTGGTACCCACGAGTTTATGGAGCTGTGCGGCCTGCTGGGCACCGAGCCCTACCTGGCCGCCAACGTGGGCAGCGGCACGGTGCAGGAAATGAGCAACTGGATGGAGTACCTCAACTCGGACGAGGACACGCCCATGGTGCAGGAGCGCAAAAAGAACGGCCACCCCGCGCCCTACAAGGTATCGTGGTGGGGCATCGGCAACGAGAGCTGGGGCTGTGGCGGCAACATGACGGCCGAGTACTACACCAACGTGTACAAGCGCTACGCCACCTTCGCCCACGACTACCCCGGCACCAAGCTCAAGCGCATCGTGAGCGGCGCCAACGGCGACGACGCCAACTGGACCGAGACGTGCATGAAAAACATCCCGCTCAACCAGATGTGGGGCCTCACGCTGCACCAGTACACGCTGCCCACCGGCAGCTGGAGCGGCAGCAAGGGCAAAGCCACCGGCTTTGGCGAGGACATGTACTTCAGCACCGTGCGCAACTGCCTGAAAATGGACGCGATAGTGACCAAGCACGCGGCCATCATGGACAAGTACGACAAGGATAAAAAGGTGGCGCTACTGGTGGATGAGTGGGGCGTGTGGACCGATGTGGAGCCCGGCACCAACCCCGGCTTTTTGTACCAGCAAAACACGCTGCGCGACGCGCTGGTGGCGGGCACAACGCTCAATATTTTCAACAACCACTGCGACCGGGTGAAGGGCGCCAACCTGGCCCAGGCCGTGAACGTGCTGCAAGCTTTAGTCTTGACCGACAAGGAAAAGATGCTGCTCACGCCCACCTACCACGTGTTCGACCTCTACCAGGTGCACCAGGACGCCGAGTTTTTGCCGGTGCAGTTCAGCAGCCCCGACTACGCATTTGGCGGCGAGAAAATCCCGGCGCTCAATGCCTCGGCTTCTAGAGACAAGAGCGGCGCAGTGCACATTTCGCTCGTCAACCTCGACCCCAAGAAGACGCTGACCCTCGAAACCGCCCTGCCCGGCGTGAGCTTCAAAACCGTGACCGGCCGCGTGCTGACCTCGGCCAACGTGAGCGACTACAACACCTTCGACAAGCCCAATACCATTAAGCTGGCAGCTTTTACTGGCGCCAAAAAGCGCGGCGACAAGCTCAGCGTGGCCCTACCTCCCAAGTCGGTGGTAGTACGGGAGCTAAAATAGCGCTGGTCGCCGCAGCCCTACCCCTACCTTCGGGCGCAGGTTTTCACTTAGTGCAGCGGGCTGCTATTTTGGAGGAAGTAAAAAGCAAAAGTGGAGAAGCAAAAATTTGATAGCCAGATTTTTACTTCTCCACTTTTGCTTTTTACTTCCAATAGAACTGTAGGCCCGTCAGCTGGTTTTTGCTTACAATAAAATGATGAGGCTGCTACGAATTTGGGGCTGGTTGGGGCTGGTGCTGTGGAGTGTCGGCGTGGCGCGGGCGCAGGATATCACGCTGGTGCACGCCAACGTGGTGGATGTGGCCACGGGCCAGGTGCGGGCCGACCAAACGGTCGTGGTCACGGGCAAGCGTATTGTGCGGGTAGGGCCCAGTGTGGGCCCTATCCCCCGCCACGGCCGCGTGGTAGATGTCACCGGGCAGTACCTGCTGCCGGGCCTGTGGGACATGCACACGCACGTGTATTTTGATGGTACGGCCAGCGCGGGCACCGACCTCATTTTGCCGCTGCTGGTGGCCAATGGCGTGACCGGCATCCGGGACATGGGCAGCGAGCTAGACTCCATCTTGCGGGCTCGGGCGGCCGTGGCGGCCCACCGGGTGCTAGGCCCGCGGCTGGTGGTGTGCGGCCCCATGCTCGACGGTCCCAAGTCGCCTTACAAGGCTTCCATCGCCATTGCGACTCCCGAAGACGGTCGCCGGGCGGTAGCCATGCTGAAGGCGCGCGGCGTCGATTTCATCAAGATTCAGTCTTTGGTGCCGCGCGCGGCGTATTTCGCCATTGCGGAGGCAGCCAAGGCGGCGGGCCTACCCATCGAGGGGCACGTGCCCGATGCCGTGCGCGCCCGCGAGGCCGTGGCCGCCGGCCAGCGCAGCTTCGAGCACCTGATTGGGGTATTTGAGGCCAGCTCGACCACCGAAGACCAATACGTGGCGGGCGCGCCCAAGCTGCCGGCCCGCCTACTGGCTACCTACGACCCGGCCCGCGAGGCGGCGCTGGTGGGGCTGCTGGCCCAGCACCCCGAGGTGTGGCAGTGCCCTACCCTCTTCTGGGAACGCGGCCAATGGCTGGTCGATAGCGTGGCGTGGCGCCAAGACCCCGACTTGGCCTACGCGGGCCGCAGCTGGGTGGTGCAGCGCTGGCCCCGGGCCCAGCTTAGCATTGCGGGCAGCCTCGACACGGACCCGCTGGCCGTGCGCGCCCGGTTTGTGAACCACGAGCTGGATATCGTGCGCAAGCTGCACGCGGCGCACGTGGGCTTTTTGGCGGGCACCGATATGCCGGCCGGCGTCGACCTACTGCCCGGCATCAGCCTGCACCTCGAGCTGCAGCGCTTTGTGGCGGCAGGCTTCACGCCGCTCGAAGCCCTGCAAACGGCCACGCTCAACCCGGCCAAGTTCTACCACCGCCTCCAGGATTTTGGGTCGGTGCAGCCCGGCCGGCTGGCCGATTTACTGCTGCTGAGCGCCAATCCGCTGGAGGACATTACCAATACCCGCCGCATCGTGGGCGTGCTGGCCGACGGCCGCTACCTCTCGCGCACCGACCTCGATGCCTTGCAGCGCCGCCTGCAGCAAGTGGCAGCCACCAAGTAGCGCTGGCCATACTTCACTTAGCCTAAACGGACCGGCGCTTAAAACGTGCCGGCTGCCAGTTGGTGGGCCAGGTCTACCAGCGTCAGGGCGGTGTAGGTGGGTGGCGGCCCCAGCGGGAACTCGGCCTGACCGGGCCGGGCCACAAAAGCCGCCGCCAGGCCGGCACGCAGCGCGCCAGCCACGTCCCAGCCGTGGGTAGCTACCAGCAACGTAGCGGCTGGGGCTATGCCCAGGCGCTGGCAGGCCGTGTGGTACGTGGCGGGATGCGGCTTATAGCGCTGCCCTTCGTCAATACTCAAGGCCTGCTCGAAAAAGTGGGCGAGGCCGGCGTGGGCCAGCTGCTTTTGCAGGGTAGCGCCGGGCGAGTTGGTGAGCGTAGCCAGCCGGAAACCCGCCTGGCGCAGGGCTTCCAGGCCGGGCGACACGTCGGGGTGGGGCGGCAGCTCGGCAAGCACTGCCAGCAGTTCGTGCTGCCGCGCCGCCGGGCGCGCGGGCTGGCCCAACGCCTGGGCTAGCATGGTGAGCGCCGCGCCGCCCAGCTCCCGAAAATCGTGGTAGGATCCCGTCACCGTTTCGACCAACGAATACTGCAGTAACAGCCCAAACCACTGCGTAAACGCAAATTCGGAACCGAATTCCTGATTGATGGCCTGGCGCAGCGGGCTTAGGTCGAGCAGCGTTTCGTTGACATCAAAGAGCAGAACTTGCGGGCGATTGGGGCTGGGCATGGGGGTAGGGAGTGGCTAGGGCTAGTTACGCGGCGGAGCATAGGCGGGTTGGCTACCGGGGCCCAAGGGCATTTTGCTGCTCTTCCCAAGTCAATTCTGTTTGTTCATATTTTCAAAACGCCAGCTCCCTACCCTGCTCGGGCAGCACTAGTTTCAGGTCCAGCGTGTTACCGGCGGCCAGCTGCGTGGTGATGAGGGCTTCGTTACCGGCCGTGGGCTTGAGGTGCGTGACTACCACAGGCAGGCCGCGCAGGGCTGTCGGCCCCGCCAGCTGGCCCAGCACGCCAAGCTCGCGCAGCAGCAGGGCCGGCGTGAGGTGGCCAAAAAGCTGCGCCACGGGCTGCGCATTGGGATAAGAGGCCTCGATGAAAATGGCCCGCAGCCGGTGCGCCCGCACCAGAGGCGCCACAGCTTGCCAGAGGTCACGCAGGCAGTGCGCCTGCTCTACCTCATCGGCGCCGGTGTCGCCCAGATACAGCAAGTAGGCGTCGCCATTGCGCACCAAAAAAGCGGTGCTTTGGGTGCCCGGCCCGTGGCTGAGCCCAAAGGCCTGCACGCTGAGTGCGGTGCCAGCGAGCGGTGTGGCCTGACCTGGCACCAGGGTGCGCAGCTGGTACTTACCCAGGGCCGGGGCCCTACCCCCATCACCAAAGTTGGGCCAGGCGCGCCAGTTGAAGTAGTCGTCTTGCAAGGTGACTAGGCAGGCGGGCAGGCCATAAATAGGCTTGGGCGCGTCGTCGGGGGCATTGAGCAGCAGGCCGGCCACGTGGTCGAGGTGCGGGTGCGAGATGCAGTAGCCCTTGATGGACTGCCGCAGCACATCCTCCACTGGCGTGGCGAACACGCGGTTGGCTACGGCCTTCTCGGCGCCGGGGCGCAGGCTGCCGGCATCTAACGCCACAAAATCGGGGCTGCCGGCCGCTGCTACCAGGTAGGCCGAGAGGTTGCCTTCGGCTAGGCCGCCTTTCACACCCAGCGGCACCACCCGAAAGGCCGGGGCCACCGCAGGTTGGGCCCAGGCAGGTAGTGCCAATAGCCACGCAATTGCTAAAAACCAGGTGCGCATGGGGGGGTAGGGCGTTCTACTGCAACTGGTAGGGATAGCCGATTTCCTGTAAGTCGGTGGCCAGCAGCGTCCAGTCTTCTACCTCGTCGTTCAGGGCCAGCGCGAGGGCCTTGGTCACGGGCTCGTTGCGATACAGCGGGGCCACGGCTTCGGGCGTCACGGGCTTTTTGTCGCTTTCGTCGGTGTAGTATTCGGTGGCCCACTCGGCGTAGGTAGCCGGTTGGTTATCAAATATGTAGAGCAATTCCTCCGAGCCATCGTCCTCGTTCTCCACGATGCCGCGCTGCCAGCCGTGGGCCGGCGTGTACCAGAGGCAAAACGTGGTGCCGATAGAATTGACGGGCTCACCAAACATAAAATCGTCGAATGCATCGGGCAGGCCGCGCGTCACCTGCTGCTTATCGGGCTGCTCGTACTCGTGCAGAAAGCCGTTGATGACGCAGCCCTCGGGGCGAAATAATACCAGCATCTGGTCGCCCTCGCCGTCGCGCATTTCGAGCAGCTGCTCGTGCTCGCTCCAGGCCGGGTTGTACGAGTAGTAGCGGTATTCCCAGTCGGGCGAGTTGATGGCGTCGAGCGCGGCCAGGGCCTTGCACAGGCGCTTGAGGTCAGCGGCGGGGGGTAGAGCGGAGTAGTCGGCGGTCGATATCATGGGGCACAAAAGCTGGCGGCGTTAAGGGGGTAGGGCTACGCAGCCAAAAGCCGCTGGCGGGCGGCCAGCGGCTTTTGGTGGGGCGCGCCCAGCGCTCAAAGGTAGCCGCCGGGCTAGTTGCGGCGCTGCACGGGCAGGTCTTCGAGTTGGGCGTAGCTCAGCTTCCAGGTGCCATCGGCGGCGGGCTTCCACAGCAGCAAGAAGTTTCCTTCGCCGTAGCCAGCAGGCTGGCCGGGGCCGGCGGGCTGCACATCGACTGAAAACGTGCCGGCCTCGTAGGCCACCTTGTCGGTGCTGGTCGAGCTCACAGTACTCGTTTTCAAGTTATTGATAGTCGACTGGGTGGCGCGCACCCACTTGTCGCTCACTTCGGCCTTGCCACTAAAGTGGACGTTGCCCTGCAAAAACTGCACGTCGTCGGCGAGGTAGCCCAAGGTTTTTTCGAGGTCCTTGTTGTTCCAGGCCGTGATAAAGGCCCGGTCGAGGTCGGCGGCACTAGTGCCAGCCGCGGTGTCGGAGGTAGCCTTGCTACCGCAGGCCGCCAGCAGCGGCAAGGCACCCAGCAGCACGAGGCGCGAAAGGAAAATACGCATACGCATTTAAGTAGTATTTAATAATCAAATGGTTAACAATAAAAAGGCAAACCAAAAACCCAGACCGTCTGGCCTGGGCTATGGCATCCTATAAGCGAGGCTAGCCCCTACCAGCTGCGCTGGCGGTAAGCGGTAGTGGCATAAGGGTTGGCCGGGTCGGCAGGCGCCTGGTTGGGCAGGTAAGAGTCGCTAGAGGCGCTGAGCGAGTTAGCCGGCGCGGCCAGCAGGGCGGCTGCGCCCGCGGCCCCAGCGGCCGGGCCAAAGCTGTTGCGCACTACGGTTTCGCGGCTGCTGGCCGAGCGGCTGGCCACGGCGGCGCGGCGCGCGGCAGCGCGGTTGGCAGCTTCGCGCTCGGCAGCGATGGCGGCAGCGCGCTTCTTTTGGCGGTTGTCGATGTGCTTGCCCACAGCGTAGCCGGCACCGGCACCTACCACGCCCCCGACAACGCCGCCCACGACCCGGTTGCGCTTGTTGATAACGGCGCCTAGAATAGCCCCGCTACCGCCCCCAATAACGGCGCCCTTGGCCTGCGGGCTAAAGTGGCGTTGCGCCTGGGCAGTGAAGGACGTGCTGACCAGCACGGCGGCCAGCAACAAAAAGCTGAGGAAAAAATGACGGTTTTGCATGAGTGAAAGTCAAACTAAGTGCAGAGGTAGGCAGGCTGGTAAACAAGCACCGTGCCGCAACCCCAGTGCTCGCCGCGCGGCAGTACAGCGGGCACTGGCAGGTAGTATTGGCCACCTGCGGCCCGGCAGTTCGCCTTACCTCATCAGCTACTCCTAGTAAAGCGGCTAAAACGTGTAACATTTTGGCTTTTATTAAAATATATAACTAGTAATTGTACAATTTATTCTTTGCTCATTTCTAGCCCACAAACTCAGCAACTAGAGAGGGATAGGGACTACCACCCACGCCGCGCCGCGAAAAGTGCAAGGGCTCAGGCAGAAGTGAATACTACATGAGGTAACGCCAGGAGCTACTTGGTTATCAGCAGCATGGAGCAAGCCATTCACTTCATCATAAATTCACAGATAGAAAATGGGCTGGTGTAAGGAGTTTCTCTATATTGCGCTGCCTTCGGGTAACCGTTTTATATTTTTTCCTTTTCCAAACCAGATTACTATGTTGCACAAGTACCATGCAGGTGCCTGGCTGATGCTGAGCGCCGCCCTATTGCCAAACCTAGCCAGCGCCCAAAGCGGGCTGGTAGCCAAAAAGGAGCTGGGCCGCGACGGCCAGCCCACGCTCATCGAGTTTTCGGCTGCTGGCCGGGCCACTATGCGAGCCGCTTCGAGCGCCCAGATTATCCGCCAGCAACTGGCGCTGGGTGCCGACGACCAGCTGCTGCCCGCTCGCCTCGAAACCGACCAGCTCGGCTTCAGCCACCAGCGCTACGAGCAGTATTATAAGGGCGTAAAAGTGGAGCACGCCGTGTACACCGCTCACTCGCGCGGGGGCCTACTCGAAAGCTTGAGCGGCGACTTTGAGAAAATCGGCAGCCTCAGCGTGGTGCCCACGCTCAGCGCCGACGATGCCTTGGCCAAAGCCCTGGCTACTGTGGGTGCCCGGAAGTACATGTGGCAGGATGCCCAGGAAGAAGCCGGCCTGAAGGAGCAAACGGCTAGCTCGGCCGCTACCTACCGCCCACAGGGCGAGCTGGTATTGGTGCGCGACAACCGCACCAGCCCCGACGAAACCGGCCCGCTGGTGCTGGCCTGGAAATTCAACATCTACGCTCAGCAGCCAGTTAGCCGCGCCTACTACTACGTAAATGCCCGCACCGGCGAGGTGGTACTGCGCGATGCCATCATCAAGCACGCGACCACGGCGGCGGCCACGGCCACCTTTGCTACGGCCTACAGCGGCACGCGCTCGCTGGCCACCGAAACCACCACCGGCGGCTACCGCTTGCGCGAGTACACCCGCGGCCTGGGCATTGAAACTTACAACTGCAAGAAAAGCAACAGCTACACAGCCGCCACCGACTTTGTGGACGCCGACAACAACTGGACAGCCACCGAATACAACAACGCCAACTACGACAACGTGGCCGGCGATGCGCACTTTGGCGCGCAGGCCACCTACGACTACTGGAAGGGCGTGCACGCCCGCAGCAGCTACGACAACGCGGGCGCCAAAATCAAGAGCTATGTGCACTACGACGACGTGCCAGGCGGCTCGGGCTACGAAAATGCCTACTGGAATGGCTCGGTGATGACCTACGGCGATGGTGCCAGCACCTTCAAGCCTCTAACGGCGCTCGACGTGTGCGGCCACGAAATCGGGCACGCGGTGTGCGAAAAAACCGCCAACTTAACCTACGCCAACGAAAGCGGCGCCATGAACGAAGGCTTGTCTGACATTTGGGGCGCTAGCGTGGAAAAATACACCTGCGACAACCTGGGCCTAACTAAATCGACCTGGGACATTGGCGAGGATATCATGAAGGCCGGCGGCGCGCTGCGCTCGATGAGCAACCCCAACCTCTACGGCCAGCCGGCGCTGTACAAAGGCAAGTACTGGGCGGCCACCACATCTTCGCCTTCCAATACCAACGACCAGGGCGGCGTGCACACCAACTCGGGCGTGCTCAACTACTGGTATTACCTCATCAGCGTGGGCAAAAGTGGCACCAACGAGGTAGGCAGCAGCTACTCGGTAGCGGCGCTGGGCCTGTCGGCCGCCGCTAAAATCACCTTTCGGATGGAAGACGTGTACATGACGGCGTCTTCAACCTACGCCAACGCCCGCACCTATTCCATTCAGGCGGCTACCGACCTGTATGGTGCCAGCTCGACGCAGGTGCAGGCCGTTACCAACGCCTGGTACGCTGTAGGCGTGGGCGCTGCTTACGGCAGTAGCACTACTACCCCTACCCCCCCTGCTAGCACCAGCTACTGCGCTAGCCAGGGCACCAGCCAGAGCTACGAGTACATCGACTACGTGAAGCTGGGCAGCATTGCCCGCACCAGCGGCGCCGACGCGGGCTACTACAACGGCACGGCCAGCAGCACGAGCGTGGCCGCTGGCTCTAGCCAGACCATTAGCTTCTCGGCCGGCTTCACGGGCTCGGCCTACACCGAAAACTGGAAAGTGTATATCGACTACAACCAGAACGGCGTGTTTACGGACACCGGCGAACTGGTAGTGAGCGGCAGCAGCAGCAGCACCGGCACCCTCAGCAGCACCTTCACGGTGCCTGCCACGGCCAAAACCGGCAACACCCGCCTGCGCGTGATTATGAGCGACGCCAGCGCCACCACCAGCTGCGGCACCTATAGCTACGGCGAAACGGAGGACTATACCCTGGCCATCACGGGCGGCGCGGCTATTGCGGCCGCCACGGTGCCTGCCAGCCTCACGGCCACCACGCTTATCGGCGACGCTGTGCTGAGCCTCTACCCCAACCCTGCTACCTCGGTGCTCACGCTCTCGCTCAGCTCCAACGAAGCCCTGACCAGCGTGGAAGTGCTGGATGCGCTGGGCAAAACAACTAGCGCCCGCTACCAAGGCAACGGGCAGCTCGACGTATCGGGCCTGGCCGGCGGCATCTACCTGCTGCGTGCCACCGATGGCCAGCACAGCTTTGTGCAGCGCTTCGTGAAGCAATAACTCACCTGGTTAACGCCTCTACACAAAACAAGCCCGGCTGATTGGCCGGGCTTGTTTTGTGTAGAGGGGTAGGAGGCAGCTGTTTGAATGGGGCCGAAAAAAGGCTGTCATTGCGAGCGCAACGCGGCAATGACAGCCGTCTTTGAGCTATTAACAGGATAACTTCTCTTTCATCTTTCGCTCAACCTAGGGGGGTAGGGACTGAGCTAGCTTTCTGTTAGAGTCGCGCCTACGCACGAATACTTGGCTGTAAGCAGCCTACACGGCTTGCGCAACGTATTTCAGGCTCAGCAGCCAGGTTTCGGCCTCGGGCAAGCCATCGAACCGCTTGAAGACGAAGCCCGACGGCGCCGCGCTCACTATCGACTGGGTCGAGAGGCGGTGCATGGGGTTAGCGCCTTCCACGATGGCGCAGTGCCGGGTTTGGGCCAGGCTCATGGCGCGGGGTATCCAGCTACTCGTGAGCCACTGCTGGGCTTCTACCGGCAGCGGTGCCCGCTGGCCGTGTTCAGACAAGATGCGGCGGCAGCCTGTGCTGCACAGCACCGCCAGCGCCTGCTCGTAGTAGGCCTCGATGGTGGCTGCGGGCAAGCGCTCGGGGGCCCACGCTAGGCGCACATAGCCCACGGAATGGTAATACAGCTGGCCGGCCTGGCTTTCAAAACATAGGGTTTGCGGCGAACGAAGAATCATAAAATAAATCTATCGGTGTAAGCTGCAAAGCTACTCCGATTGCGCAAGCATTGGATAGGCATATCGCTACTTTTATACCGCCTCGCGTGAAATTAAAATCCTATTTCTCCCTCTTGCTCATTTCGGGCTGCCTGCTGCCTGCCAGGGTGGGTGCCCTACCCCCCTACCGGTAGGTAAATTGCCTGGCCTGGCTGTAGTATTGCGCCCGTGACGACTACGACAACGACGCCCCGCCCGCTGCCGCCCCCGGCCCTATCCCCGCTAGCCTACGCGCCGGGCCTGCACGTGCTGGCCACGTTTGGCGCCCCGGCCGCCGCGCTGCGCGATGCAGCGGGCAGCCGGCAGTTTTTTGCCGGGCTGGTGGCCCGCCTGGGCCTCACGAGCGTGGGCGAGGTCTACCACGAGTTTGCGGAGAATGGTGGCTTCACGGCCGTGCTGGCCCTCACCGAGTCGCACCTCAGCATTCATACCTGGCCCGAGCACGGGCTGGCCACGTTCGACGTGTTTTTGTCGAATTTTCGGCAGGACAACCACGCCACCGTGCGCCGCGCGTACCAGGAAACGCTGGCCTTTTTTGGGGGCGAGCAGCAAGCCTACCGCGAAGTACTGCGATGAGCGAGCCCACCGATTCGACAACGCCCGTGGCCTGGGTCACCTGCCCCAAGTGCGCCACCCGGCTGCCCAGCCACGACCCCAGCCACAGCCGCTACTTCGGCTGCTTTAAGTGCCGCTCGTTTTTCTGGGTAAATCCCCTGGACTCGACGCGGTCTACCCAGCGCCTTGATGGTTTCAAAACGGCCCTGCTACCTGGCCCCAGCCTGCCGCTGGGCGTGGTCGGCACGCTGGGCGGCTACCGCTGCCGCCTCACCGGCTACCAAGTGCGGGGCGAAAAGCAAGACCGTGTGGCCGAATGGCGCGAGTACCAGCTGCGCCCCGCCGAGCCGCTACCCGGCGACGAGCCAGCCGACTTTCCGCTGCAACTAGCCGAATACCAGGGTCATTGGCTACTCATTCGGCGGGCGCCGCGCTTTCCGGGCGGGCGCAGCGGCAAGCCCTACCGCGACAGCAACTGGCGCGATACCACCACTGACCGCAACTACCAGCTGTGGCACCGCTACCAGCCCGTGGTGCGCGACGCGCTGGGCGAGTTTGACTGGGACATTCGGGAGGATGAGAAAATGAGCGTCCAGGAATTTACTGCGCCCCCCTACCTCCTCACCAGCGAGCAACGCCCCGGCATCAGCCCTACTTGGTACCTGGCCGAGTACCTGGAGCCTAGCCTAGTAGCCGCTGCTTTTTACTTGAATGAGCGTTCTTTGCCCGCTCGCGAGGGGGTAGGCGCCGCGCAGCCCGCCCCGGTGCCCGGCTGGAATTCTCTCAGCCAACTGACGATAGCGACCGTGGTGGCTCTAGTGGTGCTGCAAACGCTGCTGGTGCTGCTGCGGCCGGTGGTAGACGAGTCGCAGAGCATGCTCATTGCCGAGCCCGGCCCCGAGGCGACCAGCCAGATGCTGGTTTCGCGGTCGTTTGAGGTGCGCGGGCCGGCGGCGCTGGCCGTCACGCTCGAAGCGCCGGGCATTACCAACCACTGGGTAGAGCTCACGGCCAGCCTCGTAAACGAGCAAACCGGCCGGGGCTACGAGTTCACGCGCTCACTCGAATACTACGAGGGTGTGGAAGACGGCGAAAGCTGGCGCGAAGGCGACCGCACGGCCGAAGCCGTGCTGAGTGCCGTGCCCAGCGGCCGCTACCACTTCAATTTTTACCCCACCGTGGATAAAGGCACGGGGGTGGCTCAGTTCACCTGGCGCGCCGAGGTCAATACCCCGCTATGGTCCAATTTCTGGCTGCTGCTGGGCGCGCTAGGGCTGGTGCCGGTGGTAGTGGGCTGGCGGCGCAACGCCTTCGAGCAAACGCGCTGGGAAAACAGCGATTTTAAACGCAGTGCTACCAGCTAATGAGCGCGGGTAGACAGTCGGCAAAAAGCAATAAACCAAAACGTCATGCTCCTCAGCTAGTCACATACTTTACGCCCACTTATGCTTGATTTAGTACGTTCTTTTTGGCAGGCCCTGCGGCGGTGGCCCCTCTACGCAGGGCTGGCCGCACTGGGGCTACTGGCCTTTGTGGGGGCCGGGCTGCGCGGCTACCGCCTGCTCGGCGACGACAACGAGAGCACCGAAACCGAGCGCGGCGGCTCCGGCAATAGCCTCACCGGCCGCGGGGGCAGCCACGGCGGCCACGGCACCTTTTACCATAAATAGCCCTACCCCCCATGGAATACTTGAACTCCAAGGCCCTCGTGGCGTCCGTCGTGTACTCGCTGCTGGGCATTGCCATTCTGCTGCTCAGCTTCTACTTGTTTAATAAGCTCACGCCGGGCACCTTGCGAAAGGAAATACTAGAGGAGCACAACACGGCGCTGGCCATCATCGCGGCGGCGTTTATGCTGGCGGTGGCGCTCATTATCAGCGCAGCCATTCATGGGTGAGGAATCGCTGTTGACGCGCCGCCGCCGGGCGCGAGCCACTCAGGCGGCCTTGGCCAGCGCCGAGGGGGCGCCGCGGCCGGCGCTGCTGCTGGGCTCGGTGGCCGTGATAGCCACCTGCGGGCTGCTGTATGAGCTGATTGCCGGCACGCTGGCCTCGTACCTACTCGGCGACTCGGTAACGCAGTTTTCGACTGTTATCGGGGTGTATCTCTTTAGCATGGGGGTAGGGTCGTGGCTGTCGCGCTACCTGGGCGGGCCGCTGCTGCGCTGGTTTATCCGGCTCGAAATCCTGGTGGGGCTGGTGGGCGGCGCCTCGGCGCCGCTGCTGTTTGGGCTGTTTGCGCACGTGGGCTCGTTTCGGGTGCTGCT
>Ga0160428_1001501_pt1 | contig 17367 bp, 11 predicted proteins | sample SolpanmetagenomM_FD_108198 | JGI IMG/M metagenome (GOLD analysis project Ga0160428, IMG submission 108198) | Solar panel surface microbial communities from Lawrence Berkeley National Laboratory, California, USA - M | ecosystem: Engineered > Built environment > Solar panel > Unclassified ... | reverse complement strand
TGAGCGCGAACGGTGCAGGGTATGGCGCTTCTGGGCCGACGAGCCCATTCGGACCGGACGGCTCGTGTACGAGGCGGGCGCGGTGCCGATGTGGGTGATCGCGTTCGATGGGGTGACCATCGAAAGCGAGGTTCGTCACCGGCTCGGGGCCCACCTGTTCGTCCTGGGCGCGTCCGTCGCGATACGCGACAGCCTGGATGGCGGGATGCGGACCTTCGTGGTGGCCGAGATCGAGCCGGGGTCCTGAGAAACCCGTGTCCCGCCGCTGCGGGCGGAGTACATCGAGGCGCGGGGCCTTGCGGTCATGCGGATGTCCGGGTCGCTTCCGTCGAAGGCGCGGAAGGATGCTCGCCGGGCGACCTCGTCCGTCATCCGGCTATCTGGAGCAACCTACGAGGTTCGAGGATGAGGATGCGGCCCCGGGCGACCCGCACGATCCCGCTCGTCTGCCAAGCGCCCAGCATCCGGCTCACCGTGAAGTAGTTGAGGTTCGTCATCTCGGCGATGTCCCTCCTCATCCCGGGCGTGGCGATCTCGATCCCGGATGCCGAGCGGCGGCCGATCTGGTCCGCGAGCCTCAGGAGGACGCTTGCGATCCGCGCCTCGGTTCCCTTGTCGGTCAGTTCCGAGACACGGTCGACCATCTCCCTCGCACGGTCTCCCACGATGCCCAATGCATTCGCCGAGATGGCAGGGTACCGCCGCATCAGTTCGAGGATCCGCTGGGCTCCCCAACTCAACGCCGTCGTGGGCCGAACGGTGCTGGCCGTGGCCGGGTACGGGGTCCGCCGAAAGACCGCGACGCAGCCGATCAGGTCACCGGGACCCATGTACCTGAGCATGGTCTGGGCGCCGTCGGGATTGACCCTGGACATCTTCACCAAGCCCGTGCGCACCTGGAGGAGCTGGTCCGGCGCGTCCCCTTGGTGGAACAGCGTAGCCCCCGCCTCGAACCGGCGCTGGGACGCGGCATCCAGCAAGGCGTCCGCCGGTTCCCGCTCAAGTCCCATGAACAGCGCGCCGGCCGCCTGCTTCGTCCATTGCGCCGCGTGATCCATCGGTTCCTCGCCTTTCCGTCCCCGCGCAAACACCTTCGAACCTTGCGCACCGGGTTGCATCGGCGGGAGCCCTCGATACCAACCCAAGCCACGTGATATCGTACCTTTACGTGGATGGGTCCGGGACGATCTTCGAGCGCATGGGATGCGGGGAGCGGGATGACCAGGCACCGGCACCTGTCGCAAGCCTTTGCGGCCGACAGCCCTGGCCCTCGAAGGGAGCAGGGCTTCGACGATGCCGGACGTCGAACGTCGCACCTGCCCGCGACCGGAATTACGTCATCGTCCATGAACTTGGAAGCCGGATCGCCGTACGCTCCGCCCCCGAGGTGCCCAAAGGCGATCCGGTAGCGGTAGGATGCCGTTGACCTGGCCACCGCGGGTGCAGCTTCGATGCAACCCGATCCTAAGCGGCGAGGGCCTGCCCGGGCAGGTCATTCGTCGGCTCCGAAGGTGTCGGGGCAAGCGCCTTGACGCGGTACTCCCGGCAGTCTCCCTTGCTTCATCCGACCCGACGCGTCGGCGAACCATGCGGCAATGGGTTCGGTCCGCCCTTGACGATCCTAGGCCAGCGCCCGGGCGTCACGGCCGTGCAGGATGGCGTGGACCTCGGCTTCGGGTACGGGACGCCCGAACAGGTATCCCTGAACCTCCGTGCAGCCCTCGTTACGGACCTGTTCCAGTTGCTCCACCGTCTCGACGCCTTCGGCGGTGACGACGGTGCCGAGGCGCGCGCCGAGGCCGACGACGGCGCGGACGATGGCCGACGCGACCGGGTCACCGATCTCCCGGATGAAGGAACGGTCGATCTTGATCTTGTCGAAGGGAAAACGGCGCAGGTAGCTCAACGACGAGTATCCCGTCCCGAAATCGTCGAGGGCGATGCGTACGCCGAGCGCGCGCAGCCTGTGCAGCGAGGCGACCACGGCCTCGGCGTCGGCCAGGAGGACGCTCTCGGTGATCTCAAGCTCAAGCCGGCATGGGGACAGCCCGGTGGCGGCGAGCGCCTTCACGACGCTTTGCTCAAGGCCCGGCTGGCGGAACTGGACGGCCGAGACGTTCACCGCGACCCGGCACCGCCCCGGCCATCCGGCTGCGGCGGCGCATGCCGACCTGATGGCCCAATCCCCGAGCGGCACGATCATGCCGCTATCCTCGGCGATGGGGATGAAGTCGGCGGGCGAGATCATCCCGCGGGTCGGGTGCCGCCAGCGCATCAGGGCCTCGAAGCCGGCGATCTCGTCGCGTGCCAGGTCGACCACGGGTTGGTAGTGCAGCGTGAACCCGCCCCGTGCCACCGCATCCCGGAGATCGATCTGGAGCAGGTTGCGCGCCGCGATGGCCGCGTCCATGCCGCTGTCGTGGAAGCGATAGGTGTTCCGCCCGGCCGCCTTCGCCCGGTAGAGCGCGATGTCGGCGTTCTTGAAGAGCTGGTCCGCGTCCGCGCCGGCGCCTTCCCCCAGGGCGATGCCGACGCTGACCCCGATGCTGGTGAGGTGCCCGTCAAGGTCGACGGGTTCGCCGACCGCATCGATCATCCGCTGCGCCACGCGGCTCGCCTCCGCGGCATCGTCGAGCCGAGCCAGGATGAGCGCGAACTCGTCGCCGCCCAGCCGGGCGACCGTATCCCCCTCCCGGACCACGGACCGGAGCCTGTCGGAGACGATGCGCAGGAGTCCGTCGCCCGCCGGGTGCCCGAGCGCATCGTTGACCGCCTTGAAGGCGTCGAGATCCGCGACCAGGACGGCGAAGGGGCCGCCCTGCCCCGCCGAATGCCCGATCTCCTGGTCGAGCCGGGACCGGAACAGGGCGCGGTTCGGCAGCCCGGTGAGCGCGTCGTGCAGCGCCATGTGCTCGATGCGGCGCTCCGCATCCTTGCGGCGCGTGATGTCGATCTGGGTGCCCACCACGCGAAGCGGGCGACCGTCCCCCGCGTCATGGACGACGCGACCGCGCGCCAGCACCCAGAGGAAGGTGCCGTCGCGTTTCCGGAGGCGGTACTCGCACTCGTAGAGGGGAGCCAGGCCAGCCAGGTGGTCCCGCATCAGACCGGCGGCGAGCCGCACGTCGTCGGGATGGACGATCCGGCGCCAGCTCCTCAGGTTCACGCGAGGCCGCTCCGCCTCGTGCCCGAGCATCCTGTGCCACCGGTCGGAGACCCACGCTTCGCCCGTGGCGAGGTTCCAGTCCCACAGGACGTCGTCGCCGCTGTCGAGGGCGAGCGCGAGCCGCTCCTCGCTGACGCGCAGCCGAGCCTCGCTCCGACGCAGCGCCTCCTCGGATTCCCGGCGCGCCGTCACGTCGAGGTGCAGCCCGACGATGCGCGCCGGCTCCCCGGACGCCGGGTCGGTCACCACGTGCCCGAAGGCCTGTATCCACCGGTGGCCGCCTCCGTCGCCGGCCGGGCGGGGCACCCTGAACTCGGTCGTGAACGTCTGCCGCCGCTCAAGCGCCCGGGCAACCGACGCCCAGACGGCGGGCAGGTCGTCCGGGTGCACGCCCCGTTCCCATTCCTCGGCCGTCACCTCTACGGCGCCCTCGTCGAGGGTCGCGAACCCGTACGGGCTGGCGGACCTCGGGGAATGCCGCGCCACGCGGCGCCGCACGTCCCAGTCCCAGATCGCGGCGCCCGCCGAGTCCTGCGCCAGGCGCAGCAACTCGGTCGTCTCCTCCAGCTTGGCGCGGGCCGTGACGATGTCATCGATGTCCAGCGCCGTGCCGAGCCACTCGGTCACCGCACCGTCCCGGCGTACGGGGATGACGACGACCTTGTGCCAGCGGAAGGTTCCGTCATGGCGCCTCAGCCGGCCTTCGACATCGTAGGCGCGCTCCTCCGCCGCCGCCCTTTCCCACGCCTCCGCCATGCGTGCGGCGTCGTCGGGATGGTTCCGCGCGACCCGCTCCGCCCGCTCTGATCCTATCGGACCATAGAAGCTGTGGAACTGCAGGTTGGAATACAGCGCGCGGCGGTCGGTCGCGTTCGTCACCCACACCATCTGCGGCAGCGCATCGGCCAAGGCCCGGTAACGGGCCTCGCTCTCCGCGAGCCGTTCGCCTGCGCTGCGGCGGGCCTCCATCTCCGCCTCGTGCCCGATCCGCGCCTCATGGAGCCTGATGAGGGAGGTCACGACGTCGGCGAGGTCGCGCAGCTGCGCGACCTGTCCCGGGACAAGGGAGCGGGGTTCGGTATCGATGACGCAGAGGGTGCCGATACGGATGCCGTCGCTGAGGATGAGCGGCGCGCCCGCGTAGAAGCGGATGCCGGGATGGCCCGTCACGAGGGGATTGGCGGAAAAGCGCGCGTCCCGCGTGGCGTCCTCGACCACCAGCACCTCGTCCGCCAGGATGGCATGCGAGCAAAAGGACACGTCGCGCGTGGTCTCCCGGGCCTCCAGTCCGCAGGACGCCTTGAACCATTGACGGTCGCCGTCCACGAGCGACACTAGGGCCATGGGAGCCGAGAACAGGGCCGCGGCCGTCCGGCAGACCGCATCGAACTGGGCTTCGGGCGGCGTGTCCAGGATGCGCAGCTCGCGCAACGCGGCCAGGCGTTCCTTCTCCCTGGGATCGGGCGAGATCATCACGTTCCTCGGTCGCGGAAGCGGAGCGCAGTGCCGGACGCGCGATGCTATGATGCAATGGTTAACCGGTAACGACGCCGTGATCCGAATTCATGGTCCGGCCGCGACGACCCCCGGGCGGATCCGGGTACACGGGCGGTTCACCAACGTGGGCATCCGCGGTCACGAAACGCACGACGGGGGATCCCGGTACGGTCGCGGGGTCGCAGAGAAAGGCTACCGTGGGACGCCCCGACCTCGGGGCGGGTGTCGGCTCCCGGGAACGTCGGCTCATACGTCATGTCCCTCGTCGACGGAGTGAACCGATCTTCGTCGGTTGCGCCGAAGGAGCAAGCCGCTTCGCGATCCACGACGTGCACCCATGCCTTCGTGACACCCTGGCCCTGCCGGGAAGCCACGACCCTCGGGATGTTGCATCGGCATCGCGGGAGCGCCGGCTGGACCGGTCGAGACCGCATCGCCGATGGCGTGGCGCGCCTCCGTCCGGGGCGGCACGAGGCGCGTCGCATTTCCATGCACCGATTGCTCGGTCCCAGGGATCCGGCGGCAACGAACCGTGGCCGTCGGCGTTGAGGGAGCCAACCTCGATGGCAAACCCATGACCCTGCTCATCGGCAACCTCGCCATCGCGGCAGCCTTCTCACTCGTGGCGGTCGTGACGGACTGAAACCTCATCCGGCGTCCGGAGGTCCCAAGATGCCCCTGCCGACCGATGCAACGGCGCCGCCAGGCCTTCTCTGGGCCATGTCCTTCGATGACCAGGGCCGCGGCAGCGCCATCCCCTCCGGCGGGGTGCCGCCGGACCTCGATGCCTTCGGCGGGAGCTTCGTCTGGCTGCACTTCGACCTCGGTGCGGCGGACATCGCGTCCCTGATCGACCAGGGTCGGATCGCGCCGCGGGCCCTCGCTGCGGCTGCCTTCGGGCAGGACGAACACCAGCGTGTCACGGTCGAGGACGGCCATGTTGCCGGCGTCGTGGCCGACCTTGCACGCTCCGGAGCCAAACCGGACGCCTCCGGACGGCTGCATTTCGTCATGGGGCCGCGTTCCCTCGTCAGCGGACGGCGCCGCCCGGTCGAAAGCCCGGACGCCACGCGCATCAAGGCCGAGAAGGGCGACCCGATCCCCTCGCCCGTGCTGCTCCTGGAGACGATGGTCGGCTACGCCGCGGCCTCCATGGCCGCGACCGGCCAGCGGCTTTCCGATGACCTCGATGCCATCGAGGATCACGTCCTCGACGGGCGCTCGGGCGACGGCCGCCGACGTCTCGGTCCGATCCGCCGGAGCGCGGTTCGCCTTCATCGACAGCTCGTCGGCCTGGCCGCGGTCTTCCACCGGATGGAGGCCGACGACGCGACGCAGCACCTCCATGGCCCCGCCGTCGCCGTCGCGGCACGCATCGCCCAGCGTCTCGACGCGCTCGACCGCGACGTCGGCCTGCTTGCGGACCGCGCGAGGCTCCTGCAGGAAGAGGTCTCGGCGCATCTGGCGGAGGAAAGCAACCGCCAGCTCTACGTGCTTTCCGTCCTGTCGGCCCTGTTCCTGCCGCCGACCTTCCTCACGGGCGTGTTCGGCATGAACGTGAAGGGATTGCCGCTGTCCGACGATCCGAACGGCTTCCTGAGCGTGATGGGCCTGTCGCTCGCCTCGGCGGCCGGCACCTACGGGATCATGCGCTTCCTCGGCATTCGGTCGCCCCGTGGGTAGGCGCGTCCCTTCCCGGATCGAAGTCCGCGTGTCCAGCTCCGACCATCAGAGGCGACCGTCGGCGTCCATCCTGCGCTCCGCAGGAGCGAACTGCCGGCGCGGGTGTCAGGCTCGTACGTGACGTCGCCGATGGCGAACCCATCGCCGGACATGGCTCTGCCCGACTCGCCGGATTGGCTCTGCGTCAGGAAGCCATGTCCTGCTCCGGCACGGCCGCCGCCGGCAGGCCGAGGCTGAAGGTGGTGCCAAGCCCGGGAACGCCTTCCACCGTGAGGGTGCCTCCCTGGCGCTCCACGAGGTCGCGGCAGAGCAGGAGCCCCACGCCGGTACCGCGCTCGCCCGCTGTGCCGTTCGTGGTGACGCGTCGGTCGAGCCTGAACAGGTCCGCCACCTTGTCGGCCGGCATGCCGACGCCGGTGGCCGAAACGAGGACGCTGACCTGCCTGCCCGAGCGAAGCGCCGTCACCGTCACGGCTCCGCCCGGTCGGGTGAACTTCACGGCGTTGCCGACGAGGTTGCGAAGGACCGCCGGCAGCATGTCGGGGTGGGCTTCCACGTAGGCTCCGATGCAATCCGACGTGAGGGCGATGCCCTTGCCGGCCGCCGCTTCCGCCGCGCCTGCCAGGACGCCATCCACGACGGCGCACAGGTCGACCCGGCAGAGTGTCACCGCGACGGTGCCCATCTGCGGGCTCGCCCAGGCGAACAGGCCCTCCATCACGTCGTAGGCCTGGCTCGCCGCTTCCTGGATGCCATGGGCGCGCCGCTCGACGGTGACGTGGTCACGCTCGGCCACGGCTTGGCTCAGGACGGTCGACAGGCCCAGGAGCGCGTGAACGGATTGCGCAGGTCGTGGCCGATGATCGAGAACAGGAGCGACGTCTGCTTGTTCAACGTGTCGAGTTCCTGCGACTTCGCCTCGGCCTCGCGCCGCGCGGTTTTCAGTTCGGCCAGGAACTCGCGGCGTGCCTTGGCGTAGCGGATCGCCCCCGCAAGGCTGGAAGGAGTTGCCTCGGCCTTAGGGAGGTAATCGAGGGCCCCTGCCCGCATCAGCCTGAAGGCAACATCCGGGTCGTCCTCGCCCGTCAGCATCGATACGGTCTGGTTCCCCCCTGCGGGCGAGAGGAGCGAGGCCAGGAGCTCGAAGGTGTCGACGTCCGGCAGGCGGTAATCGAGCAGCACGCAATCGAACGCGTTGGCTTGGGCAAGCTGGAGTCCCCCAACCCCGTTCGACGCCTCTGTCAGCTCGTGGTCCAGGCCGGACTTCGCCAGCGCCCGGCGCACGGCGGTTCGGTCGACCTGATCATCGTCGATGAGAAGGATGCGCGTCGGCATCGTCGCGTCGACTCCGAAACCTGCTACTCGGGAAACTCCACGATCTTCCAGTAGTGCTCCAGCAGCGAGACCGCCTGCATGAAGGTGTTGGCCGGATCCTGCTTGACGATGTAGCCGGCCACGTGGTGCCCGTAGGCCCGCGCCTTGTCCTCCTCGGCCTTCGAGGTGCTGACCATGAACACGAGGGCGCTCCTCAGGTCCTCGTCGGCCCGCAGCGCCTCAAGCAACTCGATGCCGTTCATGCGCGGCATGTTGAGGTCAAGCAGGATCAGGTGCGGCTTGGGGAGCTTGGTCTTGCCGTTCTGACTGCGCAGGATCTCCAGCGCCTCGAACCCATCGCGCGCCACCATGATGGGGTTGGCGATCTTGCTCTTGCTGAAGGCGCGCCTGAGTCCCTGCACGTCGACCTCATCATCGTCGACGAGGAGCACGTTAACGGTCGGTGCCATCGGCAATTTCCTTCGTACCATTGGGCCGAGGCGCATGGGGTCGTCGCCTATCTGGGCGCGAAGCTCCCGGGTGGCTGCCTCGAAGGCCGGCCTTCCCTGGCGGTAGGGGTCGAGGCCGTCCTCACGCTCGGTGAGCAGGTAGCCGCGCAGCCCGGTCTCTCTCCTGGTTCAGCATGGCGATGCGCAGCGCGTAGAGCGAGCTAAGGACGAGGTTGGAACGCCCAGGGGCTTCGATGGCGGCCTGGAGCTGGGCCGGGGAAACAAGGACGGCCCCGCTGCCGAGCGCCGCAACGAGCGCGATGATGCCGATGGCTCCGCCGAACGAGCGGTTCAGGCCGAAGGTCTTCGTCATGCTGGCGAGGGTTCCGGGGGCAGCGCGAAAGGATGGCGGGGGAAATACCATGGAAACCATCATCCGTGTCCGGACCGATCCCGAATGGCTCAGCTGAAACCAATCCGCCTCGGCTGGATTGACGCTTCGCTCCTGTCACAGATCAATCGGCGGGCGAGGCGCCGAAAGGGCTCTCGTCCCGGAGATGCCCCCATGCGCGAATGCAGCGTTCGCCTCCCGGCCGACCCCGAGTCCCTCGGCGGCCCCGCCCTGCATGGGATCGCGCAGGGCTTCGCCGAGCTCTACGATGACATCGGCGCGGCGGAGATCCCGGAACGGTGGGAGCGCCTGGCCGACGCCATCGCGGGTCGCCTTGTCGAGGCCAGGGCCGTCGAACGGGATTGACGGCGGTCCGCCCTGCCATATGAGCGCCGGATCGCATGGCGTCCGCGGATACCAAGGCGTGCGAAGGACGTTATGCAGGGGTAGGATGTCGACGGCACCGAATAGGACGGCGGGAAGGCCCCGATGCACGGTCCCGTTTTCCCGCGCACGGAGGTTCGACGGCACGGCGTGGAGAGCGCCTGTGTCGGCGGCCAGGGGGACGAAAGGCTGGTGTTGATCCCTGAATGTCGCTGACCAAAAGGATCGTGGGCCTCGTCGCGCTGGCGCTTGTGCCCGCCCTCGCCATCCAGGGCTACAACGAATACGCGCTCCGGAGCGCTCGCACCGACGCCGTGCGCGGCGAGGCGATGCGCGCCGCCCGAGGCGTCGCCGCGGACCTCGCCCAGTTCGGGCGCGGTACCCGCCAGGTCCTCGGCATCCTCGCCGAGGTCCCCGAGATCCGCGACAAGGACACCCCGTCCTGCACCGCCTACCTCAAGACCCTGCTCGGCAAGGTGCCGGGCGCCTTCTTCTTCGGGGTTGCGGATGCGGACGGGAACATCGTCTGCAACACGCTCGGCTCCCCGCGCGGCGCCTACTCCCTGGGCGACCGGGAATACTTCCGGGACGCGATGCGGACCGGCGGGTTCGCGGTCGGTAGGCTCGTCACCGGACGGATCACCGGCATACCGACCGTGCAGTTCGCCCAAGCCGTGCCGGGCACGGCGGGCCGGCCGGAGGGCGTGGTCGTGGCAAGCATCGACCTCGCCTACCTCGCCGAACAGCAGGCGCGCGTCGGGTTGCCGCCGGACGCCACCCTGACCGTCGCCGACCGGCATGGGACCATCATGATCAGGGTTCCGGACCATGGGGACTGGGTCGGCAAGCCCATCCCGGCGGACCTTTGGTCGGCGTGGTCGGCGAATCGAGGCAAGGTCGCCGACCTGCCGGGCCTTCGGGGCAACCTGCGCATCACCGGCATCGCGCCCGCGACGCCGGACGATCTCGATTCCGTCACGGTGGCCGTCGGCCTCTTGCCCGAGACGGCGTTCGCCGACATCGATGCGGCGACCCGGCGCGGCCTCGTCATGATCGGCCTCGGCGCCTTGCTGGCCTTGGTGGCGGCCCTGCTGGCGGGGCGTGCCTTCATCCGCAGGCCCGTACGACGCTTGCTGCAGGCGGCTTCGGCCTGGCGGATGGGGGACCTCGGCGCCCGGACCGGCATCTCGGGGGCGTCCGAGTTCGGCCAGCTCGGCGAGGCCTTCGACGCCATGGCGGTCGCGTTGCTGAAGCACGAGGGCGAGTTGCGGGCCGAGATCTCGCGAAGCCACGTCCTCCAGGAGCGTCAGACCATGATGCTGCATGAGCTCAACCACAGGGTCCGCAACACCCTCGCCACCGTGCAATCGCTGGCCCGGCAGGCGCATCGGAGCGACGGGACAGGCGGCCGGCTGGAGGGACGCATCATCTCCCTGTCCAAGAGCCACGACCTGCTCTCGCGGGACGATTGGACCGGCGCCCCCCTTCGGACGGTGCTGGAGAACGAACTGGCGCCCTTCCGGGACGAGCGGCACGACCGTTTCCGGCTGGACGGCCCCGACATGGAACTGCCGCCCCGGTACGTCCTGGCGCTCGGCATGACGCTCCATGAGCTCACGACGAACGCCGCCAAGTACGGCGCACTCTCCGTCGGTACCGGACGCGTGGACATCGCCTGGCGCATCGCGATGGGCGAGAGCGGCTCTCGGCGGCTCGCGATGGAATGGCGGGAAAGCGGCGGGCCCGCAGTCATCAAGCCATTCCGGCGCGGCTATGGCACGCGGCTGATCCAGGGAGGCGTCGGCCACGAGCTCGGCGGCACGGTGCACCTCGCCTTCGAAGCCGCCGGGCTACAATGCATCCTCGACGTGCCCCTCGACGAACAGGACCGCTTCACCTCGTTCCATCAGGCCAAGGTCCCGTTCTCCGGGACCCGGCCATCGGCGAACGGCCGGTGAGGCCCGCCGCACCCCGTCGCGCCCGTCACGGACCCGGTCTTGCGGGACAGCACCCGACCCAAGGGCGGCCGGCGATGGCAGGCCCGGTGCAACCAGCCCGAGGATGGGGCCGCCGTGCCTTGGGCAGCGGGCCTTAAGGCTGCGTGGGAACAGCCCGCCGCTCAGGCCTCGATCATCTCGCGGATGCGCGCGGCCAGCGTCTCGACCGGGAAGGGTTTGGTGATCATCTGCATGCCGGGATCGAGGTGCCCGTTGCCGAACATCGCATTCTCGGCATAGCCGGTGATGAAGAGCACCTTGAGGTGCGGACGGCTCTCACGAGCTTGGTCGGCGAGCTGGCGCCCGTTCATGCCGGGCAGGCCGACGTCGGTGACGAGGAGGTCGACGCGCTCGCCGGATTGGAGCGCCTTGAGGCCGGAGGGGCCGTCCTGCGCCTCCAACGCGCGGTAGCCGAGATCGGCGAGCACCTCGACGATGAGGTCGCGGACGACCGGCTCGTCCTCGACGACGAGCACCGTCTCGCCGGCTTCCGCACGATGGGCTTCCGTGAGCCCCGTGGCTTCGGCATCCTCCTCCGCCAACACCCCGCGATGACGGGGCAGGTAGATCTTGACCGTCGTACCCTTGCCGACCTCCGAGTAGATCTTGGCATGGCCCTCGGACTGTCGCGCGAAGCCGTAGATCATCGACAGCCCCAAGCCGGTGCCTTGTCCGATGGGCTTGGTCGTGAAGAACGGGTCGAAGGCCCGGGCGATCACGTCCGGCGGCATGCCGGTGCCGGTATCGGTCACGCAGATGCAGATGTACTGGCCCGGCTCCACGCCCGGGTGCAGCTTGGCATAGGCCCGGTCGAGATGCGTGTTGCAGGTCTCAATGGTGAGCTTGCCGCCGTCAGGCATCGCGTCCCGCCCGTTGATGGCGAGGTTGAGGATCGCGCTCTCCAGCTGGTGCGGATCGCACAAGGTCGGCCACAGCCCGCCCGCGGTGACGATTTCCAGGCCGATGGCCTCGCCGATGGTTCGGCGCAGCAGGTCCTCCAGCGAGGTCACCAGCGCGTTCGCGTTCACCGGCTTCGGATCGAGGGGTTGGCGGCGGGCGAAGGCGAGGAGGCGATGCGTGAGCGCGGCCGCCCGGTTGGCCGAGGACATGGCCGCCTTGGCGTACTTCTCGATGGTGTCCGTGCGTCCCTGCGCGATGCGGGTCTGCATCAGGTCGAGCGAGCCGACGATGCCTGTCAGCAGGTTGTTGAAGTCGTGCGCGATGCCCCCGGTCAACTGCCCGACGGCCTCCATCTTCTGAGCCTGGCGCAGCGCCTCCTCTGTTTGCGCGAGGGCTTGTGCCGCCTCCTTCTCGCCGGTGACATCGCGGCCGACGGCATGGATGCGGTCCTCGTCGGGGACCGCCGTCCAGGAGAGCCAACGGTACCCACCGTCCTTCCCCAGGTAGCGGTTCTCGAAGCGCAGCGTCGTCACCCCTTCCGACAGCTTGCCCACTTCGGCCAGGGTAGCGGCGACGTCGTCTGCGTGTACGAGATCCATGAACGCGCGCCCGAGGAGATCCCGCTCCTCCCAGCCCAGCAGGGTCGTCCAGGCCGGGTTCACGGCCTCGATGGTGGCGTCGTAGCGCGCGACGAGCATGACGTCGGTCGAGAGCCGCCACATGCGGTCTCGGTCGGCGGTACGCTCGGCCACCAACCTTTCGAGGTCCTCGCGCGAGCGTGCCAGGACATCGCGGGCCTCGACGATGTCCTGGACGTCGGTGCAGGTGCCGAACCAGCGCGTGATCCGGCCGGCCTCGTCGCGCATCGGCAGGGCACGTCCCAGGGTCCAGCGGTACCGTCCCGAGTGGTGGCGTAAGCGGTACTCGATCCGGTAGGGCTCGCCCGTCGCGAGGGACTCCTTCCAGAGTTCCCAGGTGCGCTCACGGTCGTCGGGATGGACGATGCCCTCCCAATCCTCCCCGTCCGTCGTGCCCGCCCGAACCCCGGTGAAGTCGTACCAACGCTGGTTGTAGTAGTCGTGATACCCGTCAGCCCGCGTCGACCAGACCATCTGGTCGATGGAGTTGGCGATGGTCTGGAACGTGGCCTCGCTCTGGCGCAGGCGCTCCTCGACTTGCTTGCGCGCGGTATCGTCCAGTTGGATGCCGTCCCAGACGAGGGAGCCGTCCTGTACCTGCCGCGGCGCCGAGATGATGCGGCTCCAACGGACCTCACCATCGGCGCGCCGAAACGGTGCCTCGAAGTCGAACGGTGCCAGGTCGCGGATGGCGACCTGCTCGGCTGCCGCCAGGCGCTCGCGGTACTCCGGGAGAATCAGGCCGTAGGCCACGGCCGGGTCGGCGAGAACGGCCTCAGCCGGGACGCCGGTCATGCGCTCGAAGCCGCGAGACACGTAGAGGAAGCGTCGACCGCTCCCGTCGCGGTCCATGCAGATCTGGTAGACCATCCCGCCGGGCAGATTGTCGGCGAGCGCCCGCAGGCGCGCCTCGGCCTCGCCCAAGGCCTCCTCGCGCTCCCGGCGTTCGGTCACGTCGCGGTAGAACAGCGCCAAGCCTTCGGGATGCGGATAGGCGCGCACCTCCAGCCAAGCCCCGTGTCCGTCTGGCCAGACGTAGCGGTGCTCCATGGTGAGCGAGACGCGCTCGCACATGGCGCGACGGTACATCTGCCCGATGGGCTCGTGTTCGGAACCCGGATAGACGTCCCAATGCGACCGACCCACGACCTGGCTGGGCGGCCTGTCCTCCAGGCGAAGCCCCTCGGCGTTCATCTGCAGGATGCGGAAGTCACGGTCGAGGAGCATGAAGCCTTCACCCATGCCTTCCAGCACGCCCGAGGCCCGCGCCTCGCTCGCGCGCAGCGCCTCCTCGGCCACGACCTTGGCCGTCGTCTCGGCGCAGACGCAGAACAGGCCGCCGACGGCGCCCGCATCGTCCCGCACCGGCGAGTAGGAGAAGGTGAAGTAGGTGCGCTCGTCGTGGCCGTACCGATTCATGACGAGCGGCAGGTTCTCTGCCCAGGTCGCTTCGCCACCCATCGCCATTGCCACCGACGGCTCGATGTCGTGCCATATGTCCGACCAGACCTCGCGGAAGGGTTGTCCCAGGGCCCCTGGGTGCTTGTCGCCAAGGACCGCCGTGTAGGCGTCGTTGTAGAGGAAGCCGAGTTCCGGACCCCAGGCGACGAACATCGGGAACCTTGAGCCGAGCATCAGGCTCACCGCGGAACGCAGGCACGGCGGCCAGGTCTCGGGAACGCCGAGCGGCGACGCGGACCAATCGTGGGTGCGCATGCGTGCGCCCATCCGCTTGTCGCCCGTGAGGAATGTCAGTGCCGATACCGGGGTGGACTCGAACATGCGCGACGGGAGGGCCTGCGGAAGAGGGGAATGCGAGCCTCGGAGGTCCGCCGAAGCCGGTCATGGTACGCGCAGATGGCAGGTTTGCGGCCGAGGCTCCGCCGGATCCTAACGCGTCCGCCGAAGTCATCTTGGTGCAGCTTTTCGGTGCGATCCCTATCCGCCTCGCGAGCGTATGCCTTGATCGGCCAAGCGTGGGCATGCGGCGCTCCGCTCCCGCCGGGGGGAAGCCGGTCGTCCGTTCCTCTCGGCCGGGGGCCTTGCTCGCTACGGTCCTCTCCCACGGACCTTCGATAAGGGATGGATGACAGCGCGGACCAGCCGTCCGCGCCGATCCAAGTGGGCGGGACGGCTGCCGGGGACGGCACTACCGACCCATGATGCGCTTGCGTCGTTGCCAGGTGGCCACCTTGCGCAGGAGGCGCGAGAGCTGTTCGACCGAATACGGCTTGTGCAGCAGCTCGAACCCGAAGGTGCCGTTCTGCGCCAGCACGTGGCTGTAGCCGGAGGCCAGCAGGACAGGCAGGTCATGGTGGTCCCGGCGGATCCGGTGGGCGAGGTCGATCCCGTTCATTCCCGGCATCACGACGTCCGAAAAGACGACGTCGAAGCGGTCGGCGTCCTTCACCAGCTCGGCCAGCGCCTCATCGGCGTTGGTCGCCCAGACTGTGACGTAGCCGAGTTCGGCCAGGGTCTGCGTCGCGAAGGTCCCGACGTCTGCGTTGTCCTCGACCACGAGGACGCACATGCCATGTCCGTCGACGAGAGGCTCGGGCTCCGCCTGGGGCGAGTGGGCGCTCGCCTCCACCCTCGGCAGGTACAGGACGAACATCGTCCCCTGGCCGACCGTGCTCTGGACGCGGACCTCGCCGCCGGACTGCTTCGCGAAGCCGAAGACCTGGCTCAATCCGAGGCCCGTTCCCTGGCCGACGTCCTTGGTCGTGAAGAACGGCTCGAAGATGTGCTCGATCTGATCGGGGGCGATGCCGGCCCCCGTGTCCTCGATGCATACCGCGACGAAGTCGCCACGGACCGCAGGGTGGCTGCGAATCGGCGGAATGACCGAGACGGGATGCACAGTGATGGTGAGGGTGCCCTCGCCGTCCATGGCGTCCCGGGCATTGACGGCCATGTTCACGAGGGCCGTGTCGAACTGGCTCGGGTCGGCGTTGATGAAGCAGGGCTCGTCCGGGAGGTCGGTGACCACCTTGATGCGCGAACCGCTCAGGGTGCCGACCATGTCGCTGATGGTGGCGACGCTTTGGCCGGCGTCGAAGACCTCGGGCTTCAGGGCTTGCCGGCGCGCGAAGGCCAGCAACTGACCCGTGAGCTTGGCGGCGCGGTCGACCGTGTCGGAGATCGCGCCGATGTAGCGCTGGCGGCGCTCCTCCGGCAGGTTCGGCCGCTTGAGGAGGTCGGTGGAGGACTTGATGACGGTCAGCAGGTTGTTGAAGTCATGCGCCACGCCACCGGTGAGCTGGCCGACGGCCTCCATCTTCTGGGCCTGCCGCAGGGCCTCCTGAGCGGTAGCAAGCTCCGCTTCCCGTGCCTTGGTAAGGGTCAGGTCCCGGCCCACGGCGATGAAGTTGGCGCCGTCGGGCTCGGGTGCCACCGTCCACTCGATGGGCTTCCATCCGCCGTCGAGGGTGGCGATGCGGTTCTCGAAGCGTGTCGGCTGTCGCGTCGCAGACACTCGCGCAAGGGCCGCCAGAGAGGGGCCCATGTCGTCGGGGTGCATGAAGGTCGCGTACGACCGCGACAGGAGTTCGGCCTCGGTCCAGCCGAGAACCCGGGTCCAGGCCGGGCTGACCGCCGACATCATCCCCTCGTAGTTGGCCCGGGCCAGCATGTCCTCGGACAGCGTCCAGAGCTGGTCGCGCTCGGCCGTACGCTCGGAGACCTGCAGCGCCAAGGTCGCGTTCAGGACCTGGAGTGCGTCCTCCATGCGCTTGCGCTCGGAGATGTCCGTGAAGAGCACGGCGACCCGGTGCGCGGCAGGGTCGCCGATCCGCAGGGCCCGAACGTCGAACCAGCGTCCAAACACATCGGCCCGGTCCTCGACGTGCGCGGGTTCTCCCGTCAGGGCGACGCGACCGTAGGTGTCGAACCAGCGTCGTTCGAGGTTTGGGGCGAAGTCGCTGACCCAGCGGCCGACCACGTTGGCGCCGGTCTGGCGTTCGAAGGCGGGGTTGGCCTCGACGATGCGATAGTCGACAGCCCGGTCCGCATCGTCGAACCTCACCTCGATGACGCAGAACCCGACGTCGATGCTCTCGAACAGGGTGCGATAGCGGCTCTCGCTCTCCGCCAGGGCGGCTTGTGAGCGGATCTGGTCCGTGACCTCGTAGCCGCCGACGAAGATGCCGATGACGGCACCCGCCTCGTTCCGGATGGGCTGGTAGATGAAGTCGAGGTGGCGGTCGTGATCCTCGCCGACGAGCCTGATCGGCAGGGCTCGGGCCACGTACGGTTCCCCTGTCGCGTAGACCCGGTCGAGAAGCTCGTAGAACCCCTGACCGGCGAGCTCCGGGAACACCTCCCGTACGTTGCGCCCAATATAGTCGCGCTCGCCTGCCACCGTGACGTAGGCATCGTTGACGTACTCGAAGACGTGACTGGGCTCTCTCAGCACGGCGACGAACCCGGGCATCTGCTGGAGCAGAGCGCGCTGACGCTTACGTTCGGACGCGGCCTTGCGGTCGGTTAGCACCTGGCGAGTCGTCTCGGTGCAGGCGCAGAACAGGCCGACGATGTTGCCGTCGTCCCCGGGCACGGGCGTGTAGGAGAAAGCGAAGTGGGCCTCCTCGGGGTAGCCGTTGCGATGCAGTGTGAGTTCGAGGTCATCCATGTGCACGGGGTCGCCCGCGTACACGCGATCCATCAGGGCCCCAACCTCGCCCTGGATCTCGGGCCAGGTCTCGAAGAATGGTTTGCCGAGGGCGGCAGGATGCCGCTCACCCAACATCGGAGCGTAGGTGTCATTGTAGATCAGGGTGCGGTCGGCTCCCCAAGCGATGAACATCGGCTGGCGTGAGTTCAGCATGACCCGCACGAGGGTCAGGAGTGCCGGGGGCCAACGCTCCGGAAGGCCTAGGGCTGTCGTGGACCAATCGTAGGCCCGCATGCGCGCGCCCATTCCGCCGCCGTCGTGAAAGGCCGAGGTCAC
>Ga0160428_1001500_pt1 | contig 17370 bp, 17 predicted proteins | sample SolpanmetagenomM_FD_108198 | JGI IMG/M metagenome (GOLD analysis project Ga0160428, IMG submission 108198) | Solar panel surface microbial communities from Lawrence Berkeley National Laboratory, California, USA - M | ecosystem: Engineered > Built environment > Solar panel > Unclassified ... | reverse complement strand
CGGTCCCAGGGGCTATCTCTACGCGCGCCCGGTCCAGGTCGCGGACAGCACTGACGGCGTCGACCATATCGTCGCTGGCCTGAAGGCGGGCGACCGGATCGTCACCTCGGGCGCGTTGTTCGTCAACGAAGCGGGGCTCTGACGTGAACGGCATCGTCGGCTTTGCGCTGCGCCAGCGCATCCTCGTGCTCCTGCTGCTGGTCGGGCTGATCCTGGCCGGCGGGATCGCCTTCTACAACCTCAACATCGAGGCCTATCCCGACCCGGTCCCCCCGATGGTCGAGGTGCTGACACAGAGCAACGGCGTCTCGGCGGAGGAGATGGAGCGCAACGTCACGATCCCGGTCGAGGTCGCCATGGCGGGCGTGCCGCACATCACCTCGGTCCGCTCGATCTCGCTGTTCGGCCTGTCCGACGTGCGGATCCAGTTCAGCTACGACTACACCTTCGCCGAAGCCGAGCAGCGCGTGCTCGGGCGCCTGTCGCAACTCGGCAACCTGCCCGGCGGCGCGCAGCCGCAGATCTCCCCGACCAGCCCGATCGGCGAAATCTACCGCTACCGCATCTCCGCGCCCAAGGGCTATTCGGTGATGGACCTCAAGACGCTGCAGGACTGGGTGCTGCAACGCCGGTTCAAGCGTATCCCGGGCGTCGCGGACGTGACCGGCTGGGGCGGCAAGCTGCGCACCTATGAGGTGGTGGTCGACAACGACCGGATGGTCGCGCACGGCGTGACCGTCTCGCAGGTGCTCGCCGCGATCAGCAAAGGCGACAGCAACGTCGGCGCGCAGACGATCAACTTCGGGTCGCAGGCGGCGATCGTCCGCGGGGTTGGGCTGATCCAGTCGACCGATGCGATCCGCAACGCGCTCGTCACGACCAATGCGGGCAACCCGGTGCTGGTCAAGGACGTCGCGACGCTGCGGATCGGCAATGCCCCGCGGCTCGGCATCGCGGGCGAAGGCGCAGACGACGACATCGTCATGGGCATCGTGCTGATGCAGCGCGGCGCGCAATCGATGCCGACGATCAACGCGGTCCAGAAAGAGGTCGAGACGATCAACGCGTCCGGCATCCTGCCGCCGGGGGTCAAGCTCGAGCGGATCTATGACCGCTCCGAGCTGATCGGCGTCACCACCCACACCGTGATGCACAATCTGGTCGAGGGGATCCTGCTGATCTTCGTGCTGCAGTGGCTGTTCCTCGGCAACCTGCGCAGCGCGGTGATCGTCGCGCTGACCATCCCGTTCGCGCTCGCGTTCGCGGTGCTGATCCTGACGGTGCAGGGCGAATCCGCCAACCTGCTGTCGCTCGGCGCGCTCGATTTCGGGCTGGTGGTGGATGCCAGCGTCATCATGGTCGAGAACATCTTCCGCCACATGGTCGAACGGTCCACCGCGATCGAAAGCGGGCACGGCCATGCCACCCCGGCGAGCCGCTTCTCCGCGATCCTCCACGGATCGAGCGAAGTCAGCCGCGGGATCTTCTTCGCCGCCGCGATCATCATCGCGAGCTTCATCCCGCTGTTCACGCTGACCGGGGTCGAGGGGCACATCTTCGGCCCGATGGCGAAAACCTATGCCTATGCGATCGCGGGCGGGCTGATCGCGACCTTCACCGTGTCGCCGGTGCTGTCCGCCTTGCTCCTCCCCGACTCGCTCGACGAGGTCGAGACCTGGGTCGTGCGCAAGCTGCGCGCGATCTACGAACCCGCCGCCGCCTTTGCCTTGTCGAACCGGATCGTCACGCTCGGGGGTGCGGCGCTGCTGCTCGTCACCGCACTGGTGGGGATGCGCTCGCTCGGGATCGAGTTCCTGCCGCATCTGGAAGAAGGCAATCTCTACATCCGCGCGTCGCTGCCGGGGTCGATCTCGCTCGAGGCGGGGCAACCCTCGGTCAATGCGATCCGCGACATGATCGCGGCCTATCCCGAGGTCCAGCGCGTCATCTCGACGCATGGCCGCCCCGATGACGGGACCGACGCGACCGGCTTCTTCAACGCCGAATTCTACACGCCGCTCAAACCCGCCGACCAATGGCCCGCAGGCGTGACCAAGGAAACGCTGACCGCCGAGCTGCAACACCGGTTGCAGGCGCGCTTCCCCGGCGTCGACTTTGAATTCTCGCAATATATCCAGGACAATGTCGAGGAAGCCTCGTCGGGCGTGAAGGGTGCCAATTCGGTCAAGGTGTTCGGCCCCGACCTCGCGACGCTCCAGCATATCGCCGAGCAGATTCGCGACCAGATGGCCAAGGTCCGCGGCGTCGCCGATCTCGGCATCTCCAACTCGCTCGGCCAGCCGACCGTGCAGATCGACATCGATCGCGGCGCGGCGGCACGTTATGGCCTGACGCCCGACGACATCAACACCGCGGTCGCGGCGTCGATCGGCGGGCAGAGCAGCGGCGACCTGTACGAGCGCGGGACCGACCGGCACTTCCCGATCGTCGTGCGATTGAAGGACGCGCAACGCGACAGCCTCGAGGCGCTGCGCCGGATCACGATCGGCGCGCCGTCGCCGACCGGAACCGGGTCGATCCAGGTGCCGCTGTCCGAAGTCGCCAAGGTCCGCCTGACCACCGGCGCGTCGTTCATCTATCGCGAGCATCAGGAACGCTACGTCCCGATCAAGTTCAGCGTCCGCGGGCGCGATCTCGGCGGCACGGTGGACGAGGTGCAGGCGCGGATCGCGAAGACCGTCGCGCTCCCGCCGGGCTACAGCCTCGAATGGGCGGGCGAGCTCGGCAGCCTGACGAGCGCGGTCAACCGGCTCGAGGTGGTCGTGCCGATCAGCCTCGCGCTGATCCTGGTGCTGCTCTACGCCAACTTCTCCTCGGTGCGCGACACGCTGCTCAGCTTCAGCGTGATCCCGATGGCGATCATCGGCGGGGTGCTCGCGCTCGCGCTGACCGGGACCGCGTTCAGCATTTCCGCGGCGATCGGCTTCGTCGCGCTGTTCGGGATCGCGGTGATGGACGGCATCCTGATGGTGACGACCTTCAACCAGCATATCGACCAGGGGTTCGAGCGCGACGCGGCGCTTGCGGGCACGGTCCAGACCAGCCTGCGTCCGGTGGTGATGACCTGCCTTGCGGCTGCGATCGGGCTGCTCCCCGCCGCCGTCTCGTCAGGGATCGGGAGTCAGGTGCAGAAGCCGCTCGCGCTCGTCGTGGTCGGCGGGATGGGGCTCGCGCCGATCCTGATCCTGCTGGTGCTGCCGGTCCTGATCGGGCGATTCTCGCGCCACGTTGGTCCGGAGGATCGCGGTGCGCACGGGCGCGACGTCGGACATCATCACCATCCCGTCATCCCGCAGGGAGAACCGGCATGAAGCGCGTCACGCTCGCTGCGCCGTTGTTGCTGATCGGCTGCACCGTCGGTCCGCAGCATCCGACAACTGCGCTGTCGTTCGCGCCGCCCGTCCAGCCCGAACGGATCGCTGCCGCCAGCGGCGCCGATCAGACGATCACGCCCGGCGCGGCGCTCGATGCCGAATGGTGGCGTCGCTTCCGCAACCCGGTGCTCGACACGCTGGTCGCGCGGGCGTTGCGCTCAAACAACGATCTTGCGGTTGCCGATGCCGCCCTCCGCCAGGCGCGCGCGCAGCTCGTGATCGCCGGGGCTGCGGGCAAGCCCCAGGTCGACGCCTCCTATCAGGTCGAGCGCGCGCGGGTATCGCAGGCGTTGCAAAGCCCGCTCGCCGACCAGAACCAGACGCTTTATACGCTGCATACTGCCCAGCTTTCAGTCACCTATCCGCTCGATCTGTTCGGGGCCGAACGCAACCGCAAGCGGTCCGCACGCGCCGCGGCGGAAGTCGCGGGGGACCGGCTGCTTGCCGCGCGGACGACGATCGTCGCCAATCTGGTGCTCGCGGTGATCCAGCATGCGTCGCTGCAAGCGCAGATTGACGCAGCAAACGACAGCATTTCCGGCAATCGCGACATCCTGCAGATGCTGCAACGTCGCCAGGCGCTCGGCGACATCGGTGCCGCGGACGTCGCCGCACAACAGACCGTGCTGTCGACCGCGGAAGCCTTGCTCCCCCCGCTGATCCGGCAGCGCGATCACCAGCGCACGCTGATCGCGCTGCTGCTCGGCGTCGCACCCGGGACTCCGCTTCCGGAGTTGCCCCGGCTCGAAACGCTGACGCTGCCCGACACGTTGCCCGTCGGCCTGCCCGCGCAGATCGTCGCGGGCCGCCCCGATGTGCGCGCGGCCGAAGCGCAGATGCGCGGTGCCGGAGCCGATCTCGGCGTGGCGATCGCCGCCCGCCTGCCCAACATCCTGCTGACCGCGACCGGCGGGAGCACCGCGGTCGCTTTCGGCGGTCTGTTCGCGAGCGGCAATCCATTCTGGGCGCTGCTCGGCGGGGTGACGCAGCCGATCTTCCACGCCGGCGCCCTTCGCGGGCAGCAACGCGCCGCCGAAGCCGCGCTCGACAGCGCCAAGGCGCAATATCGCAGCGCCGCCCTGCAGGCGTTCGCCGACGTGGCGGACAGTCTGTCGGGGCTGCGCACCGATGCCACCGCGCTCGACGCGGCGACGCGCGCGAACGACGCGGCGACACAGAACCTGCGGTTCACGCGCCGTCAGCTCACCCTGGGTGGGGTCGGGACGCTCACGGTGTTCAACGCGACGGCGGCGAGCGCGCAGGCGACCGCGTTGCTGATCCAGGCCCGGGCGGCACGGATGGCGGATACCGTCGCGCTCTATCAGGCGGTCGGTGGCGGCGTGCTGACGTCGGATCGCCCGCGAGGATAGCAGGCGCCGCGACGAAGGAGCGATATTTTGGCTGCTGACGCCGTTCCGTTGGCACGGGCAATTGACTCCGCCCCCCGGATACCAAAATGCAGCCACGGGTTCTCGTTCTGGGATCCTCCTCGAACCGAGCAATATCCATGAGCGAAATTTCTGTCGTCACGCTGGGAAAGGGGCGCCCGGACCACCTCGTCAACGTCGTGCGCGGGTTGATGCTGCAGACCATGCCCCCCGCCGAGCTGATCGTCGCGGTGATGCAGGATACGCTGTACGCGCTTCCCGACGCGCCCTTTCCGATCCGGCAGATCAAGGTCGTCGCGGATTCGCTTCCGCTCGCCGCCGCGCGCAACGTCGCGGCGCGGGCCGCGACGGGGGACGTCCTCGTCTTTCTCGACATGGATTGCATCCCGACCCCGACGCTGCTCGCGGACTATGCGGGGTTTAGCACGGATTTCGACGGGTTGCTGATGGGCGAAGTGCTGTACCTGCCGGGCGGTGCGACCGATGGCGACTGGTCGTATGACACGTTCGCCGACGTCGCGGTCAAACATTCCGACCGTTGCGGCCCGCCGCCCGAGGGGATCGAGATCTGCAACGATTACCGTTGCTTCTGGTCGCTCAACTTCGCGATGCGGCGCGCGACCTTCCTGTCGGTCGGCGGGTTCGACGAACGCTATTCGGGTTATGGCGGCGAGGACACCGATTTCGGTAAGGTGCTCGACACCGCAGGAATCCCGATCGCGTGGATCAAGGGCGGGCTCGCCTATCACCAATATCACCCACACCACATGCCGCCGGTCCACCATATCGACAGCGTCGTCCGCAACGCCGAAATGTTCGAGGCCAAATGGGGCTATCGCACGATGGGCCACTGGCTCCAGGCGTTCCGCCTGATGGGGCTGGTCGACCTCGCACCCGGGCAGCCGATCCGCATCCTGCGCCGCCCCGACGATGCCGACCGCGCGCTGACCGGGCAACAGAGCCACCAGCCCTATGCCAATACCGCGACCGTCATCCGCCTGCTCGAGGACCGTCTCGCCGCGTCCGAAAAGGCACGGTCGACCGGATGAGGATCGCGGTCCTCGGGCATGTCCGGCAACGGATCGGCCAGCCCTTCGCGGGCGGAATGGAATCGCACTGCTGGCATCTCGCAAGCGGGTTGCAGGCGCGCGGGCATGACGTCGTGCTGTTCGCCGCGGGCGACAGCGACCCCGGCCTGACGCTCGATCCGGTCCTTCCCGTCCATTACGAAAAGGCATTCCCGGGCGCGGAGCATCGAGGCCATGCGCCGCTGATCGCACATATCGACGCGGGCTACGAAGCCGCGTGCGACCGGATCGCGGCGGGCGGGTTCGACGTCGTCCACAACAACAGTCTCCACCGCTTTCCGATCGAACTGCGCCGCACCGCAGTGGTCCCGACCGTCACGTCGCTCCACGTGCCCCCGTATGACGCGCTCCACTGGTTCGTGCGCGAGAGCGCGGTGCCGGGCCACCGCCTCACCGTCACCTCGCGCCGCCAGCTGGCGGCATGGTGGCCGGAAGGTGCGCCGCCGCAGGCGTCGGTACTCTACAATGGGATCGACCCCGACCTGTGGCCGTTCGTGCCGCAGGGCGACGGGCATGCCGTCTGGTGCGGACGGATGACGCGCGACAAGGGCCCGCATTTCGCCGCGCAGGGCGCGCGTCTGGCGGGCATCCCGCTGACGCTGTTCGGCGCGATCGAGGACGCGGAATATTGGGCGGCGGAGGTCGTGCCGCTGCTCGACGACACGATCCGCTACGGCGGGCATATCGAGGGCGCGGCGCTGGCGGGCGCGATGGGGCGTGCGTCGGTGTTCGTCTTCACGCCATGCTGGGACGAACCCTTCGGGCTCGTCGCGGTCGAGGCTATGGCGTGCGGCGTACCGGTCGCCGCGTTCGACAAGGGCGCGGCGCGCGAAGTGATCGGCCCGGGCGGATGTTTTGCGCCGGTGGGCGACGTCGCGGCGCTCGCCGAGGCGATCACGACGGCAGTCACGGTCCCGCGCCCCCCGCAACGCGCGCGGGTCGAGGCGCTGTTCACGCGCGACGTCTGGCTGGACGGCTGCGAGGCGCTGTACCGCGAAGTCGTCGCCGAACATGGCCCCGAACATGATGCGGTCGGAGCATGACGGTGGACCGCATCGCCGCGCAACAGGCCGCGTTGCGCGACCTGTACCGCGCGCATGTCGCGCCCGGTACGCGCTATGCGCTGGTCGATTTTCCCGATCACGCCAATGTCGGCGACAGCGCGATCTGGCTGGGCGAAGTGACGGTGCTGCGCGACCTGACCGGGCGCGACCCCGATTACGTCTCAACCTGGCATGATTTTGACGAAACCGCGTTTCGCCGCGCCGCCCCCGGGGGCGTGCTGTTCCTCCACGGCGGCGGCAATCTGGGCGACATCTGGCCGCACCACCAGCGGTTCCGCGAAACCATCCTCGCGACGATCCGCGACCGCCCCGTCGTGCAGTTGCCGCAGTCGATCCAGTTCCGTGTGCCCGCCGAAGCCGAACGGTTCGCCAGACTGGCGGCGGACCACCCCGCCTTTACGCTCTACGTCCGCGACACCCGCAGCCTCGATTTCGCGCGGCGGCATTTCGCCTGCGAGACGCGGCTCTCACCCGATTCGGCGTATGCACTGGGGCCGCAACGGCGCGCGACCTCGGACCGCGACGTGCTGATGCTGCTGCGCACCGACGACGAACGCCTGGGTTACACGCCGCCCGAGGCTGGCCGCGCGACGGTGGTCGACTGGCTCGGCGACGATCCGAATCTCCCCTCCGGCACCACCCCCGCCGACCGCACCGCCCAAGCCGCCAACCGCGTCGCACGCGGGCTGCGGCTGCTGTCGCGTGGGCGCGTGCTCGTGACGGATCGGCTGCATGGCCATATCCTCGCCGATCTGCTCGACCTGCCGCACGTCGCGCTCGACAACGAATATGGCAAGCTCGCGGCCTATGTCGCCGCCTGGCCGGCCGCCGCCGCGATGGAGAGCGCAGCCAGCACTGCTGAGGCGCTGGACCTTGCCGAACGGCGCGTCGAGCGCCGGTAATGCGCCCCGTCACCGTCACCCTGCTGATCTGCACGCGCAACCGGTGCGCGTCGCTCGCCGCGACGCTCGCGTCGGTCACGCGCGCGGTCGCCGCGGCGGGCGGGATCGCGATCGAAGTGATCCTCGTCGACAATGGTTCGACCGACGCCACCCCGCAGCTGATCGCGCAGTGGCGGACCGAACAACCGTTCCGCGTGGCGTCGGTCGAGGAACCCCGCCCGGGGCTTGCCCGCGCGCGCAACCGCGGACTGCTGCATCGGACCGGAGACATCGTCGCGATGACCGACGACGACTGCATCCTCCACCCGGATTATTTTACCAGGCTGGTCGCCGCCTTCGACAAGGCGGCAGGCCCAGCGATCATCGGCGGACGGATTCTGCTGGGCAACCCCGCCGACCTCCCCGTGACCGTCAAGCTCGAGGATCATCCGATGGTCGCGCCGCCGGACTCGTTTCCGGGCGGGTTCGTGATGGGCGCGAACCTCGCGTTCGGCGCGGATGTGCTCGACGCGGTCGGGCCGTTCGACGAACGCTTCGGCGCGGGGGCGCGGTTCGTTGCGGCGGAAGACACCGATTTCCTGCTCCGCGCGAGCGGACTTGGGATCCCGATCCTGTACGATCCGCTGATCGTCGTCGATCACCACCACGGCCGCCGCGACACCCGCGACGAGACCAGCCTGCTCGCGGGCTACAGCTTCGGCGACGGGGCGTTATACGCCAAGCATGTCTTCACCGACAAACGCGTCCGGCGGATGCTGATCGCCGATCTCTGGGACGTACGGCTCGACGTGCTGCGCCCCGTAACGACGCATGCGGGCGTGCGGCGGTTCTACCTGTTTCGGCTGTTGCACAAGACGCGCGGCTTCCTGTCCTACTGCCGGCGTGGCTGAACGGCGTCCGTCGCAATCGTAAAGTTTTAGGGCTCGGCAATCCTGTGCGGACACAACCCGCGCGGCAGGCGTATCGCCTCTTGAAAAGGTCGTACAAAAAGGAAGCAAGCGAATGATCGCAGCGGACGTGTTCACCACGCTGGACGTGGAACTCAAGCCAGACCCCTCGCGTACGGTCGTTCGCCCGTTCAACTTCTCCTATCCGGAGGCCTTCGACCAGCAGCCGACTCGCGTGCAGGACGTTGCCGCGCGTGTTCTCGCGCTGCCGCCGGAGACACGCGACCGCATGCTCCACCTGCTGACCGAATCGATGGAAGCGCGGCATCACAAGGCGAAGGACCTGTTCCTCCGGCGCTTCGAGGAAATGAAGGGCGAGCTTGGGGACATCCACGTCGAGGAAGCGCGCGACCGGCTGCTCCTCGGCGCCTACTACAGCCAGGAATATGCGTTTGAGTCCGCCGCTTTGTTCAACCCGAGCATCGTGACGATCCCCGATCAGGACCCGAACGACGACGACGTCCGCTTCATCGTCTCGCTTCGCGGAGTCGGTGAGGGTCATATCTCGTCGGTGACGTTCCGGACCGGGACCTGGGACGGGCAGACCGGTCTCGTCGTCGACCCACCCAGCGCGCAGGGGGTTCCCCCCCGGATCGAGAGCGACAACGACGGCTGGGTGCGGATGCGCGCCGACGACAGCGAGGACATCTCGGAGACGGTGATCTTCCCGATCCTCCCCAGCCAGAAGCAGGGCATCGAGGATCTGCGACTCGTGCGCTTCACCGATCACGACGGCGTCGAAAGCGTGATCGGAACCTACACCGCGTTCGACGGCACCACCGCACGCGGCGAATTGCTGCGCGGGGTCGACCAGCGGACGTTCGAGATGCGCGCGCTGACCGGGGAGATGGCGGGGTACAAGGGCATGGCGCTGTTCCCGCGGCGCGTCGACGGGCGGTTCGCGATGATCGGGCGACAGGACAATGTGAACCTGTGGCTGCTCTATTCCGACGATCTCTACAATTGGGAGGCCGGAACGCGGATCATGGGGCCCAAATACCCGTGGGAGTTCGTCCAGATCGGCAATTGCGGGTCGCCGATCGAGATCGACGAGGGCTGGCTGCTGTTTACGCACGGCGTCGGCATGGTGCGCGGCTATTGCGTCGGGGCGTGCCTGCTCGACAAGGCGGATCCCAGCAAGGTCCTCGCGCGGACCGCCTCCCCGCTGCTCTTCCCCTCGGCCGAACAGCGCGGCGGCTATGTCCCGAACGTGACCTACAGTTGCGGCGCCTTGCTGCACGGTCGGCGCATCCTGCTGCCCTATGCGATCGGCGACGAGTATTCCGCGTTCGCGACCGGGAATGTCGACGACCTGCTCGCGGTCATGGAACCGCAAGACTCCTCGGGCACACCCTGAAATTTTTGCGTGCCATGAAAGACCTGGCAAGGTCGTACTATAGCTAACGGGACCTTTACCAAGAACCGTATCAAATCAGGATATCGTTAACTATGTTGCGCAGTTGATCGCAGTCTCCGGTTTGGCAAAAGGCCTGCACAGCCGATTGCCGACGGGAGACATCGTAATGCGTAAACAGATCACCTTAGCCTTTGCCGCCGCCCTGCTTGTTGCAGGCCCTGCTCATGCCACGAGCTTCCTCGTGTCGACGACCAACCCCGGCGACACCAGCAGCAGCCAGAACGGCCGTATCTACAGTTCGACCAACGGCAGCGAAAAGCTGAACGTCAAGATAACCGGATGGACCAACTTCAACGGCTTGATCGACAATAGCGCGATCGGCTCCTACGGAACCGCGGGCCTTGGCATCATCAACCGCAACGAGACCGGCGCGTACGGGACTCACCAGGCGGATAGCTCCGGCGGCACCGACTTCTTCATCCTGCAGTTCGACCAGGCCGTGAAGCTCACCTCCGCGGTGTTCAACAGCTATGCATTCAACGGCGTCGCGCCGGACAACAATGCGCTGCTCGCCTGGGGCTCGACGTCCGCTGCCTGGAACAGCACGCTGCCGCTCGACAACCTTGCCTACGGGAGCCTCGCCAGCGCGTTCACGGGCAGCGCGCTGTCCGCCGGTACCGGCGCAAGCGGATCCCGCACGTTCGGGCTGGGCGATCAGGCGTTCGCCAATGTCTGGATGATCAGCGCAGCCGCACCCGATGGTGGCAAGCTGTACGACGCCTTCAAGCTCGGCGGGTTCAGCGTCAGCACGGTGGCCGCAGTTCCCGAGCCAGCAACCTGGGCAATGATGCTGATCGGCTTCGCGTTCGCGGGTGCCGGGTTGCGGTATCGCCGTCGCCAAACCTTGGTCGGTACCGTCTCGGCCTGACCTTTCCGTTTCAACGACCGGAACCGTGCCGCAAGCCGCCAGGCCTGCGGCACCCGGGGCTCGCGAAGTGCGTCCTGTCGCGGGCGCGAAACACGATCCCGTGCGTTATCCTCGTGCCTGTCCCCTGCTGCTCGCTCCCGCGGGCAAGCGGGGACAGGTCGACGTCGCGTGAGAACGCTGGACACGTCGTCGACCGCACGATGGGATGGGACGGTTTTCCGAAATGCACGATGACGCGACCCTTCCCCCGGATGCCTTCGACAAGGAAGACCGGGGGAACGATCTCGCATTCTACGCGCCGCCGCGGCTGGTCACCCATATCGACGCCACGGCGATAGCGGCACTGACCACGCTTTACCGGGATGTGTTGCCCGACCACGGCCGAATCCTCGACATGATGTCGAGCTGGGTAAGCCATCTTCCCGACGACCGGGACTATGCCGAAGTCGTCGGACACGGCATGAACATGGACGAGCTCGCCGCAAACCCCCGCCTTCGGCGTTGCATCGTCCAGGATCTCAATGCCGACCCCATCCTGCATCTGGATACGGACGCGTTCGATGCGGCGCTCTGTTGTGTCGGCGTGCAGTACCTCCAGCAACCCTATGCCGTCTTTGCCGAGATACGCCGCGTGCTTGCTCCCGGGGCACCCTTCGTGGTGAGCTACTCGAATCGGTGCTTCCCCACCAAGGCGGTTGCGGTCTGTTGCGCGCTCGACATGGGCGGGCAGGCCGCGCTGATCCGCCATTACATGGAGCGAGCGGGCTTTACCCCTATCGAAACGCTGGTGCTCGCAGATGGTGCGCGGGGCGACCCGCTGGTTGCGGTCCTCGGGCGCGCCTGACGGTGCCCCCGGCGGGCCGGCGCTCGCTTTGCGGCAATCGGCTGGCCTGCGGCATGGCAGTGGTCGCCAGTATAACCGTCGTCCGGATACAAATGGTTTTTGTTGGCTAGAAACCCTCAAGGGGTTGGGTCGTCTTGGCGCAGGGGCTGCCCTCGGTCGAGGCGGACGCCAGTGCCGAGCGCGAACGCCGTAGCAGGAACGGCATCAGCTCGCTGACCCAGCCCGCGCCGGGTGCCAGACCCGAATTCAACCTGTTCTCGCCGATGCTGTCTGCCACCTGGGAGATCGACCTGTTCGGTCGCGTTCGACGTCTGGCCGAGGCGGCGGACGCCACCGCCGATGCGCAGGTCGAGGCGCGCAACGGTCTCGCGCTTTCCGCCACCGCCGATCTTGCGCAGACCTATTTCCAGTTGCGGCTGGTCCAGGCGCAATTCGGCGTACTGCGCCGCAACCAGGCGATCGCCGAGCGGCGGCGCGCGCTGGTCCGCGACCGGTTCGCCAATGGGGTCGCGACCGCGCTCGCGGTCGCGCAATCGGATGCGCAGGCACTCGTCATCGCGCAGGACCTGCCGACGTTGACGACGCAGCAGACTCGGCTCGTCAACGCGCTCGGGCTGTTGCTGGCCGAGCCGCCGCGGGCGCTGGCAACCGAACTGGGCCGCGATACCGGGCAGCCCGCGCTGCCGCCGACGGTGCCGATCGGGCTTCCCGCTGACCTCGTCCGCCGCCGGCCCGATGTGCGCGAGGCCGAAGCACGGCTCCATGCAGCGACCGCGGAGACCGGCGTCGCGGTGGCAAATTTCTACCCGCGCGTGACGTTGAGCGGCGATTTCGGGTTTGAAAGCCTCAATCTCGGCAGCCTGTTCGACGCGAGTTCGCGCCAGTTCACCGTCAGCCCCGCGGTCAGCCTGCCGATCTTTTAGGAGCGGCGGCTTTCCGGCACACTCAAGGTGCGAGAATCGCAGCAGCGCGAGGCCGCACTCCAGTTCCGCAAGGTCGTGCTGCAGACGTGGCACGACGTCGACAACGCGATCGTGGCTTATACCGAGAGCCAGAAGCGCCGCGCCAACGCCACGATGACGCGAGAAGCCAACCTCCGCACGCTGGCGCTGGCGGACGAGCAATATCGCCAGGGCATCACTACATTGCACGATGTCGTCACCGCGCAGGAAGGCGTGCTGCGCGCGGACAGCACGCTCGCGCAATCGAATGCGGACGTCGAACAGCGGCTGGTCGATCTGTATCGCGCGCTCGGGGGCGGATGGCAGGCGCTGGTTGCGGATCCTGCGCCGTAGGCGTGCACGGCAACCCGTCGGCGGCTCCTTCGTTAGGGCTGGCCGCACCCAAGGAGATACGCGATGGCCCCACCCCATACCAAGACCGATGAGAGCAATGCCGCCAGGATCGCACGCGGTCTGGTCGCGGGGGTGATTGCGGGTGCCGTGGCATCGTTCGCGATGGACCGGTTCCAGGCAACGGCATCCCCCTTGTTGCCGTCAAGCGGGAGCGATTCCGAGCCTGCGACCGAGAAGGCCGCCGATGCGGTCTCGAGCGGGATCACGGGGCGCAAGGTTCCCGACGCGGACAAGCCGCTTGCCGGGCAGGCGGTCCATTATGCGGTCGGGATCGCTTTGGGGGCCGCTTATGGCGTCGCCGCGGAGTTTCGCCCTTCCGTCACGACGGGCTTTGGTACCGCGTTCGGGCTCGGCACCGCGACGCTACTAGACGAAGCCGCAGTCCCCGCGACGGGGCTAGGCAGCGCGCCGTGGGATGCCGGGGTGGCGAGCAACCTCTATTCCTACGCGTCGCATCTCGTCTTCGGCAGCGTGAGCGAGATCGTCCGCCGGCAGGTCGCGGGGACGCTGACACCGCGCAACGACCGCTGACTGTATTCCAAACGGAGAATTCTGATGACCGACTATCGCAAGACCGACGACGCGATCGCGCGGCTGACCCCCGAACAATATCGCGTGACACAGCAGAGCGGGACCGAACGTCCCGGCACGGGGGAGTATCTCAACACCACGGAGGCAGGCATCTATGTCGACATCGTGTCGGGCGAGCCGCTGTTCGCCTCCGCGGACAAATATGAGTCGCATTGCGGCTGGCCAAGCTTCACCAAGCCGATCGAACCCGCCAATGTCGCCGAGCTCAGGGACGCCACGCACGGCATGGTCCGTACCGAGGTCCGGTCCGCCAACGGCGACAGTCATCTCGGCCACGTGTTTGACGATGGCCCGCGTGACCGCGGCGGATTGCGCTACTGCATCAACTCAGCGTCGCTCCGCTTCGTGCCTCGTGCCGCGATGGAAGCCGAAGGGTATGGTGCCTATCTCGATCAGGTCGAGGGTTAGGCACCTTACCGGCATCTTGTCGTAGCTTCGCGGCGTCGACGCCTCTGGATTCGTGACGATCGACTCAGAGGCGCGACGCCAGCCGGGCGCCGACCGCCGTCGCCAGACCGAAGGCGACATGGTTCGCGGTATGCATCCCGAGCGTAGCCTTGTCCGCTTGCCATTCAGGCTTCTTGACGCCCAGAAGTGGCCCGGCAACCCAGTGCATCGCGCCGTAAAATGCCAGTCCGAAAGCTACGCCGGACGGAATTACCGCCGCGTCTTCATCCACCGTCGCCGCAAACACCGCGCCCGCGGCGGCGGAAAGCAGAAGATGTCCACCTTGGACGACGGCCTGTTCGGCTGCGTCCGGAAGCCGGCTGTCCGCAGGCACGTGGACCCCGAGTTTATGCGCGCTCGTGCGTTCGAGCAACGTCAGTTCGGACGGCTTGCCGCTCTTGCGCTCGCCCGCCATCAACAACGCGGTGATCCCCAGTCCGGCGACAAGACCGCCGGCGATTGCGCCGGCCATGCGTTTCCCGTTCATAGCGTCACTCCTCCAACACGATATAAGGCGACGGTGTGCGCGCCGTCGCCACCAGTACTCACGGCAGTGCCGCAGAAATCTGGCGGCTCGATCGGTTCCCCAGCGCCGCGCCACTCACCACCGCAACCTTGCCGGGGACCCCTGCGACCAGTCCGGTCAGCCGTAGGGCAGCCCCTCCTCGCGTCCGGGAACCGACATGTCGTATGCATTCAATAACATCGATACGAGTGCATAGCCGCCGACAAGGTAGATCAGTTCCGCGGTCCGATCCTTCCCGAACGCGCGCACCGCGCGGTCGTAGGTCGAGGCCGGCAACTGCCGTCCGCCCGCCAACGTAACCGCGACGTCATACGCCGCCTGTTCCTCCTCGGTCAGATCGGCCGGACGCTGGCCCGCGGCGATCGTCGCGATCTTCTCCGGGGTCAGGCCCACGCCGTCGGCAACCCGCTCGTGTGCGTACAGTTCGTACCGCGACCCGAACACCGCACCCGTCGCAAGGATCGCGACCTCATGCGCGGGTTTCGGCAGCGTGGCATTGTCGATCAACGCCTTGGTATAGGTCCATGCGGCACGCCCGATCGCCGGGAAGCGCAGCATCGGGGCAAACGGTCCGACCAGCGCGCCATCGTCGCGGTGCGAAACGAAGCCTTTCAGATGCGCACCGATATAACGATCCATCTCGTCATGCAGCGGGCGGAGATCTGCCGGCATCTCCGCGGGCGGGAATGGTGCCGCGCGCATCACTGCACCTCGCCGGGCTGCACGCGCAGGGTGCGTGCGCCACTCGAGTCAGGGTCGATCGGCGGGGCAAGGGGGGTGGGCGACAGGTGCATGGTGGGACACTCCGGCAAATCAGGGAAGCTGATCGGCGCGGAAACGCACGGAATGGCAAGCCTATCCGCGCGCCTGCGAACGGATGCGAAGAAGCGGGCCGAATGATGGACTTGGGATGAGGCATTCCCGGACCAGGGCGTTGCCTGAGGGTCGCATTCGACGAGGTACGCCTCCCCGCCGGCATCCCAAACGCGTTTCGGGGTCCATTCTCTTCGGCGCCTGACGCCTGCCACCTCTGCTGCCGGTGTCTGACGAGACGAGTCCGAGATGACGGCCGTCCGGGGAGCAGCCGCAACATGACAGGCAAATGAACTTTAATCCTTCGTGGAAACAAAAAGATACAATCGCGGTTCATCGTGCAAGGCGGCGTCGGGGCGGTCTGCAACAGGGGTTTCGTACATGAATCAGACTGCCTTTCTCATCGGGTTTGCGGTCATGTCGCTGGGGTCGCTTGCGATCTATGCGACAGGCAAGAAATCATACCCGTCCGGCCATCATACGCTGCTTCACGCGAGCGTGCCCTTCATCGCCGCCACGGCCTATCTGGCGATGGCCTTCGGCATTGGCACCTTGCTGACGATCGACGGATCGATCACCTATCTCGCCCGCTACATCGACTGGTCGGTCACCACGCCGATCCTGCTGGCCGGTCTGGTGCTGGTGGCGTTTCATGACCATGGCAAACCCGGCGCCGTCGGCGGCTACCTCACGTCGATCATCGTTCTCGACGTATTGATGATCGTGACCGGACTGATCTCGTCGCTGGCACCCCCCTCGCCCGCCAAGTGGATCTGGTACGCCTGGTCCTGCGTCGCTTTCCTCGGGGTGTTGTACCTCCTGTGGGTCCCGCTGCTCAAGCTCGCGCGCAGTCGCGGTGCGGCGCTCGGTACCGCCTACACCAAGAACGTCACCTTCCTGACGGTGATCTGGTTCCTCTATCCGATCGTCTTCCTGCTCGGACCGGAGGGGATGAAGATCATCACCGACCCGGCATCGGTATGGGCCTTCCTGGTCATGGATATCGTCGCCAAGGTCGTTTACGCCTTCTATGCGGCGGCCAATTTCGACAAGGCACTTGCCGAACACGGCGATAGCCGCGTGTACCGCTCGTGATCGTGCGCGCTCCGGCTATGGGCTGGAGTGTGCTGTTGGGGGGGGCGGTGATCGCCGCCCTCGCCCCGCTGACCATTCAACTCGGCTTTGCCGTCATTGCGGTCGGCCTGATCGGTCTGGCGCACGGTGCCAGCGACCTGGCGGTCGTCGACCGGGATCGGCGTCCTGCTTTCCTGGGACTTTACGGGCTGGTCACGGCAGTTTGCCTTGTCTGGTGGATCGCCGCCCCGGCAGTCGCGCTGCCCGCCTTTCTCCTCGCGTCGGCGGTACACTTCGGGGTCGAAGACGCGCCGGTGGACAGACCGATCGAACGTATCGCGCGCGGAACAAGCCTGGTCGCGACGCCGGCGACGCTTCACATGACGGTATTGGCCGGGCTTCTGCATCTCGGCGGCTTGCCGGACGATGCCGCGCACGCGACGAGCGTCCTGCTTGAAGTGGCTGGGGGCCTGGCCGCAGCAGGCCTTCTTGCATGGGGAATCGTCCGCCACGACCGGCGCCTTCTGTTCGGGACCGCAGTGCTTCTTCTGTTGCCCCCCTTGGTCGGGTTCTCGCTGGGGTTCCTCATTCTGCATGCCGTGCCGCAGACGGTCGAACGGCGCGTTCGGCTCGGATATGCGACGATTGCTG
>Ga0160428_1001497_pt1 | contig 17387 bp, 13 predicted proteins | sample SolpanmetagenomM_FD_108198 | JGI IMG/M metagenome (GOLD analysis project Ga0160428, IMG submission 108198) | Solar panel surface microbial communities from Lawrence Berkeley National Laboratory, California, USA - M | ecosystem: Engineered > Built environment > Solar panel > Unclassified ... | reverse complement strand
GTCGCTTCAGAGGGGTGTGATGGACCAAATTGATTTTTTACAGGCTGACCGAAAGCGAATTCGATGTTTCTTCCGCAAGAAAGAAGTTGCCTTCTTCACGGACTAATTCACGGAACTATAAGCGTCGGTTCAATATTTTGTAACATTGCCTCATCATAGAAATATTCGCTTTTTAATAGGTTCTCTGAGAACCAATCTTTGATTTTTGATAAATTAGATTTCGCGGCCAAAATGTGTTCACGATCTTCTTTTAGACGATTGTCATTCTCTAATTTATCTAAGTAAAGCCTTTCAATAAAGGTCACTGATCGTACAGCTGCATCTTGGAGAAGCTTGCTAAGATCGTGATTAAGCCTGTTAGGATGCTCGTCCTGCAAAATAGATTTTAATTTATTATAGGAAATCGAAGTTGCAAAGTTACTCAATATAGATGGTGCTACAGCACCTACTAAAGCATTAGTCATTGCAGCTGCAATACTGAGTCCAGGTAAAACTACGCCTAGTTTTTTTAGTTCTTCTTGGACTTTTTCGTTTGTTAGACAAGTACATAATGCAGGCAGGATAGATTTTAACAATATGTCTTTCATATTTTTAGATCAATTTGTAGTATATCTGGATAAAATTTAAATATAAAACTATATTTGCAGATTGAGCTTCATACTTTCATGAATATTTATTATACGGTGGATAAGTGTATCACATACTGTAAATAGAAACACAGTCATATAGCCTAATCGTTTTTTTAAATCGATATGATCATTTTTTGCGCTATTTATATAGCAATTAGACTTTTCACTTTATTAGCTTTTATATTTGAGAATAATTAGAATACTCTTCAGTGTACTAGTATGATTGTTGGCATTATCCCGTCTCGCTACGGTTCCACACGCTTCCCTGGTAAACCCTTACTCGAAATCTTTGGTAAAACCATGCTTGAGTGGGTCATTGAACATTCCTTGAAGGCAACTTCTCTTGATAAATTAGTTGTCGCAACGGATGACGAGCGCATTGTCGAAGTTGTACGCCGAACTGGAATTGAAGCGGTAATGACGCGCACAGATCATACCAGCGGTACTGATCGCTGTTGGGAAGCGTATAGTCGACTTGTAGAAAATGGGCTAGTGCCTGATGATCCATCAAACTATATTATCAATATTCAAGGAGATGAACCGTTTCTCGATTTTAATCAGATAGAAGAGTTAACATCAATCCTGGATGGATCGGTTGAATTAGCTACACAGATGACTACTGCTGAGACGGCTGAGTCTCTACATGATCCTAAAGAAGCCAAAATTATCATTAACGCAAATAATGAAGCGCTGTATTTCAGTCGTCTGGCCGTTCCGTACTTAACAGGTATCAATCCGTCAGAGTGGCATAAACACTACTCTTATCATCGGCAGGTGGGTATGTATGTATACCGTGCTGATATCTTAAATAAAATTACACAACTGCCACCTTCGGGGCTTGAAATAGCTGAATCGCTTGAACAGTTACGTTGGCTAGAGGCAGGCTACACTATCAAACTTGTCGAGACTGGTCATCAAAGCTATTGTGTGGACGAGCCGGGAGATGTTGAAAAAATTCTTCAAATAGAGTCTGTCAGGGCCAAATTTGGTATTGACGTCTTGCCAAAGTCAAGATATAAGGCAGGATTGTAGGGTGACCACAAACTGGAGAAACTAAGCGATTTCTATCGCCAAACATAACTTGTACGCCTTACCTATTATCTCTGGGCCCTCATGTCTTCCCACCACGTTGTTCGCGAGAAACAGGAACCGGCGCTGCTGATTGCCAATGGCGAAGCGTGCCAGCCTGAACTGCTGGGGCAGTTGCTGGAATGGAGCCCGACGGTGGTTGTGCTGGATAGTGCCATCTGGCGGGTATTCGATCTGGACATCAAAGTCGACGTGCTGCTCGGTGATTTCGACCGTGATCTCGACCTCGACACGATCCAGGCGCATCAGTATCCGCTGGAAGTTGTATACGCACCCGATCAGAACAAGACCGATCTTGACAAAGGTATCGAACTACTCATCGAGCGGGGCTACCCGGCAGTAAACATCGTCTGGGCAACGGGACGGCGTGCCGATCACAGCCTCACGAACATGACGAGTCTGGTGCGTTACAAAGACCGTATCCGGCCGGTTATGTTCGACGATCACTCAAAGATTTTTCCGCTCATCGGCCGGTACGAGAAGTGGTACGCGGCTGGTACGCCTATTTCGCTGATTCCGGTCGGGACGGTGTCGGGTATTGTGACGGAGGGACTCAAATACAATCTTGACAACGAAACGCTGACGCTGGGCTACCGCACCGGTAGTAGCAACGAGGCCGAACGCGATGGTTTCGTCCGGATCGAAGCCCAGACCGGCGATCTGCTCATTATGGAGTGCTGGGATTAGGCACGGCCAAAAAGCTGCTTGCAAACGGTTACGGTCATGTCGCCGTATAGGCATTGCGTCATGATCGCGGCTCGTGCGCTGAAAACTTACTGCGTACGGACAACGGGCTTATCAACGGCTAACGATGGCCAGATGTGCTGAAGTTTACGGCTCAGATCGGCCTGTGGTAATAATTGTAGCCACGAGAAAACGATCAGTAGTGTCCAGATCGGTCGAACAAGCTGGCGAAGTTGTGCCGATGCGCTAACCCATAGCAGCAGGGCCGTTAGCAGGCAGAACGTAGCGGGAGCCATTAGTCGAAGATTTGGTCCACTAAACGGGCTGACGATTCGTATCGCGAACAGCGCAAGTAAGTAGGTAGCACCAACCAGCAGAAACAGGCGGCTCAGCGCATTAATCGGCGGAGTGGATTCGGACACTCGCGTGTAGTAGCGCCAGCGGATATACAAACCAACACTCAGAAACGTTTGCACCCCCAGTCCGGCCCAGGCCAGCACCGCCGACTGACTGGGTACAAAATCGCGGATAAGCAGCAGTTCGTTGATGATCGATCGACCAAACAGTTGAGTCAGTACAATGGCAGATTCGGTCGGGAGGAAACGGTTTCCCCCAAACAGCGACCCCGACAGGTAGTTGTTTAGATGAAAATAAGCACGAATGCCCGTCATGACCGCCAACGAGCAGACCATCAGGCGGTGAAGTCCCCACTCGCCGATTGTTAATCGAATGGTCTGTTGCAGCTGAGCCCGGTTCAGCCAGCCAATACCCACCAGCAATCCCGTCAGTACAGCAACGTAGCCACCTACGTAACGGACCAGAAACAGCGCGCAGCTAACCAGAAATAAGCGGGTCAGGTGCCAGCCGGTGGGGTCGGGCAGGAAGCGAAACAAACACCATACCCATTCGGCCAATATCACTAGAAAAACCGTTTCGGACCAGGTCGACGCGAGTATTTTCAGGAAGCCTCCCAGCCACCAGATCGATAGTATCCAGACTGTTCGGGTCGTGCCGAGCCGGTGCATCCAGGCGAAAGCGGACAGTCCCACCGCTACCAGATTGACCAGCTTCGACGCCCACAACACCGGCAGCGTCGTTAGAAACGAGAATAGGGCGATAAGTGCCGAGTAACCGATGGGAAAGATGCCATTCCAGACCGGTCGATTTCCTTCGGTAATGACATACCCCCGTCCGCTCAGCAGGTTGGTTGCCGATTGCAGGTAATAGCCAGAATCGACGCTGGTAAAATGGGTTGGGTTGAGGGCGCATAAGCTTAGTATCAGCCCTCCGGTCGATAGCAGTAGACTAGTTAGCTGAAGCGGACGGTTCATGGGTTGAGGATAAGGCGACCTGTGAGGGATACGGAAGCGGGGGGCAGATCGGTTGCGTCGATGTGGTAAATATACGTGCCGGCCGGCAAGCGATTTGCACGGGCGTCGGTGCCGTCCCACACCCATTCGTTCAGTCCGATACGCCCGGCGATGGTCAATGCCCGAACCGTACGGCCTGCCAGATCCTGAAGGCGCAGGGTCAACGAGTGGGGCGGTGCCTGACCGGACAGTAGCAGTGAAACACGGGTTTGTCGCCCAAATGGGTTTGGGTAGGCGGTCGCTGCGCGTAACTCGGCCTGCGTCTGTACCGTAAAATGAATCTGGTAGGGAGCCGCCTGATTACCGCTCAGGTCGCTGGCCCGCACCTCGAACGTATACAGGCCGTCGGGCAGGGGCGCGGGGGGCTGGTAGTGAAGCTGAAACGCGTTGTCAGGTCCGGCGGCTGTCCAGCTTACGTTGGAACCGCGCAGACTCAGCCGTTCGAAGGGGCAGGGTGCTGACGTGCAGGGGCGTTGCAGGTACAGTTCCAGATTGGTCGTGTCGGTGCGGAGCAACTGGTTATTATCGTCCTGGAGTAGTACGTCGATGCGGGGGAGGGGCGAAACGATAGCACCGTCGGCGATGTGCAGGCCGTCGAACGAAATGTCGAGCGTGGGGGCAATCCGATCGGGTGCAAACGGTAAGCCGTTCGCTGATCCGGCTGAATTGATCGTGCCCCGGTTGTTTGTTTCCGACAGTTCGGCGATGCGGTCATCCGGGTCGAGCAGGAGTTCGAAATAAGCTGGCCCGGTCGTGGTTTTGTCGTTTGGCAGGACCCAGCGCAGGGTATCAGCGTAGAGCGGGGCGGGGCGGGTAAATCGCTGTTCCCGAATGAGTTGCCCGGCGGCTGTATAGCGTCGGATGCGAACGGACAGGGGCGCAGCCGTCGTGCGGCCGTAATTAGCGACGATACCCGTCAGCACTACCGAGTCGGACCGTACCGTTAGTGAATCACCCCGGTTGTCAGTCAGGCGCAGGCTGCCGGGCCCGATCGCCAGGTCGGGCTTGGCAAATGGAAAAACGGCTACGGCCGGGTCGCCCTGCAAGGTTAGTTGCTGCGCTGTTGTGACCGCGTAAATCGTGTTGTTGGCCCGCAGGTAGCGACGGATGGCTTCGCACTGAAGCAGGCCGATGGGCCGGGCAACGTACTGACTGTCGGCTAGTAAACCATACACCTGATCGGAGTAGGTTTTCAGGGCGAACGGGAAGCCGTTGTAGGTATGCGCCAGAAAGAGCACCGCCCCCCGGTTGGGCGTGAGAATCCAGTCGGTACCGAAGGTGGGTCGGCCGAAGTAAAAGTTGCCGGATGCACAGCCGTTCACGAGCAGAAACGGATAACGTCCCGCGTTGCGATACCCCAGCCGGTCGTCGCTGACGAAGCCAATGTCGATATCGGCCACGTCGAGACTGGAGTGACCAAACATCGAGATCATGCCCACGCCCTGATTGACCAGACTGGTGATTTGCAGGGTTTCGACCGGGTTGTCGGTCTGCTTCGAAACCGTCGTCACCCGACTGCCGACGTACGGTTTTTCGACGGTAGATTTAAATTCATCCACGTAGCCCCGGAATGCCTGTAGTTCGGCCCGGTTGCTGCCGCCACTCAGGTGCAGGCTGTTTTTCCGCCACAGAGCGGGCTCATCGAGATTTTCGTGGGCCTGCACCTTTGCCAGATAGTCGAGTATACTTTGGGACCGGATGGCGTTCAACCGACCGATGGGCATAGCCGGTATATTGGTAGCTTCGCCGTTCAGCCCTTCGACCAGCCCCAGATCCGAGCCGGGCCAGCCCGCGTTCGGGATCAGGTCGAGCAAGGGGCCGTTCGCGTTTTTGCGGATGCCCTGCGGGTCACGCGATTGCCCGATCAGAAACATGAATTTTGGTCCGGATCCGCCGGAAAGCATGTAGGCCGCAAACCGTCGGATGGCCAGCGGGTGCCGCTCACCATAGCTGAACTGATCGAATAACTCGCCGATATTTATCGTCAGCGTATCGTAGCTGCCCCCGGACAGCGATGCCCGATAAGCGGCATAGGTTCGCACCGGGTCAACGACTGACCCGACTGACTGCCGTAGCAGGGGATGCGTCACGATCAGGTAATTGTGCCGCGCCGGGTCGATCTGCCGGAATCGTACGGGCGTCAGGCTCAGTACCGTACGGGGCTGACTGCTCACCAGCAGGCGTCGGCTGGTCTGCGTAGTCCGGACGATACCCCGCCAATGATCCGTCGCGTAACTGCCGACCAGACTGAGTGCGTCGGGATTGCTAACGTCGAAAATACGGGTGCCGGACGGGCTACCCGGCAGGTCGAGCAGGCTGCGGCCGGTGGCGTTCGGGCGGAGCTGTAGCCACTGATCCGTCGGGCTGGTCGAGGTGATGCGTTGGGGATATTGTAGCGTCAGATACGAAACCGATGCTTCTTCGCCCGGTTCGCCTGGCTGGGCCGTCAGCAGAACCTGGCCACCGGTTGCCAGATCGGTAGCCGCCAGGTCGGTGTCGAACCGGCTGGTGATGTAGTTGTCAAACGCAGCGTTGCCCAGCGAGCGCAACGAATTCGCCGAGGAACCCGCCCTAAACTCGATGCGGTGTGTTGTGGGCGTCCGGCCGACAACCAGCCAGGTTGCGTGGGGCACAATTCCCGTCGTACTGATATAGCCGGGCAGGGTAAACGACTGGTCGTAGCGGTCGGTGGGTTTTAGTACGGGGCCGGTCCAGCCCTCGCCAGCGTCGTAACCGCTCAGAATGGCCCCGTTGCTGACCGTTGCGCCCAATGGGTAGATCGTGCCGGCTGGGTAGGTCTGGGTAAACACGCGTCGTTCTTCGGCCCAATGCCAGGATTCAGGCGTCAGGCCCGCTTCGTCGGTATCCGCGTAGGTCGCCATGCGTTTACCGGTTTGCCCGTCCGTGCGGTAGGTTAGAAAATACGCCGTTGTATCGCTAAACAGACTGTAGTAGGGGTGGGGCATACTACTAACCGGGCGATAAAGCAGCGAATCGGGCGCACCGTCGTTACCCTGTCCATAGAAGTCGATGTAGTCGGCGGCATCGAACCGGCCATCGGCTTCCCCCGCCACGTAAATAGTCTGTTCGACACCCCGATGAAACAACTGAACCGTCGTCGGATTCAGCGTCGATACCGGCCAGCCTGCCCGTTGCAGGTCATCGGGCGTAATGCGGTACAGGCCCGGCTGCACGATCGGAATTTTCAGGTAGGTCTGCCCATAGTTGATCCACTCGTTACCGGCTCTCAGCGACTGGCCAGTAGCCAGGTGGGTAATCAGCAACGTGATGATCGTCAGGTAAATACGGTACATAAGGCAACAGTGTGGCTAAACGCGTACACACTTCGTGCCGATCTGCCTGCGGGCGCACCGTTCGACCGTCTATCGCTACCGTTTATCCCGGAATTATAACTAATTTTATAAGGTACTTTGCATTGCATAGTACCTTGTGCGTATATTTGTTTTATCAATGAGTGAAAGAGCGAAAGAGTGAAAGAGCGACATTCCCATCGTACACGTCTTTACACGACCAGCCTGCTCTTTTATCGCATCGGCAACCCGCTCTTTCACTCTTTCATTCTTTCGCTCTTTAATCACATGAACATCGAAAACGCACAGGTGCAGATGCGGAAGGGGATTCTGGAATTCTGCATCCTTCACATCATATCGCGGGGCGAAGTATACGCGTCCGATATGCTCGACGAATTGACCTCTGCCCGGATCATGGTGGTGGAAGGTACACTGTATCCCCTGCTGACCCGGCTCAAAAACGCGGGGCTGCTCGATTACAAGTGGGTTGAATCGACGTCGGGGCCACCGCGCAAGTACTATCTGCTGACCGAGCTGGGCCGCACGTCGCTGGAAGCACTCAACGACACCTGGCTGGAACTGGCCGAATCGGTCAGTGCTATCATCAGCAAAACGGATCAGCACAAGAAGCCCGGCAACGGAGCCGTTTCGGTCGGGATTCCAGGTACACCAATCACGCCTTCGTCCAACGCTTAACCTTCCTTTCTGTAAAACGCCATGAAAAAGACCATAAGCATCAATATCAGTGGAGTCATCTTCCACATCGAAGAAGATGGCTACGACAAGCTGAAACAGTACCTCTCGTCGGTGCAGCAATATTTCTCGACTTACGAAGACAGTCAGGAAATTGTGACCGACATCGAAAACCGGATCGCCGAAAAGCTACTGGCCAAACTGAAATCGGCTGACAAACAGGCGATTTCGTTTGAAGACGTCAACGAACTGGTGGCAACGATGGGGTCGGTCGCTGACTTTGAAGCCGTCGAAGAAGAAGAAGTGCTGGTATCGAGCGGGGGCCGAAACTCGGCTACGGGAAGCCGTCAGGTGCCACCGGTGGGGGCATCATCAGCGACGGGTGGCAGCACAACCGGTAACGTACCCCCCGCTGGCGACTACGGTCAGCCGCGTCGGCTGGTGCGCGACCTGCGCCGGAAAACACTGGGTGGTGTGGCCGCCGGACTGGCCCACTATTTCAACGTCGACGTCGTCTGGATTCGGCTGTTGTTTGTGGTGCTGGTCGTGGGCTTCCCGTCGCTGTCCGGTATGTCGGGTGGTCCCGGTGATTTCACCGGTAGCCTGTCGGGCCTGACCGTACTGCTTTACATCGCCATGTGGATTGCGCTGCCGGGTAGCACGGGTATCGAGGAAGACAAGACGATGAAAAAGTTTTTCCGCAACCCCGACGATAAAGTGCTGGGGGGCGTAGCATCGGGTATTGCGGCTTACTTCGGCGTCGACCCCGGTATCGTACGGCTGCTGTTTGTACTGGGTATCGTGCTGTTTGGTGTGGGCTTCCTGCTGTACGTCGTTCTCTGGGTTATTTCTCCGGCGGCCAACACCGTAACCGAAAAAATGGAGATGCAGGGCCAGCCCATCACGCTCTACAATATCGAAAACAGCATCAAGCAGAGTCTGAATATCAACGAGTCACCCACCAACGAAAGCGGTTTCACCCGTGTGCTGCTGTTTCCGTTTCGGGCCGTAGCCATGATTCTGAAAGGGCTGGGTAGTGCGCTGGGGCCGTTTCTGAACGGTGTCGTCACGCTGATTCGGGTGCTGGCCGGGGTGGTACTGCTGTGTCTGGCCTTCGCCGGGATGATCGCCTGTCTGGCGTTCCTGGGTGCCGCCATTGGGTTGAACACCGTGCAGACCGGCAATTTTCCGTTCGAGATGATCCGGGCCGACATTACGATGCCGATGGTACTGGCGGGTGTGGTGGCCGGGCTGATCCCTTCCTTCGGATTGGCCGTGCTGGGGGTGATGCTTATCACGACGCGGCCGGTGATCGGTAGCCGGGTTGCGCTGTCGCTGGCGGGTATCTGGCTGATTGCGCTGGTTGCCTTCGCGGGTACGGTGGCTCCGCTTATCAATAGTTTCCAGCGCCGGGGCAAGGTCAACGAAACGGTCGCACTCAACGTCGCTGGTCGTGTCCCGACGTTTGCGCTGGACGATTCGGATGCCGACTGGAAGCCGTCGATTGAACTGGAAGGCTACGAGGGTACGGCCGTTCAACTGGTTCAACATTACCGGTCGCAGGGTAGTAACCGCGACGAAGCCCAGGCCAACGCCCGCCAGCTGCGCTACCAGTACAGCGTGCAGGATTCGACCGTCCGGTTTGACGACGGTGTAGCGCTGGCTCCGGGGGCTCACTTTCGCGCGCAGGACCTCGACATGACGCTGCGGATTCCGTACGACAAACCGTTTCGCATGACCGAAGCCTTCGCCCACTTCATTCGTAATGAATTCGGCAGCAAAGAGATCGACCGGATGGAAGCCAGCGTGTGGTCGTTCACGAAAGAAGACGGTCTGACCTGCCTGAATTTCCCCCGCGAACGCAACCGCAGCTATGACAGTGAGGATAATGATGTGAGCGACCTGACCGACGAAGTACAAAGCGCCGTTTCTGACGAACTGGGCGACGATTTCGACGAGATCGGCGACCATACCCGGCAGTTTACGGTAAGCGATTTCTCGAAAGTCGACGTAAGTGGTGCGTTTGTCGTGCGGTTTCGCAAGGGCGATCAGTACAAAGTAGTAGCCGATGGCAACGAGGACGATCTGGACGATGTCGACGTGGAAGTAAACGGCGAAACGGTCAACGTATCGATGAAGAGAACGGGGGTATTTAACTGGAGCAACCGGCAGCGCATTGGCCTGACCATCACCGTTCCGTCGATCGATGAACTGAAATTGTCGGGTGCCTCGAAGGCGAATCTGACGGGTTTTGGCAACTACAGCAACCTGGATATTTCGATGAGCGGTGCCTGCCGGACGGTGTTCGACGGTACGGTGCAGGACCTGTCGGTCGATCTGTCGGGCGCGTCGAATCTGGTGCTGCGGGGCAAGGCCACCAAACTGGATGCCGAACTGAGCGGAGCCAGTAAAGTGGAAGCCACGCAGATGACGATCAGCACCGCCACTGTCGATGCCAGCGGAGCCAGCCACGCCAGCCTCGGCAACGTCACCAACCTCGACTCCGAAACCTCCGGCGCGAGCAAAGTGACTCGTAATTAACGAGTGACTGAATGACGGAATGATTGAGTGATTGAATAGCAGGATGCGCCAGCTCATTCAATCACTCAATCATTCATTTGCTATATGTGTACGCGTATCCCATCCATGAGGATGAGCTTGCAGGAGAATAAATGTGCCGGAATTCGGCTTTGTTGATTCGTCCTTGCTGGTCAAAGATGAGCCGATGCTCCATGTTCGAGCTGGGTTGCTCGTAGCAGTTAAGGTCAATACAATAACGCTGACTGGAACTGATCCTGTTATTGCGAGTGCCGAAGTCGTAAGTTGGAAATTTAAGCGGTACTTGTTGGGCCCATGCGTTGGCATACTGGTCGTAAGTGTACGTAATGCGTACGGTCGTATTGGGCGATGACTCCAGAAACTGCTGCTCCTGCGTAATGTTGCCTTCTTTCCATGTTGCCTCATAGCGACGGCCGAACGAGTAAGACAGCCGGGTTGTCTCGAGTTGGCCAGTGGCATCGTAGTGAAATTCATGGACTTGGTTTAGCACACCCCGCGTCGTCTGCCAGTCAGTTGGATTAGTGCGTATCCCATTATACTGTAGCGCCATAACCAATTGCCGCTTTTGATTATAGCGGTATATAGTCATCCCTACCAGGCCGACTGATGATGGTGATCCGTTATAATCACCAAATCCCAGGTATTTCCGTTGAAGTAATCCGTCGCGGTAGTCGCCTAACTCGTAACTATCATATCCGTATGACAATGGAGTATAGATGCCGGTCAGGTTGCCAGCCCCGTCGTATGTGTACGTAATAACTGAGGTAGGAGTGGTAGTCAATGTCATGCGGATAACCCGACCGGATGGACCGGTACCCAGTTGCGAGACGCGGGAGAAATCGACGGTTGCTGGAAAATCAACTAGCGAGTCTGTAGCCGCGATAGCGTACAAGTCCGTCGTGTTTTCAGCTGGTAGCGGATCGTGTGGTGTGCAGGCATGTAAGCCTATCACAAACCAGAGAAAGAAGTATGGATAGATAGTTTTCATGGTCAGCTAATCTACAAAGCAATACCAAGATAGTGCAAGCGATTGACTAAGTGGTCTATATGCCAGCCTATTCAATCACTCAATCATTCCGTCATTCAATCATTGTCACACCTCCCTCGCGGCTTCGCGCTGGGTTTCGATCTTGTCTCTGATGATTTCTTTTTCCTGACTGCGGTTTTCGCGTTCGAATACTTTGATCAACACGGCGAAGTAGGACAGCAGCAGCGGCCCCATCACCAGCCCCAGAATACCGAAGATAGGAACCCCCAGCACGATACCCGCCAGCGTAATCCAGGGGTGAATATCGCCCATGCGTTTGGCCAGCGCGATCCGCAGCAGATTGTCGATGTTGATAATAACGATAGCCCCGACCAGCAGAATGCCGATACCCTGCGTCGTGTTGCCCTCCGACAGCTGAATCAGGCCCGCCGGTGCCCAGACGATCGGCGTACCCAGTACGGGAATAAACGCCATAAAGAACGAGACGACTCCCCAGAACGGCGCGTCGGGCACGCCAAATACCCAGAGTGTAGCCCCCGTCAGTACGCCCTGTACCAGACAGACCAGCGCCTGCCCCAGTACGTTGGCGTTGACGTTGTTTTTCAGCGATTCGCCCAGCTCTTCCTGCGTGTCTTTCTTGAACGGCAGGTACTTCTGAAGGCCCTTCTCGAAGTCTTCCTTCTGGGTAAACATGTACCACATCGTGAAGAACATCAGGCCGATAATCACGATGAAATCCAGTGTACTACCGGCAATGGATGGTAGCAGGCGGCTGGCGTAGGTGCCGGCCTGCGACAGTGCCGTGCGGATGTTTTGCTGGCTGGTAATCTCGTAGCCGGTCAGGTCTTCGATTTTCTTGGCCAGCGCCAGAATCTGATCGCTATGCTGAATGTAGTACTGGATCCGGCCGACCAGCAGCAGGCTGAGCGTCAGAAACGGCATGATGATGACGAACAGCGAAAAGAGAATCAGCAGCGTAACGACCAGCGACCGGTTCCAGCCGCGCTTGATGGCCAGCGCGTTGAACCAGGGGAGAAGTACGACGTAGAGAATGCCCGCGCCGAGAAACGCGGAGATATAGCCGCTGAGCCCGAAGACGATGAAGCCGCCGATAATAATCAGGCTGGCAATGAGCAGTACCCGCTGCTGTTTGGTCGTGTATATGTTAACCATGGGAGGATTCGTGATAAGTATATGGTGACGTACAGGCACCTAACCCACTTTTACCCCTCAATTGTTTAACGAGCCTTTAACCTCAGCACTCGGTCGCGCTCAGTGCCAGCCCGGCTTCGGACGTCTCCTTATATTTGGTCGACATGTCGCGGCCGGTGGCTTTCATCACTTTTATCACCGCGTCGAGCGAAATTTTCTGCTTGATGGCCGAACCCGCCGTAGCCAGTAAAAAAGCGTTGTAGGCTTTCACCGCTCCCATCGCGTTGCGTTCGATACACGGGATTTGTACGTAGCCACCAATGGGGTCGCAGGTCATGCCGAGGTGGTGCTCGATGCCAATTTCAGCGGCTGCTTCGATCGCCTGAATCGAGCCGCCGGGCTGGGCACAGCGCGTCAGGAAAGCCGCGCCCATCGCCGATGCCGTCCCGATTTCGCCCATGCACCCCATCTCCGCACCGGAAATGCTGGCGTTATGCTTCACCAGAAAGCCGATGACGGCCGCAGCCAGCATCCCGCTCCGGAGCGTCGCTTTGTCGTAATGAAACTGGTGCTTAGCCAGATACGTCAACCCCGGAATTACGCCCGACGCCCCCGACGTTGGGGCCGTCACGACGATACCTCCGGCGGCATTTTCTTCCGAGGCCGCCAGACAATAGGCATTCAGAAACAGCAGAAAACTATCGGAACGCATGGCAACTCCCGGCTGGATGGCCCCCGGTTGACTGATACCCTTCGCCTGCCGGAACAGCTGGGGCGCTTTGCGGCTTAGTTTGATCGAGCCGGGCAGGGTGCCGCTGTGCCGCAACCCCCGCCGGACGGCCTTATGCATGAAGTCGAGCAGTTGGTCGATGCGGTGGTTGATGTCGCTGCGCGTCCGGCCGGTCAGGGCCATTTCGTTGGCCATCAGCAACGCATCCAGCGTCAGGTTGTGGTGGGCAAGCTGAGCTTTCAACTCGGCCATCGTTCCGTACGGATACGGTATAGCTACCGTTGCCGGGTCAACGACGGGTTCGCCTTTGCGGATGATGAAGCCCCCACCGATCGAATAGTATTCTTCCGAATAAAGCGTTTCGCCCTGCTGCGTCAGTCGCAGCACCATCGTGTTGTGGTAGGGTGAATCGTAGCGAACGCGCTCGAAATGAATATGCTCCGGCCCTAGTTCTACGGTGGTTGTACCGACCGGGACGGGGTAGGTCAGCGCTGGGTCGCGGAGGAGGTTGAGCAGGGCTGCCGGGTCGGTCGATTCGGGTTGCCAGCCCAGCAGGCCAGCCACGACGGCCCGGTCGGTGCCGTGTCCTTTGCCCGTCGCACTCATTGACCCGTACAGATGCACGTGTATCGCATCAGCGCGGCTTTGCTGGTCGGTGGGCAAGGTAGCCAGCCGTTCGCGAAAGTCGAACGCGGCTTTCATGGGGCCAATCGTGTGCGAACTCGACGGGCCCGGCCCAACCTTAAACAAATCAAAAATAGACGTGGTAATCGGGCTAACAGGGATCATGTCGATGAAGGGTCAGACTAGTAAAGGTAGCGGTTGGGATGACTCTTGTCTCAAACAGTATCCCGGCAGTTTGAGCGGTTGTCATACAGCGTACCGGTGGCAAACAGCAGGATGCTGTTTGAGACAAGTTACCCCGCTGGCTGATCGAGTCCCTGAATCTGCACCAGGTATTCGGTCGGCAGCAGAATGCGCTGTACGATCGACCGCAGCCGTAACGCATTCAGCACCTTGTACAGACCGATGCTGTGGGGCAGAATCGGGTCGGGGGTCAGATCGAGCGATTGGCTTACCTGCGCCGGTACCAGAATCGACTGTACCCGCCGGAGCAGGTTGTAGCGCCAGGTGCCCAGCTGCTCGTGGTACCGCCGAAACAGCCGATCGGTAAACTCGCTGCGCGCCAGGTCGTTGTCGAGGTGTTTGTGCCGGTCAATCTGCCAGTCGACGTAGTTGGTAGGCAGATCGGGAACGCCCATGCCATCCCCCACGGCTCGAAACGTCTGGAACAATTCGTCCCGCTCTACGTCGGTCAGGGGGCGGTGCAGCAGCTGGTAGGCCCGCTCTGAATAGTCGATCAGCATATACAGCACGTCGCGGTAGGCCCAGTCGGGAATGCTGTACCCCCGGTTCTGCTCGACGCCCTGGTGGATGATACGCATACGGTCGATGGCCTGCCGGGCGCGGTCGTCGGGGGCAAAGACGATCTCCTGCGCGTAGCGTACCGTCGAGAACAGCCGGGCAATGGGGTCAGCGGGGAGACGACCCGTAAAAAACAGCCAGTCGACCGCTTTGTTGAGCGCAAATTCAGCCGCCGATCCGGCAAAAATCAGCAGAATCACATCGGCGTCGCCCCAGATTTGGCGCACCACGGACCCCGGCCTGACGAAGTAGTTCATTGGGTTGGTGGTTTGTTGTTCGTGGTTTTGAGCCGTTGATCCGCGATTCAGAAACTCACCGGCGAGTTAGCTAACCACAAACTACAAACCACGAACCGATCTTACATTGCTAATACAACGAATTCGACGCGCCGGTTCTTTCGTTTGTTCGTCTCTGAATCATTGGGGGCTACGGGCTGCGTGTCGCCGAAGCCGTGGGCCTGAAGTCGATTCTCGGCAATGCCGTGCCGCATCAGATACGCCCGAATCACGCTGGCCCGGTTTTCGGAAAGTGCCTGATTGAGTCGCCGGTCGCCGACGTTATCGGTATGGCCGGCCACCAGAATTTTTAACCCAGGAACGGTCAGCAGCGTTTTTACCAGCTTGTCGAGTTGCGGGTGGGATTCGGGTCGGAGGATGTACGTGCTTTGCTCGAAGTAAACGTCGTCAAGTTGAAACGACTGGTTGACGGCCAGATTACGGAACACCGTATCCGCCCTGGCCGTCTCGCTGGCTTTCGGTTGCCCCGAAGCGGCTACCGATTGTGGCGGTTGCCTGTCGAGTTTGATGATGTATTCGTAATCGTGGCAGGTATCGCACGAAACCACCATCAGCTCCTCAGCTTCCTGATAGCCCGGCGCAATCGCCAGCACGTCGAGGGTATCCGTCTGGGTCAGTACGAAGTCAAACGAGGCCGCGCGGGGGCTGGTAAATACCTTACGGGCCTGAATGGCCGTCACCGAAAACTGCGCCGACACCGCAGCTGCCGTCTGACTGTCGACCGCTCGGAGTGAAAACAAAGTGCGCTGGGGCTTTTTCGGTGCCACCAGCTGACCGTAGCCGGGTAGCACGAGCAGCAGGAGAAGCAAAGCGGGTAGAGCACGCATAAACGACAGGGATAAAGGGGTAAAATGTATCAAAATGAGTGCCGGAATCGGTGGCTGTTCCGGGCGGAATATACCCGTATTGCGTATACGATGCGACTTCATACCGACATCGTCAACAAGGTAGTCTGGTTTGCGTAACCGGACTATTCTTTTCAGGACTATGGTTAAAGACCCGCTATGCCGTACTTTTGAACCAAAGCCTGAACGATTACATGAAACTTTTTCGCTTCGGCCCCAGCGGCCACGAACGGCCTGGTGTCGTTCTATCATCCGGTCAGTCGATCGACGTAACGCACTTCGGCGAAGACTACGACGAATCGTTTTTTGCCACCAACGGCCTGGCCCGGCTGACGCACTGGCTCGACGCCCACGCGCCAAACTGCCCCGAGGTATCGCCCGACGAGCGGTTTGGGCCGTGCGTAAAACGCCCGTCGAAAATCGTTTGCGTGGGCTTGAACTACGCCAAACATGCCGCCGAAACCAACGCGCCCATTCCGGCCGAGCCCATTCTGTTTTTCAAAGCTACGACGGCCCTCTGCGGCCCCAACGACGACGTCGTTATTCCGAAACGGTCGGAAAAAACCGACTGGGAGGTTGAACTCGCGATCGTGATCGGCAAGCGGGCCAGCTACGTTGAACTCGATGAAGCGATGGACTACATTGCCGGGTATGCGCTGCACAACGACTATAGTGAACGCGCCTGGCAACTGGAGCGGGGTGGTCAGTGGGTGAAGGGCAAAAGCGCCGACACGTTCGCCCCCCTCGGCCCCTACATGGTCACGACCGACGAGATCGCCGACCCCAACAAGCTCCCGCTCTGGCTGACGCTCAACGGCGAAAAACTCCAGGACTCGAACACCGACGATATGATCTTCGACGTGCCGACGCTGGTCAGTTATATCAGCCAGTTTATGACCCTGCTGCCCGGCGACGTCATCTCGACGGGTACTCCCGCCGGTGTTGGTCTGGGTCTGAAACCCCAGCGGTACCTCAACCCCGGCGACGTAGTCGAACTCGGCATCGACGGCCTCGGTCAGCAAAAGCAAACCGCAGTCGCGTATACGGATTCAAAGAGCGAAAGAGTGAATGAGTGAAAGAGCGAATTTTCCAGCGGAATCGCTCTTTCACTCATTCACTCTTTCGCTCTCTAACCCATGACCATCGACGCGCATCAGCATTTTTGGCAGTACGATCCCGTCCGGGATAGCTGGATCACCGACGACATGGCGGTGATCCGGCGCGACTTTTTGCCCGAAGATCTTGAGCCCGTGCTGGCACAGAACGGCATCGACGGCTGTGTGGCTGTGCAGGCCGATCAGTCGCCCGCCGAAACGCAGTTTCTGGTGCAGATGGCCCAGGCTTACGACATCGTAAAAGGCGTTGTCGGCTGGGTCGACCTGACGGCCCCCGATCTGCGCAATCAGTTGAGCGACCTGGCGCAGTATCCGGAATTGAAAGGCTTCCGGCACGTGGCGCAGGGCGAGCCGGTCGATTTTCTGACGCGTCCGGCCATCGTTGAGGGTATCCGGCAACTGGCGGAGTTTGGCTTCACCTACGACATTCTGATCTATCCCAACCAGATGAAAGCTGCACTGCACCTGGTTCGGGAAGTGCCGGAAGTGAATTTCGTTATC
>Ga0160428_1001496_pt1 | contig 17387 bp, 14 predicted proteins | sample SolpanmetagenomM_FD_108198 | JGI IMG/M metagenome (GOLD analysis project Ga0160428, IMG submission 108198) | Solar panel surface microbial communities from Lawrence Berkeley National Laboratory, California, USA - M | ecosystem: Engineered > Built environment > Solar panel > Unclassified ... | reverse complement strand
GGGGTAGCGTCGGCCATTTTTGCGCCGCTGGCCACGGCCGTGATTTTTGCCATGCTGGCTTCGTACATCCTGAGCCGGACGCTGGTGCCGACGATGGTGATGTATTTGTTGCGCAAGGAGTTGCCTATCTACCACGCGCAGGAAGAGGAAGAAGTACCGAGTGCCTACTTCCGCAACGGCCGCGAGGTGACGCAGGCCGAGCGCGACCTGGCCCGCCTGCGCCGCGAGCAGTTTGAGCGGGCGCACCCCAGCGGCACGGCCGAGGAAGAAGCCGAACCCGGCAGCACCGAAGCGGAGCGCCGCGCCGGCGAGGCCATTACCAAAACGTGGGTATGGCGCCTGCACACCAGCTTCGAGCACCAGTTTGAGAAGTTTCGGCACGGCTACAAGGGCGCGCTAGAGTGGGCGCTCGGCAACCGCGGGCTGGTGGCAACGGCCTTCGTGGTGCTGTTTGTGGGCTCACTGGGACTGTTTCCACTCATTGGCCAAAACTTCTTTCCGACCGTGGATGCTGGCCAGCTGCGCCTGCACATTCGGGTGCCCACTGGCACGCGTGTGGAGGAAACAGAGCAGCGCTTTCGGCAGGTAGAAGGCATTATCAAGCAGGTAATTCCGGCCGAGGAGCTGGATTTGGTACTCGACAATATTGGCTTGCCGGCGGTGCCCATCAACTTACTGCTGAGCGACAACCCGACCATCGGGGCCGGCGACGGCGAAATCTTGGTGAGCATGAAGGAGGAGCACGGTCCTACTGCGGACTATATCGAGGCTATTCGCCGCCGCATTCACCAGCAATATCCCGACCTGATTGTCTTCTTTCAGCCGGCTGATATCGTGAACCAGACCCTGAACTTTGGCCTGCCCGCGCCCATCGACATTCAGGTAACGGGCCGCAACACCAAGGCCAACCAAGAAATCGCCGCCGAGCTTAAGAAGAAAGTCACCCATATATCGGGGGTAGTAGATGCCTTTGTGTACCAGGCCTTTGACCAGCCGCAGCTGCGCTTGGATATTGACCGCGTGCGGGCGCAGCAAGCGGGCCTGGCCCAGCGCGACATCGCCAACAACCTGCTCGTGAACTTGAGCAGCAGCACCCAAACCAACCCCAACCAGTGGCTGAACCCGCAAAACGGCGTGAACTACACCGTGGCCGTGCAAACGCCGCCCAGCCAGCTGACTAACCTGAATGAGGTCGGCAATATCACAGTGACTGGCCCCGGGCAGCCTACCCCCCAGTTGCTGACCAACTTTGCCCAAGTGCGCCGCACCCAAACCACCGCAGTAGCTTCGGACTACAACATCCAGCGCACCGTGGACCTCTACGCCAGCGTGAGCGGCCGCGACTTGGGCGGCGTGAGCCAGGATATCCGGCGCATCATCGCCGACACCGAGAAGCACTTGCCTAAGGGCACAACCATTGTGCTGCGCGGGCAGGTAGAGTCGATGCGCACGTCGTTTGTGGGCCTGGGCCTGGGCTTGGCGGGTGCTATCGTGCTGGTGTACTTGCTGATGGCAGTTAATTTCCAGAGCTGGCTCGACCCGCTCATCATCATCACGGCGCTGCCGGGTGCGCTGGCGGGCATCTTATGGATGCTATTTGTGACTCAAACCACGCTGAGCGTGCCGGCCCTGATGGGCGCCATCATGTGTATCGGTGTGGCCACGGCCAACTCGATTTTGCTGGTGACGTTCGCCAACGAGCGGCGCGAGGAAGAGCCCGACCTCAGCCCGCTCGACGCCGCGCTCGACGCCGGCTTCACGCGCCTGCGGCCGGTGCTGATGACCGCGCTGGCCATGATTATCGGCCTGCTACCTATGTCGCTGGGCATGGGCGAGGGCGGCGAGCAAAATGCCCCGCTGGGCCGCGCCGTCATCGGCGGCTTATTGCTGGCCACGGGCACCACGCTGTTTTTCGTGCCGATTATGTTTTCTTACCTCAAGAAGAAGGAGGAGCAGCCATCCGAACCCGCTGCTGAGCCGCAAACGCAGGCTGCTTAATACCCACTAGCAGGAAGCTCTTGGCTCGCCAGCACGTCGTTCCGAGCTTGCCGAGCAAGCTCGCCTGGGCCGTTCAGGTGTCGTTTCACGATGCGAGCGAGATTCCTCGACAAGCTCGGAATGACGGGCCAGCGGGCAGCTTCTCGCCTCTTCTTCAATAGATTATTCTTTTACATGCCTACTGACTCTACCGCCCCTACTTCTTCTGGCAAAGGCCGCTTTTGGCTGGTTATCCTGGGTTTACTGCTCGTGTTCGGAATTCTGTTTGCGGTGGGGCTCCTACCCCGCCTCAAGCACAACAAGGCCCGCGACGAAGAAGCGGCTACCCAAGCCGGCGCCAAACCCGTGGTGACGGTGCAGCCCGCCAAAGCTGCGCCCGATACCACTACCGTGACCCTACCCGCCGACCTGCGCTCAAACCACGAAACCTTTGCCTTTGCCCGCGTCAATGGCTTTGTGCAAAGCTGGACCAGCGACATTGGCCAGCGTGTGCGCAAGGGCCAGGTGCTGGCTACCATCGCTACCCCCGAGCTGGACCAGCAGATTGCCCAAGCCCAGGCCAACCTGGCACTGGCGCGCAGCTCGTTTGGCCGCCTTACCAGCGTGACGCTGCCGGGCGCCGTGTCGCAGCAGGAAGTAGATGCTGGCCGGGCGCAGTTTGCCGCGCAAGGTGCCGTGGTGAAGCAGCTGCAAGCCCAACGCGCTTTTCGCCAAGTAATTGCGCCTTTTAGCGGCGTCGTGACGCAGCGTAATGTGGACGTGGGCACGCTCGTGACGGGCGGCAACGCTACGGGCACGCAGCTGTTCAAAGTAGAGCAAACCGACACGCTGCGCGCCTTCGTGGACGTGCCCCAGAACTTTGTGCCCGGCATTCGGCGCGGGCTGCGGGCCGACGTGCTAGTGCCCGAGTTTCCGAACCAGCCCTTTGCGGGCCGCGTAGCCCGCGACGCCGGCGCCCTCGACGACCAAACGCGCACCCTGCGCACCGAAGTGCTGCTGCCCAACCGCGGCCAGAAGCGCCAGCTGCGCCCCGGCGTGTATGGCCAGGTGCGCTTTCGCCTGCTGCAAAGCGCGCCGAGCGTACTTATTTCGGCCAATGCGCTGATGCCTGGCTCCGACCCCAAAGTAGTAGCGGTGCAAGACGGTAAGATTCATTTCCTACCCCTGGTGTTGGGCCGAGATTTTGGCTCGACGCTCGAAGTAACCCAGGGCTTGAAGGGCGGCGAGCTGCTCGTCATTAACCCCGCCGAAACCCTGACCGAGGGCCTGGCCGTGGAAACGAAAGCCGCCCCCAAACCCAAGGCACCCGCCGGCCCGCCGCCCGCCAAGCCCCGCCCCAACGACCCCGACGCCCCGCGCGTGTCGTCGCCGGTGGCGAAGTAGGAGCTAAAAACTTTGGCATTGCGAACACCACGGAGCAATCGCACCCACACGCCCCCAACGATTTTGTGCTGATGCGCTGGCTTCGCAGGCTCGCACTGACAGGCGATTATTATAAGCTTTAGCCTAAGAATGCGTATTTACCTCGTCCTCACTACCCTGGCCCTGGGCGGCTGTGCCGTGAGTCATTACACTTACGCCCCGCCAGCCGTACCGGTGCCCACGGCATTTAAAAACACGGCTGCTGTCGATTCGCTGGGCCGGGGTAGGGCCGAGGTGCCAGCACCCGTGGTGGCCGACTCGGGCGCGGCGCGCCAGCTACCTCAGGTGCCAAGCCTACCCACTTGGTGGTCGGTGTTTAATGACACGACCCTGGCCCGGCTCGAAACCCAGGCCGGCAGCCTCAACTTCACCACCCGCGCGGCACTGGCGCGCATCGACCAGGCGCGGGCACAGCTGCGGGTGGCCGAGGCGCAGCGCTCGCCAATCATTGCCCTGGCGCCACAAGTGTACAACTCGCAGCTGTCGGCGCTGCGGCCAGTGCAGTCGTCGCTCATTCCGGCGGCAGCGGTGCAGCAGCAGCAGTACTACGTGCCGCTAAACGTGAGCTACGAGATAGACCTGTGGGGCCGGCTGCGGCGCGGCGCCCAGGCGGCCCGCGCCACCGAGCAGGCCAGCGAGGCCGACGAGCAGGCCGTGCGCCTGTCGGTGTCGGCCGATGCGGCCAATTCCTACTTCAGCCTGCGCGGCCTCGATGCCGAACTACTGGTACTCGACAGTGCCCGCCAAGCCCGCCGCTACAACGTGCAGCTGACCAACGCTCGCTTCCGGGCCGGCGTCGATAACGAAATTGGCCTGCGCCGTGCCGAAACCGAACTGGCCAACGTGGAGGCCAGCGCTATTGAACTGCGCCGCCAGCGCGCGGGGCTCGTGGCCTCGCTGGCAACCCTCACGGGCCGGCCGGCCAGCAGCTTTGTACTGCCCTCGCTGGCGCCCGATTCGGTGCGCTACCAAAGCGCGCTGCCCAGCGCCCGCCCTACCCCCCCTACCGCAACGGTTCCGGCCCTATTGCCGCCGCTGCCGGTTATTCCGGCCACGCTGCCAGCCAGCCTGCTGGCGCGCCGGCCCGACCTGCGCCGCCAGGAACGCCTGCTGGCGGCGGCCAACTTGCGCGCCGACCAGGCCCGCCTCAACCGCCTGCCGACGCTACTGCTCAACGGCTTTATCGGCCCGCAGAGTAGCCATGTCGGTGATGTGGCTAAGGTGGGCAGCGGCCTGACGTACTACGTGGGCGGCGGGTTCAATATTCCGCTCTTCGACGGCGGGCGCCTGCGCGGGGCCGAGCAGCTGGCCCGCGCCCAGGGCCGCGAGCAGGTAGCCACTTACCAGGGCACGGCCCTCACCGCCTACGAAGAAGTAGAAACCGCTCTGGCCGACGTGCGCGCCAGCGAGGCCCAGCTCGCCGCGCAGCAGCGGGCGCTGCGCGCCGCGCGCCTGGCCGGCCGCCTCACGCTAGAGCGCTACCGGCGCGGTCTCTCCGACTACTTCGCCGTGGTCGATGCTGACCGCCAAACCCTCGACGCCGCCCGCCTGGTGGCCCAAACCCAAGCCACGCAGCTGCGCGCGGCCGTGGCGCTGGTGCGAGCCCTGGGCGGCGGCTGGCAGTAGCGGCGCCGGTGCTCGTTGCGCGCACTGTATGTTTGCGTTATCCTCTTTAACCCACCTTACTTTATGGCAACGCGCAACATCATTTCCTGGGTTCTACAAGTGCTCATCGGCTTGGCCTTCATTTTTTCGGGCGGCAATAAGTTTCTGCACCTGACCGATACGGTGAGCATGTTTAGCAAAATGGGGCTACCGGCGGCGATTACCTACCTCGTGGCGGGCGGCGAAGTGCTGGGCGGCATCGGGCTACTGGTGCCGCGCCTGGTGCGGCCGGCTGCCATTGGGCTCATTGTTATCATGATTGGGGCGGCGTATATGCACGCTACCAAGATTCCGGGCGGGCTGTTGCCCAATGGCTTCCCAGCACTGGGGCTGCTGCTAGGCTTGGTGCTTATTCTGCTGCTTCGGCGGCCGGTGCCAACCCGCCTGGCCTAGCGCGGCGCAACATCTGGCGTCGCTGACGCTTTAGTACATAGTCTCGCCGGGTTCGTAGCCCGGCGCTTTTTTTATGCAATTACTGTATTCTTACCTGCGGCGCTACTGGCCGCTGCTAGTGCTGGCCCTGGTATTGGCCGCTATCAACCAGGTTTTCTCACTGCTTGATCCCTATTTGTTTCGCCGGCTAGTTGACCATTTTGTGCCGCGCACGGGCAATGTGACCGGGCTGCTAGATGTACCATTCTGGCCGTTTTCTGGCAGGCTATTCCCTATATCGGCGCTATGCTGGGCGTAGCCATGGTGAGCCGCATTGCCAAAAACTTTCAGGATTACTACGTCAACGTCATTACCCAGCGGCTGGGGGCGCGCATGTATTCCGACGGCCTGCGCCACTCGCTCGATTTGCCCTACCAGGTGTTTGAGGACCAGCGCTCGGGCGAAACCCTGGGCAAGCTCCAGAAGGTGCGCATCGATGTTGAGAAGCTCATTCAAAGCTTTGTCAACGTGCTGTTTACGGCTGTGGTGGGCATCATCTTCGTGATGTGGTACGCCATCACCGTGTACTGGCCCATCGCGATTGGCTACTTCATCACCATTCCGCTGCTGGGCATTCTCAGCTTTGCGCTGAGCAAAAAGATTAAGGTCATTCAGAAGACCATTGTGGGCGAAACCACCGCGCTGGCTGGCTCCACTACCGAAAGCCTGCGCAACATCGAGCTCATCAAAAGTCTGGGCTTGGCCCAGCAGGAAACCGAGCGCTTGAACGGCATCACCGCCAAAATCCTGAAGCTGGAGCTGCGCAAGGTGCGCTACCTGCGCTCGCTGAGCTTCGTGCAGGGCACGTTTGTAAACCTATTGCGCAACATCATCATCCTGATGCTTTTGTATTTACGGGTACAAAACCACATCAGTCTGGGCGAGTTTTTCTCGTTTTTTATCTACTCGTTCTCCATTTTTGGGCCGCTGCAAGAGCTGGGCACCATCATCGGCACCTACCGCGAAACCCAGATTTAGCTGGGCAACTTCCAGACGATTCTCGACACCCCGCGCGACGTGAAGCCGGCTCACCCGCAGGCAGTCAACCGCATCGAGACGCTGGCCTTCGAGCACGTTACGTTCAAGCATCTCACGGCTCCGCAGCCGGCGCTGTCCAGCATCTCATTTGGGGCCAAGCTCGGCGAAACCATCGCGTTTGTGGGGCCCAGCGGCTCGGGCAAAACCACGCTTGTGAAGCTGTTGGTGGGCCTCTACCCCCCCCTGTCGGGCGAGATTTTGTACAACGGCATTCCGAGCAAAAACGTGGACCTCGACCAGCTGCGCGAGCAAATCGGCTTCGTGACGCAAGACACGCAGCTCTTCGCCGGCACCATCCGCGAAAACCTGCGCTTCGTGGCGCCCCAGGCTACCGACGAGGAATGCCTGCACGCCCTGCACCAGGCCGCTGCCGATACGCTGCTGGCCCGCGCCCCCCAAGGCCTTGATACCGTGCTTGGCGAGGGTGGCGTAAAGGTGAGCGGCGGCGAAAAGCAGCGCCTTAGCATTGCGCGCGCGCTGCTGCGCCACCCTACCCTCCTGGTTTTCGACGAAGCCACCTCGGCCCTCGACTCGCTTACCGAAGAGGAAATCGGGCGCACGGTGCGCGAGCTTTCGGGTTCGCGGCAGCACATTACGGTGCTCATTGCCCACCGCCTGAGCACCATTTTGCACGCCGACCGCATCTTTGTGCTGGAGCGCGGGCAGGTAGCCGAGGCCGGCGGCCACGCCGAATTGCTGGCTCAAAAAGGCCTGTACTACGCCATGTGGCGCCAGCAGATTGGCGAGCGCAAGGAAGTGGCGGTGGCGTAACAAAGCGCACCTAACGAAACCCTAAAAAGGCCCCGATGTACCAGCGGTACATCGGGGCCTTTTTAGGGTTCCAGCCCTACCCCCCTACTTGTCGCCAATTAATACCTGGGGCGAACCCTTGCCCATGATGATGACTTTGGCGTTGGGCGAGGTAGCGATAGCTTGCTGCGCCTTGATGCTTTCGTACTGCAAGAGCTTATCGCTGAGCTCCGTATTCACGATGCGCTGGTAGTCGGCAATGCCTTGGGCCTCGACGCGCTTGCGCTCGGCTTCCTGCTTTTCCTTTTGCACCACAAACTGCATTTTCTGGGCGTCTTGCTCGGCCGAAATCTTGCTTTCAATGCTGCGCTTCACCGACTCGGGTAGCTGTATATTGCGAATAAGGAGTTGGTCGAGCTGCAGGCCGTTGCTACTAAAATCTTTCTCGATGGCCGCCAGAATACGGGTTTGAAACTCCTCGCGCCGCGTCGAGTACAGCGCCACCGCGTCGTAGTACACGGCATTGTCGCGGATGCGGGTGCGGGCAATGGCGCGCACGATTTTGTCCTGGTAGTCTTCGCCGATGGTCGAGAGGATTTTGGGCGCCTGGCCGGGCACCACGTGGTAGAGCACAGTGAGGTCGATGACGACCTCCAGCCCATCGGCCGAGAGTACCCGGATGGCATCGTCGCCGGTCTGCTGGCCCTCGGCGCGCACCGCCGACATGGTGTAGTTCTGGGTGCGGGTGTCGAAGCGCGTCACGTTCACGAGTGGGTTCACCACGCTCAGGCCAGGCTGCAGCACGCGGTTTTCTACCTTGCCAAACAGCGTTTGCACGCCTACCTGCCCTACCCCCACCTGCACAACGGTGCTGGAGGCCACGCCCAGCAGCAGCAGCACCGCACCCAGCAGCAGCAACCCGCCGCGCCAGCGCGCAAAGCCTTCGGAATAGCGGCTGGCATTGAAGCCAACGATGAGCACCAGAAAGCCAAGAAAAATAAGTAGCATGGGGAGAAGAAAGATAAAGTAAATATCTGAAATACAACGTCATGCAGAGCGCAGCGAAGCATAACGCCCGAATCGTTGAATTACTAACCCAACGATTCGGGCGAGATGCTTCGCTGCGCTCTGCATGACGTTATGTGTTAGTAGAAACAACTGAAGTAATGTTAGTAGCCTGCGCTTTGCCCCGCCCCGGCACCCACTTGCTAAAGGCACGCGAGCACCTTTCCGTTCAGCTTTTTATCGCTGATACCCAGGCTTACATTACACCCTTTACTTTCCGGCGCACAACCTTTAATCGGCTTCACCCGAATGAAGACACCATGCATTTTACTGTCATTACCCCTACCCACCGGCGCCACGACCTGCTGCCCGAAACCGTGGCCAGCGTGCGCGCCAGCATTTCGGCCCCGCTCGATTTCTCCGCCGAGCACCTCATTTACCAAAACGGGCCCGACGATGGCACCGCCGCTTACCTCACCGAAGCCGCCGCCCAGCCCTACCCCCCCCTGCGCCACTGGCAGCACCCCGAGCGCCAGCTGCCTGGCTTCGCGCGCAACGAGCTGAGCCAGCACGCGCCCGCCGATGCCTGGATACTGCCCCTCGACGACGACGACCTGCTGCTACAACGCACCCTGTACCACTATGCCGCCCAGGCGCTGGCGCACCCCGGCCGCCCCTGGCTGGTAGCCGACTTTCTGCGCGTGGACCAGGATGGGCGCTACCTGCCCAATGAGGACTACTACGCGTGGCAGTTTGACTCGCCCACGGCCATGCTACAGGCCATTTTTCGGGCTGAGCACTTCATCCAGGGCAATGTGTGCTACACCAAAGCGCTGCTGGACGAAGTGGGCGGCTACGACGCCGAGCTGGCCATGGCCGAGGACCTGGACCTGTACGTGCGCTTCCTGCTGGCCGGGCACTTGCCGGTGGTGTGCCCGCATTACAGCCATTTGCACCGCTTCCACGCCGCCAATACCAGCCAGGGCGTCGACGCGGCCAAGCACAACGCCGACCTGCGCGTCATCTACGATAAGTACGCTGACCAGCTGAAAGCCCTGGGCATCGACGCGCCGGGCGCGTAGTACTGGCTAACCATTCTTGCTTTCGGTAGAGGAGGTAGGGCAAATGGCCGTTGTGAGGCAGGCGTGTAGTGCTGCTGAAACAGTCGGGCTGAGCTGGCCGAGGCGTTAGGCCGTGGTCTCGTTGAACGGGCTTACGCAGTAGCGCGAACTACAAAGCTCGCGCTACTGCGTAAGCCTAGAGAGCAGCAAGCTGCGCGCTGCCTGACGTTCCCTTTCACTGCGCTAGGACTATTGCCGAGAGCCGGCCCAAAAACAAAAACGTAAGGGCTACGTTGGCGGCAAACCTGATAAATGATAAAAATTAGCGTTAGAGCCCAAACCAGCGGGCTACCTTTGCGGGTATGGAGTATCAGCTGACCAAGCTCGCCGCCATCGATATTGGCTCCAACGCCGTGCGCTGCCAGATTTCGGCGGTGCTTTTTTTTAACGGGCGCTACCGTCTCAAGCGCGTGGAGTACGTGCGCTACCCCCTGCGCTTGGGCGAAGACGTATTTGCAACCGGCGAAATTCCGCCGCGCAAGGCCGATAAGTTCGTCAAGTTTCTGCACTCGCTCAAGCTGCTGATGGAGGTGCACGAAGTATCGCACCACCTCATTCGCGCCACCTCGGCCATGCGCACCGCCGCCAACGGCACGGCCGTAGCCGAGCGCGTGCGCCAAGAGCTAGGGCTGGATATTCGGGTGATTGATGGCCAGGCCGAAGCCGAGTACATCAACCGCGTGATTGAGCACGTGCTCGAAGACAACCGCCACTACCTGCACATCGACGTGGGCGGCGGCAGCACCGAGTTCAACATTTACCACGACCGCCGCAAGGTGGCCGCGCAGTCGTTCGAAATCGGCTCCATCCGCCGGATGCAGCAGGAGGAAAGCGGCCGCACCGTGGAGCAAATGAACGGCCTGTGGCAGCGCATGGAGGTCTGGGTGCGCGAAAATGCGCGCCGCTACCACGTGACGCGCGCCATCGGCACGGGCGGCAACATCAACAAGATTTACAGCATGTCGCCGGCCGCGCCCAACAAGCCCGTGACTAGGCGCAGCGTACAGGCCATCCTGGACCGCCTCGGTGCCATGAGCATGACCGAGCGCGTGAACATAGCCATGCTCAACCCCGACCGTGCCGACGTAATTGTACCCGCCGGCCACATCTACTTGTCGGCCATGGACTGGGCTGGCGTCAGCAGCATGATAGTGCCCGACATCGGCCTGAAGGACGGCATGCTCCAGGCGCTTTTTGAGCAGTATTTCGACGAAATCAGCCCGACCGTGCACCCCAGCATCTTGCCGGTGGCTGATGTAGAAAACGGGCCGCTAGTATAAAAGACAGTATCTGCGACGAACAAAAAAGAACGTCATGCTGAACGCAGTGAAGCATCGCTACCGGGTCATTCAACGATGCGGTAGCGATGCTTCACTGTGTTAAGCATGACGTTCTTTTACGCCTGGCTGAGCGGCAGGCTTTACTCGTCTACCACAGTGGCGGCGATGTCAGCTTCTTGCTCTATTTCAGCTTCCATCAGCGACTCGCCTTGCCCAAAGTCATCGGCGCCATCCTCAACAACTAGGGCCGGCGCAACGGCCGCAGCCTCGGCGGCGGCTACCTGGCGGCGCTTGGCAGTTTGATCGTGCAGCAGGGCTAGTAGGCCTTCGGGCGTGGCTTGCACCAGCTGCGCCTCATCAGGGCGGCGGTAAAAATCGCGGTGAATATTAACTGCCGGCTCGCCAGGCGCGGGGCGCTGGCAAATGTAGGCGCCATCCTCCCGCATGAGGTAGCTGTTTTGGGTATCCAGCAGGTTGAGCTGCAAGATGTGAATGGCCTCGCGGCGTAGCTGCGGATTGGCAATCAGAAACAGCGCCTCGATGCGGCGGTCGAAGGAGCGCACCATGGCATCGGCCGAGCCAGCGTAGAGGCGCGCCTCGCCGTTGTGGTGGAAGTAAAAGAGCCGCGCGTGCTCCAAATACTCACCCACGATGCTCTTCACCTCAATGTTCTCGCTCAGCCCTACCCTCCCCGGCCGCAGGCAGCAAATGCCGCGCACGAAAAAGCGGATGGGCACGCCGGCCTTGCTGGCTTTGTAAAACTCATCAATCAGCTCACGGTCTTCCAGCGAGTTCATCTTCATGACGATGCCGCTGGGCAGGCCTTTTTTGGCGTTTTTCGCTTCTTCGCGCACCAAGTGAATGAGCTGCTGGCGCATGTCGCGCGGGGCCGTGATGAGGTACTCGTAGTCGTCGGGCTGCGAGTGGCCGGTAATCACGTTGAAGAATTCTGACACGTCGTGGCCATACGTGTCGTTGGTCGTGAGCATGCTCAAGTCGGTGTAGAGGCGCGAGGTTTGCTCGTTGTAGTTGCCCGAGCCAATGTGCACGTAGCGCGTCACCTTCTCACCTTCCTTGCGGATAATCATGAGCATCTTGGTGTGGGTCTTGTACTTCCCTACCCCATAGATGACGAAGCAACCCGCCTTTTCGAGCCGCGCGCCTTCCCGAATGTTGCGCTCTTCATCAAAGCGCGCTTTTACTTCAAACAGCACCGACACGTGCTTGCCATTTTCGGCGGCCTTGAGCAGCGCGGCGGTCACGCGCGAGTCTTCGGCCAGGCGATAAATCGTTTGCTTGATGCCCAGCACCTGCGGGTCTTCGGCGGCGCGCTCCAGCAGCCGCACCACCGTTTCGATGCTGTTATACGGGTGGTGCAGCAGCACATCGTGGTGCTTGAGGTACTCAAACATGTTGTCCTCGGCACCTTCGGGTAAGCTAATGGGCAGCACCGGCGCGGGCAGCTTCGAGCCTTTGCCCTTGAAGGAGGGGTAGCGCAAGATTTGGTTTAACCCCTTCATATCCAGCAAAACCGGAATGACGAAGATGTTGCCGTTGTCGATGTTCCAGCGCTCGCGCAGGATGTTCATCAGGTAGCCTGAGGCGTCGGGCTCGACCTCTACGCGCACCACCCGGCCGCGCTTGCGGGTTTTGAGACCAGTCTGAATTTCCTTGATAAAGTTGCTGTCGATGTCCTCCGATTCTTCCAGCGTGAAGTCGCCGTTGCGGGTGATGCGCAGCAAGTCGGCCGACACGATTTCGACGTTGCGAAACAACTTGGGCAGGTTAGCGCGCACGATTTCCTCGATGGGCACAAATACAACCCGGTCTTTGCGGGTAATCTCGAAAAAGCGCGTCAGGTTTTGCGGAATCTGCACAAACGTGAGACGCTCCTGACCACGCTCCAGATCGGGCAGCATAGTGGTGGCCGGCGCGCCCTCGCTACCCCCCATTTCGCGCGTAACCACGCCAAAGCTCAGCACCTGGTTCATGATGAGCGGGAAGCCGTGGTACGAGTCGTACACCATCGGTGTGAGCAGCGGGAAAACCGTGTTTTTGAAGTAGCCTTCGACCTTTTTCAACTCGATTTCGGTGAGCTCCTCCATCCGCCGAATGCTGAAGCCGTTCTTCTCGAACTGCGGCTTAAGCTCGTTTAAATATGTCAAAGACTGGTCGTTGACGAAGCGGTGGGCGAAGTCGAGCAGCTTGCGCCGAAACGGCAGCTCGCGCAGGCCCGAATAGTCGACGCGCTCTTTGCCGTAGTCGAGGTAGTTATAAAGCGAGCCTACCCGAATCATAAAAAACTCGTCCAGGTTGGAGCTGGTGATGCTCAAAAACCGGAGCTTGTCAAACAACGAGCGGCTGGGGTCCTTGGCCTGGTCGAGCACCCGGTAGTTGAAGCGCAGCCAGCTCAGGTCGCGGCTGATGTGCTTGCTTTTGCGGATAAGGTCGGCGGACTTAAATAATTTCATACTATCGCAGGTTAGCACTAATAAAGCAGGTTCGGCTGGCGTGGCAGCACAAAGCTACCGGGTGCCGGCATAGGGCAGCAACTATTCTACGCATAGCCCCCAAAAACAGCCCACCAATCTGAAGGCTATCCGCCCGGCTACTGCTCCCCCTCAACCAACGAGGCATGGCCTCATTCGCGGCGGGCGCGTCGCGGCAGCGTCAGGAGCAAGAGTAGGAACGCCGTGGCCCCTAGGCTGTACCAGGTGATAATGGGCAGGCCGCGGTAATAAGGCATTTCGGGCGGGTAGTGGCCCAGCAGACTAAAGCCTGCAAACACGAGGCTGCCCAGCATAAGCAGCGCCAAGATGGTGCGGCTCACCAGTTGGTCGGCCTTGCGCAGCAGCGTATTGTAGCCACTCAGCTCCACTTTCACCCGCAGCTCGCCTTTGCTGATTTTGCGCATTATCTGGCGCAGGTCGAGGGGTAGGGTTTGGAGCAGGGCCAGCAGTTGGGTGCCCGTATACTCGGCCTCGTTGAGCAGGTTGGCCGTGGAGTATTGCTCCTTGAGAATGCGCGCGCCGTAGGGCCGCACAAATTCGAAGGTATTGAAGCTGGGGTGCAGCACCTTGCCGATGCCTTCGAGGATAACCAGCGCCCGCAGAATGAGAAATACCGCGCCCGGCACCTGTAGCTTGTACTGGTAAATGATGTTTTGAAGCGAATCGGCCAGGTCGCTCATGCTCATGTCCTGCACATCGAGCACCGCAAAATCTTCGATAAGCTGGCCCAGGTCGGCTTCGAAGGTGCGCATGTCGGGAATGTCGCTGCTGATTGCCAGGCGGCGAAAGTTGAGCGCCATGCTGCGCGCATCTTGCCGGGCCATGCCGATAAACACGCCCGCGAAAGCGTATTTCTGCTGCTTGGTGAGCTTGCCCACCATGCCAAAGTCGATGAGCACTAGCGTGCCATCGGGGCGCACGAGCACGTTGCCGGGGTGCGGGTCGGCGTGGAAAAACCCGAACTCAAAAATCTGCGTCAGGTAGATGTCCATGCCCGTTTCGGCCACGGTTTCGGGGTTGAGGCCCCAGGCCAGCAGCTGCGGCTTGTCGGTTATCTTACAACCATTTACAAACTCAATAACCAGAATCTTGGCCGTGCTCAGCGCACGGTAGGGCTGCGGGATGTAGAAGGTGGTGTAGTGTTCGTAGAGCTTGCGCATCTGCTCCATGGCGCGGGCCTCGGAGGTGTAGTCGAGCTCCTTGGTCATGCTGCGCTCGAAGGCATCTACCACATCCTGCGGGTTGGCTAGGCCGTGGTTGCGCAAGAAGCCGGCCGTGAGGCGCACCAATTCGTGCAGCAGGCGCAAGTCGCCCTCCACTTTTTCGCGCACGCCGGGCCGCTGAATCTTCACCACCACTTCCTCGCCGCTGTGCAGCCGCGCCCGGTGCACCTGCCCGATGCTGGCCGAGCCCAGCGGCACATCGTCGAACTCGGTGAAGACCTCGACTAGCGGGCGGCCCAGCTCCGTCTCGATGATGGCGCGCGCCTCGACCACCGGAAAAGGCGGTACGTTGCTTTGCAGCTTCTCAAACTCGTCGATGAGGGCCTGGGGTAGTAGGTCGGCCCGGTTGCTCAGGGCTTGGGCCAGCTTGATAAATGTGGGGCCTAGCTCCTCGATTATCAAGCGAATACGCTCCCAGCGCGTGGTTTGGAACACGGGGCGGTCGTCGTTTTCCAGCCAGCGCAAGCGGCGGCTTTGGCTCACAAGGCGGCGCAGAGGCGTGGTCGTTACCACGTCCTCGAAGCCATAGCGCAGCAAAACCTCGGCTACCTGCCGGATGCGCGTGAGGTTGGAAATGGTATTCTTGAATAGCACGAACGCGGCGCGGTTAGCAGATGGGGGGGTAGGCGACGGCCCCGGCACCGTCTCGCCTGGTCGAGCTTACGTATAAAGGCTTACCTTTTGCCCAAAGCTACGCGCCGGCTCGCATCCTGGGGCGGCGCACCAGGCCGGCGTCCCTACCCCCTCTTTCCCACCCAATCATGACCAATCGCCTACATCTTCTGTTTGAGCAGCTCGATTTGGCTACCGAGCGCGCCTTAGTGGCAGCCGAGGCGCTGGGGCCGCGGGCCTACACGCCGCCAGTGCCCGGCCAGTGGGCGGCGGCCCAGGTCATTCACCACCTGCTCACGACCGAAAAGCGCATTGTACAGGCCCTGCGCAAAACCTTGACTGCCGACCACAGTGGCCTACGCCTCAGTACATTAAAAAATCGCTTGCGGTCGCTGCTGCTACGCTTGGCGCTGCGCCTGCCGGGCCTCCGATTTAAGGTACCGCCGCTGCTGGCCCCGCCCCCCGCCCCAGACGCCATCGCGCCGCTGCCCGCGCTACGCACTGAGTGGGCCAGCATCCGCCGCGAACTGGAGCAGGTACTGCACGAGTTTCCGGGCACCAAGCTCAACCACACGGTTTTTCGGCATCCGCGGGCCGGCTGGCTTACTATTGGCCAAACAGTTACGTCGATACTCGACCACACGCTGCACCATCAGCAGCAGCTCAACCGCATTGGCAAGGTGCTGGCTAAGTAATAAGTAGTGGGTGCTGGACCGTCATTCCGAGCTTGCCGAGGAATCTCACTCGCGCCGTTCGAAGTTCGTGCAACGGTGCGGTAGAGATGCTTCGACAGACTCAGTATGACGTTCGGTTTCTCCCCTTCAGTCCAGCTACGCTTGCCCTACCGCCAGGGCCTGGGCCAGCTCGGCGGGCGGGGTCGTGAGCTTGCGGCGGTCGAGGTCGAGCCAGGCGCCATCGACAGTGACGGTGGCGGCCACGCGGCCATCGGCCTTGTAGATGGTGTGCATGATGGTCCAACGGTCGCCGGTGGGGGTGGCGGCCGTGACCACGCCCTCAACGCGAATGCTCTCGCCGCCGTGCAGCTCTTTCAGAAACTTGGTTTCTTCGCGAAAGAGGATGGGGCCGAGGCGCAACTCGGCGAATTTTTGGACCGTGTAGCCCAGGCTAGCCAGCCAGTGCACGCGCTGGTCGGCGGCAAAGTCGGCGTAGGCCGAGTGGCGCATGTGGCCATTGGGGTCCAGCTCGGCCCAGCGCACGGTATAGATTTGGCTATGAGTCATTTCAGACAATAATCACTTAATCGATAGTGGGCTCAAAGCCGCCGGCCAGCGTGAGGCGTACTAGGTACTGCCCCGCCTCGTCTTCCCCCAAAAAATCGACTTCGTAACCCGCCTGCCGGGCCGCATCTTCGAGCAAAGAGGCATCGATGAATAGCCAGGGGAAGGGGTCGCCAGTCTGGTCTTTATACTGAAAAGTATAGGTGACTTCGCCGTAATAAGGCCCGTTGAGGTTGAAGACCAGCGCGCCTTCTTCGTCTTCGTAGAGGTAGCTGATGTCGGACGACGTGCCCAGAATCTGCCCGCCGGGCGCCAGCAGCGTGCGGGCGTGCACCAAAAATTTATCGAGCCCTTCGAGGGTACCAGCCAAGCCCAGGCCGTTCATCAGCATCAGGATGGTGTCGTAGGGGCGCTCGCTGGCGGCGCGTGGGTCCATAATGTCGTGCTGCGCCACCTGGCGCACGCCGCGCGCCTGCATTACCTGCACGGCGCCGGCCGAGTGGTCGAGGGCCCGCACATCGGCTAGGCCGCGGCTTTGCAGCTCCAGCGAGTGGCAGCCGGCGCCCGCGCCCAAGTCGAGCACACGGCCGCGGCACTCGTCGAGGGCCTGGCGCTCGAGCTCGGGCATGGCCAGCAGCGTGCGGAAGAAATAGGCGGCGGGCAGCGGCTCGTCATCGGCGGCGCTGCACTGAACAGTGAGGGTGGCCGCGTGGTGGCCATGCTGATAGTCGAGCAGGGCTTGGCCGATAAGGTCGGGGGCGTGGTGGGGCATACGGAGGGGGGTAGGCATAGCCGAAACTGCGCAGTTGAACGTAAACAGCGCCGGGCCGGCCGGCAAAGGTCCGGTAGGTTTTCGCTTTTTATTTTTCCCCATGGTTGCGTCGCAGAAAAAAGGCCAGCTTCCCACCAAGGTTTGCGTCACTTGCGGCCTACCCTTCGAGTACCGCAAGAAATGGCGCAACAACTGGGGAGAGGTGAAATATTGCAGCGAGAAATGCCAACGCAATAAGCCGGCCCCTACCCCCTCTTCCTGACCCAAAATTACTTACTCTTTTTCCTAGCTAGCTTTTTCCCATGGCTTCCAACCTCGACT
>Ga0160428_1001494_pt1 | contig 17403 bp, 20 predicted proteins | sample SolpanmetagenomM_FD_108198 | JGI IMG/M metagenome (GOLD analysis project Ga0160428, IMG submission 108198) | Solar panel surface microbial communities from Lawrence Berkeley National Laboratory, California, USA - M | ecosystem: Engineered > Built environment > Solar panel > Unclassified ... | reverse complement strand
ATGAAGGGTGAGAACGCTCTGAATTATACCATGAACTTCTTGCTCACTCCAACACCAGCTTCGGGCGGCTATACCGTGGTATCACTGCACCAATCCTTATGGAAGCACCAAAGCGAGCCTGTAAGTTTGCTGCGAATGATGAATGGGGAAAAGTTTATCGAAACATGTTTGGTGTTCCCAAGATGAACCAATCACTCTCTGTAATCACTGGAGCTACTGCTGGAGCAACGGAAGCCTTTGTGGTTGTCCCATTCGAGCTGGTCAAGATCCGATTACAAGATAAGGCTCAAGCGCATAAATATAATGGCATGGTAGACTGTGTACAGAAGATTGTTCGACAGGAAGGTCTCCTTACTCTCTATCAGGGGCTAGAGTCCACAATATGGCGGCATGTGTTATGGAATGCCGCGTATTTCTATTCCATATTTAGCCTGAGGGAGAAACTACCTCAAGCCAAAGATAAGTCACAGCAAGTAATGAAAGATCTTTTTAGTGGTACGGTCGGCGGTATTGCCGGAACTATATTGAATACGCCTATGGATGTTGTCAAGTCACGAATTCAAAATAGCCAGAAATCGGCCGGGGTACCAAAATACAACTGGGCCTGGCCTGCTTTACGAACTGTAGCTCGTGAGGAAGGATTTGGAGCTCTTTACAAGGGGTTCTTACCCAAAGTACTTCGTTTGGGCCCAGGGGGTGGAATATTGCTTGTAGTGTTTACGGGAGTGATGGATTTCTTCCGATCTATGCGTTCGAATAACTGAACAACCTGGCGTTGCATTCATTATGCTGACATTTGAGTTTATTTATGTAATAGCATATATTATTATCTATTTTTCGATGCTTTGTATACAGCCAAAAGTCCTTCACTGAGAAAGATATACTCATGTGACAATACAGAATTTGTGGCCCGACTCGTGTTTACAAATGTAAAAACAGACGATTCAACTTGATTATTGCCAGCTGATAACAATCATCAATTTAATTCAGGGTGTTGATCTTATCAATCTGCTACATTGGCCGGATTACGGCCCGATTTGCCCAAAGTTCTTAGTTAGGTGTGAAGTTCCCCGAGCGTAACGCGTTCTTTTACGCGCATTACTTTATCGATAAATTATTAATCATTCCTCATCAAATTGAGCGTCGAAACTAGATACATCACATTTTCGGACTCACAGGCTTTTCATGTATAGGTCTCTCGTTCCATACTGAACTTCCGGAAAAGAAGTATTATTAGAGCTAGTCATTCGACTTACCGACAACATGCCGCGCAAGCGAGCTAGAGAGGAGATGGAAGCAGATGCGAGTGTCAGTAAAACGGATAATGATCAGTTGGAAATAAGTCCTTTGTCAAAATTAAGAAATATGTGGCAATTTGCATGCCTTATGCAGTATATCTACATGTTTGGAAAAGCTGTGAAAATAGATGAAGATATTGACATTGAGGTGACTATGACGATCTACATAAAATACCCGAAAGCTAATTTGAGAAAGGATCTCGAAGATATGTGCTTGGATCCTGACCAAGCTAGCGGCCTGGCTGGGATCGGACTTGCTATGCTCAAATTCATTTCGTCACATCGGGGATTGACGTAGGTACAATTACAACTACCAGTCGCGTTGCATTCTGACAACAATATAGTCATGAACTCTTCGATGAATACACAAGACGTCAGTATTTGGCCAAAGCGCCGCTGCGAAACCCGTTTGGAGAAGATGAAGATCCCAAGCGGTTTGCTGATTTCGATTCTTCTACAAAGATAAAGGTTCTCCAACAGTTATCAGTCTGGACATTCGGGAATGGAGAGCGCATACGGTCACTGATGCCCGAAGCTGACACGGACGATACATTCTGGGTATGTGACGATCCAGTCTTGGCAAAGCGTGACGAGTACTGATATATCTCAGCGTATCGAGCCTTATGGTTGGGATAGTGAAGATCGGACATATTTTGTGCTTGACGATGATAGACTGTATCGACGGACAGATGCGCCACTGCCACCGACACCGGTAAAGAGCAAATCAAAAGCAAAGCCGAAACAAACATCGAGATCTTCACGTTCATCGAAAAGGAGAAAGACAGTTCAATCTCAGGTCGAAAGTGATGTGGATGACGAAAATATAGATAACACTTCACTGATAGACATTGAGAAGATAGAGCCGGAGATGCCGCAAGATGATGGGTTTGGTGGCATGATATGGGAATGTGTAGCCGTGACACTTGAAGAATTTCAAAATTTTATGGATACATTGAGACGAAGTCGAGATGCTAATGAGAAAGCTCTGGTCAAACAAATATCCGAGCACGTCATACCATTACTTGAAAAACGCGCAGAAGCACATCGTCAGAAAATGCTGAAGCGTCAACGAGAAATGGAAAATTTGCAAAAAATGTCCATGGCGAAACGATCGAGCCGAATTGCCGATAAGATGGAACGACAAAGACGGGAAGAGGAGGAGGCTGCCGTAGAGCGAAAGCGACTAGAAGATCTCAAACTGGCAAGGAGAGAAATTGAGCGGCAGTTGAAGCGAGAGGAGGTGAGATGCTAATGACAAACACTTTGAAATTTTCGACAATGTACTGACTTTGTATCGTAGGACCGCACAACAAGAATGAATACTCGGGAACAACGAATCAGAGAACGCGAGACTAACCGAATACTTCATCAAGCAGAATTACAACGCATAGAGCAAATGGAAGAGATGGATGCTAATGGCGTGACTAACGGTGTACGTCACTCTTCTAGACAACTACAATCAGAAAAAGAAAGACAGCAAAGAAAGGTAGAGGAGCTTGAAGATTTAGGTCAATCTGACAAGTGGTTTTTCGATTGTTCTGGTTGTGGCTTACATGGAGAGAATATTGATGATGGAGCTCACAGTATTGCATGTGAAAGATGTAATATATGGCAACATTCAAGCTGTAATGGCATATCTGTAACAGATGCTGATAGGGAGGACTTTCATTTTATATGTTCTGACTGTAAGAGAAAGGAAGAAGTTGCCAAAAGACCAAAGATACCGACACTCAAGCTTGGTCGATTGGATGGTTCATCGCCAGCACCTCTACAGCCTGATGTACCTGCTCGGCCGATGACACCGCCGCCGGAACTAGTCGGACTGGAGTTCAACGCCATAACGACAGTCACTCCTAATCAAAACGACCTTTCAAGACATTTCAACGACAATCATGCGGGATCGGCTAATCACCAGCATTCTTCAGCGATACAGTCGTCAGTAACACCTCATATACCTTTGGAACATACGAACACCGAACAGACCCATACAGCCGACACGAATGGAATTATAAGTCCTGGCGTCCATAAGAATTTGCACCAGAACGCACATGCAAGTGCTGTTGCGTCCAACGGATTACATCAGTCATCGAACAACCACTTTCCTCCACCACTGATTAGTGCCACAACAACTGTTGAGTTCCCTCATGCAAATGGATTACAAAGTCACGATCCTCGTTTACCTCCTCCAGCAGCTTTCCATCCTCCGGCATTCCTCCCTCCAACCTTTCTTCCGCCTTATTCAAATTATCAAGAACAGTCGCCCTCTTCTCGACTAACGAAAGACACGAATGGAGATACAACCATGTCGGACAACATTGACAAACCGCCTACTTCACCAGTCAAGTCAAACAACGCTCCCATCCCATCAACGATACAAAACCCTCGCAGTCCTTTTAATGCCCCGATGCTTTCAAGTCCACATGCATCTCCATTTCATGATTTATCACCTCCCTCGAAAACCATGCAAGAGCAGAAATTAGCCGGTCTATCTCCCGTCAAGCATGTCTCTCCATCTTCACATAATTCCTTCCGCGCACCTTTTCTATCTAGTTCATCGCCTTCTAAACCTCCACCGTTGACAGCTACACCAACTACACATCCTCCAATCATTTCTTCACCACAGGCATCAGATTATCTGGCAGCAACTCCTCACGCAGTGTATTCACCTATTCCTCCAGTCGGCGATGGCCCAGTCATTCCACAAAAACACGATCAACCAGTAAGACCACCATCACAAGATCACGTTGGTGAAATGAGCGCATTACCTCCAACAAAGCTCCTTTCACCAAGTCATGTTCAAGATGGAAAAGGTATGGGTGTTCAAGCTGGTGAAGGAGGTTTAGGTACGGGTAATGTACCTGTTAAGAAACTTCCTCCTTTGGAATTATCACCGATTCCTCCTTTTGAAATTAATTAGTAGTGTAAATTACAAGATAGGATACGTAAAGTACATGGAGTTGTGAATATTATCAATAAATGAATAAAAATGTAAATACAGTACTATAAAACACACCTTTTTCTGACGTGATTACCATGATGACGTCAGCATTAATATTCGCCATCTTTATTCATGTCACTCTTACAGTAACCTCAATTGATAAGATATATGTACAGATTCGTTTCAAGACAATTATCTCGCTCTCGACCAATTAATACTGTATCCTCTCGCTTTCGTAATAATATAGTCAGAATGTCATCTACCGGTTCTAACAACAATCAACAACCCAACCCTTCTTCTACTTCTACTTCTACTACCGGATCAGGTCAAGAACCAGGATTGATATCTGGACATGCTCAATTCGCCAAAGGAGCCGTAGTCGTACGCCTTCCCCTTTCCTTTCGCCTTTTCCTTTTCTTCTCTTCAGTTTCATGTCTAGATATCCAATAAATGTTTTTATTTCGACAAGAAAAGATGGTTTGCTGATAGAGTCATGTGCCATAGGAAACTATAGGAAACCTCACATCTTCGCCATCGTGGACGCATTCCGGTGCAGAGACGAAACAAGCGGGGATAGCAGAGATGAAAGCCGCGGGAGAAAAGCGGGACGAACAAGGCGGACACGGGATGGGAAAGGGAGAAGAGATGTTAGGAAAAGTGGCTGGATGTGAAGGGATGGTTAAAGAGGGAGAAAAGTCGCAGTCTTGATTATGCATACATAGCTACATATAATACTGCAGTCAGGAAGAAATTATCCATGATCCTAAACAGACGCAATTCTTCTGGACGTGCAGTAGCCATGTCGGAGGAGGATGTTCAAGTTCGTTGGATGTTCTGTTGCCGTCTAAGATTTCTGCGTAATAATCTTTCGTCACACTACCGCAGCGCCTACACGTTCGGACTTTGACATGGTTGTCTAGTTTCATCTTTGTGAGGACGTCATATCTTGCTTTCGTCTCTGTAGTTCGATCGTCTGATTTAATATCATCACATTCTACATCCCAGAACAATACCTTTGTCATATCCATACTTTCACATATCTTTGTCATTACTTTACCTGTCAAATGTTCGCAAACGCTTGATAAAACATCCGGTATATCACCGTCGACGAGAAGTCTTGTTTCAATCTCTACGCGTTGAGATGATGTCAATTTCCCATTCTTGTATGCTTCTCGAACGGAATTGTCGACTTCCATCACTAACGACTCCATATGTGGAATCTTAAAAGGGATCAATTTGAATAGAGCATTAATATCGTTGATCATGACACGTTGTGATGGTGACGTAATTATACACGTTGACATTCTACTCGAATAATGTTTGAGTACTTCCAAAGTCATACGTAAAAGTGATCGTGAAGTTGCCGACAAAAGTAAATGTACAGCTGGACTTTTCATTTCGTCTAGAAGCTTATCAATAAATTATGAAACAATCATCAAATGCGATACATACTGATCTTTTCCATGAGTTTGATCAGATCGAATGGCTCCGAAATAGCGTCATGTAGTACCCAAAGGTCATCCAAAAGTGTTACTAAAGTATCAATGATCCATCTTACAGCTTGACGAAGAGATATTATCTCATACGTGTCTGGTGATTCTCGTCCAGCTGTAGTTTGTGCTAGACTTGTTGCTATCATTTTGAGATTCATCGATATCCATATAACTTTACTACAAACATCACTTTGATTCGTTGGAATCATCCGTTGAATAGCAAATACTTTGTACTGAACGGTATCACGCAAAGCCCGTGTTGATGCCTTTAAGAAATCCTCTGCGACAAGATCTATGGGTCGTTGCATGATTCTATATACTTGCCGAATAAGTGATCTTCTTGTCGCTGTAATCATCATTAATAACGAATTTATCAACATTGTGTAACAGCAGACTTACGAATTGGCATGTTATTGGGTATTAATGCCATGGCTTCGTCTGAAGATGCTTGTATCGACGTCATAATGGCAATACTACGAGCGATTGTATCAAGCATCGACTGCAGTTTCACTATTACCATTCATTCATGTCAGTCGTACTCAATAAGAAGCCAAGGCATCCACATACCATCATCAACCGTCAAACCAAACCAGTCGATATCCGACGACACAACATTTAAAATGCATTTTTTATCCCATGTCTGGAGAAAAGCAAGACATGCATTGGCAGATATGCTTATCAGTTTACCTTGGCTTGTAAGCTCTCAAGAATAATTATAAGACCTTGAACTGTACTCACAAGCTTCGGTGGATCGGAACGAGTAACCTTTATGAACAAGGCTTTCGATATTATACTCGTCTTCATTGGTTTGAACTAAAGTGAGATTACTACGCTGTCGAAAATCAACTGAGCCATCAGTATGCAGAAACGCAAGAATAGGATCGTAGTCGACAGTCTTGATAGCTGACACGACTTTCGGTATCTTCATATCAGGTAATCTTCTCAGAACATCATTTGTCTACCTTTCAAGATTAGTAAATTCCACAAATAACGCATTTAGACGTACATCAAGAGTTTCAATCTTGCCTTCAGTCGTTCTTAGGGTCGAGAAGATCTCGAGAGCTTCATACTTTAGGCCAGCAACATCCCATGATGCAATGGTGGTCGAAGTTTTGTCCGGAGTCGACAGTAATGCAAAGATCTTGAAATTTCCATTTGTTGGGTCTGACATTATGGGAGGAGGAATCAATTGCAAGTCATAGACATGTACAGCTCTTGAAGTTCCAGCATCTTCCGTGTCACCTTGTGAAGCTTTTTTCTGCAACAGAATCCCATCGAGTGAATGCAGGGTCTGAACTTGCAACTGTGCAAAGGCTGGTTGACCGGAAGACCAGTTCAACGTAACACTATATAATCGAAGACACGATGTATTCGAGTATGTAGTCAAATATAGCAAGCCTGTACATTGCTGTTCGTCAGTACAGTTTTCAATCAGATGACATAATCTATAACATACAATCTGCATCCGCAAATGCGGCATGCGTCAATACCTCGTTTGTGTCAATCATGTCCGCAATCGGATGTATGATTTCCAACCATGTATTAGAGCCTTGCTGAATAGTTAACTTTATATTAGCAGATGCAGTCACGGAGAGGAATGCCGATCTGCCATCATTTGCATGATGTGGCCAAGCGATTGAAGTGACACCAAGTGGATTCGTCCAATCAGTCCCAGGGACTATTGTCTTTGCTATTTGTGGTATCTAAATGGAAGAATGTGATGTCACTATGTATAGCCAAAAGATTTGCAGCGAAGGACTAACACTGAACTGCTGAGGATGAACTCGTAACCAATGTAGACCTACAACATTGGTAGTTTCTTCGATAGCTGAAGCTCCTGTCACACTTTGCGCTTGTAGTCTGTCCAAAGCTAAAGCGGTTGAGAATATATGTGATTGTCCATTTTGATCAATGGCGACCAATTCTGTACTTAGACCATTCCATTGCAAGTGTACAAATCGAATGCCCGGAGGAGCTTCAGATTGTTGCCTGGAGGGTTTGCTGAGTGTCCATCCATTCGTTTGTCTATCCTTTAAAGTCGTTCGTAGTTTGATCCGTTTCCCATCAGCCGAAAGATATGCAATGCTTCCACTCTTCGACCATGAAATTCGTCTTTTGAGGAAGGATTAGTCATATATCATGTCAGCAGGCTACGGTTCACATACTGACAGCATCCACTTGCATAACGTCTGTCAAGTTGCTTGGTCATGTAGATATCGCGAGTGTCTGCACTTGATTCTGCTACATTATTCGACGACATCTCTTCGCCAAATAGATCAAGCATTGACTCATCCATGAATGGCATTGCAATACACGGGGAGAATAATGTGGAGATGTTCAATAACTACATAAGATAGTGATGCTGTGAATGTAGTACATGGCAAATTGACATTGGTAATTAATTCTTGGTGTTGACGTCACGCTGGAGACACTAGAGCAAATCATGATATGCGATACATAAATACAGTGTTACGAATATTCCAACAAGAACCAGTATAACTGATTCAAGATAGCATGATTGTAATCATCAACATTGAAAGTAAAGCAGCCCGGACATGAAAGGGCATAACATCTCTACGCAATTGACAATGTTTTGAATATTAAAAACACAACCAGGCTGAAACTCTAAGATGAACTGTAAACATTGTAGATAGTAAAAATAACAGATCCCCATATCTTGGCAAAGATCAAGGAACGCGAACTGAGAAAAATAGTGTGGAGAAATGAAGGAGGGTCAACCAAAGACCGTTATTATTTCACGGGCTCTTTAGACAACTTCCCACCTCTACTTCAGATTTTTGGATTTGTTGTTCTTCTCTCGCCGTACTGAATATTCCGCCCAAATCACGACCTCTGACTTTTCTAGCATGATCGCAAAGTAGATGAATGGTCGCGAGTATTGTCATGGCTAGTTAATCCGGCTCGGAACGCTCTTTCTTGTAACTTTACGAATTTTGGCTTGTCAACTGCTGAATTTAATAATAATACATTCCTTCCACTTTTGTTGTCATGAAACCCATACAAATCATGAATGGAGGATCTAGCGACTGCAGCTCACCTCTGAGCTCACGGTCGGACACTTTATCACCACCTCCCTTCCATTTTGAACAGTCCTATCCTTCTCCACCATCATCACAGGAAGCTTCCGATAACGATTCCAGCTGTACTGGTCATGGAACAAAGCGGATGATGTCGGACCAAGAAGGACCCCTACCAGCCAAAAAGCGACGTGTCGCCGAGAAAAAACCTAAATCTACGGAATACTTGGATTTAACAAAGCTTACACTCTCTGTTGAGCAATCTGTCCAGCTTGACCGACTTGTCAAAGCGTTGCATGGAAAGCGCAAGGTAGTTGTGATTGCTGGTGCAGGTATATCAGTTTCTGCCGGAGGTATATATCTGCCTTTACAAGCCCACTTGTCTCCTATGGATTTTGTCTAATCTCTCTACAGTCCCGGATTTTCGATCATCTAGCGGTTTATTTACAACACTTCGTGCCGAACATAACCTCAAAGGCTCGGGAAAGGACCTTTTTGATGCATCAGTCTACAAAGATGCGGATTCAACTTCGTATTTTCACGACATGGTTCGCAACTTGTCCAAGTTGACTAAGAATGCAGAAGCTACAGCATTCCACCATCTAGTTGCTAGTCTGGCACAAGATGGACGTCTGCTGCGACTTTATACACAGAATGTAGATGGAATTGATACATCATTACAACCATTAATAACAACGGTTCCACTTCAGAAAACGTCAGAAGGGAAATGGCCAAAGGCTGTACAATTACATGGAGGACTTGACAAAATGGTTTGCACCAAATGTGGGCATTTATCCGAATTTGATGCCAGTCTGTTTGAGGGTCCAGTTCCACCAATCTGTCCCGAATGTCAAGAGCAGGATCGCATTCGGACGCAGCATGCAAATAAAAGAAGTCACGGGGTTGGCTTTCTCAGACCGAGAATGGTCTTGTATAATGAACATAATCCGGATGATGTAGCGATTGGCAATGTTGTTGCTGAAGATTTGCGGAAGCGTCCAGATGCAGTAATTGTAGTGGGAACCTCGTTGAAAATTCCTGGAGTTAAACGTATAGTCCGAGAAATGTGCGGAATCGTGCGAGATCGTAGAGATGGCATGTCTGTGTGGATCAATAATGATCCTGAACCTGGAGGTGCTGAATTTAAAGATTGTTGGGATATTGTGGTACGTGGTCCGTGTGACCAGGTTGCTAAACACGCGAAACTCCCTCGATGGTACGAGATGGACGTTTCGACCGATGTCACTGAAGAGGATTGGGAAGAAGCTAAAGTCAAGGATACTCATGTGGTTATTAACACAACTTTCAAGCCTATCCCATCAACAGATCCTTTTAGGACTGCCCCAGCATCTCCTGATTTCTCACCGTTTGCTTGTAGGAAATATGACGCCGAAGTAGAGACTTTACATGCCCCTCCAACACCATCAAAGTCTCCGTCAAGAAGTCTCATGAAAAAGACCCCACTACCGACAGCTTTTGATGTTTTGAAGCTTAAGAAAGCGGTTACAGATGGGAAAACCAAGACGAATGCTGGACGTAAGCCTAAAGCGACTACTGGAAAATCAAAGCCGAGAGCAAAGGCCAGCAAGATCTCTACTGTACCCAATATCAGAATCGATCACAAGATGACTCAATCGAAATCATCAATGACAAAAGTTGTTGTTTCAAAGGGTAACGTCATGGATCCTGTACATGTTGCAGATATTAGAAATAATTCGGTCATTATCGATTGATATGAGTTAATCTCTCTCGTTTGTTCTGTCGTTATTTGGTCCTGATTATCGATTCAATAGCATTGCAAAGGAAAGGGGCATGGGTAGAAGGAAATTATTGGCAATTATTTGTTTTCTACTTGATTTATAGCATTATTAATATAAACTTGTATTGTCACTCTGTTCTTGTGATTAATATAAACATTACAGCTTTGCCTTGTTCTTTTTAATTGCTCCATTGTTATTTGCCTGTTGCATCCTTTTCTGCCACCAATCGTTTACATCTTTCTTCGTCTCATCGTTGATGACAACTCTGTCCTCACGTGAAATACTCTGGACAGCAGTTGAAATCAAAGCTGTCTCCTTTTTCCATTGTCGAATCTTGTCAATAATCCATCGTGTACTATGCTCCACTACACCCTTTACATCCTCCATCGGGACCAAATGTCCAGTCTGCAGAACGACTTCTTCGACCTGCCCTGCATCTTTCCCACCACTTCCTCCAAGACCTGTACCCGTGACATCCAAACGATCACGACGATCCGAGATTTTCGACATGGGAGATGTCGCTCCGAGGATATATAAAGTCGGCGGCCGCAGGGATGGTAAACGAGAAAACGTCTCTGACGGCTCAGGTCTATAAAACGGTTGAGTTCTGAACTTGTCGTCTGAGAAATTCAAATCTGGATACGTGAGATGAGTCGGGGGTTTGGAGGTGGGTATTGGGCGCATGAAAGAGAATAGTTCTTGGTGTTTCGAAGTTCGCAACGTCACTGCATAATCATCACCATTGTTGTTGTTTTCTTGAGGAGTAGTGGGACAAAGACCGTGTTCGATCCAAGCTTCCAAAGCACGGGGATCCCAAGATTTATAGAATGGGGATTTCTGAAACGAGGCCCGGGCGGAAGAGAGAGACGGCCATGAATCTCGTCGTTTGAGGGATGCTATTACCGGACTCCACACTTCTGGCACGTCGTTGCGAAGAATCATTGGTTCGAGAAGGATCAGAGATGTGAACAGTCGAGGATGCACGAGGGATAGATTGACGAGATTGTTACCACCCATGGAATGTCCGACTCCCATGATTGGAGCGACGATTTCTGTTGAGAATGCGTTGGTGAGCATTAATAGATCCCGGGCGTGGTCTGTCCAGTGAGCTGTACTGTGTTAGTTTCGATGCAACGATTGACTCGCAAAGAGATTAAGATGGGAATGGAATTTATATGTATATATTGTAAGACATAAAGCTTACTATCATTGCCTAGTTTACCATCATTCAATCCTGAAGAATAGCCTTGTGCAGCTACATCAGCGATCCAGATACTTCGAATAGAAATTGATTTTTTGTGTAGACTTTTGTAGAGATCGTCCCATAATGGTTCATACATTTCCTACCAACCATTCATTCAATATTCACAGGGTTATACAGCTTACTTGAAAAACAATTACCTTTGGGAAACCATTCGCATGGGCTCCTATGATTGTTACATCGCCATTTTTTGGTCTAGGATTGTCTAGTGGGATGTATTGTTTCACAGCGAGGAACAAGGGTTCGTCATTTGCATCAATAGTAGCACGAGGGTATTCTCGTATATGACAGCATTGAACCGTGTGTTCTTTGACTTCGAAGTATTGAGGAGCCATCAAGAAATCTCCTTTTTTAATTATGCTTGATTATGAGAAGAAAATGTAAAAGTCAATTAAAGTCAGAAATGACACGCGAATAAATACAATGCGTCAAAACGAGATTTTATCACCTTGTACAACACCATCATTTCACATGAATGGATATTTTGATTGCACAGACACCCTGATTGGCTGATCTGTTGAACCATTACACAAGGATGAGGAGGCACGGCACGATGGTAGATTATGAACAAATTCGATGATCAAAAGTCACGTGCACAGAAATCAAAATAACGAGGGTTAAGAAATTCGATTTCATCGACTACATTAATCATTAGCCATGAGATGATAGGTTGGCCACTGCGATGCCAAAGCTTATCGCAGTCGATTTACCACTCATTCCATCATAGCAACACTCTATGCTTCCGGTCATTAAAGAGACCCTGGTCAACAATAAATCATGTAAGAACCGCAGCATCGAGTTCTCGACATGTCGTCTCAGAACTCGAAAGACGTATATCACAAATCCCAATCGAGAGATTTCGTAATTTCTGTATAGTCGCACATGTAGATCATGGCAAAAGTACATTGAGCGACCGACTGTTAGAATTGACGGGGACTATCAAAAAGGGAGAAAATAAACAAATTCTCGATAAACTCGATGTGGAAAGACAAAGAGGGATCACGGTCAAAGCTCAGACTTGTAGTATGGTATATAATCATAATGGAGAGGATTACTTGTTACATCTGGTAGATACACCTGGACATGTCGACTTTAGAGCAGAAGTGTCGAGAAGTTATGCCAGTTGTGGAGGAGCTTTGTTACTTGTCGATGCAAGTCAAGGTGTTCAAGCACAGACTGTCGCAAACTTCTATCTAGCGTTTGCAGAAGGACTGTACCTACTTCCAATCATCAATAAAATCGATTTACCTTCTGCAGATCCGAAAAGAGCTTTGCAGCAGATTAGAGACACATTTGAATTGGATGCTGATACGGCGTTATGTGTATCTGCAAAGTCAGGTCTGGGTGTTGAAAGTATATTACCTTCGATCATTCAGAACATTCCACCGCCAATAGGAAATGATAATAAACCATTGAAATTACTTTTAGTAGATTCCTGGTATGATAATTATCGTGGAGTTGTATTGTTGGTGAGAGTGTTTGATGGACAAGTCCGAGCAGGTGATCAACTCGTATCTTTTGGAACTGGTTTGAAATATACAGTAGGAGAAGTGGGAATCATGTACCCAGAAGAGACCTCCCAGACTGTAATCCGAGCAGGACAGGTTGGTTATCTATTCTTCAACCCAGGGATGAAGAAATCACAAGAGGCAGTAGTTGGTGATACTTATACCACTGTCGGGTCTGAGAAATTAGTCGAACCACTTCCAGGATTTGAAGAGCCTAAATCAATGGTTTTCGTCGCCGCCTTTCCTACCGATCAAAGTGATTACGAACATCTAGAAGACAGCATCAATCAAGTCATGCTTAACGATAGGAGTGTCACGCTTCAAAAGGAATCTTCCGAAGCACTTGGAGCAGGCTGGCGTCTAGGTTTCTTGGGCACCCTTCACTGCTCTGTCTTTGAAGATCGATTACGACAAGAACACAGCGCAACAATCATCATAACCCCACCGTCCGTTCCTTATAAACTAATCGACAAATCAACCCATCAAGAACGTATCGTTCAAAACCCAAATGACTTTCCAGACACAAATCTCAACAACATCGAAGTCCAAGAACCATTGGTCCTCGTCACAATCACTCTACCAGAAGAATACCTCGGCCGAGTCATCGATCTCTGCGAATCCAACCGCGGCATCCAGCACGAACTAACCTTTTTCACCGCCACGCAGGTCATTCTCAAATACGACCTTCCGCTCTCCCAGCTCGTCGACGACTTTTTCGGAAAACTAAAGGGCCAGACAAAAGGCTACGCCTCGCTCGATTACGAAGAGTCGGGCTGGCGGAAAGCAGAAGTGTACAAGCTGCAACTGCACGTAAACAAATGTCCCGTCGACGCCATTGCGCGCATCGTGCATAAATCCCACGTCGACAAGATTGGGAAGGAATGGGTCGGCAAGTTCAAACAACACGTGGACCGACAGATGTTTGAAATCGTCATACAGGCCGTCGTGGCCGGGAAGAAAGTCGTGGCTAGAGAGACGATCAAGCCGTTTCGAAAAGACGTCTTGGCGAAATTACACGCCAGTGATGTTAGTAGGAGAAGAAAGTTGTTGGAAAAGCAGAAAGAGGGGAGGAAGAAGTTGGCCATGAGAGCCGTGGGCAATGTGGTTATTGATCAAAAAGCTTTCCAAGGATTTCTGGCAAAGTGAACTTTTTAATATTACGATGAAAATTAATTGAAGAAACATCAAAAGAAGGTAGAAAGGGGCGCTCTATAGCCTGTTTGGTATCTATATACATTATATAAAACATATATATCTAACCATCCATCTCTTTCTTGAAGCTTTGGTATACTGATAACTTTTTTTTTCTTTCTCATAAGATCAACATTATAAACGTGGATATAATATTTGTGGAAATCATAATCATGACAACTATGGTTATCTTTTTTTGTCAAAAAGGCCCTATTTAATTAGGACAATTTGCTTGGACGTGTCCAGGTTGTTTACAGTTGTAACACACACGTTCTCCTGAATTGTCAGGATTGGTGCAATCTCTGGAAATGTGTCCTTGTTCACCACCTATAAAATAATAATTAGTACATCATGAAAATAGTGTCATGATCATATCTTACATTTATAGCAAGTTACGGTACTTTCTTTGCGACCGTATGACCTCGGTTGATAACCACCATCGTCTTGAGCGGGAGGGTTTGTACAATCTCTTGCGAAATGTCCAGGCTGGCCACATTTATAACATTTTTGTTGTTCTCTGCCTTGACTATAGTTGTTCTGTCGATTGTTTGAACGAGCCTTTGGTGGAAGAGGACAATCACGTGCGATATGACCATAACCATTGCAATTATAACATTGTTGACCTCGTGATCCTTCAATTTGCGGTGCGCCGCTGTCGCCGGCAATTGATTTCTCAGTGCAATCACGAGCGAGATGTCCGACTTTTCCGCAATTGTAGCACTTCTTGTCGGCTTCCCGAGCATTGGCAGCGTCTTGGCTCGCAGGCTCGGTACAGTCACGGGCCAGGTGACCTGCTTGACCGCAGTTGTAACAGGTTGGCTTTGCAGCTTCTTCGGGACAAGCACTCTTGACGTGACCTTCCTTTCCACAATTATAGCAAGTGACCTTTTTGGGAAGTGGACATTCGCGTGAAAGATGTTCGGTGGAACCGCCTTGTTATAAGAGTCAGTTATTGCTCTTTTTTATCGTCATCTTTATTATCGATTTCACATACAGTTGTAGCAAGCTTTACCACTTGCGACTGGAGCATCAGCCATTGTGGAGTCGGCTGCTACTGCAGGTGCAGTTGCAGTTGCATCTACAGAAGATGTGACAGGGTTTTCAGTAGTGGTATCCATTATTGTGATATTTCTCTTGTCGATTGAAAAGAGGAAAGTATTGGGGACTCGTCGATCGCGCAAACTGCTATGTATACAATTGTTACAAGCCGACAGAGTCGAAGCCCTGGTCCAGACTAAATTTTCTTAAAGCTTCGGAAAAAATTGATTTGCAGCGTGGGCACGTGCACGGTCTTTCCGCACTGGTGGAACTAAGAAGTAAAAAGCTTAAACCTTACCGTTTGGGATATCATCGTGACGTGGTACAGTAGACCGTACTCTTTGTATTGTGAGTTGCGTATCATGATAATTCCATCTGGTTACCATTCGTGATACCAATCGAGTCTTCATCTTGTGATTCTTGACTGATCAATTCCCTGCTTTGACATCCAGGACAATTGTGCACGACTTCGTGACAAAATACGTCACAATCTATACAGAAATGTGATTCACAGACAGTACATTCGTATCGACTGCTCTCACTTGCGCCTTCAGCTCTTCTTGTACTTGACTTTTGTATTGCAATGGATGTGATGTTTGAAGTCGCCGGACCATATTCTGCAGGTATACTTGGAAATGCAGTCAGACATCCATAACATTCAACGCTTTGCTTTCGTCGCGCTTTATCCCATGACACTTCGACCCAATTCATAAGCGGAAACAGGTGGTGATAACTTCGTGCCAGATGTGTTGACAATATCAATGTGAGATCACATGCAGGACATGTTGCTGGCAGACCACATACTTTTGCAGCACATCTCGAACAGCGATACCCTCCCATGTTCAAGTTTCCGTGACATGCACATAAAGTAGGACTAGTTTCCACCACTCGAGAAGGAAACCCCATCATCAAAAGTGCTGCTTTGTTACGTTCTCGCATTTCTTTGTCAGTGGCTCTTACGACTGGTGGCGTTGTGACTGCCATGAGTAACTCCTTAAAATCAACTTCGTCAACAGCTACGTTATACGTAGATGTATCGCCACCATTTGTCTTTGCACAGATCTCGTTACAAATGTGCATTCTAGCTGCTAACCCAATGATAGTGATTCGTAACTTGTCCCGAACACACGCCCTAATCGTTTCATGAATATCGCCCGGATCACTCGATAATAACGCTCCTAGAATGAATATAACTTCTCTAGTGCCATGAGATGGCGTATGATATAGAGCAGCACGAGCCATCTCGAGAGCGTTCTGCAGACTAGGATTACCCTTTGGTTCAGAAGTCCGCAGAGCCCTCACTGCATTGATATGATCGTTTGGATTTCCAGACATATCACTCACACGCATAACAACTCCGTCGCGCATACCTAAAATACCCAATTGAGAGATGGGGTTTTGCTCAAAGAACTCCTGTATAAATGTGACCAAGTAATTAAGCATCAGTAGATAACGTGTCGGTCTCAAATCTTTCTCGTTCATGGCTGTAGATAAATCCAAAATCAGCAATGTATGTCGAATGATACCCCTCTGAAGTGGCGTGGTGTCCTTGAGCAGTCGTCTTCGTTTATCGGCCTCTTCCAACCCCCCAAGTACAGCTTCAATCCTCCCATCTGCGCCTTCTTGGAGATCCCAATTCTTCGATGCGGCTGCTTCCCATGCTTGCGTGGTTCTATGCTTGCTTTTCGTCCCATTTGCTCCTGTACCTGAGCGACGACCTCCTTGGATGTTATGATCAGCATGAGTCTCTTCGTCACTCGACGCATGAAAATCGGAATCAGAGGCCGGCATTCTTGGATCAAAGTATTACAGTCACAAGGAAAACATAATGACAATTTACAAGACGACCCAAATTGTACGGTCTGATTATTGGTCAGT
>Ga0160428_1001493_pt1 | contig 17406 bp, 14 predicted proteins | sample SolpanmetagenomM_FD_108198 | JGI IMG/M metagenome (GOLD analysis project Ga0160428, IMG submission 108198) | Solar panel surface microbial communities from Lawrence Berkeley National Laboratory, California, USA - M | ecosystem: Engineered > Built environment > Solar panel > Unclassified ... | reverse complement strand
GCCAGGACGCGTTGCTCTTTCAGGTCGACGTGATCGTCGACGACTTCCGCGACCCGGTGCAGACGGCGTGGCCTCAGTTCGCGGACCTGGCCCTGCAGGCGGGTTTCACCGCCATGGTGGCGGTACCGCTGCTCAGCCGCGGGCGGGTGTGGGGCGCGTTGGACCTCTACCGGCACCGAGCCGGCACCTGGCAGATGCAGGAACTGCTGGCCGCGCGCCTGCTGGCACAAGTGGCCGCGTCGTACCTGACGATGGCCGCCGACCGCGACCACGCCCGCCGCACCGAGATCGAGCTGGCCCACCGCAACAACCACGACGCGCTGACGAACCTGCCCAACCGGGTGCTGCTCTTCGACCGTCTCGCCCACGCCCTGCACGCCGCACGCCGTCACCAGCGCACCGTCGCGGTCTTCTTCATCGACCTCGACCGCTTCAAGGCCGTCAACGACACCCTCGGACACGCCGCCGGCGACACGGTGCTGAGCGTCCTGGCCGCCCGCATGAGCGCCACGCTGCGCGAGGAGGACACCTTGGCGCGCTTGGCCGGGGACGAGCTGGTCTTGATGTGCGAGAACCTGCCCCAAGGCGACACCACCGAACTGGACGACCACGTGCAGGCGGTCTTCGAGCGCCTGCGCCGGATCCTGGCCCAGCCGATCCGCGCCGCCGGCGTGGACCTGGTGGTCTCGGCCAGCATCGGGGTGGCCTTCAGCAACGAGCACCTCAGCGCCGATGACCTGCTGGCCGACGCCGACGCCGCGATGTACCGCGTCAAGCAGCACCACCACGACCAGCTGATCGACCTGGGCACCTCAGTTCCCACCGCACCGGACCAGTCGGCCATCGAGGCGGTGCGCTGGCACCGCTCCACGCGTCAACTGGAGCGCCAGCTGGCCCGCGCTCTGCCCTACGGGCAGTTGCGGGTGCATTACCAGCCCATCGCCGATGCGGCCGGCGCCGTGCACGCCGTCGAGGCTCTGCTGCGCTGGCAGCATCCGCAGCACGGCTTGCTCCCTGCAGCAGACTTCGTCGACCTGGCGATCGCCAACGGACTCATCGTGGGGATCGGGCAGTGGGTCATCGACCAGGCGTGCGCACAGATGGGGCACTGGCTGCACCAGCTGGGTGAGCGGGCTCCCCAGTGCGTCTACGTCAACCTCAGCGCCCGCGAGCTGGCCGACCCGGGCCTGACCGCCACCTTGGCCACGGCCGTGGACCGCTACGGCCTGCGGCCGCAGCACCTGGGCCTGGAGCTGTTGGAGAGTGCCTTCATCGACCCGCAGGTGCTGCCCAACCTGCACGAGCAGCAACGCCGTGGACACCCGCTGTCGGTGGACGACTTCGGCACCGGCTACTCCTCTCTGTCTCGGCTGGTGGAGCTGCCGGTGCGCATGGCCAAGATCGATCGTTCCCTGATCGCCGGGCTGGGTCAGGACCCGCGCCGCAAGGCCCTGGTCGGCGCCGTGGTCACCGTCGCTGACAGCCTGGACCTGAAGGTGATCGCTGAGGGGGTGGAGACCCACGAGCAAGCCCAGCAGGTCGCTCGGGCCGGCTGCCACTACATGCAGGGTTTCCATTGCGGTCCCCCTCAGCCTGCAGAGGACCTCACCGCCAAGTGGATGTAGTAGGTGGGTGAGCACATCTGCGAGCACCATCTGCCCAGACCAATCGAACGCAGGACTCGCGAGGTCAGCAGGTGCCAGCCACCCACCCCGCCCGCAGACCCCGACGTAGAACTACTGACTGCTGGTTCGGCCGCAATCGGGCACCGTGACGCGCTCCAGAGCGTCGACCACCTGCGCCACATCGATCACGATCGACATGTTGTGGGTGCCTTCGAGATGAGTGACACTCTCGAGCCAGCAACATGAGCGCACGCATCGAGACGGCGTGGAGGGTAGGAACTGGTCGATCACTCCTCGGGGTGGGGGTCCTCTTCACTTCTGCACTCGAGGCCAAGCTGTGGGTCTGGACTCACCCGGGCGCGTCGAGGCGCACCGCGGCCGAGTCGACGGGATCCCACAGGTGAGCTTCGAGCCGCTGCAGCTGCTCGGTGCTATGCGTGGCGCCCACTGCCCGTGCAGGTCGCCAAAGGTCGTTCCACCCTCGCGGACTAGCGCGAAACCCCGCTCGGTGACGCGTAACCGCTCGCAACGGGCGTCCGTGGGGTCTGCATCGCGCAGCACGTACTCCGGTCTTTCAGTGCACTGATTGTCTGCGCGCCCACCGACTTGGTCACCGCCGGACAACGGCACGGGCGGTCTGCCCCACGTGATGCGCAGCGGGCAAGCCCGTGAGGGCGTGACTCGTCCCCACGATGGCGTGCTGAACGTGGTGGGATCATCACGCTAAGTCTTCCTACCGCGACCGAGTCGCACCCGCTTCGTCGACAGGACACCGACGTAAGACGTCTGTGTCGTGCGACGAACATCGTGACCGTTTCGCCGAATTCTGCCGCGGGAGGGAGACCGAGGACTATTGTCCGCTGCGGTCGAGGTGGCCGCTGAGCATCCGGGGGGATGACGATGAACGTTGACGTTCGTGGTTCGAAGCGCATGGTGCGGGGTCTGCTGTGGGCGGGGGTCGCCATGCTGTCGGTGGGGTTAGCGATGACGGGGGCAGTGCCGGCGGGTGCTGCGCCCCCGTTGCCGAACCTGGTGGTGGAGCCACCCTCGATCGTCACGGGTTCGCTGGTGGTGGGTTCCGATGTGACCTTCGGTGCGCTGGTGAGGAACACCGGTACGGCCGCCACGGTGGCGGGGGTGGTCACCGGGGTCGCGTTCTCCGTGGATGGGCGGCTGGTGACCTGGTCGGACAACACCACCTGGGCCCTGTCCGCGGACCCGCAGGCAGGGATGCCCGTCATCGCCAACTCCGGGCCCACCGGTTCCTCGACGTGGAGGGCCACTCCCGGACGACACACCGTCCGGGCCTGGGTGGACGACGTCAACCGTATCCAGGAGTCCAACGAGCACGACAACACCTCGACATGGACCGTGGTGGTCCCGCAACCGGGAGTCCGACCGGTCACGAGGGTCGCCGCGCGGGTCGCCTCCAGCCAGGCGCAGTACGAGGTCACGCACAGCCCGGACGTGACCGTGTCGTGGACGACCCCGGTGCGGCAGCGGCGGGGCACGACCTACACCGTGGTGGAGCATCCTGTGCTGCTGGACGGGCCGCTGTCCTGCGGTGGGCTCGGCGACATCACCCGCGTCACGACGACCTCGTCGTCGGTGACCTTGCCGCAGGCTTCGGGCGGGTCCTGCGGCGGTCACACCTCGAGGTGGAAGTCCACCTTCTCCGTAGTCGCGAACGCTCCCGGCGTCGCAGGGGCTGACTCCGGTGACACCGGGGTCTGTGTGCGGGAGTTCTCGACCAACAACTTCGCCCCAACTGCCGCTGAGCAGTTCTGGTCCCAGTCCTGCGTAGACGGTGGGTCGGTGCACGACACGACCCAGCCGTACCGGAGCGTCGCTGTCATCGACGCTGGGGGACCGGGCGACACCGGGTTCGTGGGTGGCCACGTGTACAGCGCGACCGGTGACCTGCCCGAGCAGTACCGCACCACGCGGTGGGGTTGGTCGCGCTACGAGGTTCCGGTGCCCGCCGCGGGCCGCTACCGAGTCACGTTCTCCGTGGTCGACCCGACCTGGACCCGCCCCGGTCAGCGCGTCTTCTCCCTGCGCGCCGAAGGGCGGCTCGTGCGGGACCGCCTCGACGTGGTGGCCGACGTCGGCCCCAACGCGGTGGAGAGGATCGACGCCTACGTCGACGTCACCGACGGTGCCCTCACCGTGGACGCCTCGCGCCTCGTGGACAACCCCATCGTGTCGCTCATCGAGGTGACCGGAACGGTGCCGGCTGACTCCTGAGCCGAAGGTGGCGATCGGACCAGTGGGGATGGGGTTGGCGCTGGACACGACCAGCTGCCGAACGCGCGGTGCACGCGACCAGCGGAATGACCGTAAGTTGTGCTCAAGGCTTGCCTGGCTTCCCGGTTCAGGTTCTTGGTCACCGCCAACACGAAGATCATCCGAGCCTGGGTGAAGGTCACCGGGAGGGCGTGACGTTTGGGGCGGCGCAGCTGGTCATAACAAGGGCGACGTAGACGCCGATCTATCTTGCGTCGACTACTATCACACGGGATTCCATACATTATCCCGTGTGGTAGAAGCACATGGATGAGGCCCGGACCGCAGCGCCGTGACGTCCGCGGCATCCGGTCGATCACCACCAAAGCTGTGCCCACCCTCTCGTGCGTGCTTTACGTATCGGCTGTCGGCTGTCGGCTGTCGGCTTTGCAGGTCTCAGTCAGCTTTGCCGATTTGGAGAAAGCTGCGCCTGTGCTGGTCCATCGGCGCGCCGACCTCGACCGCCAGCAGAACCGCCAGCTGGGATGCCGAGATCATCGACCGCCTCGCCCGCGACCTGCACGTCGCTGTATTTGCGGCGGTGTGGCAACGCGCCAGTGAGCACGCTGCCGGCCCGCACCAGAGCACGGCCAACGGGTACGCCCCGGCCATCGCCCTGGTCGCAGACGGAGTCACCGACGACTCCGACCGCGCTGTCGCTGAGCTCGACGCCGATACACCGGCCCTCCTTGAGGTCTTCCAGCGAGGTGTGGGCCGTGGAAGTCTTCGCCCCGTGACGGCCCCCGATGATCAGGAGACCGCAATAGTGCCCGACGAGACGACGCACGAGATGGCCCTCGACGGCGCCGTCCTGAACGGCACAGCAAGGACGCTGTCCGACACCGAACGCGCCGTTCTGGGTGACGTCCCCGCCGCACAGGTACTGACCTTCTTCAACCGCTACACCCGCGACCACCTGGGCGAGGCAATCCGCACCGTCCGCTTCCGCGCCGGTCGCATCGACGCTGTCTGGGGCGTGGAGCTGGCCGATGGGCGGGAGGTGGTCATCAAGGCCCACCGTCAGCCCGTCGACGTCCAGGCCGTCGCTGCAGCCACCGATGCGAAAGCCCTGCTGGTCGCGGCCGGGTACCCCTGCCCCCGGCCCTACTCAGGCCCTGATGAGGTCGAGGGACAGGTGCTGGTCGCTGAGACGCTGCTTAGCAACGGCGCAGCCCCCGACGGGCTGGACCCGGTCATCCGCCGGCTGCTGGCGGACGGACTGGCCCGCCACATCGACCTCCTGCGCCAGGACGACACCCTGGCGGGACGGGCAGGTACCGGGCCGTCGTGGTGTCAGTACCAGCACGGCCCGTGGCCCACCCCGCATGACCCGATCGTGGACTTCACCACCTGCCCACCGGGCTACGAATGGCTCGACGCCTACGCCCGACGAGCCAGCGAGCAGGTTCTCACCTACCGCAGCCAAGACGTCGTGGTGGGTCACGCCGACTGGTACGCCGGCAATTGCGCCGTCACCGGGGGCGAGCTGGTGGGCACCTTCGACTGGGAGCTGGTCGCTGATACCGAAGCCGTCATCGCCGGGTTCGCCGCCTCCTGCTACGCCTCTAGCTCCAGCGCTGGCGGCGGCCTGTCCACCCCGGAGGAGACGTTGGCCTTCTTGCAGGATTACGAGCTGGCCCGCGGGATTCCCTTCGACGGGGCCGAGCAGCGGGCCGCGGCCGCCGCAGCGGCGTGGATCGTGGCCTTCAACGCGCGCTGGGAGACCGCGATGCGCCCCGGTCTCGAGGATGGGGCTACTACTGCTCTCGTACGCAGGCGCGATGAGGACTACCTAGCCCTGACCTGGTAGCCGCTGTCGTCAGACCAATCAGGCGTTCTGCCGCGGGGCAGAGTTGGCCTCACGCTCATGCCGCGATGAACGCGGGGTCTACGACCACGACTGAGGCGTGGTGCACAGTGCACCGGGTGACCGTGACCCTGTGCCGCGACGTCTCCCCCGCCGCGTGGATCGACAGCACCGACCTGTCCTGGGGCAGACTGGTCTGCCTGGGACCCGACGGCTTCGAGAACTACGCCCGGCTGCGCTTCATCCCCGACCCCGAACACCCCGGCCAGCGCGAGGGCGACGTCCGCACCGAGGTCGAGCGCGGCACCGAGACCGAGCAGCTGCGCACCGCCGCGGACGTCCTGACCGCCCACACCACGACCCCAGACACGTGCTTCTTCGCCTTGTGGGACGGGTGGGGGGTCACCCCCGCCGAAGGACCAGCCAAGCCCCCCTGGCGAGTCCCCGACCGCGACTTCTTCCTCTTCCAAGGTCCCTTGAGCGCCTTGGGCGACGACGCTCAGTGGCGCGAGGTGCTGCACGCCTCGGGTCGGTCGTGGTGGCTGCCCGTCCCTGCGTTCGTGTGGCCGGCGGACCGAGCCTGGTGCCTCACCAAGGACGTCGACCCCCACTACGCGGGCATCGCCGCCTCGGTCGAGGCGATCCATGACGTGCTCAGCCAGCCGCAGTTGGACGTCGTCCTCGCCGACCCGGCGCAGGTCCCACCGCACTACTCGTGAAGGCCGACCTGCAGGCCTCGAACAGCTGACGACTTCGCGGTCATGCTGCGACCCGCGCGGTTGGTCGTCCTGTCCATGCAGCAGATGACAGAAGACCCGTAGGGCGACAAGCTCCCGGACATGACCGGTCTCGACCCAGCGAGCTACGTCCCATGCACGTACACCGCGGAACCCTCAGCGGACGACGGCGTCGATCCCAACCCCCCGTCGTACAGCGGCCGGCCTCGGGGCATCCAACCGGGAACCGTCGCGATCGCTCTGACCCTCGGGAAGTCTGAGCAGGCAGCCGTCCTGTTAACCACGGTCAAGGCCTACCCGAGCGGTGTCTCGATGATGCTCTCGTGCCACCTCAAAAACCCAGTTGCCGGCGACGACATCGGCGACCCCATCTCCGATGGACGCCTCAGACTGGCCATCGACCTGCCCGACGGACAGCAGCTCGGCGGCACCGACCCACTCTCCGAGTACGAACACCCCAACGCTCAACGCCTTCGCCCTCACCAGCCAGCCGACGACGAGTGGGTACCCGACCACGCTGTACTGCGCCGGGCAGGAGGCGGAAGCGGCGGCTCGCTGTTCGAGCAGGAGTACTGGCTGTGGCCCCTACCCACCACCGGCCGCCTCCGCATCAGCTGCCAGTGGCCCGAACAGGGCATCACCGCAAGCCATGAGTTCGACGCCCAGCTCTTCCGTGACGCCGCCGCACAGGCGCGCCCCATCCGCCACGAGCGGATCGTCGGGCCCGCCTTCGGTGATCAGAACATCAGCTGACTCCGCTAAGGCTGAGCCCGGGCCGGTGCCCGACCGGCTCGACGCACTTCGCGGTGATGGCGTGGGCCGCGAACTCAGCACTGCCCGGTCAGCAGCAGCAGGTCCCCCTCGTCATCACCGACCCAGAATCCGCCGGTCCAGACGACGCCGCCACCTGCCTGTGGGGTCTGACTGGTCAAAGCGTGGCGCACGACGCGCCACTGCTCCACAGCTTCGGTGCCATCGAAGTAGTCGAGCTGCCGACCACTGAACCAGTAGAGGACCAGCGGAGCTCCAGCCGTGATCAGCGCGTCAGCGTCTCGACGCTTGATGCGGCTCGAGCGGCGCGTGAACCGGCGGCCGGCAGGACTGGTCACCTGCCCCGACTCCACGGCGATCCACTGCTGACCAGTCAGGCTTGCTCGCACCGATCTAGCATCACCCACAGACGCGCGGTCGTGACGCTGGTCGCGCGAACGCGCGAGCTCAAGCCGGTGGCCTCGCGGGGCGTTCTTTCAGCTCGAGGGGCTCCTGCCATCTCCCATCCACGTAAGGACGAATCATCCGCTTTCGAGGGAACCGATGACCGACTGGTGGTGTCCTATGAGGATGCGCCCGCGAACGGCAGGCTCATCGACGATCCTGGCCGCCCTCGGCACCGTGCTGTTGCTGATCACCACTGCCAGCGCCTCCAGCTCTCCTGGTGTGGCGACGAGGGGGGACGGCTCTGGCGGCCCCCTGCTGGCCTTCACCGGCTGGATGAACACCGACACCGAGCAGAGCCTGCTCACCCTGAACACGGCCAGCCACGAGGTCGAACCCGTTGCCCGCGGCGGTGGGATTGGCGCGCTGACGTGGAGCCGCGACGGGCAACGACTGCTCTGGATCGGCTACGACGGCCGCCAAGACGGCAGCTCCACCCTCTACAGCGCCCACCCCGACGGCAGCCAGCGACAGACCCTGATGACCGGGTACGACATCCGCGCCGTCACCGCCGGCCCCGACGGCACGGTGGCCGTCGCCCGGGCAGGCATCACCACCAACGTCGACTGCGCCACCAACCCGCCCACCCCGCCCGCCGAGCTCGTCCTCATCGACCCCAGCTCCGGCGGGCCGGTGCGCACCCTCACCCCCGCGCAGGTGGTCACCAACGAGCTGGTCTTCTCCCCCGACGACTCCGTCCTGTTGTGGCGGGCCATCCCCGGCAACCCGTGTGGTGGGGGGGGATGGCCCCAGCTGTTCCTCACCGACCTCGCCACCGGCGCCACCCGTCAAGTGGCCGGGGACGCCCAAAGCAGCGGATGGGCCTCCTTCTCCGCCGGCGGCACCACCGTGATCAGCGCCAAGTCCGACGGGCAGGGACAGGACCTGGTGCGCACCGACGTCGCCTCAGCCACCTCCACGCGCCTGCGCACGCCTACGTTCGCCGAGACGCTACCGACCTTCTCCCCCGACGGCACAAAGCTGGCGATGATCCGCACGCCCGGTGTTCCCGAGCAGGGAGTCATCTTCCGTCCGAGCGGTAAGCCGCGCGTGGTCGTCACCGACGCCGAGGGCCGGCTGCTGCGCGACCTCGGCGAGGCCCCCGTCAGCGCCGAGCACCTGACTTGGTCACCTGACGGCACCTTCCTCGCCCTTGACGGGTTCACGTCCGTACCCGCGTGCGAAGGATGTGACTACGGCAGCGCTGACCCCGCGATCTGGGCTCTGCCGGTAGACGGCAGCGCGCCCACCCAGCTGAGCACCGCCGGCGGCTTCGCCGGCTCCGGGCTGGCCTTCCAGCCCACCTTCCCCGACCCCCCGCTCATCGAACGCCGAGCCCGCCAACTACGCCCGTGACTGACCCCAACGGTCTGCCCTCCGCACGAGCGATGTCCCAGTCCCCGCGGCCTCAAGCAGCCGGGAACATCCGCACATGCCGCGGGTCCCGCGCAACGCGCGCTCACTGATCAGACTCTTCCCCGCCGGCGGTCTCATGCCGCGGCCCGCGCGGTCTGGCGCGGTCCGCAGCGCCCACAGATGGGTGCGAGTCGGACCTTGCATGACATGGTGCCGGCCTCGACGCTTCGAAGATGCTGCAATCCTGGACGCCCAGCGCCCCGCCAGACGACCCAGGAGTGCTCGTACATGGACCGCAGGTCCTCATCCGAGAGCACACCATCAGCGCCGAGCTAGACCGGGTGCAGGCCCACCACGGCGGGTTGGCGGTCCACCTGCGCTGGCACGCCACCGGTAACAGCGCAGCTACGATCCTCGTCCTGGAGGCTGCGCGTCGCGCGGTACCCGTGAACCAAGAACCTACAGGTCTAGCCGCAAGGGCACGGCCTTCAGTGCACGTCTCGATCGGTGATCTGGCCGGTGAGCCCTTCTCCCCGCAGAGTCGTGCCAGCGGCTCAGAGGGAGGCTACGTCGCTACGGCGCAGTATTGGCTCAACGATGCGCCCGCTAGCGGGGTCCTACGGTTGACGATCGCCTGGCCAGCCGTTGGGGTGGCTAGCTCAATGACAGCGCTTCGACTGGACGCGGCCGCGTCCAGCTAGTCCTGGTCAGCGCCGACTGCGCTGTGCCTTGTTTCACCGCTCGTTGCCCTTATCACACGCTTCTGTCGACGTCCGAGCCCAAGACGAGCACGAGAACCTGCTCGGCGTACCGTCGATGAGCGGATCGAACGACGAACTGGTTACTGCGGCGGCGTCACGGTCGCGGCGGGCTCACGTCCGCCGTCGAGGAGGGCCCGAGTGCCGAGCGGTTCGGACAGCTTCAGGGTGAACGGAGTCGGAGGCCCCCCTGGGCAAGTGTTGTTGCCGCCGATGTAGTCGACCTTGATCGTGATGGTCACGGAGTCAGGTTGGTAGTCGACCTCGGGCTCCTGGATGCGGCCTTCGGCGCTGCGCCCCGATGAGCAGGCCCCCTCGTGCACGAGCAACGACAGGGTCGTGTCCTTGGCGTTCGTCGCTTCCGCGAGAGTCCACGATCCGACCGAGTCGTTGCTGCAGGCACTGACGCAGCTGACCAGGATGACGGTGGCGACGAGTCGCAGGCGCTTCACCCGCATAGAACGCTTCAACGGCTCATCCGGTTCACGCCAGAATGTATGGGACGCGCAACTTCCTTGTCGCGCGTCGTCAGTCGCTGATCTTGATAGGTGCCTCCACGCCGGCAGCGCTCACCACCGCTGGACCCGATACGGCCTCGGGAGGCAGGCTCACCTCCCACGCAATGGTGTAGCCCTCACCGCGCCGGCTGCATCAGCAGTGCCCAGCGTCCACGACGAGACGCCCTGCTCCAAGACCAAGTCCACCCCGCGCATCGGACTCTCCGAGCTCGCCGGCGGACCCGCGCACCCCGCGCCTCCCGCACTGGTGTCGTCGCATCCGTCGCGGAACTACTCCCCGGCGACCTGCAGCTGTCCGTCCCTGGCCACCGGCACCGGGCTCTCCGCACCGCCCTTCGACGCTGGCTCCGGGGCGCCGCCGATCACCAGCTGCGGTCCCACGCAGCTGGCTGCTGCCGGAGTCGCCGGAAGTACGCCCAGCGTGGCGCAGACGAAGGCCAGCACTCCGGTGGCCGCAAGGACTCGACGAGCTCGCACGCCTCGTGGACGCACGTGGCAGTCACACCGTTCCCCGGTCCGGGGAGGAGGCCGCTTGAACATCCGGTCATGGCACTGGCTGCGTGGTCCAGCATCCGCCCCCCTCCAGGACCTATCAGGACGAGGGGCACGCATCACGGCACGGAACCTGACACCAAAACTTCAGAACGAACCAGGCGATCATCCAGCACCAATTGCACGATGAGCAGCACCCCGGCGATCACCACCCCACCACCGATCACCGGCAACCCGTCGTAGTTGACGTAGGCACCAGCCGGCATCGTCACCAGTAGACCGAGCATCCCGCCGATGAGGATCGGCAGCATGAGGAGCTGAGGGACGGCCGCCAACAGGCCCCCCAGCACGACCAGCGCGCCGGCACCGACGCCACGGCCCCGCGAGGAGCGTCCTGCCCTCGATGCCAGCAGCAGCGGCGCGTAAGCCAGCGCCAGCACCACCCCCATGACCCACGCCGCGTCACGCACCCGCCACGACGAGCCCGACAGCTGCAGCAGAACCCCGAGTGCGGTACCAGGCATCACGACCCCGACCACGACGTCCAGTGCGGTGCGGGCGAGCAGGGCGCCCACCGCGAGCACCACCGCGGCCAGGGCCAGGGCCGTCACCAGGTTCGCCATCGCCAAATCCCCCGGCACCCACTGCGAGTAGCGCGGCGAACTCATGCCCTGCACCTGAAGCACCGGCAAGGTGCCCGCCCCGAGGACACCCGCCCCCACCAGACGCCGCCGCCCGAGGGCGTCCACCTCGTGCTCACCGTGGTGACGTGTCCCCGGGTGGCGATCACCGACGTACTGTCCGGTCACGCCTCCCGCGCTGACCGCCAGCACCAGAGCACCGGCAGCGACCAGCACCGACCCGCCATCGACGACCGGGCCGAGCGTCGCGTTGGCGATCACCACCGCCAGGACACCACCGGACCACCAGGAGACCGCTGCACGTCGGGGGAAGGCGGCGAGCACCACCGCGAGCCCACACACGATGACGATCATCGCGGCCAACCGTGCGTCGTGCGCCACCAACGCCAACTCGCCCTCACCCGGCATCTCGGCGGTGTGCCCCGACCCCAACGCGCGTACCTCAGCGGCGTGCACCGCCCCCATGGACGTCGCAGCCAGCGCCCAGGCCACCGCCCCCAGAACCACGATCCCTGCTCCTGCGCACATGGCGCTACGGCGACGGCGAGTGTCCACGAGGGCAGTCTCGCGGACCGAGCGCCTGCGCGGCAGGCGCTCGAGCCAAGCTGAGCGGAGCCAAGCTTGCGCGGCTTACTCGGCCCGTCCACACCACGCGGTCTGGCCGCCGGGCGGGCGCATCGCTCGGTGCTGGCCAGCTCCTTGGCCATCGCCATCAGCGACCCCGCCGCCACCGGCGTCGGTGGCGACGACGACCCGCTGATCTGGGTCTCACGCAGCTTCGAGCAGCTCACCGGCTACACCGCCGAGGAGGTCCACGGGCGCAACTGCCGCTTGCTGCAGGGCCCCGACACCGACCCCCTGACAGCGGCGCGCCTGCGGGACGGCCTGGCTGGGCAGAAGACGGTCAGCGTGACGCTGCTGACTACCGCCACGACAAGTCAGCCTTCTACAACCCCCTGGTCATCTCCCCTTCTTCGACGCCGAAGGCACGCTGACGCTCCGGGTGAGCGTGCAGACCGACGTCACCCAGCAGGTCCTGCTCGCTCGCGAACGTGATGCCGCCCGCGACGAGGCCCAGCGGGCTCGTCTTGAGCGGGAGCGCGCGGAAGGCGCTGGACGGTTCGGGCAGCTCTTGCTGGCGATGAACGAAGCCCTGACCACCACTGTCTCCGTGGTGGCCGGTGTGCTCGACCAGGGTGGGCAGCTGAATTCGTTGGCGCTGGCGGTACCACCCGTACCTGTCCGTGTCCACTGACACCCGCCCGAGTGATGACCGGGCGGCTCCAGCGTGCGGGCCGGCGGTGGTCTTCGTAGCGTGGCCGACCGGAACGACGGCAAGGGCAAGAGGAGAGCCACCGCGACCGGTGCGGTCGGCACTGCCTCTTGTCGCGGACTCGCGAAGGAGAACGACGATGACCGAGATCACCGCCCACCACGGGCTGTTCAAGGACACCGACCTGCACGTCGACGACACCGGCGGCGCCGGCCGCACCGTCGTCCTCATCCACGGCTGGCCGTTGTCCGGTGCGTCCTGGTCAGAGCAGGTCCCCGCCCTGACCGCCGCCGGCTACCGCGTCGTCACCTACGACCGCCGGGGCTTCGGGCGCAGCGACAAGACGCGCTCGGGGTACGACTACGACACCCTGACCGAGGACCTGCACACCCTGCTGCAGGCCCTCGACCTGAACGACGTCACCCTCGTCGGGTTCTCGATGGGCGGCGGCGAGGTCGCCCGCTACTTCACCAAGTACGGCACCGAGCGCCTGCACAGCGTGGTCTTCGCCGCCGCCGTCCCGCCCTACCTGGCCAAGGGCGACGACAACCCCGACGGCCCGCTCACCAAGGAACAGGCCGGGGAGATGGAAGCCGGTCTGAAGGCTGACGAGGACACCTTCTACGACGGGTTCGTTACCAACTTCTTCTCCGTCGACGGCGTCCTGAAGGTCACCGAGGCCCAGCGCCAGGACGCCATCGCGCTGACGAAGCAGGCCGACAAGAAGGCCGCCCTGGCGGCCATGAACTCCTTCGGGACCACCGACTTCCGCGAGGACCTGACCAAGGTGAGCATCCCGACCCTGGTCCTCCACGGCGACGGTGACGCCGTTGTGCCCTTCGAGGGCTCCGGGGCCCGCACCCACGCCGCGATTCCCGGCAGCACGCTGTACGTCGTCGCCGGTGCCCCGCACGGCTTCAACGTCAGCCACGCCGAGGAGTTCAACCGCGTCCTGCTGGACTTCCTCGCCCGCTGACCCCCACTGCCACAGCACGGAACCGCCTTCCGCGCCGTCGCCGCACCCTCGAGAACGGGACGTCACCGAGGTGACGTCCCGTTCCTCTGGTCCACCACGGTTCGCTGTGCGATCCGACCACACCACCGGGGCCGATCGGCCCCACCAAGGAGTTCCCATGAAGGCCCTGGTCTACAACGGCGCGTTCGACGTCGCCGTGCAGGACGTCCCCGACGCCACCATCGAGGCGCCCACCGACGCGGTCGTGCGCATCACCTCCACCAACATCTGCGGCTCCGACCTGCACATGTACGAGGGCCGTACCGACATGGAGACCGGGCGGGTCCTGGGCCACGAGAACATGGGCATCGTCGAGGCCGTCGGCGCCGGTGTCGACCGTCTGAAGGTCGGTGACCGGGTCAGCCTGCCCTTCAACATCGCCTGCGGGTCGTGTGAGACGTGCGTGAAGGGCAAGACCGGTTTCTGCCTGCGCGCCAACCAGGCCGGCACCGCCGGCGCCGCGTTCGGCTTCGCCGCGATGGGTGAGTACGCCGGCGGTCAGGCCGAGCTCCTGAGGGTGCCGTGGGCGGACTTCAACGCCCTGGTGCTGCCGCAGGGCACCGAGAAGGAGCTCGACTACACGATGCTCTCGGACATCTTCCCCACCGGCTGGCACGGGGTCGAGCTGTCCGGCTTCGAGCCCGGGGACTCCGTGGTCGTGTGGGGCGCGGGCCCGGTCGGTCTCATGGCCGCGCACAGCGCCCGCATCCGCGGTGCGGCCGAAGTCTTCGTCGTCGACAAGCAGCCCGACCGGCTGAAGCTGGTCGAGAAGGCCGGAGCCACCCCGATCGACTACTCCGCCGGTGACCCCGTCGAGGCGATCATGGACGCGACCGGAGGTCGGGGCGTCGACCGCGGCGTCGACGCCATCGGCTACCAGGCACACGACCCCCAGGGTGATGAGGACGCCTCCATGGTCCTGAACCAGCTGGTCCAGGTGGTCAAGGCCACCGGCGGCATCGGCGTCGTGGGCGTCTACCTCCCCCAGGACCCCGGGGCCAAGGACGACCTGGCCAAGCAGGGCAAGATCGCCTTCGACTACGGCACCTTCTGGTTCAAGGGCCAGTCGATGGGCACCGGGCAGTGCAACGTCAAGGCCTACAACGTCAAGCTGCGCAACCTCATCACCGCGGGTACCGCCAACCCCGGGTTCATCGTCAGCCACGAACTGGACCTCGCAGCCGCCGCGAACGCCTACCAGAAGTTCGACCAGCGCGACGCCGGCTGGACCAAGGTGGTCCTGCACCCGGGCGACGTCACCACCGCTCGCTGAGACCTTCGCATCATTACGAACGGCAGACGGCCCGCCCGGACCGAGGGCGGGCCGTCTCGGCTGTCGTGAGGTGTGCGGCTCCTGGGGAGGGGCCGCTCAGGACGGCAGAGGGGCGGTCAGCTCGAGGTTGATGTCGTCCGGGTCCTGCACCGACAGGATCTGCAGGCCCTGCTCGGCGAGCTCGATCACCCCACCGTGCTCCACGCCCGCCGCGGACAGCCGCTCGGCGGCGGCGTCGAGGTCGGCCCGGGAGGAGACCGCCAGGCTCAAGTGGTCCAGGCCGACGCGGGTGGGGGAGAACCGGTCGCCGGCGGCGCTGGGCACCGGGCGCAGTCCAAGGACCTGGTCGCCGAGCTCGAAGACGACTCCGCCGTAGAGACGCTGCGGATCCTCCACGGCGCCCGCGTCGCTCAGCTCGGAGGTCTTGTCGATAGCCGGCTCAGCACCGAGGAGGCGGGTGTAGAAGGCCCGGGACCGCCCGATGTCGCTCACCGACAGGCGGACGTGGTGCAGGCCGGTGGGGCTCGCGATGGGCTGGCCGGAGGTCGCTTCGCTCGGAGTTGCTGTCATGATGGTGAGGATGCCTGCCCTCGAGCGAGGCCGCACCCGCAAAGACGACGTGTGCCACCGCGGTCCTCGCAAAGATCAGCTACCGGTAGGCAGGCGCGAGGACCCACAGCGCCCGTCTCACCGACACCCGCACCTCTGCACCAGTTTGGTATGGCAGCACGTCTGCCTGCCGATGTGGCGCGGTCATAACGACCAGAGCAAGGCTCGCAGCCCGGTTCGCCACCTCCCAAAGCCGGCGCAACAACGTCAACGTCCATCGGGGCGAGCAGTCTCCGGCAGTTTGAGCGTGTGAAGCGAGTTGTCGGCGGGTAGAGCAGAAGCCATGCGCAAGCCGTTGACTCCTGAGAAGCACGCGATCGTGGACTACGTCTTCCTCACCGCCAACTTGACTGGTCCTGCCCTGGTGGGGGCCTCCCCCCGCGCCAAGGCCTTGTTCGCCTCCTTCGGTGCGGTGCAGGGCACGCTGAACGCTTTCACCGACCAGCCCCTAGCGATCAAACGCCTGATCCCCTTCAAGGTGCACGGTCTGATCGAGAAGTACAGCGGCCCCGCCTACGTCGCGCTGCCGCTGATGCTGGGGCTGCACCGCAACCCCCGCGATCGCGGCCTGTGGTTGGGGATGGGCGCTGCGCTGGTCACCGCGTACAACCTCACCGACTGGAACGCCACCGACACCGACCGCTGATCCTCACTGGGCGCAAGCGGGACGGCGTCCTGCACCCGTGAGACTCGACGGGAGACCCCCAAATCTGTCCCAACCACTGACCCGAGGAGAACTGCCCGTGCGTGCACTGGTCCTGAACTGCACCCTGAAGAAGTCGCCGACCCCCTCCAACACCCAGGTCCTCGCCGATGTGGTGATCGACGCCCTGCGCCGAGACGACGTGGACGTGGACGTGGTGCGCGTGGTCGACCACCACGTCCCCTTCGGCGTGGAGACAGACCTCGGCGACGGCGATGAGTGGCCGAGGATCCACGAACTCGTACTGGGCTGCGACATCCTCGTCCTGGCCGTCCCGACCTGGGTCGGTCAGCCCTCCAGCGTCTCCAAAGTCGTCCTGGAACGCATGGACGCCATGATCAGCGAGACGAAGGACGACGGGACCTACGCCGCGTACAACAAGGTCGCCGGGATCGTCGTCACCGGCAACGAGGACGGTGCCCACCACGTCATCGCCGAGCTTGCCGGCGGCCTCATCGACATCGGCTTCACGATCCCGGGCCAGGCCTGGACATACTGGAACATGGGCCCCGGCCCAGGCCCCTCCTACACCGAGACCGACCACGGGCACGAGTGGTCGCAGAAGACCGCCCGCACGATGGCCGCCAACCTCCTCGCCGCGGCCACCGCACTCAAGGCCCACCCGTTGCCCCCCGCCCGCTGACCGTGCCCCCTGTCTGCATCCGCCCAGCTACGTCACTGGCCACAGCACCTCTCGACGCACCGCGGATGAGTGCGATGCCGGCGACGAGAACAAGCACGGTCAGTGGTGGCGATCTCGCATACCGTCACATCCGTTGTGCTGCGATCACTCTCGGTGACGGGCCCTGACGACAACAGCTGTCGCTGCCGCTTCGTCGCCGCGGATGAGTCGCCGCTCATGTTGGACCTGACGAGCCGGCAACCGGGACGAGGTCACCGAACGGGGTCCAGCTGTCCCAGCGTGGGTCGTACCGCGCATGAGCGCGGTACTCAGCGGCGGCTGACAGCATCGTCCACGCCAGGCAGTCCTCGGTGACCCGGTGCCCGAGCCGGCGCGCATCGTCCCAGTCGCGGACCAGGTTCAGGTGGGCGCCTCGAACGGCGTTGGCGTTCTCTGCGTGAGCCCAGCGTGACTGT
>Ga0160428_1001492_pt1 | contig 17409 bp, 12 predicted proteins | sample SolpanmetagenomM_FD_108198 | JGI IMG/M metagenome (GOLD analysis project Ga0160428, IMG submission 108198) | Solar panel surface microbial communities from Lawrence Berkeley National Laboratory, California, USA - M | ecosystem: Engineered > Built environment > Solar panel > Unclassified ... | reverse complement strand
TCGCCCGGCAGCGCTGGGCCAGTGGGTGAGGTCGCGGCGACCGACGAAGTCCTGGGCGCGGCTCTCGGTGAGCCGCCCGGTCAGGTCGTACCCGCGCGGTCCAGTCGACCGGTGCGCCTCGTCATGGGTCTGCTCTGGTTCCGGCACTGCTCCACCTCAGTCGACGGTCGTCTGCGCGGGACCTCTCGGCGCCGCAGGGGGCGTCGAGCGTGTCACGGGTGCGCCCGGCGGGCCGCTCGTCGCCGTGCACATCACCTGAACGGGACGATGCGGTCCGCTCGGTCGGCCACCAGTTGCGGCAGGACACGGAACCGCGGAACCGGCTCGGCCGCGTTGAGCGTAGGTGGATCGACGAGCCGACATACCGCTGCGACCTCGCGCACGCACCGACCTCGCGCACGCACACAGTGGAGCTGGGGGAGAGGGGCGTCCAGCTGGCCGTTGTCGCGGAGAGAAGTTTTCCGGTCCCGAGGTCGTGTGGTCATTGCGCTCAAGGAGGCACCTGCACGGCCGATGAGTACCTGATCGGCGGAGCAAGTCGGTCACCTCGCCGGTCGATGTCCTCCTCGCAAAGCGTGTGCTCGCGGTAGAAGGCCACTGCACGAGGCGCGCCATGAAGCGAGGAGTCGAACGATGTCGTCAAAGCGCTCAGTGCGGTGGGGCTTCACGCGTCGCAGCGCAGCCGCGATCCTGGTGGGAGCCGTGGCGGTGCCCGTGCTCTCCGCCGCCCCAGCTCTGGCCGGGCCGGCCCCCGCCCCGGCTCCTGCCCCCAAGGGCAAGATCACGGTGATGCTGGACCAGTGGGGTGACCCGGTCACCGACAAGGTGTCCAAAGCGTTGGATGGTCGCTACCGATCCGAGCAAGACCCCGGGTCGTTGTTCACGCTCACCACAGCAATCGGGGCCCGCAAGGTCTGGCCGCAGAAGGATGCCTCCGGTCGCGCGTTAACCGGCCAGGGAGTGACGGTGGCTCTGCTGGACTCCGGCATCGCGCCGGTCGCCGGGTTGGACGGCGCCGGAAAGGTCGTCAACGGCCCAGACCTCTCCCTGGAGAACGGCACCGATGCCCTCCGCAACCTGGACACCTTCGGCCACGGCACCCACCTGGCCGGCATCATCGCGGGTGAAGACCCCGTGGATCGCGATCCTCACAGCGGAGAGATCAAGAACCTGGCACCGACCGTGCAGCTCGGCGTGGCTCCGGACGCGACGCTGCTGCCGCTGAAGCTGGCCACCGCCAACGGCAGCACGGACGTCAGCCAGGTCATCGCCGCACTGGACTGGGTCAGCCAGCACGCCCACGACGACCAGGCGAACATCCGCGTCGTCAACTTGTCCTTCGGTACCGACTCCCTGCAGCCGTACCAGGTCGACCCCCTGGCCGCGGCCGCGGAGAACGCGTGGCGCCACGGCATCGTGGTCGTCGTCTCGGCGGGCAACGAGGGGCAGGAGGCCGCGCGCCTGACCGACCCGGCGATGGATCCCTACGTCATCGCCGTGGGCGCCTCCGACCCGCAGCAGACCGTGAAGGGCTGGGCGACACCAGCGGTCGCTGCGTTCACCAACAGCGGCACCGCGGAGCGCCACGTCGACCTGCTCGCCCCGGGGAAGTCCATCACCTCCCTGCGCGACCCCGGGTCCTCCGTGGACCAGGAACACCCCGAGGGTCGCGTCGCCGGCGACCTCACCGGCCGCCTCTTCCGCGGCAGCGGCACCTCGCAGGCCGCAGCCGTCGTCAGCGGCGCCGCCGCCCTCCTGGTCCAGGCCAACCCGTCGCTGACCCCCGATCAGGTGAAGGCGGCGCTCGTGCGCACCGCGACCCCGCTGGCCGCCGCACCGGTGGTCTCGCAAGGAGCTGGTCAGCTGAACGTCGAAGCTGCGGTGGCCCTCGTGCGCGCCGCAGCCAAGCCCGGTGCGGCGCAGACGTCGTTGCGGGCTGCGGTGCAGACGTTCGCGCCTGCCTCCGGCACCGGTTCACTGGAGGCCGCCCGCGGTGGCTCCCACCTCGTGGACCTGTCCAGTGGTGACGAGCTCAGCGGTGAGGTCGACGTCCAGGGCCGCGCTTTCCGTGCGTCTGCGTGGGCTCAGGCCTCCGCGGCTTCGACCGCGTGGACCGGCGGGGTCTGGAACTCGGCGCGGTGGAGCGGTGATGCGTGGTCGTCTGCGCGCTGGAGCGCATCGTCGTGGCAGTCGGCGCGCTGGTCTTCCGACAGCTGGTCGTCTGCGCGCTGGAGCGACTCCAGCTGGGACTCCGCCCGCTGGTCGTCCGCGCGGTGGTCGTCGGCTCGCTGGAGTGACGCCAGCTGGTCCTCGGCGCGCTGGAGTGACTCCAGCTGGGACTCCGCCCGCTGGTCCTCGGCCCGCTGGAGCTGAGGACGCGCCATGTCGACACCTGCATCGCGCAGGACCGCCGTCCTCACGGCCAGCCTGGCGGTCCTCGCCGCCGGGCTGGCCGTGACGGCGGGGTCCGACCCCCTCCTGCCACTGGTGCTGCCCGGGTCGGCGTGGACCACGGCGGCCGTCCTGGCTGGGTGCTTCCTCGCCGCGGAGCTGTTGCTCCTGCACGTGGAAGTGCGATCGCAGGCCTACTCCTTGACCCTGGCCGGCCTTCCGCTGGCCGTCGGGTTGCTCGTCTGCAGTCCTCGTGAGCTGCTGGCTGCTCGAGCGGCGGGCTCGGTGGTCGCCTTCCTCGTACAGCGCTCCTCCCTGCTCAAGGCGTCGTACAACCTCGCCGCCTACACGTTCGAGGCGGCCGCCGGCGCCGCCCTGCTGCACCTGGTGCTGCGACCATCACCCGTCCTGACCGTCCACGCAGCGGTGCTCCTCGCTGCCGTGGTGCTGTTCGTCGACCAGCTGATGAGCCTGCTGGTCTCTTCGGTCATCCAGTGGCACCAGGGGCCCCTCACCGTCCGTCAGCGCAGCGACGTCCACGTCCCAGCGGTCGTAGTGAGCGCCCTGGCCACGGCCAGTGCCTACGGCTTGCTGCTGCTGTCCTTCGATGGGCTCGTTGGGTGTTTCGTCGCGGTGGTCATCGCCGCGGGGTCCGCCTTGGCCTACCGCCACTACCGGGTGCTGCATCGCCGACACCGAGCCCTCGCCGATGTTCACCACTTTACCCGGCTCAGCGAGAGCGACGAGCCGATCGACGTCCTGGCCCTGCGGATGGTCGAACAGGTCAGAGAGCTCATGCATGCCGAACTCGCCGAGCTCGAGGTCGACATCGACGGTGCTCTCTCACGGCTGCGCGCTGAGGACCCCGAACGGCGGGCGAGCTCGACCCTCGACCCCGCAGCCTCTCTGAAGCCGCCGCTGAACACTTCCGGCTTGCTGTCGCGGCGCACCCGAGAGCCGGCTGCTCGTGCCTGGCTAAGCGTGCGTGGCTTGCGCGATGCCGTCACCGTCCCCTTCCCGACGTTGGACGGGGGACAGGGCGGCACGCTCACCGTCGCCGACCGCAGCGGCGGGACGGGGTCCTTCGCCCGCGACGACGTCACCCTGCTGGAGACGCTCGCGGGGCACCTCGCGGTTGCTTTGAGCAGTCGCCGTCGTCACGACCGCCTGCACTATGAGGCCACCCACGACGTACTCACCGACCTGGGCAACCGGGCACTGCTCGGGTCCGCGATTGCCGCGGCCATGGGCGGGCTGGCGCCTGACGACGTCGCCCTGCTGCTCCTGGACCTCGACCACTTCAAAGACGTCAACGACACCCTCGGCCACCACGTCGGCGACGCACTGCTGCGCGCCGTCGCCGAGCGACTGCGTGCAGCGCTGCCTCGCTCGGCCACGGTCGTGCGCTTGGGCGGCGACGAGTTCGCCGCCCTCATACCTCACGTCAGCACATTGTTCGCCGAACCGCATGGCAGCCCATCGCCAGACTCAGTTCCGCGCGACGCCGTCGTGACGGCGCTGGCCTCCCGCATCGCCGACTCCGTGGCAGCCCCCCTCGTGCTGGCGGAGGCGGTCCTGACGACGCACGCGAGCATCGGCGTCGCCTTCGGGTGCAACCAGGACGACGCCACGGGCTCGACCCTGCTCAGGCGCGCAGATACGGCCATGTACGCCGCCAAGACCGATGGCTGCGAAGTCGTCGTCTACAGTCCTGACCTCGACCGGGTCCGCCTCGAACGCCTCGCTCTGCTCGCAGACCTGCGCTCGGCACTGAGCAACGACGAGCTGCGCGTTCTCTACCAGCCCAAGCTCGACCTGGCGGCCGGGCGCGCTACCAGCGTCGAGGCCCTCGTGCGGTGGCAGCACCCCCGGCTCGGTCTGCTGGGCCCGGACGCCTTCATCCCGCTCGCCGAGGCCAACGGTCTCATCGCCGCTCTGACCCAGGTCGTCTTGACGCAAGCTCTGCAGCAGTGCGCGGTGTGGCGTGCGGCGGGCATCGACATGGCGGTCGCGGTGAACCTGTCGGCGACCACGGTGAACGACCCCACGTTGCCGGAACAAGTGAGCTCCGCGCTGCTGGCCGCCGGGGTCCCAGCCGGGAAGCTCATCCTGGAGATCACCGAGAGCGCGGTCATGGGAGATCCCGACCGTGCCGTGACCATCCTCGAGCGCATCGCCGCGATCGGCGTGACCTTGTCACTCGACGACTTTGGAACGGGCTACTCCAGCCTGTCGTACCTGCAGCGACTGCCGGTCGCCGAGGTGAAGATCGACCGCTCCTTCACGGTGGCCCTGCGCGCGGACGACCCGACTAGCCAGATCCTGGTGCGGGCGGTCATCAACCTCGGCACCAGTCTGGGTCTGCGCGTGGTGGCCGAAGGGGTCGAGGATCACGTGACGCTAGAGCTGCTGCGGTCCCTCGGGTGCCATCTCGTTCAGGGGTACCACGTGGCTCGACCGCTAGAGTCCGATGCGGTGAGCGCACACATCGCCGCCCAGACACCACCAACCTCAGCACGCTTGCGAGCAGTACCCGCATGATTGGTCACGCTCAGGACTCAGCGAGGACGTGTCTGCCCAAGTGACCCTCACAGCTCAGAGCCTGCGCCGTCCGCTTCGGGGGGTCATGACGCTGCGCTTCGCGGCACGAGGCGTCATCGTCCCGTTCGCTGTTGGGCCACCAGGCAGCCGTTCTCGGCCACTAGCGAGCAGTCAAGCCAGCCCCGTCACCACCTGGAGGTGGATACGTCACAACCCGGCGGGAGGTGAGGGTGCACACGCTGATGCCCTCACGCGGCGCTTCACGACTCCCGGTGATCGACGAACGGCCCATGGCGGGGGTACATCAGGCGGCGAGGACACCGACCACGCGGGCCCCGAGCCCTGATGGCGGATCCAGGCGACGACCGCTGGCTCAGCACCACGACCAGTCGTCGTCTGAGGTCCTCGTGCGAAACCGCACGTTGTACGGGGCTCCAGTGGCGCACGTGCGCGCTAGCGCGTCGTGGACGACGTGCTGGTCGCGCGGGTGGACCGTCTGACGGACGTGGTCGTCCCACGGGGCGCTGTTCGCACCAGTGTCAGCGTCGATGAGACGGGCGGACTCCAGGTCCCAGGTGAGCACGCGGGTGGTCAGCTCAAGCTCCCAGGTTCCGTGCCGGGCGTCCAGGAAGGTGGCCGGATCCCCTGCTGCACCACTCGCTTGGTACCGCCCTGGGGTGTCTGTGCGTTGCTGGGGCAGGCGGTGCAGGTGGGGGGCGATCTGGTCCAGGAGGGCGCGAGGTAGCAGGCCCTCTGCGCGCAGGCCGTCACCTCGTGGACGGGCACTGCGGTGCAGCAGTTCCGCCAGTGCCGAGTAGGTCAGCCCATCCCCCTGCACGACCACCGAGTCCTCCCGGCCGGCCACGTCGTCGAAGGCGAGGGCGTCGATCAGCACGGTCATCAGGGGATCAGAGCCGGGTGGCAGCGATTGACCCCACACGTCGAGGAGGAATCGGCGGATGTGCTCAGCTCTGCGTCGGCGAGCATGCTCAGCGTCGAGGGGGTCGGGCATCACGGCCTCACATCCTGCTCCACCGCCCCGCCTCACCGTCTCCGTGGATGAGTCGTTCGCAGCTGGTGTCTCAACTGCTGGGCGGCGCCGTCAGCCGGCGTTGGAGCGTCCTTCGACCACTGTGCCACTCCGCGCCGCGTAGCGACCAGGACATGCCAGGACCACAGCAAGGAGTTGGTCACCGAGGCCTGAGACCGCACCCCGTTCGGACATCGACGAGGAGGCAAACGATGACCACATCGTCTTTAGCTGGCCGCGCAATGTAGCGACGATCAGCTCGGAGGACGGAGTCTTCGGTGAAGCTCGCCTGCGGCCGCTGTTTCATACTCTCCCGCGACGCTGACTGCCTCCTAAGGTGCGACTGGAACCAGATGTCGTTCTGATCTTTACGCGCTCAGCTGCGTCAATACCGCTGAAAAATCCCAGTTCGACTGTCAACTGTTGCCAGCTAATTGATGAGAACGTTCACACCTACTGCAGAGGAAACCGGTTCCGACGTGCGCAAGTCGCGCGAATAGGGATGCGCGCGACGTGTAGGTACTAGCGTTGCGGCGGACATGAGCAGAAGGCGTCAGCCTGGACGCTTGCCTACCGGTCGGGCTATCAGCGATGAGACGCGGCGGCGGCGGACTAGAGCGCTGCAGACAATCCTGTGACGGCTGGTCAAGTGTCCGCGTTCCTGTTCAAGGTGGGGCGTCGACGTGCCGACTTCACACGGTACATGCGCTGATCTGCCGTCCGGATCAACTCGTCGGCTGCGACTCCTGGGTGGCTGATGGCCCAGCCCACGCTCACGCCGGTGCTGACGGTTCCGTAGGCGGTGATGATCGGCTGGCGCAAAAAGCCGCTGATGCGCTCTGCTAAATGGCTCAAGCGTTGCTCGTCGGCACTCGGGAAGAGGATGACGAACTCATCGCCCCCGAAGCGCGCCGCCTGCTGGCCAGGCGCGCAAGCCTCCCGTAGACGGCGCGCGACGTGCGTCAGCAAGAGGTCGCCCATGTGGTGCCCATGTTCATCATTGACTTGTTTGAAGTCGTCCAGGTCGCAGAAGAGCAGGCCCACGCCATGACCTTCTTGAGTGTGCAGGGCTGTGGTCAGGTGTTCGAAAAACGCTGAACGGTTGCACAGACCCGTCAGCTGGTCGATTTCGGCCCGCTGGCGCAGCCTCGCTTCGAGGGAATGTTGGTGAGTCACATCCATGCCGACGGTCACCAGTGCACACGGCCGTCCTTGGCTGTCCCGCAGGACGTCGTTCTGCATTCGAACCCGGTGGCGGGTACCGCCTTGATCTAGCCAGTCCCCTTCTTGAGGAAAGGCCAGTCCCTGCTCCAATGCAAGGGTGAACGCTTGGCGCGCACGAACCACGTGCTCCGGCGCGACGTAGACTTCCCAGAAAGGTCGGGCACTAAGCTCCTCAGCCGTCCATCCCAGCGCACGGATGACGGCCGGGTTGGCCTTCACGCAATGCCCTCGCTCGTCAAAGATGAGCACGACGGCCTGGGTGCCCTCTAGTGCGGCGCGTGCGAGCTCACCATCGCCTGAATTTTCGGACACGGGTACGGTCACTGCGTCGTCGTCGCTCACCGTGCCTCCGCGCTCGTCATCAGAACTAAGATGCTGGCTCAATGGCTCCCTAGACGTTGCCGTCACGGCGGGGGCTGTCAATGGCGATGCCTTCCGCACCGGTGTAGTACTTGCCGGTCACGCGACTGCTGGTTGAAGAGCGGCTGTGGTCTGCTCGGTCTCAGCAGCTGTCAACGGTCACCGGGCGGTGACGCGTAAGGAACGAGTGGCCGGGAGAGCGCCTAGATGTCGCTCATGGCGACTCGGATCTTGGCTACGAGCTCGTCTGGGATCACGCTGAGCCCATGGTCGGCGTGAGCGTGCCTGGCCACTGCGATCAGGACCTCATCTGGGGAGCCGGTGAACGCGCGGGTGCAGCCGGGCACCACGTCACCGCAGCGAAACCTCTTCATGATGTTGACCTCCGTTTGGGAACGACGCGTTCCTCAGACATCGTTCTCGACAGCGGCCACCTTGAGTGGACGATGTCCAAATCTTCGAGCCCTTGCGCCTCGGCTCGAAGCCACGGGCCGATGACGCTGCTCACGTGGCCATAGGTCAGGGCCAGGCAGACTGGAGTGAGGACTTGCACTGTCGTCGGGCACTTCCGCGACGACCGCGCCTGGCTGAGTCGGTCGGGTAGTCGGAGTGGCCGTCGAGGGGGGCCGCGCTCTGAGGCGTCGTGCGATACGACGAACTTCGGCTGCTCCGGTCAGAAGATCACGTGACGCGCGCCCGGTCAAGGCGTGCACGCGTCGTCCGTAGGGAGCGACGGTAGTGCTGATCAGTCACTGGGTGAAACCCCCGTCGGCGGAGGTCAGCTGGCTGTTCACGGCTGAGCCACGCACCCCTACCGCCTGTCGAATGAGTCCTGCCTGGCGAATCGGTTGACAGCGACCAACGGGCGTGCTGGCGGCTTGGGTGCCGGCGGGGAATGCGCACAGTCGACCCTTGAGGCTTTTCAGCCACAACCCACGTGTATCGTCTCGGGACCGCGGCTGATGAACAATCGACTGTGACTGGCCTTTCTGCCTAACGATGCTCAGGTCGCCGGTCACGTCATCGAAGCGTACGTGCGTGGGCACCCGCTGGGTGGGGCGCCAGTGCGCCGAGCAGTTGCCGCAGCTCGTGCACGAGCACCGTCTGGACTCGCTCGGCCACGCAGAGCGTGAACGCGCCGCACGCGGCGAAGAGTTCAACCGTCACGTCCCTCCAATGGTCTTGGTCATCGGTCTGCAGACTATGGCCTGTGCTGCAGCGGCCAGGACGGCATCGATGACAAATTGCAAGTGCGCGACAAGGAGCTCGGCGGGGGAGAAGAAGTCGCCGGAGTCATGACGCTCTCAGACGAGGCCGATGGCCGGTAGAGCGTCGGGGCACGAGTGAGCACGTTGTCCTCGATGGCCGCCCCCCGATGTCGGCGAGCCGATCACCGGTCCTGCCCGCCCTTCATCGCCGGCACGACCGTCAAACTTCTTGACGAGGAGTGCACGCTTCGATACCGCTTCTTGCTTCTCAAGTTATGGCGAATCAAGCGAGTCAACGTCCATCATCAGTCGCCTGGGCTGTGATCTGTCACTGTGTCGCGTACCGTCTTGCCCACCGCAGCCGGCTAAGACGGAACGATCGCGTTGCTGGTGAAGCAGTGTGGGGATGCTAGGTGTCGGTGGTCACCAAGCCGGTGCGGTAAGCGTGAACGACGGCCTGCACGCGGTCGCGGAGATCGAGCTTCATGAGGATGCGCGAAACGTGCGTCTTGACCGTTTCGTAGCTCAACAACAGTTGTGTGGCGATCTCTGCGTTGGAACACCCTGCCGCCACGAGACGCAAGACCTCGACCTCCCGGGGTGTCAACGAGTCGGTGCGCGGGGTGCTACCTGGTGCCGGTGTGCGCAGCTTGGTGGCGTGTCGGCCGATCAAGGCGCGGGTGACGGCTGGGGCTAGCAAAGCGTCGCCGGCGGCCACGATCCGCACCGCGGCGATCAGCTCGGCCGGCAGTGCGTCCTTGAGCAGGAATCCGCTGGCACCGGCCCGAAGCGCGTCGTAGACAAGGACGTCAAGGTTGAAGGTGGTCACCACGAGCACCTTCAGCGGATCAGCTACCTCCGGCCCGGCGAGTGCGCGGGTGGCGTCGATCCCGTCCAGGACCGGCATCCGGATGTCCATGACCACGACGTCCGGGCGAAGTCGACGCGCGAGTTCCACTGCGGCGCGTCCGTCGCCGGCTTCCCCGACGACCTCGAGGTCGGCCTGGGCGTCGAGGATGGTGGCGAAGCCGGTGCGGATCAGTGCCTGGTCGTCAGCGACCAGGACCCGGACCGGGTCGCAAGCGCGTCCCGTCGCGGTACTGCTCACGCCGTCACCGTGGGGATCGAGGCGCAGACCCGGAAGCTGCCATCGGCTGCGGCGCTGGCCTCGAGGTGCCCGTCGAGCGCAACCACCCGTTCCCGCAGTCCCGTCAGCCCTCGCCGTGAGCCAGGGAGCACCCGCATGGGCGCATTCGACCTCCCGGCAGCAGGTGCAGCGGTCGTGACGGCCACGCTCACTGACCCGACCTCGTAGCACAGCACGACCGTGACCGACTGTGAAGGCGCGTGCTTCAGGGCATTCGTCAGTGACTCCTGCACGACCCGGTACACGCCTAGCGCAACCCCGTCGCTCAGCGGACCGGCCTGTCCGTGCTCGATGAGATGCACGGACAGGCCGGTTGCGGCGGCGTGCTCGACGAGATGGTGCACGTCACGCACCGCTGGGGAGCGGGAAGACGACAGCGCGGGCTGCCCGGCCCCGGCGTCGAGAACGCCCAGCTGGTGCCGCAGCTCGACCAACGCCCGGCGGCCGGTCGCGGCGATGTCGTTGAGCGCGGAGCTGACCCGGTCTGGGGAGGCGGTCAGGTAGGTCGCGGCATCGGCCTGCACCACCATCGCCGTGACGTGGTGAGTGACCACGTCATGCAGTTCGCGAGCGATCCGGGCGCGCTCAGAAAGCAGAGTCGCCTGTCGGTCGTGATCACGCCGCTCGGTCTCCTCGTCAGCGCGAGTCCGCACCCATGCGCCGAGGCCCCATGAAGCGGCCAACGCGAGGAAGAAGGCCGCGTAGTCCCCAGGGGGATTGAGCGAGGCCAGCGCGTGCACGGTGGCGACCAGAGCGACGTACGCCGCGACAGCCGCCGCGATCAGGTACCCCCGACGCCTGCCCTGGTGAGCGCCGGCGCTGTAGAGCGCGATGAAGAGTCCCAGGCCGGTGAACAGCGAGGTGTACCCCCTCGCCTGGTAGACGGCGAAGGCGATGGAGATGACGGCGAGACACAATGCTGGGGCGCGGCGCCGCAGTGCCAGCGGCAAGCCCTGCGCGATCACCAGCAGCACGGCAAGAGCGTCCAGGGACCGGGGCGGCAGGTTCGCGAGCAGGACCCCGCCCGAGCGCAGCCCCGGAACGACGGCCGCGACGGTGAACAGCACCCCGAGGACCACGTCCTGTAGCAGCGGGGGCAGCGACCGCCACCGGCGCACCGGAGCGACCCTCGCCATCTCATCCAGCGTCTTCACGGCCCTATCGTGCCCGGATGGAGGGTGCCGACGGCACTCCCCGGCGACTTCTCCTGGGACGGGCGTGCAGCCGTCCCCGGCGAGCAGCCGCGAGGAGGAGCGCGACCGTCGCGGCGCCGCACACGAGGACAGCGACGACACTCGCTTCCGGGCCGAAGGTGCCCCCGGTGAGCAAAGCTGGCCCGCTGGTGTGGCTGGTCAGCAGGCCAGCGGGACCGCGTCCCGAGCCGGACACCGCGGCCCCGAAGATGCCGCCTTCGGCGAGGTTCCACCCCCAGTGGACTCCGATGGGCAGCCACAGACTCCGCGTGACGGTGTAAGCCGCGCCCAACAGGAAGCCGGCCTCGACCGTGATCGCCAGCGCTCCCCACAATGTCGCGTTCGGGTTGGTCAGGTGCGCCGCGCCGAAGACGAGGCTCGAGATGGCCAGCGCTCCCCAGGTGCCGGTGAGCTCCTCGACGACGCGGAACAGAACCGCCCGGAAGAGCAACTCCTCAGTGACCGCGACGGCAGCCATGACCCCGACAGAGGCAAGAGCGCCACCGGCCGAGCCCCAGCCGGTGATGCGGTAGCCACCGGCCGCGGCGATCAAGGTGAGCGTCAGCGTGAACAATCCGAGCCCCAACACCAGACCGCCTCCTAGCTGGACCGGTAGCCGGTGCAACGCCAGCTCCGGGGCGTCCCGGCGTTCCAGCCACCTCACGACCGCGACGTACACCGCTGCTGCGGCACCTGCGCAAGCCAAGCCGAGGAGCAGGCCGCTCGCGGCCTTCCCGGCTGCAGGAGACGTGACCACAGTGCCTACGAGAGCGGACACGACCGTGAACAGCAGCAGCAGCACCAGCAACCGCACCGGCCTGGGCCGCAGCCGTGCAGCTGGTGCACTCGCCCTCTGCGTCGCCGATCCCCGGTCCGGCGCGTCCGACTCCACCAGGGCGTCCCGCGCCTCTTCATCGTTCACCGTCACGACCTCCTCCTCCTTCTCCTCCTGCGGCAGCACCCGCTACGCACAGCAGAACGTTAGGCAAGTCCTACCGGCCCGTCGTCGCCCTGCAGTGGGCCCGCGTAGTAGCTCGCTAGAGGGAGCACCTGCCCACGGCGTACTCATAGCGACGTAAGCAACGCTCACCTCACGCCATGCGACAGCTCACGGCTTGGCGGCAGTCCCGTCTTCTGCCAGTGGCTGAGCCCCGACGGGCAACGGGCGGAGCTACATCGCTGAGCGAATACGGTCACGGTGTCTCAGTGTCTGCTAAGCCTGCGCGCGTTTGCCGGGCGATGGCACCGAGCCGGTCAAGGTAACCAGCAGTTCGGCCAGTGGTTGCGGCCGGTAGTAGTAGTAGCCCTGCCCGAGGCGGGCGCCTAGGCGCATGAGGGTGTCGGCCTGGTCGGCGGTCTCGATGCCCTCAGCTATGAGGTGCAGGTCAAAAGCTCGGCTGAGGGTGGCCACTGCGCCGACGAGACGGGCCCGGGAGGGGGAGGTGGTCACCGTGGCGACGAAGGCACGGTCGAGCTTGAGGTGGCTGGCGGGCAGGGTGTCCAGGCGGGACAACGAGGAGTAGCCGGTACCGAAGTCGTCAATGGCCACCCCCACGCCGAGCTGGCGCAGGCGCCGCAGTGCTCGCAAGGCGGGCGCGGAGTCAGCGTCGATGAGACTTTCCGTGACTTCAAGGACCAGCTGTGCAGCCGGCCATCCACTCATCGTCAGCGTAGCGGCGAGCACGTCGGGGTAGTGCTCGCAGGTCAGCTCGGCGCCGGAGACGTTGACGGTCAGGAACAGTCGGCGTCCGGAGGCGTCTTGCAGAGCGTGGGCGTCGTGACATGCGCGGGCCAAGACGAACGCACCCAAGTCGCCGATGACGCCTTCGGCTTCGGCCAGGGCGATGAAGGCTTCGGCATCTTGCGGGCCGTGGACGGGATGCGTCCAACGCAGCAACGCTTCGAGTCCGACGACCTCTCGGTCGACCATCTCGATGATCGGCTGGTAGTGAACCTGCAACTGCGCGAGTTCGGCGCCCGGACGCGCTGGCACAGCCTCTGCGAGAATGAGATCGGGACTGCCTCTCCTCCTGATGGGTTCACCAGCGACATCGAGCAAGGCCTGCGCTTGCAAGAGCGCGGTGTTGAGGTCGGCGGCCAGCTGCTCGTGCCCGTCTTCGACGAGCAGGCATCTGCCACGACCGGCGGTCTTCGCCTGGTACAGGACGACGTCGACGCGTCGAAGCAAGTCGGTAGCCGATTCCCGCGGACGAGACTGGGCGAGCGCGCAGGACAGGCCGATGCCCAGGGTGCTGGTGGCCGTGCGGCGCAGAGAGTCTACGAGGCGCAAGGCAGCGGGGCCGTCGTATCCCGGGAAGATCATGGCGAACTCGTCGCCGCCGAGGCGGGCAGCGTGGACCGAGGCCGGCAGCTGCCGGCTCCAGCTGTCGGCGAGGCGCTGCAGCAGTTGATCACCGGCTGCGTGCCCGGCGGTGTCGTTGACGTCCTTGAAGTGGTCCAGGTCGATCATCGCCACCGACAAGGCGCTACCGCTGCGCGCCACCTCGAGCAGCGTGGCGTCCAGGATGTCGTCGAAGGCGCGCCGGTTGGCCAGGCCGGTCAGCGGATCTTGGTGGGCGTTGGCCGCGCGCCGCACGAGATTGGCGATGATCACCATGGGGGCCAGCAGCACGATGCTGTGCACCAGCACGTCGGGCCAGGGGACGTCAGCGCGCGCGAGCAGCGCGGTACTGCAGCTGGCCACGGCCACCGTCACGTAGGTGACCGCTTGCCGCAAGGGGTAGAAGACCAAGGCGTCGGTGATGACGAACGCGAACCCGCCAGCCAGCGCAAGAGCGGCCAACGGTCTCGGGACGGCCACCACCGTCAGGGTGCAGAAGATCGTAGCGACGACGAACAGCGCGTGCCGGCCCCAAGGTGGCATGCGTGTGCCAGCCAGCCTGGTCAGTGCAGCGAAGGCCAAAGCGAGCAGGCCCATGCTCAACAGGGCCGCCGAGCGGAGCGGGGTGCCGCGCTCGGCGTAGCCGACGGCGACATCCACCACTCCGCCTGCGACCCAGAAGAGCGTCTTGGCGGCGGCGATGACGCTGGAGCCACCTACTTGCGACAGTCCACCTCGCACACTCACCCCTCTGCATCGGCCACGGCACGCCGCACCTACAGCGTGTTTGCAGACTGACACCGTAAATGACTAGACCCGAACCGTGTGCATGACTTACCGGCCGCGGGGCGCATGCACTGACCTGATGATCATCCTTCATCTAAGTCCATGATCTTCGCGACTAGCTGTGCGGTGGCGAGGGCGAGAAGTCACGTAGTTGAGCCTGACGAGACAGCGGTGACTCGCGCGGGTCCGTGCCGGTACCCGGGCCGTGCACGGAAGGCCATCCCGTGGCATGCGCAAGTGATCGAGCGATGACCGCGGATGTTGGACCTTCGCGCGACCCGGGCGTCCGGCGCCAGGACTACAGGAGGGCGAGGATGGAGATGCACGTTCCCGCGTCGTGCGCGGCCGATGGTGCGGCCTGACAAAGTTCATGCATCTGGCCCTGGGGTTCTGCGAGTAGCGGTGCAAGTAGGCGATACCAGCGGTAGTGCCGGGTCAGTGGCTGCGGGCGTCGGAGCCACATGGCAACATTTTTTGGGGTGATTGTCCTCGAGCCTTGTCTGAAGTACTCATGCTCATGCGGGGGCAGCGCACAACCGAAGTTCGCGGTCGACCACCAGCCCAGACTCAAGGCGTGTAGTCAGCGGCCGAGACTAGATGTGACTGACCGCGTCTAGGCGACGGCGAGGTGGGGCAGCGAGCATCCGGAGCGCCGCGTTCGAATGAGGAGTACACCGTGACGTCCAGCATCGCCCTCATGGACAGAGCCCGGCGGACGATCGCCGCTCTCCGCGACATGTGGGGGGACGGGGTGCCCCCCGGTCCAGACCCGTTGCACACACTGATGACCGATGTGGTCGCTTTCGACGACGCTGACGGCCGCGCCCGAGGCCTCGTCGTGCAGGGTGACGGACTACCGCTGGCCACGCTTCGGTGCCTGGTTCTGGCCACCGGGAGCATTGCTGATCGACTCGCCCTTCTTCCCGAGCCGCTGCGCGTCTTGGCCGCTACGCCGGTGCTTCCGGTTGCAGCGCCGTCTTGAGCACCCCTTAGAGCCTAGGACCGGCGGATTGGTGAGCCGAGCACGTGACGGCTCCGGGCGCCGCCGGGTTGTTCCTCGGCTTCACTCCCTTCGTCGTCGCTACACGCTCGCTCGCCGCGGATGCCGCACTTGCCACTGCCCCGAGCATGTGCACCGTGGACTCAGGCGAACCACCACACACAATCTGAGGCGAATCATCGTGGCGACGGACCTCGTCGGCCGCTCGGTCGCCTCACTAGCCGTTCAGAACCGCGACCTCCCTGAGCGCGGAGCAGGTGTCGAGCCCGTCGGCGTTGGGCCGAAGCGCCAACGGGCGGTCTGTGTGGCACACCGCGGTCCAGCGTCAGCGTGATGCTGAGCTTCACGCGCCGACACCCCTCAGTACTAGATGCATACTAGTGAGTTCGGTCAGTTGGCTATCGAGCTCAAGGTAATGGCTGAGGCAGTCGACGGGGATGACGTGTCCGCCTCAGCGTCGCCGCTCACCCCTCAGACATCGCCTGCCCCCGAGAACGCCGCGCACCTGAGACGGGGCGAGGAGGCCGACTCGGCCGGATGGTCGTTCCGGCACATGTCTGTGGCCGGCAAGGTGACGGCAAGCGTTCTCTGCGGGCTGTTGGTCGCAGTCGCTGTCGGCGTCCTGGGTGTCAACCGTATGGGCCAACTCGACGCGGCTAGTCAAAGACAGCGCCAGGAAGCGCAGGCTCTGGAGAACCTGGCCACTGCCCGATCAGAGTTTCTCACAGTGCGCCTGGACCTGTATGGCGTGCTTTTCGCCTCGCCTGACCAGCGTCCCGCCAAGGTGGCGGCGCTGGAGGCCGCGGACAAGAGGCTAGACGCCGCCTTGAACCTCTACCAGGCGCAGCCCGACGCGTTGCCGCCAGGAAAGGCGCTGCCTGACCTGGTTGCTCAGTACCGGAGCGTTCGCGCGCAGGGCGTCTTGACTGCAGCCACGGCCGGCGACGAAGTAGCCTTTGGCCATCAGCTGCCACAGCTGGTCGACATCGGCGCGAAGAGCCTAGACGCTTTCGCCGCCGCCACCGCGGCCCAGAACGCTCTCGCAACGCAGGCTCTGAGAAGGGCCCACCACGACTACCTCATCGCGCGCACCGTCATGCTCAGCGCGCTCCTCGGCGGACTGCTCCTTGCTCTCGCTTTCGGGATGCGTGTCGCAAGAACGATCACCCGTCCACTGCGCGACGTCGTTCGAGTCATCGATGGTCTGGCCGACGGCCATCTCGAGGTTCGCGCGACCTACCGTTCTCGCGACGAAGTCGGGCAGCTCGCCGTGGCCACCAATGCATCGGTGGAGCACCTTGGGGAGACGGTCAAAGCGATCCTGGACCAAATCGTCGTCTTGGACTCGTCCAGCCAATCTCTGACGCGTGTCGCCGGTGAGCTGTCCGCCGGCGCCGCGTCATCGACCGCGCAGGCGCATCTCGTCGCGGGCTCGACTCAAGAGATCGCCACCCGCGTCGAGACAGTGTCAGCCGCTGGAGATGAGATGGCCTCTGCCATCCGTGAGATCTCGACGTCCACCAGCATGGCTGCGAGTACCGCTGCGGAGGCGGTGACGCACGCCATGGCCGCTGACGAGACTCTGCGTCGCTTGAGCATCTCTAGTGCCGAGATCGGCGATGTGGTGAAGTTGATCACGACCATCGCAGATCAAACCAACCTACTGGCTTTGAACGCGACCATCGAGGCCGCCCGAGCCGGCGAGGCGGGGAAGGGGTTCGCCGTCGTCGCCGGAGAGGTCAAAGAGCTGGCCTCGCAGACAGGGCGAGCCACCGAGCAGATCACGGCCCGGGTGGCGGCGACTCAAGCTGATACCAATGCCGCTACCGAAGCCATCGCCCGCATCGCCAGGGTCATATCAACGATCGATGCGTTGCAGGCTACCGTAGCCGCTGCCGTTGAGGAGCAATCAGCGACGACGGCGGAAATGGTGCGCAATGTAACTGAAGTGTCCGGCGGCACGATGAGCATCGCCCACAACATCACCGACATCGCCGAAGCGGCCGTGACAACGACTACGAGCGCGCAGCAGACACGAGCGACGGCTAGGGATATCGAAATCAGCTCCACGACGCTGCGGCGACTTGTGAACACGTTCACGCTACCTTGATGATGAACCTTTGCGGTGCTGTGTTTGAAGGTCCCGCTGACGTTCGAGGGCGTGATCTTGTCTTGGTGATCCTCGACC
>Ga0160428_1001491_pt1 | contig 17412 bp, 20 predicted proteins | sample SolpanmetagenomM_FD_108198 | JGI IMG/M metagenome (GOLD analysis project Ga0160428, IMG submission 108198) | Solar panel surface microbial communities from Lawrence Berkeley National Laboratory, California, USA - M | ecosystem: Engineered > Built environment > Solar panel > Unclassified ... | reverse complement strand
TCCGGCGTCTGGGTCTCGGCGAGGTGGGCGAAGCGCTTCTGCTCGGACGGAAAGCGCCCCGACAGGAACGCCTGGTAGCCGTTGGTGAGGAACTCGGGAAACATGAACTCTCCTTGCCGTGCGGATGGCCGCGTCCGCGGAATCCGGCTCAATGATCGTGCCAAGTCAGAACGTGCGGCTCGCGGGGGATAGTCCCCGCCACGAGCGCGGCTGCCAGATCGGCCAGCCCGGCCGGCTCGACGTGCTCGCCGCTCGCCCGCAAGTCCTCCAGCGGCCACCACCGGGTGCCGATCACCGGGTTGTCCTCGGTCTCTGCGAGGCGGCTCGTGTCCACGCGGTCGTCGGGAAGGCGGACCAGGAAATAGCGCTCGCGGGCGTCCCGCGACTGGCGGAACAGGTGGAAGGGGCCGTCGCAGGCCGCGACCTGCGGGCCGATCTCAACGTCGCCGCGGCCGATCTCCTCCTCCAGTTCGCGCCGGCAGGCGGTGACGTGGTCCTCGCCCGGCTCCAGACCGCCGCCGGGCATGAACCAGAACCGCATGGGCTCGCCGTCCGGTCCACGCGCGTGGACCGAGGCGTAGGCGATCAGCAGGATCCGGTCCTGCGGATCGAGGACGATCGCCCGGGCGATGTGACGGATCGGAAGCGGAGTCGGGGTGCTCATGCGCCAGAGCTAGGGCGGGACGCGGGTGTCGGACACCGACACCGCGGCGCTTCGCGCGCGGCCGTGAGGTCACGAGAGGGGTCCCGGCCCCCGGAACGGGCCGGCCCGACCGCCGCCTCACCGCCATCCCGGGGCCGCGCAGGGGCAGCCGGGATCCCGATCCGCCGACGCGACGCGCCTCTGCGCCGGTGGTGATTCGGCCGTCCGGGCTCGCCTGCGGCGCCGCGGAACGGCGTCGATCCTCCCCTGAAGAGCCGTCACCGCCGGACGAGCGGTCACCCCCGGGCGCGGTCATCCGACGCGTCGCCTGCGGCGCGGCGACGGATTTCGGCCGTCGGACGAACGTGCGCAATTCGACGATCCGGCACGGGACCGATACTGTATTCAATCTCAAGAACCGCACTGACTCCGGAATATACTTGCTTATATATAATATTCGTGTTTACTCGAATCTGCGAAACAGGAACGGCCTATCCCAGGGAGGATGTCCGATGTCGCGCGTGTGGATCCCACCCAGTGCCGCCCTGATGCTCCTGATCGGGGCATCCGGCGCCTTCGCCATGCCGATGGGCGGCTCGTTCACGCTGCACTACGACGGCCAGAACATGCAGCCGATCGCGCCGGGCAAGATGAGGATCGAGGAGCGCGGCACCGGCATCAACAAGAGCCCGGGCCAGCCCCTCGACAACGCCCAGGTCACCATCGTGGAGACGGTGACGATGGAGAGCGGGCAGGGTCCACTCAAGGGGACCATCACCTTCACCACGCCGAACGGAACGACGACCAGTCCCTATACGGGCCGGGTGACCACCGACGCCCTGGGGCGGGTCACCGCCGTGGGCGCGTTCAAGGTCGCCAAGGCGACGGGGGCGTTCGCAGGTCTGAAGGGCACCGGATCGTTCACCGCCGTCTTCGCGTCGCCCACGGACCAGACCACCCAGTGGCAGGGCGAGTTCAAGCCGCCACCGGCCCTGGCCTCGACGCGCTGAGGCGCGCCGGCCTCACGGGGTCGGCGGGGACGCCCGCACGGCCGGCGCCCAGATGACCACCGGCAGGCCCTCCCCGTCCCGTCCCGGCGGGTCGGGGAGGGGCCGCGCCCGTCCCGCGAGGATGTCACCCGCGACCACCAGCGCCGCCAGGGCGTCGAGGTGATCGTCCTCGGGGATGCCCCTGGCCCGGGCGTCGAGCAGCGCCGTCGGCAGCCCGGCCGCGGCGAGGAGCGCGCGCCGGAGGTCCAGGCCCTGCCGGGCCCGTCCCCCCTTCTTCGGCAGGCCGAGCGGCCGTTCGCCGTTGAGGGCATGGAACGCGACCTCCGGGTGCACCTCGTGGACCCGCCCGCGTGCCTCCGGGCGCTCCCGCAGGAGCGTGTCGACCGCGCGGACGTAGCGGAAGATGTTGTAGCCCTGGATCGAGGGCGCGAAGGGCGGGTCGCTGGCGGCCCGCGAGGCGGCCTTGGCGGCCGCGTAGTCGGGCGCGTAGACGGCGGCCCGCGGCGGCATCGGGAAGACCGAGGAGCGCGCCGGCCCGAGCCGGGCGCGCGCCGCCAGATCGGCCGCCCGGCCGCCGCCGAGAATCCGGTCGGGCAGGCCGATCGGTACGTCGATCCCGACGATCAGGGGCTGCTCCGGTGCGTCGAGGAGGGCGGCCACGTCGGGAAACAGGGCGCAGCGATGCCGGCCGGGATCGTCGAGGTCGATCAGCGCACCCGCCCAGGCGCCGCGGCATCCGTCCAGCCCCGCGACCCAGCGCGCCATCTCGCGTCCTCCGCCCCCGTGGCCCCCGGTCTTCTTGCCCCTGCGCGCGCGGAAAGCTATCCGCGTCGCGGCGGGCTCCGCCGCCCCGGGAGAAGCGTGATGAGCGAGATCCGTCCCCGCCGCAGCGTGCTGGCGATGCCCGGCTCCAACGCCCGGGCCCTGGTGAAGGCGCAAACCCTCCCCGCCGACGTGATCCTGATCGACCTCGAGGACGGCACGGCCCCGGACGCCAAGGCGGCGGCGCGCGCGCAGGTCGCCGCGGCGGTGGCCGCGCGCGGCTTCGGCCACCGGGAGGTGGTGGTCCGGATCAATCCGCCCGAGACCGAGGACGGCGAGGCCGACCTCGCGGCGCTCGCCCGGGCCGGCGCCGACGCGATCCTCGTGCCCAAGGTCCGCACCTCGGACACGCTGATCGCCGTCGGCTCCCGCCTGCGCCGCCTCGGCGCGCCGTCGGACACCCGGGTCTGGGCGATGATCGAGACCCCGCTGGCGGTGGTGAACGCCGCCGAGATCGCCGGCGCGGCCCGGGACGTGGACGGGCGGCTCTCGGCCCTGGTGATCGGCCCGAACGACCTGCTGAAGGCCGCCCGCATCCGGCCGCCGGGGCGGTCGGCCCTGGTGCCGTGGCTGATGACCGTGCTGGCCGCCGCCCGGGCCTACGAGATCGACGCGATCGACGGCGTGTTCACGGATCTCCGGGACGCGGCCGGCTTCGAGGCCGAGTGCGGGCAGGGCCGCGACCTGGGCTTCGACGGCAAGATGCTGATCCATCCGAGCCAGATCGATCCCGCCAACGCCGCCTTCGCGCCGGACGCCGAGGAGATCGCGCAGGCGCGGCGGATGCTCGACGTGTTCGACGCCCCGGAAAACCGCGCGCGCGGGGTCGTCGCGGTGGACGGCAAGATGGTCGAGCGCCTCCACGTCGAGGTGTCCCGGCGGACGCTCGCGATGGCCGAGGCGATCGCGCGGCTCGGCGCGTGAGCGGCCTGCGGGAGGTCGGCCTGCGGCTGCTGGATCCGCGGCTGCCGGGCTGGGGGTTTCCGCGCTGGGGCTCGTCGGCCGCCGCCGGCCTCGACCTGCACGCCTGCCTTGACGCGCCGCTGATCCTGCCGCCGCGGGCCAAGGCGGCGCTGATCCCGACGGGCTTCAGCGTGCTGATCCGCGATCCCGACTGGTGCGGGCTGATCCTCCCGCGCTCGGGCCGGGGTCACCGCGACGGCTTGGTGCTGGGCAACGGCACCGGCGTCATCGACGCGGATTACGAGGGTCCGCTGATGGTCTCCGCCTGGAACCGCGACGACGCGGAGCCGGTGCGGATCGAGCCGGGCGAGCGGATCGCCCAGCTCGTCTTCACCCGGATCGCCCGGCCGGCGCTGACCCTCCTGGACGGGCCGGCCGGCCCCGGCTCGGAGCGGGGCGCGGGCGGGTTCGGATCGAGCGGACGGTAGGGCGGCGCTCAGTCGAGGGTCTTGCCGAGACGCCCGGCCAGATCCTGGATGAACTGAAAGGCGGTGCGGCCCGAGCGCGAGCCGCGGGTGGTGGCCCATTCCAGCCCCTCGGCGCGCAGCTGCTCCGGCGGAACATCCAGGCCGTAGCGGTCGGCATAGGCGCGGATCATCCCCAGGTACTCGTCCTGGCTGCACTTATGGAAGCCGAGCCAGAGGCCGAAGCGGTCCGAGAGCGAGACCTTCTCCTCCACGGCCTCGCCGGGATTGATCGCCGTCGAGCGCTCGTTCTCCACCATGTCGCGGGCGAGCAGGTGGCGCCGGTTCGAAGTCGCGTAGAACAGGACGTTGCCCGGTCGGCCCTCGATGCCGCCGTCCAGGGCGGTCTTCAGCGACTTGTACGAGGTGTCGTCCGCGTCGAAGGAGAGGTCGTCACAGTAGACGAGCCAGCGGTGCGGGTCCGGCCGGAGCAGGGCCATCAGGTCCGGCAGCGCCTCGATGTCCTCGCGGTGGATCTCCACGAGCTTCATCGGCCGGCTGCCGGCGGGCCGGCGGGCGTTGATCTCCGCATGGGCCGCCTTGACCAGCGAGGACTTGCCCATGCCGCGGGCGCCCCACAGCAGGGCGTTGTTGGCCGGCAGGCCCCGGGCGAAGCGCTCGGTGTTCTCCACCAGGATGTCGCGCGCCCGGTCGATCCCGGTGAGCAGGCCCATCTCCACCCGCGCCACCTGCGGCACCGGGGTCAGCCGCCGCTCCGGCCCCCACAGGAAGGCGTCGGCGGCGTTCGGGTCGAAGGCCGGCGGGGCGGCGGGGGCGGCCCGCTCCAGGGCGGTGGCGATGCGCTCCAGGAGGGGCATCAGGGCGTCGAGGGTCGCGGGGCTCGTCATCGGATCGGGGGGTTCGCTTCCGGGTCGGTCAGGCGGCCGGTTCTACGGGGAAGATCCAGCGAAATCATCCGTGTCCCCATGCATGGCGCGGACCTTCCGAACGCGAACCCGCATCGGGCGTTGGATATCCCGGCAGGTCGAGCCACGCGCCCGCCGGGGAGCATCGATGGATACGGGGCCGACGATCCGGATCACCCAAGTCGCGGATTACGTCTTCACCGTCGATTTCGGCGCGGCCCTGCCGGCGCTCCTCACCGACGAGGCGCCGCCGATCGGCGGCGGGACCGGGCCCTTCCCCGAGCAGCTGCTGATCTCCGGCGTCGCCAACTGCCTCTGCGCCAGCCTCGTCTTCGCCCTGGGCAAGTTCCGCCAGGAGGCGCGCGGCGTCGCCGCCGAGGCGTCCTGCCGGGTGGAGCGCAACGCCGAGGGGCGGCTGCGCGTCACCGGGATCGGCGTCCACATCCAGCTCGGGGCCGCGGCCGCCGAGATGCCGCGGATCGACCGGGTGATCGCGCAGTTCGAGCGGTTCTGCACCGTCTCGGAGAGCGTGAAGGCCGGGATCCCGGTGGCCGTCTCGGTGGCCGACCGCGACGGCACGCGCCTGAAATGACCGATGCGCCGGGGACAAATCGGCCGCCCGGCGCATTGCCGCAACATCAACCGGCCGCCGAAGCCGGACGAGGACACGCCATGACGGATCACACGCGAGAGCCCGCCCGCGCCCCCGAGGACCTGGCCGCCCTGTTCAACCGACGCGCCAATGCCGGCGACGTCGAGGGGCTCGTCGCCCTCTACCAGCCCGACGCGGTGGTGGCGGCGGGCCGCGTCGTCGCCACGGGCCACGCCGAGATCCGGAGCTTCTACACCGACCTGCTGGCGCGCAAATCCGACTTCCCGGCGCCGGAGACGCCGCCCCCCCTGCGCAACGGCGCGCTCGCCCTGACCTTCGCGCGGCTGCCCAACGGCGCGTTCTCGGTGGAGGTCGCCCGGGAGCAGCCCGACGGGACGTGGCTCTGGGCGATCGACCAGCTCAAGCTCGCGCCGCCGAAGGGCTGACGGGCGGCCCGGACGCTGCCGCGCGCTTGTCCCACCGGGCGCGATGCGGCAAAGCGGGGCCCGCGCGCCGACGCCGCGCAGAAGACCCGAGCCGACTCGATGCACGACATCCGCGCCATCCGGGACAACCCGGACGCCTTCGACCGCGACCTCGCCCGCCGGGGCCTCGCGCCGCTCTCGGCCGAGCTGATCGCCCTCGACGAGGCGCGGAAATCCTCGGTCTCGGCCGCGCAGGCCAACCAGGAGCGGCGCAACGCCCTGGCCAAGGAGGTGGGCGGCGCCAAGAAGGCCAAGGACGAGGCGCGCGCCGCCGCCCTGATGGTGGAGGTCGCGGCGCTGAAGGGCGCCGAGCCCGAGCTGAAGGCCGCGCAGGAGATGGCCGACAGGGCGCTGGCGGACCGACTCGCCGCGATCCCGAACCGGCCGAAGGCCGATGTCCCCGAGGGCGCGGACGAGCACGGCAACGTCCTCTACCGCAGCCACGCCGCCACCCGCGAGCGGCTGAACGCGGGGAAGGAGCATTTCGAGCTCGGCGAGGCTGCCGGGCTGATGGATTTCGAGGCGGCGGCCAAGCTGTCGGGCTCGCGCTTCGTGGTGCTGAAGGGTCAGCTCGCCCGGCTGGAGCGGGCCCTCGGCCAGTTCATGCTCGACCTGCACACGCAGGAGCACGGCTACCTGGAGGTGGCGCCGCCGATCCTGGTGCGGGACGCCGCCATGTTCGGCACGGCGCAGCTGCCGAAGTTCGAGGACGACCAGTTCTCGGTGTTCAAAGGGCTGGACGCAGTGAAGGCGCTGGAGACCGCGACGGATCCGGCGCCGGCCAACGCCGAGAAGTTCTGGCTCGTCCCCACCGCCGAGGTGCCGCTGACGAACCTCGTGCGCGAGGCGATCCTCCGCGAGGAGGAGCTGCCCCTGCGCTTCACCGCGCTCACGCCGTGCTTCCGCGCCGAGGCCGGGGCGGCGGGGCGCGACACCCGCGGCATGCTGCGCCAGCACCAGTTCAACAAGGTCGAGCTGGTCTCGATTACGACGCCGCAGGAATCCGCCAACGAGCACGAGCGGATGCTGACCTGCGCCGAGGCGGTCCTGAAGAAGCTGGATCTGCCCTATCGCGTCATGACGCTCTGCACCGGCGACATGGGCTTCGCCAGCCAGAAGACCTACGACATCGAGGTCTGGGTGCCGGGTCAGCGCACCCACCGCGAGATCTCGTCGTGCTCGGTCTGCGGCGACTTCCAGGCCCGGCGGATGAACGCCCGCTACCGGGGCAAGGACGGCAAGCCGGCCTATGTCCACACCCTCAACGGCTCGGGCGTGGCGGTCGGCCGCGCGCTCATCGCCGTGATGGAGAACTACCAGAACCCGGACGGGAGCATCACGGTCCCGTCGGTGCTCCACCCCTACATGGGCGGGCTCAACCGGATCGAGGGCACCCGCTGATGCGCATCCTGGTCACCAACGACGACGGCATCCACGCGCCGGGGCTCAGTACCCTGGAGGAGATCGCCCGGGAGCTGTCGGACGACGTCTGGGTCGTGGCGCCGGAGAGCGACCAGTCCGGCGTGTCCCACTCGCTCTCGCTCAACGACCCGCTGCGGCTGCGGCAGGTCTCGGAGCAGCGCTTCGCCGTGAAGGGCACCCCGTCGGACTGCGTGATCCTGGGCGTGCGCCACATCCTGGGGGATCACGGGCCGGACCTCGTCCTGTCGGGGGTCAACCGCGGCCAGAACGTCGCCGAGGACGTGACCTATTCGGGCACGATCGCGGCCGCCATGGAGGGGACGATCCTCGGCATCCGCTCCATCGCGTTGAGCCAGGCCTACGGCGTGGGCGGGCGCGGCGCGCTCAAGTGGGACTGCGCGCGGACGCACGGGCCGAAGGTCGTCCGCAAGATCCTGGAGACCGGGATCGAGCCCGGCATCCTGGTCAACGTGAACTTCCCGGACTGCGAACCGGCCGACGTGCAGGGCATCGCGGTGGCCGCGCAGGGCTTCCGCAACCAGGCGCTGCTGTCGATCGACGCCCGCGTCGACGGGCGCGGCAACCCGTATTTCTGGCTGGCCTTCGCCAAGGCCCGGTTCGAGCCGGGCCACGGCTCGGACCTCAAGGCCATCGCCGAGAAGCGGATCGCGGTGACGCCCCTGCGCCTCGACCTCACCGACGAGCCGACCCTGACGCGCTTCGCGCAGGCGTTCGCCGAGTGACCGATTTCGGCAGCCTGGAGGAGGCTGCCGGCAACGCCGCCTTCGTGATGGCGCTCCGGGGCAGGGGCCTGCGCGACACCGCGGTCCTGCGCGCCATGGAGCTGGTGTCGCGGGAGACGTTCGCGCCGCAGCAGCTTCGGGAGCACGCGCGACGGGACATCGCCCTGCCGCTGCCCTGCGGCGCCTCGATGACGGCGCCCGTCACGGTGGCGCTGATGCTCGCCCTGCTGCGGGTCGAGCCGGGCCAGCGCGTCCTGGAGATCGGCACGGGCTCCGGCTACGCCACCGCCCTGCTCGCCCGGCTGGGGGCCGGCGCGGTGCTCAGCCTGGAGCGCTACGGGACGCTCGCCGCGGACGCAGCGGCACGGCTCGCCCCCCTGTCCGAGGTGCACGTCGTCCAGGCCGACGGGCTCGCCCCGGAGTTGCCGGACGGGGGCTTCGACCGGATCCTGGTGCACGGCCGGGTACCGGACATCCCGCACCACTGGCGGGCCGCCCTCGAGCCCGGCGGCCGGCTGGTGACCGGCCTCGACGGCGACGGGTGCTGCCGGGTCGCCGTGCTGGCGACGCCGGAGGCGGATCCCGAGCCGGGCGCGCCGGTGCGGCTTGCCGCGCTAGTCCCGGGGCTGGGGCGGGTTCTCTGATGCCGCGGGCGGACGGCAGGACCGGCAGCGCCGTTTGGATCATGCCGCGGCGCGTAAAAAACGGTCGTGGGACCGTCACCCCGTCCGCCGCGCCGCCCGCCAGAGGCGCCACAGGCGGCGCCAGCGCGGCAGCTCGACGGGCGTGTTGAGCGGATCGTAGGAGGCCCGCTCCATGGCGGCGAGGTACGGCTCCACCAGCGCCACCGGCAGGAACGCGGCGCTCGCCGAGGGCGCGATGCTCGGGCGCGCCGCCGCGAAGGCCTTGAGGTGCTGGCGGGCGAGGTCGCGCAGGTCGGCGCAGGCGCGCCGCAGGCCCGGCCCGCCGCGGCCGGTCACGATGTCCTCGCGGGTGACCCCGTAGCGGGCGAGCACGTCGGCCGGGAGATAGACTTGGCCGGAGCGGGCGTGCCAGGGCAGGGCGCGCAGGAGACCGGTGATCCCGTAGGCCACGCCGGCATGGCCGGCCGCGCCCGCGCCGCCCGGCTCGGCGCCGCTGCCGATCACGAGGCTCGCCAGCCGGAACAGGGCCGAGGCCGTCTCGCCGCAATACCCTTCGAGGTCGTTCACCCGCGGCATCGGATCCTCGTAGAGGTCGAACACGCGGGCATCGATCAGGTCGACGAAGGGTTGCCGCCCGAGGCGGTTCACGCGGATCGCCTCCTCCAGGGCGGCCGCCACCGGATTCGCGCGCACGTCGCCCCGCGCCTCGCCCTGGAGGGCGTCGCGCCACCATTGCAGGCGGATCTCGCCGGCCATGGGATTCGAGGCGGCCTCCCGCACCCGGGCGACGGTCAGGCTGAAGGCGTAGAGCGCGAAGAGGTGGGGCCTGGCGGCGGCCGGGGCGAACAGCGTCGCGTAGTAGCGGTCCGGGTCGCCGGCCCGCACGAGATCCTCGCAATGGGACTGCGCGAAGGCGAGTCCGGTCTCGGCCGTCCTGCCATCCGCCTCCGGCATCAGGCCACCGCGATCAGGGCGGCCGCGACCTTGCGGTTCTCGGCCACCAGGATGTTGTAGGTGCGGGCGGCCGCCCCGGTCTGCATCACGTCGAGGCCGACGCCGAAATCCTTGAGCCAGCCCCGCAGGGCGGGGTCGATCGCCGCGATGTCGAGGCCGGTGCCGACGAGCAGAAGCTCGATCCCCGCCGCCTCGGCCTGGACCGGGCGGAGCGCCGTGCGGTCGATCGCCCGGGGCTCCGTCACGTCCCAGGCGCGGACCCCCGTGGGCAGCATCAGGATCGAGCCGCGATGGGACATCCCGGCGAAGCGGAAGCCGCCATTGCCGTAGGTGTCGATGATGTGGCGCCCCGGCACGAAGCCGGACTCGAAGTTCTTGGGACTCGGCTGATCGGCCATCTGGGGAAAAAGACTACTCCGCCGGTTGCGGGACGCCCGACCGCTCGGCCGCCGCGCGGGCGCCCGAGAGCATCAGCCCCAGGTAGATCAACACCGGCGTCGAGACGAAGATCGCCGAGTAGGTGCAGATCACGACGCCGCAGAGCATCACCACGGCGAAGCCCTTGATCGCCTCGCCGCCGAACAGCACGAGCGCCAGGAGCGACAGGGACGACGAGATCGACGTCATCACGGTGCGCGACATGGTCGAGTTGATCGACAGGTTGAGCAGGTCGACGGTGGGGATCGTCTTGTACCGGCGCATCAGCTCGCGGGTCCGGTCGAACACCACCACGGTCTCGTTGAGCGAGTAGCCGACGATCGTCAGGATCGCGGCGATCGACGTCATGTTGAACTCGATCCGGGTGATGATGAACACGCCGACCGTCAGCACGATGTCGTGGAGGGTGCCCACGATGGCGCCGAGGGCCAGTTCCCGCTCGAAGCGGAACCAGAGGTAGAGCAGCACGGCCACGACCGAGAGCACGACGCCGAGCGTGCCGGACTGCACGAGTTCGCCGGAGACGCGCGGGCCGACGGTCTCGGTGCGGCGGAAGTCGTAATCCTTGTCGAAGGCGGCGTGCGCCTTGTTCATCACCGCCGTCTGGCCCTGCTCGCCGGGCTGGAGGGGCAGGCGGACCAGCACAGTGCCCTGGTTGCCGAGTTCCTGCACCTCGGGCTCGCCGAAGCCGAAGCCCGCGGCCGTGTGCCGGATCGACGCCACGTCGGCGGTACCGGACTTCGCCTGCAGCTCGACCAGGGTGCCGCCCTTGAAGTCGATGCCAAAATTCAGGCCGATCGTCAGGAACAGCGCCACGGTCGCGAGCGACAGCGCCGCCGAGAGCGGGAAGGTGAAGCGCCGGAATCGCATGAAGTCGAAATGCGATTCATCGGGCCAGAGGCGGAGCAGGCGCATGGTCGTGTCTCTTCTACCGGAGCCGCGACGCGGGAAGCCGGGGCGCGGCTCCCCTCTCCCGTTCGGGAGAGAGGTCTGTCGCGCCACACGCGCTTCCCGTGTCGCCCCTCCAAAAACTCAGAACGGCAGGGCCTTCGGCCGGAAGGTCTTGTACCACACCGCGATCATCATGCGGGTCAGCGTCACCGCGGTGATGACCGTGGTCAGGATGCCGAGGATGAAGACCACGGCGAAGCCCTTCACCGGGCCCGAGCCGAGGAAGAACAGGATCAGGGCGGCGATCGCCATGGTCGAGTTCGAGTCGATGATCGTGGCGAAGGCCCGGTCGAAGCCCGCCTGGAGCGCCGAGATCAGGGAGCGGCCGGCATGGCTCTCCTCGCGCATGCGCTCGTAGATCAGCACGTTGGAATCGACTGCCGTGCCGATCGTGAGCACGATGCCGGCGATGCCCGGGAGCGTCATGGTCGCCTCCAGCACCGACATCAGGCCCAGGATCAGCCCGACGTGGACGATCAGGGCGATGTTGGCGATGAAGCCGAACGTCCCGTAGGTCGCGAACATGAAGGCGACCACCAAGCCCGCCGCCACCAGGGTCGCGAGCTTGCCGGCCTCGATGGAGTCGCGGCCGAGGCCCGGGCCGACCACGCGGCGCTCGACCACGGTGAACTTCGCCGGCAGGGCGCCGGCCCGCAGCAGGACCGACAGGTCGTTGGCCTGCTGGACGGTGAAGTTGCCGGTGATCTGGCCGGAGCCGCCGGTGATCGCCGAGCGGATCACCGGGGCCGACACGACCTCGTTGTCGAGCACGATCGCCATGCGCCGGCCGACATTCTCCGAGGTCGCCTGCCCGAAGCGCTGCGCGCCGCGGAGGTTGAACTTGAAGCTCACCATCGGCTCGTGGGACTGCTGGTCGAAGGCGGGCTGCGCGTCGGTCAGTTCGCCGCCGTCGGCCATCACCCGGCGCTCGACCGGGACCTTGGCGCCCTTCTCGTCCTTGGAGGGCAGCATGTCGACGTCGCCCGAGGGGCTGTCGGCGAGCATGCGGAACTCGAGCTTGGCGGTGGAGCCGAGGAGCCGCTCGAGCCGCTCGGGGTTCTGCTCGCCCGGGACCTGGATCAGGATCCGGTCGGCGCCCTGCTGCTGGATCGACGGCTCGGTGGTGCCGGTGGAATCGAGGCGGCGCCGGATGACCTCGATGCCCTGGCTCACGGCCCGGCGGGTGCGGTCGGTGATGCCGGCATCGGTGAGCGTCAGGCGGAGCACGCCGCCGGGCTGCTCGGCGATGTCGAGGGTGCGGGCGGCGGTCTGGCCGAGGGACGTGGTGATCGGCTGCGACAGCTCCTGGAGCTTCGGTAGCACCTTGGCACGGGCCGCGTCGTCCGCGACCTTCACCTGGACGCCGCGCTGGAGCAGGCCGATGCCGCCATCGGCGCGGACGTTCTCCTGCTGGAGCACCCGGCGCACGTCGTCGCGCAGGGCCTTGGCCTGAGAGGCGATCAGCTCGTTCTGGTCGACTTCGAGCAGGAGCTGCGAGCCGCCCTGCAGGTCGAGGCCGAGGACGATGGCGCGGGTCGGCACGACCCAGCTGGGGAACCAGGAGGGCAGGCTGGCGACGAACCCCTTGCGCTGCTCCGGCGAGAAGAAGCTCGGCACGGCGAGCATCAGGCCGATCAGGATCAGGCCCAGCGTCGCGATGATCTTCGCACGGGAGAAGCGCAGCATGGGCCGTCTTTTTCTCTTGTGGGCCGGCGCGTTACGCCGGCCGGTTCAAACGCGGGTTCAGGCGGCCTTCACCGAGCCCTTGGCCCGGACCTCGGAGATCATCGACCGGACCACCCGCACGCGGACGTTGGGGGCGATCTCCACCTCGATCTCGGCCTGGTCGTCCGCCGCCTTGGTCACACGACCGACGAGGCCGCCATTGGTGACGACCGTGTCGTCCCGGCGCACGGACTTCAGCAGCGTCTGGTGATCCTTGACCCGCTTCTGCTGCGGCCGCAGGATCAGGAAGTACATGATCACGAAGATCAGGACGAACGGGACCACCTGAAAGGCGATCTCCGCTCCGCCAGCGGCCGTACCGGCCGCTTGCGCGAAGGCGGGGGTGATCAACGAGCGTCTCCTGCGAATGGCGCACGGATCTGCCACCGGTTTTCGGCGTGGGCAGACCTGTCGAAAAGCGCGCGGACTATAGCCAGGGGCTTCCCGAAAGCAACGTCGAAGCGACGCTCTTGCGTGGCGGCGTCAGAGAAGGGCGCGAACCGCCCCCGCAAAGGCCGCAGGTGCCTCCTGCGGGACGTTGTGGCCCACCCCCGCGACGATCTCACGCCGGTACGGCCCGCCGAAGCGGCGCGCATCCGTGTCGGTGGCGGGCGGCGGGGTGACACCGTCATCGGCACCCAGCAGCACGATCGCCGGTACGGGGATCACCGGCTGCCCCGCCAAGCGGGCTTCGATGTCGACCAGCGCCGGATCGCTCGGCACGAGGCCGAAGCGGTGGCGATAGGAATGCACCACCACGTCGACGAAGTCGGGGTTGTCGAAGGATCGCGCGGTCTCCGCGAAGGTCGCGGCGCCGAAGCCCCAACTCGGCGACCAGAGGCGCCAGAGCAGATGGCAGAACGCGTCCCGATTCTCGGCGAGGCCGGCGCGGCCGCGCTCGCTATGGAGATAGTACTGATACCAGAGGCGCTGTTCGGCCTCCGGCGCGGCGGGCCGCCCGGCGGCCGGTAGGTTCTGGATGTTGTAGCCGACGCCGCAGCTCACGAGCCCCGCGGAGCGGTCCGGCCAGAGCGCCGAGACCACGCAGGCGGCCCGCCCGCCCCAATCGTAGCCGGCGAGTACCGCGCGCTCGATCGCGAGGGCGTCCAGGAACGCCAGGAGGTCGGCGCCCAGCGCCGCCTGCTCGCCGGAACGCGGGGTCGCCCCGTCGCGGAACCGCGTCGGTCCGTAGCCGCGCAGGTACGGGACGAGGCAGCGCACCCCGGCCTCCGCCAGCAGCCGGGCCGCCGCCGTGCAGGCGTGGACGTCGTACGGGAAGCCGTGGAGCAGCACCGCGGGCGGCCCGTCCGGCGGCCCGAGCTCCAGGTAGGCGACGTCCAGTACGCCGGCCTGCACGCGCTTCATGGAGGGCTCCCGCATCGGTCCGGCGCGGATCTTACGCGCAACGCCGCGCAATTGCCGCATGGCCGCCCCGGTGCCCTTGCCGGCGCCCCCGCGCGCCCGATCTCCCGAGCGGTGAAGAAGCGTGACGGTGGAGAGACATGGGCCTGCTCGACAGCGCGAAGTCCCTGATCGGCGACGTGGTCGCGGCGACCGACCGGGCCCTGGAGGGGGTCGGGAGCGGCAAGCTCGCCATGGCCATGGCCAAGTTCTACCCCGGCGGGCTCGCGGCGTTCCTCGACAGGCTGCGCGACGCCGGGCACGGAGCCGCCGTCGGATCCTGGCTGTCGGCGGGGGAGCGTCAGGCCATCCCGGCCTCGGCCATCGCGGCGTGCCTGCCCGAGGCGGTGACCGAGCGCCTCGCCTACGACCTCAGCGTGCCGCACGGGCGCGTCGCGACGGTGCTGGCGGAGTTCCTCCCGGCGGCGGTCGCGGCCCAGAGCGAGAACGGGCAGCTGAAGCCGCAGCCGAACTTCAGCACGCAGGTCCACTGAGGGCGCCGGCCGATCCACTCCTCGCCGGGGCTGCGCGCCCTAGATCACGGCGGACACAACCACGGGGTACGCGGATGAGCCTGCTCGATTCCCTCGGCGGATCGCTGGGGCAGATGGCGCTGAAGGCGCTGCCCGGTCTCATCCAGCAGGTGCTGCCCGGCGGCCTGAACGCGCTGCTCGATCAGCTTCGCCGCTCGGGCTACGAGAGCCAGGTCAATTCCTGGCTCGGCCGCGGGCCGAACGCGCCGATCACCGCCGACGACCTGCGCAAGGTCCTCGACAACGAGCAGGTGCGCCAGATGGCGCAGAAGCTCGGCATTCCGATGGACCAGCTCTTCCCGACGCTGGCCGAGGCATTGCCGACGGTGGTGGACCATCACAGCCCGGACGGGACGCTGCAGGCGCCCAAGGTGTAGGGCGGCAGATCACCGGCGCCTCACCGGCGGCCCACGAAAAAAGGCGGCCCCTCTCGGGGCCGCCTCGCGTTCCGGGTCGCCCGCGCCGCTCAGTTGCTGGCGAGCTGGGACATCGGGTCCACGGGCGAGCCGCCCTTGCGGATCTCGAAGTGCAGCTGCGGCGAGGTCACGTTGCCCGAGGCGCCGGACTTCGCGATGGTCTGGCCGCGCTTGACCTTGTCGCCGGGCTTCACGTCCAGTTCGCCGTTGTGGGCATAGGCCGAGACGAAGCCGTTGGCGTGGCGCACGAGCACGAGCTTGCCGTAGCCCTTCACGTCGGAGCCGGCATACGCCACCGTGCCTTCCTCGGCCGCCTTGACGGGCGTGCCCTCCGGCACCGCGATGTTGATGCCCTCGTTGCCGGAGCTGCCGTAGCCCGAGATCACCCGGCCCTTGGCGGGCCAGCGGAAGCTTTCCGACGCCGCGGCCTCGGCCACCGAACCTGTGGCGGCGGGCTCGGACTTCGCCGGCGCGGCGGACGCCACGGGGGCGGCCTTCGGCGACTCCTTGGCGGCGACCTTCTCGGTCTTCTCGGCGGCAGCCGCCTTCTGCGCGGCCTCCTTGGCGGCCTTCGCCTCGGCGAGCTTCTGGGCGGCCTCGGCCTTCGCGGCCGCCTTCGCCTCGGCCTTGGCCTCCTGAGCCTTCGCGTCGGCCTTGGCCTTCGCCTCCGCCTTGGCGCGCGCCTCGGTCTTCACCTCGGCCTTCGCCTCGACCCTGGCTTCCGCCTTCTTCTCGTCGGCCTTCTTGTCGTCAGCCTTGGCGACCTGTCCGGGACGCACGTGCCGGGGCTTGTCGCCCTCCTTCACCGAAGCCTCCTTGGACTTCGCGTCGGCGACCTTCCGGGCGGCGGCGTCGCGGGCGAGGGCCTCTTTGCGATCGGTCTCCTTGGCGGCGGCGACACGCTTGGCGGCCTCGTCGCGCTTCGCGGCTTCCTTGGCGGCCTCCTTGGCCGCCTCCTTGGCGGCTTCCTTGGCGTCCTCGCGCTTGGCCGCCTCCTTGGCGTCCTCGCGCTTGGCGGCGATCTTGGCCTCGACCTGCTTGGCGTCCTCGCGCTTCTCCTCCGCCGCCCGGGCGGGGCGAGCGGTCATGGGGGCCGCGGCCGGATTCATGCCGGAGGCGTTGTAGACCGGGATCACGATCTGCCGACCGGGGGTGATCTGGCTCGCGCTGGTCAGTCCGTTGGCGGACAGGATCGCGGACGCCGGCACGCCGAAGCGGGTCGACATCTGGTTCAGGCTGTCGTTCTGCGAGACGGTGATCTGCGTGCCGCCCTGCGCGTTCCAGCCGACCGTGCCGGTCGAGGCGACGCGGGTGACCGGGCCGGCGGCATGGGTCTGGGCCTGGCTCTGGGCCGCGGCCGGTCCCGCCGCGGCGGCGCGCGGGGTCGAGGGCGGGCTCAGCGCCTCCGACTGGATGCGGCCGGTGCGGACCGTCGGGACGGGCTTGAGGCTGCCGTCCGGCAGGCTGCCGGTGGCGGACGGCTCCGAAGCGAAGGGATTCGAGAAGGGGTTGCTCAGCCGCGAGGCGTCCGAGGAACAGGCGGCGGCCCCCCCGCCGATGATGCCGATGAGGGCGAAGCGCGAGAGCGTCCGCAACATCTGACCCGTACCGCGCACCCGCATCGACGCACCCGTTTGCCTGACGCAACTTGATGCCCCAATGAAGACGGATTCAGGTTAAGCAACCGTTCCCGTCCCGCAGGTCTGCGACCCTGACGCGAAGGAACGGCGGGTGTTTTCGTGTGTCGTCGGGGATGACCGGGGTGGTCGGGTTCGTGCCTTCCCCGTCCGGGCCGGCACCCCACATCGGGAGGATGTTTACCATCCGCGCCGCCCGCGACAGCCTCTCCGACATGCCCGGGATCGAGACGGGCCGCCTGTCGATCGCCGCGCTGCGGCCCGAGGATGCGCAGGCCCTGCGTCGGCTCACGGACGACCCCGCGATCACCGCCGCCGTGGATTTCCTGCCGACGCCGTTCACGCTGCAGGATGCCGAGGATCTGATTCGCAGCGGCGCGCGCGGCCAGGACCGCTTCCTCGGTGCCTGGCGGCGGGCCACCGCGGAGGACGCCGCGCAGGGCTCGTCCGGGCGCGAACTGGTGGGCGTGGTGGGCACGCACCTGCGGGGCGCGGGCGTGATCGAGATCGGCTACTGGATCGGCGGCGCCGCCCGGGGGCGCGGCTACGCCTTCGAGGCGCTCTCGGCGATCATCGAGGCGCTGCGACAGCGCTTCCCGGCGCGCACCCTCGTGGCGGAGTGCCGCCCGGCCAACGTCGCCTCCTGGGGCCTGCTCCTCAAGCTCGGCTTCCGCGACACCGGCGAAGACGGCCACCGCCCGGG
>Ga0160428_1001490_pt1 | contig 17430 bp, 17 predicted proteins | sample SolpanmetagenomM_FD_108198 | JGI IMG/M metagenome (GOLD analysis project Ga0160428, IMG submission 108198) | Solar panel surface microbial communities from Lawrence Berkeley National Laboratory, California, USA - M | ecosystem: Engineered > Built environment > Solar panel > Unclassified ... | reverse complement strand
GTAGCGGGCTCCCTTGCCTCACCCCGCCGGATGCAGCCGCCCGCCAGGTTCCGCCGGGTTCTGGCTCTGCTCGTTCGCTTCGCCAGACGGGACCGCGAGCCGTTGCCTGCGCCATCCGCCGTATCGATAATAGCCCGCCGCCATCACGAAATTGGCGACCGACCCGAGCGGGAAGCTCCACCACAAGGCATCGGCGCCGAGCGCGGGCTGGAACGCAAGCGCGAACCCGAGCCGTACCGGATACATCGCAATGAACAGCATCGTCAGCGGCGCCCAGACCGCGCCGTTCGCGCGGACAGTAGAGAACAGCACCATCGTCATCCCGAAGATGATGAAGTTCCAGCTTGCGAGCACCTGGATATGCCGCGCAATCGGCAACGCCGCGCTTTCGCCGCCAAGGAACAGCAACATCACCGGGCGATCGAACGCGATGATCGCGATCACCATCGTCGTCGTCAGCACCGCGCTGAACACCAGCCCCGCCACGGTGATTCGATCCACCCGGCCCCATTGCCCCGCGCCGATGTTCTGCGCCGCCATGCTGCTGACCGCAGCGCCGACCGCGAGCGCGGGCATCTGGATATAGCCCCACAATTGCATCGAGATGCCGTACGCTGCGGTCGTGTCGACGCCGTAGCGGTTGACCAGCCCGGTCATCGTCAGCGCCGCGACCGAGACGACGAGCATCTGCGCGCCCATTGGCAGGCCCTTGAGCAGGATCGTCCGCGCCAGCGTTGCCGACGGGATCAGATAGCCGAGTTCCGCACCGCGCAACCGGATCGGCAGGTCGCGCTTGTAGATGTACGCGAGCAACCCGAGCGAGGCGACATGGACCGAGATCAACGTCGCCACCGCCGACCCGGCGATCCCCATCTCGGGCATCCCGAACCAGCCGCGGATGAAGACGGGGTTGAGACCGCTGTCGAGCAGCACGCTGAGTGCTGTAAACCACAAGGGCGTCACCGAATCGCCGACGCCGCGCAGCGCCATGCCGAGCAGCACCAGCAGCATCGTCGCGGGGAGGCCGAGGAAAATGACGCGCAGATAAGCGAGCGCGAGCGGCTGGACGGTCGGGGGCGTCGAAAGGCTGGTCAGGATATCGGGCGAGAAGATCCACCCCAGCGCGGCTATCACGACCGCGCCGCCCATCACCAGCCCGATCGATGCGCCGAACGCGCGCCGGGCGGCCTCGACGTCGCGGCGACCGATCGACTGGCCGATCAGGATCGTCGCGGCCATGCCGAAGCCGAAGACCGCGGCGAACATCAGGAACATGATCGTATTGGCATTGGCGGTCGCCGCGACCGCGCCTTCGCCGAGGAAACGCCCGACCCAGATCGTGTTGATCGACCCGTTGAGCGATTGCAGGATGTTCGAGCCGAGCGTCGGCAGCGCGAAGGCAAGCAGCGTCGTCGCGATCGGGCCGGTGGTGAGGTCACGTTTGGGTCGACCGGGGGACGCGGTCGGCGGGGGGCTGGTCCTGTCGGCTATTTCGCTCACTTGCCCTCCGATCGCCTTCCACCGGAAGACATTTGCCATCACCCCGACTCAAGCCGGGGCCGCCAGGTTGGCGCGGAACACCATCTGGCGGTCCCGGCCTTCGCCGGGGTGACGGGGGTTTTAGCCCAAACGCGCGAGCGCCGCGCTCAGTCGCTCGGCTTCGGCGGCTTTTTCGGCATGATCCGCGCGCGCTTTTTCGACCGCTTCGGGCTTGGCGCGTTCGACGAAGCTCGCATTGCCAAGCCGCCCGGCGAGCGCGTCGCGCTCCTTGGATGCCGCCGCGATCCCCTTGGTCAGTCGCGTGCGCTCGGCGTCGAGATCGATGACGCCTTCGAGCGGAAGGACGAAGGTCGCCTCGTCGACGACGACCTGCACCGCGCCGCCTGCGGGCGCATCTCCCGTCGCCAGATCGATTCGCGCGAGGCGCGCGATCACGCTCGCCTGACGCTCGAGCCGTGCGCGTGTCTCCGGTCCGGCGTCGCGGACATGCACCGGCATCCGCGTGCCCGGGGCGACGTTGAGCTCGGTCCGCGCCGCGCGAACTTCGCCGATCAGGCGGATCAGCCAGTCGATCTCCTGGCTTGCCGCAGGATCGAGCGCACGCGCGTCCGCCATTGGCCATTTGGCGACGATCAGGTTGGTGTCGCGCGGGCCCATCGCGTTCCACAGCTCCTCGGTGATGAAGGGCATGAACGGATGGAGCAGGACGAGGATCTGGTCGATCACCCAGCCGGCGACCGCGCGCGTCTCGTCCGCATCCGGCCCGGTGGCGGGGGCGTCCATCTGGCCGAGGACGGGCTTGATCAGCTCGAGATACCAGTCGCAGAAGCGGCTCCACACGAACTGATACACCGCATTCGCCGCGCCATCGAAGCGCAGGTCGGCGAGCGCGAGGTCGACCGCCTGGACGGTGGCGATCGTCTCGGCGATGATCCACTTGTTGACCGCGAGCGTAGCCTCGGGCGCTTCGAGCGTCTTGCTCGCGCCGATGCCATTGCCCTGCGCGAAACGGCACGCGTTCCACAGCTTGGTCGCGAAGTTGCGATAGCCCTCGACGCGCTTCTCATCCATCTTGATGTCGCGGCCCTGGCTCTCCATCGCCGCCATGAAGAAACGCAACGCGTCCGCACCGTACTGGTCGATCAAGCCGAGCGGATTGACCACGTTACCCTTCGACTTCGACATCTTCGCGCCGTCTGCCGCGCGGACGAGACCGTGGAGATACAGGGTCTTGAACGGCACATCGCCCATGAAGTGCAAACCCTGCATCATCATCCGGGCATCCCAGAAGAACAGGATGTCGAAGCCGGAGATGAGCACGTCATTGGGGTAACGGCCGCCCAGGCTGTTCTTAAGCCCCTCCCCTTTAGGAGTGTCAGGTGAATAGCCCCCCGGGCTATTCAGGTCAGGCTGGGAGCCTGACCGACCTGACACTGGGTTGGGGTGGGGCCGTCCAGCGAGCGGAGTGCTCTGCGAGGCGTCCCCCACCCCTTGCCCCTCCCCTAAAGGGGAGGGGTAAGAAGGAGAAGAACTGCCGTCCCAGCCCAGCGTCGCGAACGGCCAGAGCGCCGAGGAGAACCACGTGTCGAGCACGTCATTGTCCTGCGTGAGAGCAACGCCCTTGCCTGCCTGCGCCTGCGCCTCGGCCTCCCTCATCGCGACGAACACCGATCCATCCTCAGCGAACCAAGCCGGAATCCGGTGCCCCCACCACAATTGCCGCGAGACACACCACGGCTGGATGTTCTCCATCCAGTTGAAGAACGTCTTCTCCCACGTCTTGGGCACGAGCTTGATCGCGCCAGACCGCACTGCCTCGATCGCGGGCTTAGCCAGCGTCGCCGCGTCGACATACCATTGGTCGGTCAGCCACGGCTCGATCACCACGCCCGAGCGATCGCCATACGGCGTCTGGATCGTGCGCGGCTCGGCGTCGTGTTCGGTGCCGTCCTTGTCGACGTGCGGGATCAGGAAGCCTTCCGCCTTCAACTGCGTGACGACGGCCTTGCGCGCTTCCGCGGTGGCCAGGCCGAGGAACGCCTCCGGGATCAGCCCGTCGGACACCTGCACGACCTGTGCCTTGGCATCGAGCATGTTGAGCATCGTGCCCGCCGCCATGCCAGCGCGCTTGCCGACCTCGAAATCGTTGAAATCATGCCCCGGCGTGATCTTGACCGCGCCCGACCCGAGCTCCGGGTCGGCATGGTCGTCGGTGATGATCGGGATCAGCCGCCCGGTGATCGGCAGCCGCACCTGCTTGCCGACGAGATGCGTGTAGCGCTCGTCCGCAGCATTCACCGCGACCGCCATGTCGGCAAGCATCGTCTCGGGCCGCGTCGTCGCGACCTCGATGAAGCCGGAACCGTCTTCGAGCGGATAGCGCAGGTGCCAGAAGCTGCCCTTGATCTCGCGCGTCTCGACCTCGAGGTCGCTGATCGCGGTGCCGAGACCCGGATCCCAGTTTACGAGGCGCTTGTCGCGGTACAGCAAGCCATCGCGGTGGAGGTCGACGAACACCTTGAGGACGGCCCTGGAAAAGCCCTCGTCCATCGTGAAGCGTTCGTTCGCCCAGTCCATCGAGCAGCCGAGCCGGCGGAGCTGCTGCGTGATCTCGCCGCCGCTCTCTTCCTTCCACGCCCAGACCTTCTCGACGAACTGTTCGCGTGTGAAGTCGGTGCGCTTCTGCGACGGGTTTAGCGCGCCCATCTGGCGCTCGACCACCATCTGCGTCGCGATGCCCGCGTGGTCGGTACCGACCACCCACAAGGCGTCCTTGCCCTTGAGTCGCGCGTGCCGCGTCAGGATGTCTTGCAACGTGTTGTCGAGCGCGTGGCCGATATGGAGCGACCCCGTCACGTTGGGCGGCGGGTTGACGATCGTCCACGGCTCGGCACCGGGACGGTCGGGCCGGAACTGGCCGGTCGCCTCCCAATGCGCGTACCAGCGCTGCTCGAGTTCGGCGGGGTCGAAGGTTTTGGGGAGTTCGCTCATGATGCCATCGGCTTTAGCCGGGAGCGCGCAAAAGGAAAGGGCGCCGCTACTCGCGTCCGCCCGGCCGGTCGATCAGCGCACGCACCCGCGCTTCGAGATCGCCGCCGCGATACGGCTTGCGCAAAAGCTCGAAACTCTTGCTGCTATCGTCGATCGCGTCGTCGGCATAACCGGTGGTCAGCAGCACATTCATCGCGGGGAAATCGCGCCGCACCTGCCGCGCGAGTTCGACGCCGTTCATCCCGCCGGGCATCACGATGTCGCTGAACAATAGCTTGAAATCCTGATCGGTCCGGAGGACGTCGAGCGCGGTCCGTGCGTTCGAGACCTGGACGACGTGATAGCCGTGCATCTCGAGCAATGCCTTGCCGAGCGAGGCGACCTCGGGCTGGTCCTCGACCATCAGGATTCGCACACCTTGCGACTCCGCCAGCATCGGGGCGGGCGCGGCGGGGCGTTCGACCGCACCGCTCGCGCGCGGGAAATACAATGTCAGCCGTGCACCACCTTCGGACGGATTGGTCGCCGCGACCGCACCCCCCGATTGCCGCATGAACCCATAGACCATCGCGAGTCCGAGCCCGGTGCCCTTGCCGACGTCCTTGGTCGAGAAGAACGGATCGAACATCCGGTCGATCGCCGCGGTGTCGATCCCCGGGCCATCGTCGCTGATCGTCAATTCGACATATTCGCCGGGGCGGAGCTTGCCCGGCAGTTCGCCATCGCCCGGCAAGACCGCGTTGCGCGTCGCCAGCGTCACCGTCCCGTGGTCGCCGCTCGCATCACGCGCGTTGGAGAGGATGTTGAGGATCGCCAGCTCGGCCTGAACCGGATCGATCCGGCAATTCCACAGTTCCTGCGCCAGATCGTAGCGGAGCGTCATTCCGCCTGCGCTGCGTTCGAGCACCGGGTCGAAATCGCCGACCAGCGTGTTCAGGTTGAGCAACCGGTCACGCAGTTCCTGTTTGCGCGCAAAGGCGAGCAGTTGCTGCGTCAGGGTCGCGCCGCGCTGCGCCGCCGCGCCGATCGCCTCGACCGCGCGCGAAGCGGCCCGGTCGCCGGGATCGACCCGTGCCCCGAGCATATCGATGTACCCGATGATGACCTGCAGCAGGTTGTTGAAGTCGTGCGCAATCCCGCCGGTCAACTGGCCGACCGCTTCCATCTTCTGCGCCTCGTGCAGTGCTTCCTCCGCCTCGCGTCGACGCGACACGTCGAGCTGACTGGCGAAGAAATAGATCAGCTTGCCCGATTCGTCGAACACCGGCGAAATGAACAGCGCGTTCCAGAAAGTCGAACCGTTCTTGCGGTAGTTGAGAATCTCGACCGACACTTCCTGCCGCTCGGCGATCGCCCGGCGGACCTGTGCGACTGCGTCCCGGTCGGTCTCGGGGCCTTGCAGGAACCGGCAATTGATCCCGATGATCTCGGCATCGGTGTAACCGGTCATGTGCCGGAACGCCTCGTTGCAGAAGATTACCGGATTATCGGGTCGATGCGGGTCGGTCACCACCATCGGCATGCGAGTCGTCTTGACCGCCGCAAAGAAGATGTCGCTCGGCGTGTCGTCCTGCGCGGTGACATTCAGCATGTGCGAGGGCGGGACGGTGACGTCGTCGCCGGCACTCGGCAGCCCAGCGGGGTCGGTGTCGTTCATCGAGTGGCAAACTCGATGGGTCCGCGAGGGTTCCCCAATCACCAAAACGAATCGAACCGGTTCAGTTACTTCCCGGTAATACGGTCGATTTCCCTGGCGACCATTGCCTCGACCATGTGCGGCAGATTGGCGTCCAGCCATTCCCGCAGCATCGGGCGGAGCATCTCGCGCACCATCGATTCGAGCGTATCGCTGCCGGGAACCTCCGGCTTCACCACGAGCCGCGACAGCGTATCGAGCGGCCCGCGCGTCGCCGCTGCAGTCCGCTGCGACAGGATACCGTCGGGTGCCGCCTTGGGTTTCTCGGGCTCGGGCGGGGCAACCGTCGGGGGCGATGACGGCGTATCGAGGTCGATGGGAAGGCGCGGCGGGACAGGTGCCGGCGGGGGGGAAAGTGCGGCCTGCGGAACCGGCTCGACCGCCTCGCGCAATTCGAGGACTTCGTCGCGGCTCGACGGATCGGTTTCGGTCCGGCGCGGGACGGTACGTTCGGGGCGTTCGGGGCGCTTGGCGCGACTCGGCGTCGCGTCATTTTCTTCGGCGATGATCCGTTTGATCGATGAAAGAATATCCTCCATCGAAGGCTCCCCGCTCAAATCCCCCATCGAAAATCCTCGCGAAAGTAAACCGTCACGCCGTGTTACCGGTTCGGCGTCTGTTCACCTGCGGTAATCTTGGCACTTCTGTCAACTGGCCGCGAGTCGAGCATCGGGTCGAGCGTCCGCGTGACGGCCGACGTCTGCGCCGCAGTATCGGTGGTACGCGTGCCGGTGACGGCGGGATCGGGCTCGGAAGCGAAGTCCCAGATCTTGTTACGCACGCTTTCATAATGCCGGACCGGGTCGTAGAGCGGGCCGCCGTCAAGCCCGAGATCGCGCGCTTCGGCCCGCCCCATCGACGCAAGCAACGCGAAACCCGCGACATAGGCGTCGCGCCGCGCGGTCACGAGCGTGACCTGCGAGTTGAGCAATTCCTGCTCGGCGTTGAGGATGTCGAGGATCGTGCGATTGCCGACGCTGTTCTCGGCGCGGACGCCTTCGAGCGACAGCTTGTTGGCGTTGACCGCGACCTCGCTCGACGCGATCACCTCCAGCGACGATTTCCACACCGCATAGGCCGAACGTGCCTGCGAGATGACGCTGCGTTCGGTTTCGGTGACTCGCTCGATCGCCTGCAGCCGCGTGTCCTGTGCCTGCCGGATCTGCGCGGCGGGGCGCCCGCCCTGATACAGCGGCAGCGTCAGCCCGAGCCCGACCGTGGCGGCGGTACCGGTCTGGCCGACCGCACTCGCGGTGCCCGAACCGAGTGTCCCGAGATAATTGTAGTAGCTGCCGCCGATATTCGCGTTGATCCGCGGGAGCCGGTTGGCGCGCGCGGTCCCGATGTCGAAGCCCGCCGCGTCGCGATCCTTGGCAGCCGCGAGCAGCGCCGGATTGTTCTTGAGCGCGACCGAGACCGCATTGTCGGGATCCCCCGGCATGTTGGGCAGCGCGGGCGGCAGATCGAGCCGCCCGGGCGCAGCGCCGATCAGGCGGATATAGCTTTCGCGGCTGGAAATGAGCCGCGCCTGCGCGGTCTGCAACTGGCTTTGTGCCAGCGCGAGCCGCGCTTCGGACTGGGCGACATCGGTGCGGGTCAGGTCGCCGACCTGAAACCGGTCGCGGCTCGCCTGCAGGTTGACGTCGAGAACGCGGACGTTCTGCGTGTTGAGGCCGACGATCGCCTCGTCGCGGATCACGTCCATATAGGCCCCGACCACCGCCGAGAAGAGATCGCTCTCGGTTCCGCGCAGGCTCAGTTGGCCGCCTTCGACGCGGGTCTTCGCCGCGCGGACCGAGTTACGCACCGCGCCACCCGCATAGAGCGGCACGGACAGGGTCGCGTTCGCAGTACCGCTGCGATCGGGAGAAACGAAGCTGTTCGCGGCCTTCACGACGTTCTCGGTATAGGCGCTCTGCAGCTGGACGCCGGGTAGACCCTGCGACCGTGCGATCGGGACGTTCTCGTCGATCGCGCGAAGGTTGGCGCGCTGTGCGGCGAGCGTCGGGTTGCTCGTATAGGCCTTGACCAAAGCCTCGCGCAGCGTCTCCGCCGACAGCGGGGTCGCTGTCACCAGAAGAATTGCCGAACCGCTCAGGAGGGAAAGAAATCGCATCGCAGGCGGCTCTTTTCTGGTCAAAAAGTGAAAGTACGCGGGCGCGCGAACCCAGGAAGCGCAACACAATCGATATCGGCGAAATCAAGCAGCGCGAAACCGCCCGGGCTGCGCCGGCCCGACGCAAGCCGGGTCACGCCGCGATCCGAGAGACCGCTCACGATGCGCCCTCCGGTCGCGAGCTGATCGACCAGCGCCTGCGGAACCTCTTCCACCGCGCCGTCGATGAAGAGGACGTCATACGGCGCGCCGGCGGCATGACCCTCGGCAAGCGATCCCTCGACCAGGGTGACCGTGGCATGACCGGCCAACGCCGACCGTGCGAGCGTTACCAGGGCAGGATCGCTCTCGACCGCAACGACGCTTGCCACCAATTCAGCCAGCACGGCGGCGGTATAGCCGCCCGCCGCGCCGATCAGCAGGACGGTGTCGGTCGGGCGCAGTTCCGCCTGGGTCAGCAGCCGCCCGGTCGCGATCGGGACATTCTGGGCGCGCCCGTGCGTCAGGGGCACCGCGGTGTCGCGATACGCCAGATTGGCGACCGCCTCGGGCAGGAACGCCTCGCGCGGGACAAGATCCATCGCCGCGACGACACGGGCGTCGCTCACCGCATTGGTCCGTAACTGGCTTGCCACCATCGCATGGCGCATCGCCGTCATATCCTGCCCGCGCAAATCGAAATTCATGATGCCACCCTCGTCGCGCAACTGTTATAGTAACGCAATACACTTATCGTCAATGCACCGCTTCTATCGCGCGCCATCCGCTTCGCCAAGCGAGCGGTTGTTGCAAATGCCGTCTCGCCTGCTTCTGGTAAACAGCGGGTTAACTTCGATTGCGATTTTTTGAAGGCCCAGAGTTGACAGCGGGGCCGTCCGCTTGCATCTGCGCCGCTCTCCGGCCCGATGGCGGAGTGGTGACGTAGAGGACTGCAAATCCTCGCACCCGGGTTCGATTCCCGGTCGGGCCTCCAGACATTCACGCCAGCCGGCCGCCGAGGGCATGGCTAGGCGCGTTCCGCCAGCGCGGTTTCGAGCGCGGCGATGAACGGCAGATCGGCCGGCGGCATCGCGATCCGTGTCAGCGCGGCGGGGCGGTGCCACGCCAGCGCATCGGCGGCGAGCGGCGTCGGGTCGCCGCTCCAGTCCCGGCAGACGTACAGCAGCAGCAGGAGATGACGCTTGGGCAGCGGCATGCTCGCGAAGGTCAGCGACGTAAGCGCGGCCTGGTCGACGCGGATCGTCAGTTCCTCGGCCAGTTCCCGAACCAGTGCGGCCTCGGGCGTTTCGCCCGGCTCGACCTTGCCCCCCGGAAATTCCCACAGGCCCGCCAGCGCGGCCCCCGCCGGACGCTGCTGGACCAGGACACGTCCGTCCCGATCCACCAGCGCAGCGGCGACGACGAGCATCAGCGCGGTCTGTGTGCCGTTCTTATCCATTCGGTAATGCTCCCGCGTTACATCCGCCCCCATCGTACACGGCCCGGAGGCGTTGCCGACATGTTCGTCGGAGTGATCAAACGACTGATGGCCAGCCGCAAGGCGGGTACGGCCATCGAATATGGATTGATTATCGCGCTGATCGTACTCGCGATGATCGCTGCGCTCGGCCAGTTCGCCAGCGCGACAACTGGTATGTGGAATCGCGTCAGCACCGCCGTCGTTGGCGCGGGCTGACAGTAAACCGTCCGCGCCGTCGAAATTAATTTCGTGAACTTAAATCTTTCTCAACCCTGCCGACCATAAAACTACCCTCGTTGGTCCGGCAATCCGGTCCGACCGGGTACTGAAGCTAATCAACGGAGACCGGAATCATGCAGAACATTCGCAAGTTCATCAAGAACTCCAAGGGCGCGACCGCAATCGAATACGGTCTGATCGCTGCCCTCATCGCAGTTGCCGCAATCACCGCGATGTCGTCGCTGGGTGGCAAGCTGTCGAACACCTTCAACAACGTCTCGACCAAGCTCTAATCCAGCTTGATCTGACGACGCTGCTCGAAGGGCGGCGGAACTCCGGTTCCGCCGCCCTTTCTGTTTCAGAGCCGCCCCATTGCGAGGAACTTCTCGCGCCGCATCCGTCGCAATTCGGCCGGTGGGTAATCGGCGAGCCGGACCAGCGCCGCATCGATCGCATCCCCCAGCGCACTGATCGCCGCAGCCGGATCGCGTTGCGCACCACCCAGCGGCTCGGGGACGATCGTGTCGATGATCCCAAGGCCCTTGAGGTCCTGCGCGGTCACCTTCATCGCCTCGGCGGCGTCCGCTGCCTTGTCGGCGGTGCGCCAAAGGATCGAGGCGCAGCCCTCGGGCGAGATCACCGCATAGACGGCATGTTCGAACATCAGCACGGCATTGCCCGCCGCCAGCGCGATCGCCCCCCCCGAGCCGCCCTCGCCGACCACCACCGCGACCATCGGCACGCCGAGCGCAAGGCATTGTTCGGTCGACCGGGCGATCGCCTCGGCCTGCCCGCGCTCCTCCGCCTGGATCCCCGGAAAAGCGCCCGAGGTATCGACCAGCGTCACCACCGGCAGCCCGAAGCGGTCGGCGAGCTGCATCAGCCGGATCGCCTTGCGATACCCTTCGGGCTTGCCCATCCCGAAGTTGTGTTTGAGGCGACTCGCGGTATCGTCGCCTTTCTCGTGACCGATCACGAGGATCCGACGCCCGCGGAAGGTCGCGAATCCGCCGAGGATCGCCTGATCGTCGCCGAACGCCCGGTCGCCGGCCAGCGGCATCCAGTCGTCGAACAGCCCGGCGACATAATTCTTGAAATGCGGCCGGTCGCCGTGGCGGGCGACCTGAGTCTTCTGCCAGGGCGTCAGTCTGCCGTAGGTATCGCGAAGCAATTTGTCGGACCGCGCCTGCAGCCGCGAGATTTCCGCGCTGAGATCGACCGTGCCGTCGGCGGCGGTCTCGCGCAATTCGTCGATCTTGCCGTGGAGTTCGGCGATCGGTTTTTCAAAATCGAGGAAGCTTGCCATAGGTTGGCGCGGTTAGGCTTCGCGTGTCGTCGCGTCAACGCGGTGCGTATCGTCGGTCAACGGATGGCGCGCGTTGACGAGTTCGACGAGGTGGCTCGCATCGACATGCGTATAGATTTCAGTGGTGGCGATGTCGGCATGCCCGAGCATCGCCTGCAGCGCGCGCAGATCCGCGCCCCCGGCAAGCAGGTGGGTTGCAAAGGCGTGCCGCAGCACATGCGGGCTGACCCGGTCGGGGGGAATCCCCGCCTCGGCTGCCAGCGCCTTGAGCAACTGGTACAGTCGGATGCGGCTGAGATGCGCCTTGCCCGACGGGAAAAGCCACGCGCTGTCTTCGGCAACGTGCAGCCGCCACGAAGCGACCGCCCCGCGGGCCCGGTCCGACAGCGGCACCAGCCGCTCCTTCTCGCCCTTACCGCGCAGGATCAGATACGGACGATCGGGCGCGATCGCGCGGCGCGGGAGCGACACCAGTTCGGTTGCGCGCAGGCCCGATCCGTACAGCAGTTCGACCAGTGCCGAGAGTCGCAGGTCATTCGGATCGGGGGGATCGCGCGCGATCCGGACAGCGATGGCAGCGAACAGCCGGTCGACGTCGGCATGATCGAGCACCTTGGGCAACCCGCGCGCGGCACCCGGGCGGGGCAGTGCGGCGCCCGGGTCGTCCGCACGATGCCCCTCTTCCTCGAGAAACGCGAAGAACCGCCGCAGCGCCGCGGACTTGCGCGCGACCGTCGCTTTCGACAGCGGCAGCCACGCCGCCCCGACCCGCGCGAGATCGTCCGGCGTGGCGCTCGCCAGCCGCCCGCCGAGCAGGCCGGATGCCAGCGCGAGGTCGCTACGGTAGGCCGCGACCGTATTCTTCGCCGCTCCGGCTTCTGCCATCATCATCTCGAGGAACCGCTCGATCAGCGCGCGATCCTCGCCGCTGCCAAGCGGGGCGTCGGTCACGACCGTGCGACCGCCTCGGCCGCGATCATCCGCGCCTCGCCGATCATCCCGACTTCGCGGAGCGCAGCGCAGATATGGTACAGCGCCGCCGGCGACACGCCCGCCCACGCGCGCGACTGCATTCCCGTTGCCGCGAGCAGCACGACCGTACCGGGTTCGCCGTCCGCCGCCGCCTGCGCGATCGCGCGGCTCCAGCTATCGGTCGCGGCGATCGGCACACCCAGCGCCTTTGCGCCCTGCTCGATATCGCCGCCGGAAAGACGACCAAGCCCCGCGAGCGCGGCGAAGAACATCCGCTGTTTGCCCCCCTGCGGATCGTTCGCCGGGACATAGGCACCGACGTCGCCATAGCTTACTGAAGGCGCGTTTGGATCGACCAGGGTCAGCATTGCCCAGCCGGTGCTCCCGCGCGCGGCCTTGTCGCGCCAGCGCAGCGCCGGCGTGTCGAGCCCTGCACTCAGCATCGAGGCGATCAGCCGGTCGGTGTCGGGCTTTTCGAGCGTGGTCGGCATACGCGCCGCCGCGCCCGCCGTCAGGACGAGCCGGGCATAGCGTCGCTCATAGCCGCTCGGTTCGTCCCACAGCTTGCCGAGTGCCGCCGCGCGCGTTGCCGCGTCGTTCCCCTCGAACGCGGTGCGCAGACTGCGCGCGACGCTTGCTGCGGCGGGGAGCTGATCGTCCCCCGCATCGACCGCTGCGTACAGATCGACCAGCGCCGCGCTCGACAGGATCCCGCGTGCCGCCGCAAGCTCGGCGGCGGAGGCCCGAACACCGGGTGCAAGGTCCGGCGACAGCGCGCGCCAGCCCTGCACCGCAGGCGCACTTGCCGTGAGCAGCGAATCGGGGATCTCCACTCCCGCCGCCATCGCGAGCCCGTAGCGCCACGCGGTCAGCATCGGCGTGCGGTCCCAGTCGACGGTCACCGCCTGCCGCCCGCGCCCGTTGCTGCCGACCAGCTTCTGCGCAAGCAACAGATCGATCCCGCTGGCGACACGGTCCTTGCGCACCGCCGCGAACAGCGGTTGTGCGCGGGCCGGCGTACCCGACAGCCCGGCGCACATCGCCCGCGCCACCACCCAGCCGCGTTCGCGCCCCAGCGCGGCGCCGGCCTCGGCCGCAGGACACAAGCCTGCCGGGTCGCCGGTGGCGAGCGCGGCCTGCATCGCCGCCTCGAACAGTTTCGGCGTATAATCCTCGGTATCGACTGCCTGCGCCATTGCACGACCCGCGACCGATTCGCCCATCCGCACCAGCAGCCACGCCCGCTCCGCCGCGAAATCGGCGCCGCCCACGCCGCGCGGCGTATCGAGCTGCGCCATCAGCGCGCGGCGCAGCGCGATCGAGACCCAGCGCGACGCAACGGGCGCGCGCAGCCGGCGCATCAGTGTTTCGAGGAACCGGCCATCCGAGCGGCCGAACGCGTTCGGTGCCATCGCGCCTTCGGTCGGCCCCGCCACGCCAATCCGGTCGAGCGACCGCCGCGCATAGCTGGGCGTGTCGGCGCGGACGAACGCCGCGAAATCGGTCGGCGACGGCGGTGTCGGGAGCGGTGTCGGCGTTGCGCCGGGGATGGGCGGATCGGCCGGCAGCGGTGCGCCGGGAAGCGGTGCCACGGCTGGCGGCGGGACGGTCTGGCTGACCGGCGCGCTTGCCGGTCCGGCGGGAGCGGACGGCGTCGGGGTAGTTGCCGGACCCGGCCCGCGCGGACGCGGACGTGCCGGAGCAGCCGTCGGCGCGGGGTTGGGATCGCCGAACCCTGGCGGCAGGATCGATTCGGGCCGGTTCTGCGCGATCGCTGGAAAGAGCGCCGGAACCGTCAGCGTCGCCGCGAGTGCGGCGGTGGCGAGGAGTGCCGGGAGCGCGCGGCTACTTCTGGAGGTTCGCAAGCGGCACTGCCTTCTCGACCTGCTTCATCGGCTTTTCATGCGCCATCCCTGACAGCGCGAACAGGCCGCCGACCACCACGGCCACGACGACGAGAAGCACGAGAAGCAAGCGAGGCATGGGCAAGGACCTGTAACCGACCGGAAAGAAAAAGCAGTGCAAGCGAGCTTTTGCCCGATGCGCCGGTGCGCTGTATAGCCCCAGCTTCGATGTTGCAAAGCCCGCCGCCTTCCCCCGACACCGCCCTGCCCGACCCGATGCGCTGGGGCGGGCAGCCGATCGTGCTCGTGGGACTGATGGGCGCGGGCAAATCCACGGTCGGACGGCGGCTCGCGATCCGGCTCGGACTGCCGTTCGTCGATGCCGATACCGAGATCGAGAGCGCGGCGGGGATGTCGATCCCCGATATCTTCGAGCGATTCGGCGAGGCGTATTTCCGCGACGGCGAACGCCGCGTGATCGCGCGGCTGATGAACGGCGACCGGCGCGTGATCGCCACCGGCGGCGGCGCGTTCGTCGATGACCGGACGCGCGAGACGATCCTCGCTCGGGGGTTCGCGGTGTGGCTCGACGCCAAGCCGTCGGTGCTCGCGGACCGCGTCTCGCGCCGCGATACCCGGCCGTTGCTGCGCGGGCGCGATCCGCTGGCGGTGCTCGAGGAACTGGCGCGCGTGCGCAACCCGTTCTACGCGATGGCCCCGCTCCGCGTCTCGAGCCACCGTGCGCCACACGACGCCACCGTCAACGCCATCCTGAAAGCCCTTGGCCAGATATGACGACCATCCCCGTTTCGCTTGGTGCCCGCAGTTATGACGTCGTGATCGAGGCCGGGCTGCTTTCCCGCGCCGCCGACTGGCTCGCGCCGCTGTCGCGCGGGCGGAAGATGGCGATCGTCACCGACTCGAACGTGCTGCCGCATCTCGAAACATTGCAAAAGTCGTTGTCTGACGCTGGCGTCGCGAGTGAGGCAATTATTTTAAACCCCGGAGAGTCAACGAAAAGCTGGTCGCAGCTCGAGGCACTGACCGATCGGCTGCTCGACCTCGGGATCGAGCGCGGGGATCATGTCGTCGCGCTGGGTGGCGGGGTGATCGGCGACCTCGTCGGGTTCGCCTGCGCGATCCTCAAGCGCGGGTGCGGGTTCGTGCAGATCCCGACGACGCTGCTCGCGCAGGTCGATTCGTCGGTCGGCGGCAAGACCGCGATCAACAGTCGTGCAGGGAAGAACCTGATCGGCGCGTTCCACCAGCCCGCCTTGGTGCTGATCGACCCGCAAGTGCTCGACACGCTGCCGCTGCGGCAGGTCCGCGCAGGCTATGCCGAGGTCGTGAAATACGGGCTGATCGACGATCCCGAGTTCTTCGACTGGTGCGAAGCGAATGCCGCCGCGTTGCTCGCGGGCGATCCGGACGCGCGCGTGTATGCGATCGCGCATTCGGTTGCCGCCAAGGCGCGAATCGTCGCGGCGGACGAGCGCGAGACGACCGGCGTTCGCGCGCTGCTCAATCTCGGGCATACGTTCGGTCATGCGCTCGAGGCCGAAGCGGGCTTCTCCGACCGGCTGCTCCACGGCGAGGGCGTCGCGGCGGGAATGGCACTCGCCTTCGGCTATTCTGCCGCACACGGGCTTGCGCCCACTGCCGATTCGGACCGGTTGCGCACGCATTTGCGCAAGATCGGCCTGCCCGACGGCGTTTCTGCGACGGGACTGACCGCGTCGGCGGACACGCTGGTCGACCATATGCTCCATGACAAGAAGATGGACGCAGGTACGCTGCCGTTCCTGCTCGCGCGCGGGATCGGGAAGACTTTCCTCGACACGTCGGTCGACCTCGCCGACGTCCGCGCGTTCCTGGCCGCCTGATGCCGCGCGGAGTCGCCAAGCGGGATCTTCCCAGCAAGATCTGCCCGGTGTGCGAACGCCCGTTCGCATGGCGCAAGAAGTGGGAGCGCGACTGGGAGAATGTCGTCTATTGTTCGGACAAGTGCCGGATGACCAAGCCGCGCTGAGGTTTGAGCCCGGCCCTTGCTGTCCTTCCCCGGCGAAGGCCGAGGCCCAGTAGTGGAACGGCCGAAAGGCTGGCATTGTGCTTCGTTACCTCGGCCCCTTCGACTGGGCCCCGGCCTTCGCCGGGGAAGCGCCGTTGGTGATGGGTATCACACCCCCGCCTTCGTCGCGCTCCACGCGAGCCACAGCCACCCGCCGATCAGCAACGCCCCGCCGACCGGCGTGATCGCCCCCAGCCAGCGTGGCAGTCCGAGCGCCATCAGATACAGCGTTCCCGCGAAGATCGCCGCGCCGATCACGAACAGCCACGCCGGACCGCGCGCTTCCATCCGCACCGCGACCAGCGCCGCGACGACATGCACCAGCTGGTAATGCGCGCCCGTCCCGAGCCACTTGGCGGCGTCGCCGCTCGCGCCATGCGCGCCGAACGCGCCTGCACCGACCGCAAGCGCACCGCTCAATGCCGCCAGCACCACGATCATGGTCATCCGCCCAAGTCCTCGCTCAATTCAGGCCGCGACACCTGCGTGATGATCCGGTCGCGCGCGACGCGGATGTCGCCCGCCTCGACCTGCGCCTTCAACCGTTCGCGATCCTCGCGGCGGTACACTTCCTCGCTGCGATCGATCTCGGCCTGGTCGACCCCGACCTTGAGCAGCGCGAGCCGCGCCATCCGCACCGCCGATTCGAGCACCTCGCGTACCACCCCGTCCATCGGCGCGCCCTTGAGCTTGATCACCGCGCGACGATCATAGGCACGCACGAAGATCGAGGCGTTCGGGAAGGCCTGGTGAACGCCCTCGATCAAGTCGGCGGAAAGCTGATCGCCATCCATGCAGAACAGGATCAGCTCGGCCTCGCCCGCGCCCGCCTGCCGCAGCAGATCCATCCGCGTGCCGTCGCCATAATAGACCTTCGCGCCGAACTCACCCGCGATATCGATCATCTCGATATCCATGTCGATCAGCGTGACCGGAATCCCCTGCGCGATCAGCATTTGCGCGACGGTCTGGCCGAACCGCCCGTAGCCGACGATCAGCGCGTTCGCGCCGTCGGATTGTGGGCCATCACGGTCGCCCTGCTGGATCGGCTCCTCGCGAATCCGCCGCGTGATCGACATCAGGAACGGCGTCGTCGCCATCGACAGCGTGACGATCGCGCCGAACAGGCTCGCCGCCTCGGGCGCTATCAGCAGCGCCTTCTGCGCCTGCGCGAACAGCACGAAGCCGAACTCGCCGCCCTGACTGAGTAGCAGACCGAGCGCGAGCGCGCTGCGCCACGTCATCTTGAACCCGATCCC
>Ga0160428_1001489_pt1 | contig 17450 bp, 13 predicted proteins | sample SolpanmetagenomM_FD_108198 | JGI IMG/M metagenome (GOLD analysis project Ga0160428, IMG submission 108198) | Solar panel surface microbial communities from Lawrence Berkeley National Laboratory, California, USA - M | ecosystem: Engineered > Built environment > Solar panel > Unclassified ... | reverse complement strand
TTTTAACTCAGCGGTAGAGTAACGCCATGGTAAGGCGTAAGTCATCGGTTCAAGTCCGATAAAGGGCTCATTTTCCTACGAATAAGGTTCGGATGTCCATTTCTCATCGTATGATCCACATTTGATAAAGATTCAAACCCTTTTTCGAGGGACGAGAACTATCTATCATGATAGGTTTCAGGCAAAACATTTGTTATGACGGAGTCTCGCACCTAATATGGGGAGAGGACCACTATATTTTTATCAATAATAGTCTTCTTCATCCTCCTACTATAGGATCAGTTATAGTCTACTCTATCTTCGTCAATTTTGGATGTATCAAATTATGAATACCTGGTAATTTCAAATTACCAGTCTTCAAAAGAAGTGGAAAAAACGAAGGAGAAGTAAGTGAACCTGACCCATTGGGTTATGAATATATAAGCTACTCTGATATTGAAATTTGATGGAGATTTGGAAAGTGGACCTTTCCTATCCGAAATTAATCGATCTTATTGAGCGAACTCCCTATTCGGTTGTTGATTGAATGTTTCGTCGGATCGATTCTTATGATCTCTTCTCCCTGGACAGAAAGAGATATAGATCTTGAAGTCCATTCCGATCTGAATTAAACCTATTTTCTCTCTCTGTTTAGGCGGAATTGATACACAAATCAAATACGTAATTCTGTCACGATGTACTAAACATTCTCATATGAATGTACCAGACATTTTACTTTGGTGATTACACCGGTGGGAAATGGATCGAAATTAAGAAAAGAGAAAACAAAGGGGAAAAAAGAAGGTTTTCACTTTTGGATCACAATGGTTAAATATATAACTTCTTGTTATAGAAGGAGAATCACTTTGGAGTAATTTTCTTTAGCTCTATGAGTTATGAAAACATCTACTCGTTCCTGCTTGTAGACTCATTCGTATCGGACCACGATGTAGTAGTAAGAATATACATAGAGATGAATGAGAGAGAATAGAAATACTCCTTTTTGTTCTGTTGCATTGCAGAAGTTTCAAGACGAGAATGGAATGGATAAAAACTATTGAATGGAATAGATATTTTGAATAGAATCTGATCAATGGGGAAGGGGAGAAAGCGCACTTCCCTCCGCGGAAATTGTTCCATCGATGTTATTCAATAGGTGATTCGAGGTTCAGATAGGAACTCTGAAAACTCGGGATCGACATGCATTTAGCTATATTGGATCGGTTCGGTCCAGTTTCAAATATTTGTTCCAACAACGAATCTTCGGAACCCAATTTTTTTTTTGAAAGGATGATGGATGAAAAATTGTCCCCAATTCATCGTATACCTTTTGATCATATAGGGTTCTCGGAAATGGTCGAAATAGTGAAATAGGAGGATCGCTATGACTATAGCCCTTGGAAAGTCTTCTAAAGAAGAAAAAACTTTATTTGATACTATGGATGACTGGCTACGCAGAGACCGTTTTGTTTTTGTGGGTTGGTCCGGTCTATTGCTCTTTCCTTGTGCCTATTTTGCCTTAGGTGGATGGTTCACGGGTACAACCTTTGTGACTTCATGGTATACTCACGGATTGGCCAGTTCCTATCTGGAAGGTTGTAATTTCCTAACTGCCGCAGTTTCTACTCCTGCTAATAGTTTAGCGCATTCTCTGCTGCTATTATGGGGTCCCGAAGCACAAGGAGATTTTACTCGTTGGTGCCAATTAGGTGGTCTATGGACCTTCGTTGCTCTTCATGGTGCTTTTGCTCTAATAGGTTTCATGTTACGTCAATTCGAACTTGCTCGATCTGTACAATTGCGACCTTATAATGCAATTGCATTCTCTGCTCCAATTGCTGTCTTTGTTTCTGTATTTTTGATCTATCCATTGGGCCAGTCCGGTTGGTTCTTCGCACCTAGTTTTGGTGTAGCAGCTATTTTCCGATTTATCCTCTTCTTTCAAGGTTTTCATAATTGGACCTTGAATCCATTTCATATGATGGGAGTTGCCGGAGTATTGGGTGCTGCTCTTCTATGTGCTATTCATGGTGCTACCGTGGAAAATACTTTATTTGAAGATGGTGATGGTGCAAATACGTTCCGTGCTTTTAACCCGACTCAAGCTGAAGAGACTTATTCCATGGTCACTGCTAACCGTTTCTGGTCCCAGATTTTTGGGGTTGCTTTTTCCAATAAACGTTGGTTACATTTCTTCATGTTATTTGTGCCAGTGACCGGTTTATGGATGAGTGCCATTGGAGTAGTTGGTCTTGCTCTAAACTTACGTGCCTATGATTTTGTTTCCCAGGAGATCCGTGCAGCAGAAGATCCTGAATTTGAGACTTTCTACACAAAAAATATTCTCCTGAACGAAGGTATTCGTGCTTGGATGGCGGCTCAAGATCAGCCTCATGAAAACCTTATATTCCCTGAGGAGGTCCTACCCCGTGGAAACGCTCTTTAATGGAACTATAGCTTTAGCTGGTCGTGATCAAGAAACCACTGGTTTCGCTTGGTGGGCCGGTAATGCCCGACTTATCAATTTGTCTGGTAAATTGCTTGGAGCTCACGTGGCTCATGCCGGATTAATTGTATTCTGGGCCGGAGCAATGAACCTATTCGAAGTGGCTCATTTCGTACCGGAAAAGCCTATGTATGAACAAGGATTGATTCTACTTCCCCATCTAGCTACTCTAGGATGGGGAGTCGGTCCTGGTGGGGAAATCGTGGACACTTTTCCATATTTTGTATCTGGGGTACTTCACTTAATTTCTTCTGCGGTTTTAGGTTTTGGTGGTATTTATCATGCACTCATAGGACCCGAAACTTTAGAAGAATCTTTTCCATTCTTTGGCTATGTATGGAAAGATAGAAACAAAATGACCACAATTTTGGGTATTCACCTAATCTTGCTAGGTGTTGGTGCTTTTCTTCTAGTGCTCAAGGCTTTGTATTTTGGAGGTGTATATGATACCTGGGCTCCCGGCGGTGGAGATGTAAGAAAAATTACGAACCCGACTCTTAACCCAAGTGCTATATTTGGCTATTTACTGAAATCTCCTTTCGGAGGAGAGGGATGGATTGTTAGCGTGGACAATCTAGAAGATATAATTGGAGGACATGTATGGTTAGGTTCCATTTGTATCTTCGGTGGTATCTGGCATATCTTAACCAAACCTTTTGCATGGGCTCGCCGTGCATTCGTATGGTCCGGAGAAGCTTATTTGTCCTATAGTTTAGCGGCTCTATCTCTCTTTGGTTTTATTGCTTGTTGTTTCGTTTGGTTCAACAATACAGCTTATCCCAGTGAATTCTATGGGCCCACCGGCCCAGAAGCCTCTCAAGCTCAAGCGTTTACTTTTCTAGTTAGAGACCAACGTCTTGGAGCTAGTGTGGGGTCTGCCCAAGGACCTACTGGTTTAGGTAAATACCTTATGCGTTCTCCGACTGGAGAAATTATCTTTGGAGGGGAAACGATGCGTTTTTGGGATCTCCGTGCTCCCTGGTTGGAACCCCTAAGGGGCCCTAATGGGTTGGACCTGAGCAAGTTGAGAAAAGACATACAGCCTTGGCAGGAACGACGTTCGGCAGAATATATGACTCATGCTCCTTTAGGTTCTTTAAATTCTGTGGGTGGTGTAGCTACCGAAATCAATGCGGTGAATTATGTCTCTCCCCGAAGTTGGTTATCCACCTCTCATTTCGTTCTAGGATTTTTCTTCTTCGTAGGTCATTTGTGGCATGCGGGAAGGGCTCGTGCAGCTGCAGCAGGATTTGAGAAAGGAATTGATCGTGATTTCGAACCTGTCCTTTCCATGACTCCTCTTAACTGAAACAAGCGATCGAACCAGATGGAAGAGAAATCGATTCAATTTCATTACATCCATCTCCCAGCGGGATAGGAGTATTTTCAAATACTCTCTTTCCAACTGGATCCTTGTAGCTCGGCTATATCCAGCCGAGCTATTCTCTTTTTTTGTACTGGATTGGACCAATAAATGTGATTGTTGAAAAAACAACAGGAGAGAGAGGGATTCGAACCCTCGATAGTTTTTTTACTATACCGGTTTTCAAGACCGGAGCCATCAACCACTCGGCCATCTCTCCCGGAGACAACTTCTATTCTACTCCTTCGGATAATACCTAACTATAAGCATAAGGTCGGGCCGATACCAACCATACCTGTGACATATGAGAATTTCTCATCATCTGGAATGGAAAAAAGAAACGAATTTCCCTCTCCTCTTACACTCAAATAGAAATTTGAAAAAGTTTAAAAAGCTCGATCAATTTATGGTCAAATCCTTTTCGTAGTGCATTTGATCAGAATTGAAAATTGGGGATCGGATGGTATAGTCTATTCAATCTGTTGGGAGCTTGTAAGATCACAACCATGACTATTGCTTTCCAATCGGCTGTGTTTGCATTAATTGCTATTTCATTTTTACTAGTGATTGGTGTACCTGTTGCACTTGCCTCTCCTGATGGTTGGTCAAGTAGCAAAAATGTTGTATTCTCGGGTGTATCATTATGGATCGGATCAGTCCTTTTCGTAGGTATCCTTAATTCTTTCATATCTTAGATCTGTTCTAGATGTTTTAGGTTCAAACTCCCCCCCCCTCCCGGAGGGCTTTATAGTTATTCTGAAGGGCCTTTTCCCTTAAGGTCCAAGGAACCAAATGAAAGTGCTCAAGGGAGGGGTTTTTCATAATGAAATGAATAATTGGACCATTAAGAAATGGTATCTACTTACCAATGGGATTGAACATATATGCATTCTCTCCATATTATGTTACAATTTTATGAATATCTATATATTCATAACGAATAAAATGCGGGTATGGTTGAATGGTAAAATTTCTCTTTGCCAAGGAGAAGATGCGGGTTCGATCCCCGCTACCCGCCATATCCGTCACATGGAAAATGAATCGTTCATGCATTGAACGTATCTTTTCCTCACTTTTGATTAAATTATCAAAGTGATAATGCGAGAGTAATCATTTCTCAAATGAGGGAGAAATCCTTTCCGGTCCGGACCAAAATACTTCTTATGTTCTGGTCTGGCGGAGACAGGATTCGAACCCGTGACCTCAAGGTTATGAGCCTTGCGAGCTACCAGACTACTCTACTCCGCACCATTTATTGATATCATAAACAGAATGGGTACACCAAACAATAATGGGATATACTATCCCTATCCCTATATAGGGATAGGGGTACTTTTCTATTATAACAATAAACTCCAATAGCTTTTTCTATTTTCCTACCAACTTGATTTTGTTATCCCGGGCAATAAACATGCGTGGGCCATCTCACGGAGTACGTGTCCGGACAATCCAAAGTCTCGATAGTTGGCTCTAGGTCTTCCAGTCGAAGAACAACGTCGATGGAGCCGTGTAGGCGCACTATTACGTGGTGAAGATTGCAATTTTCTATGAATTTCCCATTTGTCATCCAATGATGAAACTTTGCTTTCTTCCTCCAAAGATTGACGAATCAAATGATATCTTCGTTCCAGTGCTTGTCTCTTCTTTTCTCTCTGAATGAGACTCTTTCTCGCCATAATAGATAGTTCAGTGGTACTATTACCTACCAGGAATGCAAATATAGATCAGATTTTAGATGGAGAAATATTACGTTTATTACTTTTTCTCTGTGGGGTATTGTCATTTATACAATAATATCTCATTCACTAATGAAATTGATGAAGAATAATTAACCAAATTTACCTGATGTAGAGGCAATTAAAAAAGCTGCATAAGTGAATATATAACCTACGGAAAAGTGAGCTAATCCAACTAATCGTGCTTGAACAATGGAAAGAGCTACTGGCTTGTCTCTCCATCGAACTAAATTAGCCAAAGGTGTGCGTTCATGGGCCCATGCGAGAGTTTCAATCAGTTCCTGCCAATATCCACGCCAGGATATCAGGAACATAAATCCAGTAGCCCAAACAAGATGCCCGAATAAGAACATCCACGCCCAAACAGATAAACTGTTCATACCAAAAGGATTGTATCCATTAATAAGTTGTGAAGAATTTAACCATAGATAATCTCTTAACCATCCCATTAAATAAGTGGAAGACTCATTAAATTGCGCTACATTACCCTGCCATAACGTTATATGCTTCCAATGCCAATAGAAAGTAACCCATCCAATAGTATTCAACATCCAGAAAACTGCCAAATAAAAAGCATCCCAGGCCGAGATATCACAAGTACCACCCCGTCCCGGACCATCGCAAGGAAAACTATAACCAAAATCTTTCTTATCTGGCATTAGCCTGGAACCACGCGCATCCAAAGCACCTTTAACTAGGATCAATGTAGTTGTATGCAAACCTAGAGCAATAGCATGATGAACCAAAAAGTCTCCAGGACCAATTGTTAAGAACAATGAATTCTTATTATCATTAATAGCATTCAACCAACCAGGTAACCATATGCTCTTACCTGCATCGAATGCTGGACCACTTGTCGAAGACAAGAGTACATCGAAACCATATAAGGTCTTACCATGAGCAGATTGTATCCACTGAGCAAATATGGGCTCGATCAAGATTTGTTTTTCTGGAGTACCGAAAGCAAGCATAACATCATTATGAACATAAAGTCCCAAGGTATGGAAACCTAGTAATAAACTAACCCAACTAAGATGAGATATTATAGCTTCCTTCTGCTCCAACATTCTCGCCAATACATTATCCTTATTTTGTTCCGGATTATAATCCCTAATGAGGAATATTGCTCCATGAGCAAAGGCCCCTGTCATAATGAACCCGGCAATGTATTGATGATGAGTATATAACGCAGCTTGGGTGGTGAAGTCTTGTGCTATGAATGCATAAGCGGGTAAAGAATACATGTGTTGAGCTACCAAGGAAGTGATAACCCCCAAAGAAGCTAAAGCAAGACCCAATTGAAAATGAAGAGAATTATTTATTGTGTTATAAAGGCCCTTATGGCCGCGTCCTAAGCGGCCTCCTGGAGGAACATGTGCCTCCAAAATATCTTCCATACTGTGACCAATCCCAAAGTTGGTTCTATACATATGACCAGCAATTGAAAAAACAAATGCAATAGCTAAATGATGATGAGCCATATCAGTCAGCCACAAACTTTGAGTTTGTGGATGGAATCCCCCGAGAAGAGTTAGAATAGCAGTTCCCGCCCCTTGAGAGGTACCGAATAAGTGACTACTGGAATCAGGATTTTGAGCATAAAGATTCCACTGACCTGTGAAAAGCGGTCCTAACCCTTGGGGATACGGCAATACATTCAAAAAATTATCCCATCTGACGTGCACCCCTCTTGATTCAGGAATAGCGACATGAACTAAATGCCCCGTCCAAGCTAGAGAACTGACTCCAAAGAGTCCTGACAAATGATGATTGAGACGGGATTCGGCATTTTTGAACCATGAAACACTTGGTCTCCATTTAGGTTGTAGATGTAACCTACCCGCTATTAAAAAGATGGCAGAAACAAATAGCAAGAAAAGAGCTCCAGCATAAAGATCTTCGTTAGTGCGTAAGCCGATTGTATACCACCACTGATAAACACCGGAATAAGCAATATTGACCGGACCGGGAGCACCTCCTCGGGTAAAGGCTTCTATAGCTGGTTGACCAAAATGAGGATCCCAAATTGCATGAGCAATGGGTCTTACATGTAAGGGATCACGTACCCATGCTTCAAAATTGCCTTGCCAAGCCACATGGAACAAATTACCAGAGGTCCACAGAAATATTATTGCCAACTGACCAAAGTGGGAAGCAAAAATTTTATTATAAAGGCGTTCTTCGGTAATATCATCATGACTCTCGAAGTCATGTGCGGTTGCAATACCGAACCAAATACGACGAGTAGTTGGGTCCTGGGCCAAGCCTTGGCTGAACTTTGGAAATCTTGATGCCATAATGCTTTTCAAATCCTCCTAGCCATTATCCTACTGCAATAATTCTTGCCAGGAAGAACGCCCATGTTGTGGCGATTCCACCCAGAAGGTAATGAGCTACTCCTACAGCACGTCCCTGTACAATGCTCAAGGCTCTGGGCTGGATAGCAGGAGCAACCTTCAATTTGTTATGGGCCCAAACGATAGATTCAATGAGTTCTTGCCAGTACCCACGGCCGCTGAATAAGAACATTAAACTAAAGGCCCAAACAAAATGAGCACCTAAAAATAAAAGACCATATGCAGATAATGAAGAACCATAAGATTGGATCACTTGAGAGGCTTGTGCCCATAGAAAATCACGAAGCCACCCGTTAATCGTAATGGAACTCTGTGCAAAGTTTCCTCCCGTGATATGAGTTACCACTCCCTGATCACTTATACTACCCCAAACATCGGACTGCATTTTCCAGCTGAAATGGAATATTACTACTGAAATTGCATTGTACATCCAGAATAAACCAAGGAAAACATGATCCCAGGCAGATACTTGACATGTTCCTCCTCTCCCAGGTCCATCGCAAGGAAAGCGAAAACCAAGATTCGCTTTATCGGGTATTAAACGGGAACTACGGGCAAATAGAACACCTTTAAGTAGGATTAAAACAGTCACATGGATAGTAAATGCATGTATGTGATGTACCAAAAAATCCGCGGTTCCCAATGGAATTGGTAATAAAGCCACTTTGGAACCTACTGTCACCAAATCACCACCTCCCCAGGTTAAGCTGGTACTTGCTGTTGCACCAGGAGCTGTTGAACCGGGTGCTGAAGCATGAGTGTTTTGTATCCATTGAGCAAAGATGGGTTGTAATTGTATAGCAGTATCTGAGAACATATCTTGAGGACGTCCTGGAGCGCTCATAGTATCATTATGAATATACAGACCAAAACTATGGAAGCCTAAGAATATACATACCCAGTTGAGGTGTGATACAATTGCATCACGATGTCTAAGAACGCGATCTAATAAATTGTTGTATTGAGTAGTTGGGTCATAGTCTCTTACCATAAAAATCGCTGCATGTGCAGCAGCGCCAACTATGATAAACCCACCAATCCACATATGATGTGTGAACAGAGAGAGTTGGGTACCATAGTCAATAGCTAGGTATGGATAGGGGGGCATCGCATACATGTGGTGAGCTACGATAATAGTTAAAGATCCTAAAAGAGCTAGGTTAATAGCTAATTGAGCATGCCATGAGGTAGTTAAGATCTCGTAAAGACCTTTATGGCCCTCCCCCGTAAATGGACCTTTATGAGCTTCTAAAATGTCCTTGAGGCTATGGCCAATGCTCCAATTGGTCCTATACATATGACCGGCTATCAGGAAAAGAACTGCAATAGCCAAATGATGATGCGCAGTATCGGTCAGCCACAGACCCCCCGTTACTGGATTTAATCCTCCACGAAAAGTCAAAAAGTCTGAATATTCTGACCAATTCAGGGTGAAAAAAGGGGTCAATCCCTTAGCAAAACTGGGATAAAGTTGAGCCAGAAGATCGCGATTCAAAATAAATTCATGAGGAAGTGGTATCTCTTTAGGATCCACTCCAGCGTCTAGAAGTTGGTTAATGGGTAGAGAGACGTGTACTTGATGTCCTGCCCAAGATAGAGACCCAAGTCCTAGTAAACCTGCTAAATGATGGTTTAACATGGATTCTACGTTTTGGAACCAAGCCAATTTTGGGGCAGCTTTGTGATAATGAAACCAACCAGCAAAAAGCATTAACCCTGCAAAGATCAATGCACCAATTGCAGTGCAGTAAAGTTGTAATTCACTGGTGATTCCAGATGCTCGCCAAAGCTGGAAGAACCCAGAGGTTATTTGTATCCCTCGAAAACCTCCACCTACATCCCCATTCAATATTTCTTGACCTACTATTGGCCAAACTACTTGGGCACTGGGTTTGATGTGAGTGGGATCACCCAGCCATGCTTCATAATTGGAGAAACGAGCGCCATGAAAGTACATCCCACTTAGCCAAATAAAGATGATGGCTAGTTGACCAAAATGAGCGCTAAAGACTTTGCGAGAAATCTCTTCCAAATCATCGGTATGGCTATCAAAATCGTGAGCATCAGCATGTAAGTTCCAGATCCAAGTGGTAGTATCAGGGCCCTTAGCTAGCGTCTTTGAGAAATGCCCAGGTTTGGCCCATTTTTCAAAAGAGGTTTTTACTGGATCCCTCTCCACTACGATCTTTACTTCTGGTTCCGGTGAACGAATGATCATTGAGTTCTCCCCTTTCCGGACGGGACATAAATAAGAAGAAACCTGCCAATAGGAATTAGTGAACTTCCGAGAGAGATATCTCAACTCGTTTCTCCCCTTATTTTCTAGTTTATAACTGGAGCGACTATGATACGGGAGTCGATCTGAGGCAGGTGTTCAAATTTATTATGACATATCCCCGAGGTGCTCAATGGACTGTGGACTGTTACGATTTGGGAAAAGTCTTTCCAGTTTGATGTAAAAAGTATTTCCCGGTTATTATTACAATGTTTCTAGATGGATAAATATCTATATATATTTATATATTTATCCATCTATTGATACTCCTCCGTATGTCCCATATAAAAGACCATCCATCCGTTAGAAATCTTTATTTATTCATGGATCATTAATGAAAGACATCTCCGGATGGATTTTACCCCTATGAAGAAGATCCATTAACACTCCAGAACCAGAAAAGGTCTTCTTTGTTATATTGTCACTATATTCCTATGAGATGCCGACGGAATAGAATCTAATTTTGGGGAATATTCTGGAATAATTCCATTGATTCCGAGAAAATCAGATATTCAATAATTAAAACGATTTACTGAGAATAGAAATTCTCATTCTCCAAAGCGTCCTGTAATCTTTAACCAATTTTGTGCTTCGATGTAATTGCCCGGAGCAAGTGCTATAGCTTGTTCCCAATACTCAGCAGCTTGATCGAACCAAGCCTCCGCAGTTTCAGGATCTCCCTGTCGAATGGCCTGTTCTCCTCGGTCGGGATAGGTCAACTTGGAAAAGTTTTCTTCCCTTATAACCGTACTTGAGAGTTTCCTACCTCATACGGCTCAATCAACTATTCTTTGGTCCTCTACCCCAATTTCCAAAATATTCCTGGATTGGAGATAATTCATTGGGAGTTCAGATTAACCAAAGGACCAGAAAAAGTCAATGACATGAGTTTCTGATTTCATTTCCAATCAATTGAATGATCAGGTTCTATCTTTTCTCCTACCCTCAAAAAGATGAAGTATAGAAAGAGATATACTGAAGATTTATCATCCAAATCAAAGTCTTTTTGCAAGGTAACTATCTAAGTTCTGTATAGAATTTTTGGAGAGTACTTTCCGTCTGGAGTACTTCACATCTTTAGGATCTGATGCTACACCGCTGCTCAATAGCTTAGTAGATCGACTCTATTACATAAGTTGATTCCTGATTCTTGTCAATGAGCAGATTTGATCGTATCAGCCCGAACTTCTTTCAATAATTGATCTTTATGGTGCTTCCATCATCAATTCAATTTTTTATCCATGGAATACGTAGGCTCTATCTATCTATTCATATTCGGGCTCCTATGAGAGATGTTCTTTTTGCTACAGCTGATAAGAACCGTTACTTGGGACGGTGCATATGTAGAAAGCCTTTTCTTTTGTACTTACCCGTAGTAGTTATTAACTAAGTTATTCTATGACACAGATAGCCGCACGTAATGACAGATCAAGGCCGTATTATTAAGAGCTTGTGGTAAGGATGGGTTCCGTTCTAATGCCTGGAAATAATATTCCAAAGCCTTCGTATGTTCCCCATTACTTGTATGGACAAGACCTATATTATATAGTATATAACTTCGATCATAAGGGTCAGTTTCCGGTCGCATAGCTTCATAATAATTTTGTAAAGCTTCCGCATATTCCCCTTCCGATTGAGCTGACATTCGTTACGGTCGTTCATTCCATTGAAATGATCTCCGCTTCAAAACCGTACATGAGATTCCCACCTCATACGGCTCCTCCTTTCTTTACAGTACGTAATACGGGGAGTAATCCGTGGAATTCAAAAAAAAAAAAAAAAGATTCTGACCCAATATTATGAATTAACAGGGGCTAGTGTATTTCCAATGAATCTCTAGCCATCCTTCTTGCAAAGATTCTTTTCCGACCACCAAGGATCTTTCTTAGTACTAGGAATGGAACCTCTAACAATTTCTTTGTTCTTAACGCCCTGTATTCTCCGGGGATTAGTCACTTCAACAATCTCCGATGGTTCCATCGATAGGGGTATCCGAAGTACAAACGAGATGGATGTTTGTTGTCCCAACCATTCTCACTACCCTTCGGAAAAGGGTAATGCATATGAGTTATAACGAAGTTTTTGTGTTGTCGATTTCCATACGTAGTGCTTTCTCCCCCCATGCACGCCTATCAGATAGGTTCAACTATACAAGTAAGGCCTATTGCATAGGTGTAACCTTTCGCTCGGTACTAAAATCCTCAGGAGATTTTAGCATCTCAGGCTGCATTGATCGGGGATACACGACAGAAGGAATTGTTCTATCTCCAGAACTCACCTTCACCGAGCGTAAGTTTTTTCATTTCTCTTTGACAAAATTTTGATTTCCGAATACCTTTTCTTTCCCAAAAGGGGAAGAACGAAAAAAATATCAAATCACACCATCTCTGTAATAGGTAAATGCTTCTTTCTCCCCCGGAGCCATCGGGATTATGCGCAATAAGATATCCGCTATAATTGTGAAGGTCTTATCGATAAAATTGTCATTTCTCTGAGATCTAGGCATAGTCAATTACAGATTTGATAATTTCCTTCATTCCCTTACGCAAATGATTCCATGAACGAAATTTTTTTTCTGGTGCACAATACCATAAAATGGATTTCCTTACAATCATAAATATGTTCTCATTCTATTTATTCCAATTGATTCTTTAAAATGGAAATAGATAGGGAATATTTTGAATAATTGTTCATTAGTAATATTTATGAATAATAATGATAAAAAATATTCGTATTGAAAGAATACTAGATTCGGTGAACTCGGGAAGTCCAGTTCGATCATGATCCAAACAAAGAAAGAGTTAAACGATCGAGCATTCCATAATGAGAATGAAATGCCTACCCAGCAATTTTGTGCGCATATCCATATAGATAAAGGAATATCGAGAAAAATATGGTTATAAAAATATGGTTATAAAAATATGGTTATAAAAATATGGTTATAAAAATATGGTTATCATGAAACAGGATCATTGCCAAAGAATTCATTCTTATACATTTGATAAGACGATAATATACAGATGCATATATGATCATAATATGGAATGGATCAGTGAATCTGTCTCAATTTATTGATTGGGCGATCCGAATAAGATCGTCAGATCATAAAGGATGATTGAGGATTTCCTAAAATAGGAGGAAGTTTGGCGAAAATGTGTTTTCGTCTTTCCAGGGGAGGGGATTGAATCATTACTTTATTTATGATCTATTTATTTCCGTAAGATCGAACTGATCATACCTGAATCAAAATAATTTGTAAGGAACTTGCTATTCACTAATTTGGTTCATTAGATCCAAGGGATCTCATAGGAAAGATGGCCGAGCGGTTCAAGGCGTAGCACTGGAACTGCTATGTAGGCTTCTGCTTACCGAGGGTTCGAATCCCTCTCTTTCCGTATCTTTGCCCTACTATTTTCTTTTCATCTATTGTTTTTCCAATCTATTGAATCCCAATAAGACGATCTCCTAATTCCGGGATCAATATCCCTATATTTGTGATATAGAAAATAGAACAAACATTGGTTCGTGGTATGGGAAAGATAAAGACCATTCTAAGAAGCAATAAAAGTATCGTGGATAACAAGATTCTAATGTAACGTACGGAAGGATGAGAAAATGTCCCCTTCGGGGAGGGGAGAAAGAAGGGGGGAAGAACAAAATTTCCAGATGTCCAGCAACCCAACCCCTCCTTTTCATTTCATTCTCGATTCAAGCTTGACGGGAGTAATACTCTACGACCAGCAATTCATTAATCTTCAAACTGATCCATTTACTATCTATTATTTGATTGATGAATCCTTTATATTGTAAGGAATTAAAAGTCAAATGATTTGGCAATTTATCCCTCTGGAACAGATCTATATTCTTCTTAATAATAGATCTCAATCTTTGTTGATCTCTTATAGTAATAACATCTTGGGGTTTGCAAGGGTAACTTGGTATATCTACCATATGGTCATTGACCCGGATATGTCCATGATTAACTAATTGTCTAGCTCCGGGAATGGTGGGAGCCATACCCAATCGAAAAATAATATTATCCAAACGCATTTCAAGTAATTGCAATAGGACCTGGCCCGTGGATCCCTTGGCTCTTCTAGCTATACGAACATATTTCAGTAATTGTCGCTCCGTTAGTCCGTAATGAAAACGCAATTTCTGTTTCTCTTCTGGCCGGATACGATATTGAGAGATTTTTCTGGAAGAAGACCGGTTTATAGAATCATTTCTGTATTTGGGTCTTTTACTAGTGAGCCCTGGTAAAGCTTTCAGACGACGTATTATTTTTAAACGAGGTCCCCGATAACGGGACATAGAAACTCCTTATTCAATTAACAAATAGTGCTGGAAAGAAGAAAGAATAGTATAACCCATACGAGTACTGGAATTCTTTGATATGGATGGAGAACGAAGATCTTTCTCTAATTTGTTATAGATCCTAATAGCTCCAATCATTCATCCCGTTCCTAGTTGGGAGTAAGTGATCATGGCATGACGGACCCGACGAACGATCGGAAGAGTATTCTCCATTCCATCTTGATCCTAAACTTTGTGGATTATGGGAATGAGAGGAACGGGAAAGAGCCAGCTATCGGGATCGAACCGATGACCATCGCATTACAAGTGCGATGCTCTAACCTCTGAGCTAAGCAGGCTCAATGGAATATAACTCCTCATTTCATTGGCGTGAGAGCCGTAGATTCTTTTGGAATCCTAACAATTATAGCGCGAATCAGATTCAATGACGCAATCCAGATTACAATAACAACGGAACATCGCCTGAATGTAGGTTCAAGGGAAAGAAAAGGGAAGTAAGGAAGGGTCAATTGATATCGATTCTTTTACTCACTATTACTCACTATTCCAAATCGACTAGGGGAGGATAATAACATTGCATTGAAAATGCAGAAAGAATATAATGATTCCCAGTCTCGATTGGGGTATAAATAGAGATGGTGAGAGAGAGGGAGTAGGGGAGGATATTTATCCCACCCAATATTGAGCAAATATCCAATGAATAAGCTGATGGAGATTACATAATAGGATTAGATTAAGGTATGATTTCGTTCTCCGAGAAGGGGATATGGCGGAATTGGTAGACGCTACGGACTTGATCGAATTGAGCCTTGGTATGGAAACCTACCAAGTGATAGCTTCCAAATCCAGGGAACCCTGGGATATTTTGAATGGGTAATCCTGAGCCAAATCCGGTTCGTGGAGACAATGGTTTCTTCTCCTAGCATAGGAAGGGGATAGGTGCAGAGACTCAATGGAAGCTATTCTAACGAATGAATCTCATTTGGGGTCCAGTCCAATACTGTATTTATAGAACGCTCCATTTACACCTCGAAAGTGGGAATGTTATATAACATCGGACAAAACTCGCGATCAGAACTTGAATCGTTCCAAGCATTTTATTCGTAAGATAGATGCAAGATTCGAGTTGAAGTAATGATTTGACATTAAGTCATCCAATTATGAACTTCTCAACTGTAGAAAGAGAGTTTAATCCGTTTTTGGAATAAACGATTGGACGAGGATAAAGATAGAGTCCAATTCTACATGTCAATGTCAACAACAATGCAAATTGCAGTAGGAGGAAAATCCGTTGGCTTTATAGACCGTGAGGGTTCAAGTCCCTCTATCCCCACCCAGGTTCGTTCCCGAACGACTGATCCATCTTCTCCAATTCTGTTGGTTCGAATCCATTCTTACTTCTTGATTCTTTCACCTCAATATTTTCTTTATTCATGAAGAAAAGAAATGAGAACATGAATCTTTCCATCTTATGATATGATCAAGTTGAGTTGATCAGTGGATCAATTCATTTTTATGTGATATACGATCCACATAGATGAGATCCTTTTTCAATTATTCAATCGCAGTCCATTTTTTCTCATATTAGTTACTTCCAGATCGAAAATAATAAAGATCATTCTAAAAACTAGGAAAAACCCTTTTCTTCCTTATTTTTAGTTCACACAAGTGAAAACCCTGTATCAGGAGGATCCACAGAGAAGAGCCGGGATAGCTCAGTTGGTAGAGCAGAGGACTGAAAATCCTCGTGCCACCAGTTCAAATCTGGTTCCTGGCAAAATGTCAATATCCATGCCATGGATCCATATCCATTTAGATCTTATCTATTCTATCTAGCTAGATTGATATGGGTACATTAATATTGACAGATCCGTATCTATATGTAGATACGGATACACCCCTATAAAAATAGATAGATGACTCAGTCTATTCTGTTCTCTCTCCCTTCTTTGTTCATATTTTCCCTCCCTGTCCGTTCCAATTGAATCCCGATACTCCGTACATATCTCAAAAAGTAGGATCGAGAACTCGGAGGGCAAGATTTTACAGTGGGGAAGCTATTATAAGCTCTACTATAAAAGAAATTGGATCCTCCTTTTGGTTCTCATACATCATGTGTGCGTGATACATCATTTCTGATCTGATGCGTCGTCTAAAATATTTAGATCCGTTAATCCATCCCTCTTCCATATCTGGGAATATAGAAGAATTGCATGGATAATAATTCGGCTCCGAGACTAGTGGGAATCTATTCATCCCATTGCGTCCGAACCGAAATGGAACGGAAAGTATTATTCAAACGAGAGATCTATAATTGCAGGGTTGACGTAGATCCAAACGTTTCGGAGGGTATCTCTAAAGCAGATTCGAAAACTGGAGAGTCTGGCCCAATTCGTTCGATAGATCGTTTGGGGTAGTTGAAATACCTGGATTCGGAATTGTTTGATCAAGTAAAGGTAACTCTATAGGATCCATTATTGGCTTTATGTCATTTTCTACTTCCTTCCCCTTCCCCCTCCCCGAATATTCGAAAACTGAGGACCATTTCGATGCTCCTTTTCGCCACGTATGAACTGAACCAACGATGGAAATAAGCAAGAGAATTGAAGCATTTATAAATGTGGATATACCCTATATACTAGAACTTATAGCCCATAGAGAAAGGGAGACTGTTTCAACATCAGGAACAACAAGAACTGGAACGAACATGTAATGATCCTAGAAAAGCTCTGGAAATAAAGGATGCAAGAATAGGTAGAAATGAGGCTAGATATTAATGAAAATCTCCAGCCAGAAAGTATCATATTCGGGAAATAGGAACATGAATATACATACTCCTTTGAGCTAGATAAAATTATTACATTTTTCCGTCAACTTCTTCATCATTATCCCACCCAGCATGGGTGGAAGACCAAAG
>Ga0160428_1001487_pt1 | contig 17460 bp, 23 predicted proteins | sample SolpanmetagenomM_FD_108198 | JGI IMG/M metagenome (GOLD analysis project Ga0160428, IMG submission 108198) | Solar panel surface microbial communities from Lawrence Berkeley National Laboratory, California, USA - M | ecosystem: Engineered > Built environment > Solar panel > Unclassified ... | reverse complement strand
TCACCGGCTCAACCCCTGATCCCGATCGCGTTGCAGGACGCGCTCGCGGTCGTGGATGAGCTGCCCCATGGCGTGCGCCATCTGGGGTTCGCGCTGGATCCGCTCGATATACAGATCCTTGGTGTGCTGGTTCGCCCCGTTATAGGCGTCCACCGCCTTGCGCAGGGCCTCAGGCACCGCCCGCCAATCGCTGCTGTGGTCGCCGTAGCCCTGGACGCCCGCCTCGCGTCGCGCTGCGATCGTCCTGAACCGCTCGGCCGCCTGCTCCCGGGCATGGGCCTGCTGGCGCTCCTGCACAGCCAAGCGCGCTCGCTCGGCGGCTAGCTGCTCGCGCTGCTGTGCCTCGGCCGCTTCGCGCCGATCGCGCTCGACCGCGCCGCTCAACGTCGCCGCGAACCCGTGCAGCCGCCCCGCCATCCGCTGCCCTACGTCGCGCAGCCACTCCGATCCGCGCTCGATATACTGACGCAAGGACCGTTGCTCGAGGACGCTGGCGTTATGCTGCGCGACCTTCGTCACCGGCTCGTACTCGCGCCCATCGCGCTGCGCCTCGCGCTCGGCCCGGCGCTCCATCGCCATGACGCTCGGGCCCATATGCACCGTCGCCTCCTGCTCGATCCCGCGCCGTTGGTGGCTACGATGATCGACCCGCTCGGCCACCTGCGCCCGTTCCAGCGCCGCGTTCTGCATCTCCGCAAAGCGCCCTCGCCAGCGCTCGACCTCCCCGCTCGTCTTCTGGTCCAGTTCCCGGCTTTTCTCCCCCAGTCCCTCCGCGCCGATCCGCCGCGTCGTAGTCAGGAGGTGGGCATGGTGGTTGCGCTGGTCGCCATGCCGGCCAGGTGCATGGATCGCCACGTCCACCGCCACCCCGTGCCGCTCGCTGATCTCCTGCGCGAGGCCCACCGCGAGGTCGCGCCGCTCGTCGGCCGACAACTCGGCCGGGAGCGCGATTTCATATTCCCGCGCCACGGTGGAGTTCTTGCGCGTCTCGGCGTGCTCGGCAGCGTTCCACAGCGCCGATCGGTCGCGCACCCACTTGGGTGCGTCGGCGGGCGCGACGATCTCGCGATGCTCGATGCCTTGCTTGCGGGTGTAGTCGTGGACGATGCCGGTGCGCTCGTCCGCGATCTCCACACCCGCACGATAGGCCGCTGCTGCCGTCGCACTGCGACCGGCGGAACGGCCTATCGTCTTCACCGCAAGATGGAAGCTCGCCATCGCCGCGCTCTCCTTGCCATGCGGGAGCATGGCGCGGGCGATAGCCCGCTGGGGTTCGGGGGTATCCCCCGACGCACGCAAACGCAAGTTTGCATAAGTGCGCCATTCACTCCCTTCGGTCCTTCTGGTAGCGTCCCTCCTTGTTACGCGCTATGCTCACTTCGTATTCATGCTTTCAGGTAGGAAACATGGCGGCACCAACACTCGAATCTATCGAAAAAGCCCGTCGCAAGGTCGAGCAGGCAAAGGCTCAGCTACAGGCGCTCGAAGCTCGCGCCGCCACGCTCAACCGCAAGGCCGATGCCCGTCGCAAAATCATCCTCGGCGGCCTGCTTCTCGATGCTGCGATGAAGGACGCGGAGTGGGAAGATCGGCTGAACACGCTGATGAAGCGGATCAACCGCGATCAGGACCACAAGGCGTTTGCGGGATGGACCTTCCAGGGTCGCCCTGCCGATGGCTGAATCCTTCGATCCCGCCGACTTCGACGCACCCCCTCCCTCCGGCGATCCTCAAGCCGACTACCGCGACCTCCTCGATGCCATGCGCTAGGCCGGGGCAGAGGGGGTCGCGGAGCAATCGGCCACGCTGGCCCGCCAGATCGAGCAGGAAGCCCACCAGCGTGCCGAATGGGGCAAACGGACCGGATCGGTGCTGCACGACCTCCAGCGGGCCGCAGGAGAGCTTCAGCGAGCCAGTAGCGCGATGTGGTGGGACCGGCTCAAGGAATGGCTCTACGCCGCCCTGATCGGGCTGGGGCTGATCTTTGCCGCGGCCCTCGCCTACCAATGGGCCAAGGAACCCAAAATCGAGCAGCATCTGTACGGCTGTGGCGGTCACTGGAACGCAAAGGCCCATACCTGCAAGGGCGACTGGGTGCCGCTACAGGCACAGCCGACCGGGTAATTTATGGGTGCACGATAAATGTTGTTTGTGCTATTTAATGGGTGTACAGAATTTCATGGAAATCGAGTTCGACCCGGCCAAGGACCGCGCCAATGCCGACAAGCACGGCATGTCGCTGCGGGCTGCGGAGGGGTTCGATTGGGACACGGCGTTGGAGCGCGAGGATAACCGCTTCGATTACGGCGAGGTTCGGTTCGTTGCCCTGGGTCTGATCGGCGATCGCCTGCACGTGCTGGTGTTCACCGAGGGCTCTCGCGAGGATGCGGTGCGCGCCATCAGTCTGCGGCCGGCCGAAAAGCACGAGGTGAGGTTTTACTATGACCAAGTTTGATCCCAAGTTGCACGATGACAACCCGCCGATGGACGCCACGTTCATGGCCGGCATGACGCCTTCCCGGCGTGGGCGACCGAAGTCGGATGCCCCGAAGGTAGAAGTCAAAATCCGCTTGGACGCCAAGACGGTCGAACATTTGCGGGGCAGCGGCCCCGGATGGCAGACCCGTGTGAACGCCCTGCTTGGCCAGCTGGTGGAAGCGGGTCGGATCTAATCCCTCGCTGAACCGCCATGACGCCTGACAGTCGGCAGATGATCGCCCTCCTTGCCCGACTCCTTCTTCGCCAAGCCTGCGGCCGCGAGGCCGCCCTGTGACGGCGTAGCCGGCACGCATCACTAGCGCATTGGCCGTAGGCCAATTCCATACATCATCACGCTGCCGTTTCCTCGTGCGCACCCGCGATGATTCTAGATTCTCTATGATTCAATGATTCAGGGAGGTTAAGCATTTGATTAACCCCGGATAAACACCTCGACCTACGACAAATGGGGTGACCAGTTACGACAAATGGGGTGCTCACCTACGACAAATGGGGTGGCCAGTTACGACAGATCGGGTGCTATCATGAGGAACGGGGTTTCCGTGCGATCTAGGACAATAGCATTGATCTTATGTCGCAACTGACTAAGCTCTTGGTGTGCCCGACGATCTCCCCATCGGCCGCACTATGAAAGCGGCTTCCACGGCTTCAGTCCGTGACGGCCATGCTATCGTCAAAGCCGGCGAGTTCATCGAAGCCCGTTTCGGTGCGGGTACATCGCCCTCCTTGGCAGCTCGCAAGACATTAGCTCTTCTGATCGCCAAAGCTGCTGGCGAAGCCTGGCAGCCAGGATCGCACGTCATCGCCAAGCGTGAACTGCGGGGCACTCACAATGCCAACGATCGGGTTCAAGACACGCTCAACGAGCTGATGGATGTAAAATTCCAGATGCCTTCGACCTCGGCCCAAGGGCGCGCCGCGACCCTCACCGCCGCCCTGTTGGCTTGGACGCTCAACGAACACGCGGAAGATGGCCGGGCCACCGTTGAATGGGAGTTCACGGCACCAGCTAGGGCTATCCTGCAGGGAAGCGATTATTACGCTCGCCTCAACCGGGCTGCTCTGCTCGCCTTCCGGTCAAAATATGCAATCACCCTTTACGAAATGGGCTGCCTGCTGGCTGGGCGTCGCAACCCAACATGGTCCGGGACGGTCGATGAGCTGCGGGAGCGGCTGGGGGCACCGTCCAACTCGATGCCCAACTTCTCCGATTTTCGCCGTCTGGTGCTGACGCCTGGTAAAGCCGAAATCGATCAGCTCGCCGCCTTCACGATGGACTGGTTAGAGCGACGTGGAGCCAGAGGCAAAATCACGCACGTCACCATTACCTTTTCCCCGAAGGATGATGACGCCACCAACGCTGCGGCCGATGAGGCGGAACGCCATAGCACTGGACGTCGATCGCGGCGTAAAGGCACCGCCGATACCGTCGTTGATGCTGCCAGCCTCATCGCTGTAGCAGCCACGCGCATGTCGGTTTCCGATACCCTGCGCTGGCCTGCCGACGACCGCGTGGACGAATTCAAAACTCCCGAACTCTATGCGATCGGCCGGACCTTAGGCGGCGGCCATGCCGTCCAACGGCTTGCCGACCAATACGTCAAAATCCTTAAGGACCGCCGCCGCCAGCTTGTCGGGGATGCCCTCAAGGCGGACTGGACGAAATGGGTTACGGGGTGTTCCGCCAAGTGGGGGCGAGTCTGATCCATTTTCAAGGATACGTGTTCCTGCTAACTGTTAGCGGACTGCAATTTGAAACGATACGCAACGGGGTACTGGAAGATGGCTTACACCTTGGGCGAGGCCGCTAAGGCTACCGGCATCAGCAAGGCGTCCATCTCGCGAGCGATCAACAGCGGTCGAATATCAGCGGTTAAGAACGAAAGCGGGTCATTCTCGATTGAGCCGGTTGAACTGCACCGGGTCTATCCACCGAAGGCATCTGCAACGGTTAGCGAAACGCTTCCTGAAACGATGCGCAACACCGACAGTGACATAGGTAACACCGCCAATTCCAACGTGTTACAGGCACGCCTTGATGCCGCTTTAGAACAGTTACGCGACCGAGACGGCACGATCGGTGATCTTCGTCAGCGCCTTGATCGGTCTGACGAGGAACGGCGCGAGGCGCAGGCACGAGTGATTGGGTTGCTAGCAGGACCTGGTCCCGCGGAATCCAAGCGCGGGTTCTTCGGTCGGCTATTTGGCCGGCCCGACGAGTGAGGTTGCAAAAGGGGTCCCTTTTGCTACGGCCGGAACTGCCCAATATCCGTTATCTCGAACGTTAAACCTTGATTAATGGCTGCGCCCGTGGCTTCGACTGTGCCATCAGGAATCATGTGTTAGCTGACAAGGTTTGAAGCTGGCAAAAGGTGCAGATGACGTACTGCTCAATCCTTCAATATCCGAGAGAGCATCTCATCGTTGAGTGGATTGGTGAATTCGAGCCCGAACCGATTTGGGGAAATCCATAGTACATTGGCCGTTCCTAAAGAGAAGCCGCACTCGATCAGAACATGATCCCCACGTTTCGGCATTTTCTCGGCATGAGCCCTCGCACCGAACGATGATATATCGAGCAGATGAATCGCCGACGATGCGCCCTCGTGCAAATACTGGCCTTGCTTGAAGATTTTGAACCGGCGGGTTGCACGCGCGTCGTCTTTGCCCCCTAGTACCGTCATCTTGCCAGTAACGGGGCTTTGAAAGGTCCTTCGAACAGTCGTAATCGCTGCGGCGCGATCGGTCTCAGCCGCCATTGGAGCCGCCGTTGCCGCCGTTGCCGTTATTGCCGTTATTGCCGTTGCCGTTAATAGCATCCTGCGCTGCTTTGGCAGCTGCATCCGTTGCCTTTGCGGCATCTTTTGCTGCGGCCGCGGCGGCCTTCGCAGCGTCTTTGGCGGCCTTTTCTGCAGCCTTGGCAGATTGCTCTTGCTGAGCGGCGGCGTCTGCAGCGGTTTGTGCAGCAGCCTTGGCGGCAGCCTTCGCCGTATCGTCGGCCTGCTTGGCGGCTTGATCGGCGGCTGCCTTAGCGGCGTCGGTGGCGGCCTTCGCAGCGTCCTGCGCAGCCTTGGTCGCCGCCTGATCGGACGCCGCCTTGGCGGCATCCTTGGCTGCCCTGTCGGCACTCGCCTGCGCAGCCGCGGCACTGGATTTCACGGCCGTGTCAGCGGCAGCCGCGGCAGCTGCAGCGGCCTGTCCTGCCGCCGCCTGCGCTGCGGCATCGCCAGGGGAGTTAGCGGCATTCTGGGCCGCCTGGGCGGCGGCCTTTGCGGCCTGATCGGCGGCCGCCTGTGCGGCCACCTGCGCAGACGACTTGGCAGCGTTGTCGGCTTGCGCTTTCGCGGCTGCATCGGCTGCGGCCGCAGCCGATGCAGCCGCGCCGTCGGCGGTGGCCTTGGCTGCAGCGGCGGCAGCCTCACTGCTCGCCTTGTCGGCGCTGGCCCTAGTGGCTGCGTCGGCTGCCTGTCGCGCGGCTGATGCCGCCACCTGCGCCGCTTGGTCGGCAGCCAGCTTGGTCTGCGAGGCAGTATCGGCGGCCTGCGTCTGTTTGCTGGCGTCGACGCCCGCCTTTTGATCGGCAGCGCTCGCAGCGATCGCGACATGGGCCAATTCGACCGCCTTAACCGCAGAGGTCGAGGCTTCGGTCGCGGCACGCGTCATGCTCGCGACCTCAGCCATGTCCGAGCCGCCGCCAACGGTACCTCCGACCAGTCCGTTCGTCACCACCGCCAGCGACAGTGGCGGCTCATATACGGCAGCGGTGATAACCGGCGTCTCGACCGACGCCGCAACGGCAACGGCCGCCGACTTGCCGATAGCAACGGGCGCGGATGGCGAAGAACTGGCCGGCGCAGTCGGTGATGTGACGACCTTGGTCACGCCGCCGGTCTCGACGCGCATGTGATATAGGTCGTGCGCGCCGACCATCGCGACCGAGCCGGGCCGCAGCAAGTCGTGCGCGCCGCCGTCCCCAGTCGCTACGTCGACCGCACCCTCGAGCACCTGCACCGACGCGCCCTTCTCGGTAACGCCGACCGAGAAGGTCGTGCCCTTAACGACGGCGGCTAGATACGGCGTCTTTACCTCAAAGTGCGGCGCCATCTTCTTCTTGATCATGAAGACGACGTTACCGACTTCCTCGATTACCTGTGTGAACCCCGTGGCCTGCACCTCAACCGGAAGCCGTAGCCGCGTTGCCGACGCGACCATCATATATTCGGATCCGCGCACCAGGACCGCGCGCGCGCCTGGGCCGGTGGTGACGGTGTCGCCTGCCGCGATACCGAGCCCACGCGTGGCGACCTTTGTGATCCCGGCATGACCGATCTGGACGGGGCCGCTCGCCTCGCTGACGGTCCAGCCAGGTTCGGCCGCTATCGCTGACGAGGAACAGCCTGCCGCGATTAACGCGATCACCCTTCTACGCATCACACACCCTCCAACACCGTGCCTCGATAGCGCAACGACGTATGCAACACGTTCAAATGCGTAGTGAATCAGGCGTTAACCACCTGGAAGACTAACGATTTGCAAAGGCCTCCCCCGTTAAGTTCCCAATTGAGGTTGGAGACTTTCGAATGTGGGTGAGAACGAGTGTGCTGGCGGGCGGGGTGACAGCCCTGTGTCCATGGGGCGCCGCACAAGCGCAGGGCCCGCTTACCCGCGCCGAACCCTTGGTCGTTGCAAGGTCGCTACCGCATGCCGTCGAAGCGCCGACCCCTGACGCCTTGACGACTTTTTCTGATTCCAAATTGGTGCAATACGAAGCGCAGACGCCGCAGCGTATTGCGAACGCCATCGTAGTCGATGGCGCAGAAGAAATCGCGCGCGATAGCTTTGCCAGTGCGCTGTTACCCTATTTCGGGCGCAACTTATCAGGTGACGATCTAACGGCGCTGTCGCGCGCCGTAGCCGATGTCGCCCGCAGCGCCGGCTATCCGTTCGCGAGCGCGTGGGTCGAGCCTCAGGCGCTGTCTGACGGAGTGCTGCGGGTACGATTAGATGGCGGAGCGCTTTCGGCGGTGCGCGTGATCGGCCATTCCAACGCGCTTGCTGATCGCATCCTGTCCCGCGCGCTCGTCACGGGGCGGGCGGTCCGCCGCGATCAGCTGGAACGCGCGATCCTGCTCGTCGGCGATATTCCCGGAGTCACCGTTAAGGAAAGCAAATATATCCGTCAGGACGGTTTCGGCATCCTGCTGGTAACGATCGCCGAGGATCGCCTGAGCGCCTATGCGCAGATCGACAATCGCGGCAGCCGCGAAGTCGGCCCGCTTCGCGCGACCGCGATCGTCAATGCACGCGGCGTTCTCCAGCCAGGTGACGAAGCAAGCCTCGTCGTCGCGAACACGCCGATTGATCCGTCCGAATTCATCTTCTTGCGCGGCCGCTACACCGCGCCGGTAGATGCGAACGGCGCAACGCTGTCGGCGTCGGCATCCTATGGGCGGGCGAAGCCCGGTGCATCGCTCGCGCCGCTCGACGTCACCGGCGAGAGTTACGACGCGAGTGTTTTCTATTCAAAGCCGATCGTGCGCACGCGCAGTCGCAGCATGTGGGGGACGGTCGAGTTTCGCGGGCTGCACAGCACACAAACCTTGCTACGCCTGCCGCTGCGCGAAGACCGGATCGCAACGCTGACGGGCTCGGTGAACGGGACTATGCACGTTGGGTCGGGTATCCTGCGCGGCGCGGTCAACCTGATCGACGGTCTGCCGCTGCCAGGCGTGACGCGAGAGAGCGATTTCCGTAAATCGCGCAGCGATGGCGACGCGCGCTTTGTCGTGCTAAGCTACGCCGTTGAGTGGGTCGCGCCTTTGGCCGGTCGTCTGAGCGTCGCCCTCACATCGGAAGGACAGATCGCGTCGCGACCGTTGCTCGCGACGATGGAGATCGGTGTCGGCGGTCCGGGCTTTGGGCGCGGCTATGACTATGCCGAACGCACCGGCGACAATGGCATCCTGGGGTCGGGCGAAGTGCGGTTCGATTTGAGGCACATTGCACCCCGTCTGATCGACCGGCTCCAGCTCTATGCCTCCATCGATGGCGGCTATGTCGGCAATCTACGCGGTGGTGTCGGGGGGGGCGCGCTGCTGTCGACTGCGGCGGGGGCGCGCATCGGGCGCGGCCGATCGAGCGCGATGCTCGAAGTGGCCTTACCGCTGAACAGGGACCGCTTCGATACGAGCAATCGCGACCCGCGCGTCTCCACCCGCCTCTCGCGCGTGTTCTGATTGAAGGTGCGAATTTTGGTTTCTGCTAAGAGTTAAGCAGGAATATCATTGGGGGATCACCCGGGAGATAGTGCCCCGCATTGCGAGGGTTGGTAGAGTGAAGACTTTTCCTTCTGTGTTTCGGGTGCAGCGGCACTGGCACTGAACCGGAAGCTGTCATTACCGGTTTTGAGGATGTGTGGTCAGCGCGGACGGCAACAACGAGTACAAGGGTGCGCCTGTTAAGGCTCCTTCTGGGGTAGCTCTGATGTTCTGCTTGCGTCGTGCATTGCTCAACCTGCGCCCAACGCCCGTTCCGGCACTTCATCCCTGGCACACGCGCATTCACGCGCAGTGGGTTCGTGCTCCCGCCCTTCCTAGCCGTTTACAGGTCAAATGTACGGAAAACCCGGTCGTGAACACGACTGTGCGAGAAATAGGTGTTTTGCGCCCTGAGCCGGCTTGCGGCGCTTAGACCCCATGACTGCCAGAGCCTCGGCGGCTCAAATCTGAGATGCTGATGATGGATTTGTCAGCAACGAAGGCGAGTCATGACGGAGGTAGTGAAGTACATCGGCCTGGACGTGCACAAGGAGACCATCGCGGTCGGTGTTGCCGACGGAGAACGCGGGGGTGAGGTGCGCTACGTCGGCACGGTTGCCAATGATGACGATGCGGTCGGGAAGCTGGTTAAACGGCTGATGGCACCGGATACGTCGTTGAGCTTCTGCTACGAAGCGGACCCCTGCGGCTACGGCTTGGCGACGTCGCGCGCCTGGGCGATGGCTGGCGCGACCGTGGCGGCGGCTTCCGCCTCGGCCTCTTCGAGTCCAAGCTCTAGCTGGTCGGCCTCACGGGTCAGGCGCTCTGACGAGCGACCGAACGCCATGCGCCGAAGCCGCGCCACCTGCATGCGGAGCTGCTCCAGCTCCGCGTCATCGTCGGGCAGCGAGGCGGCGTCAAGCAACACGATCGCTTATACCAGAACGGCATCGCTTATGCACGCCGGAACGTCGCAAAACCGTGCTTTTTACCAAGCCAGCGTTGGTTGCGACAACCTGATCGGATGCCGCCAGTCGACCCCTTCGAGCAGCATCGACAGCTGTGCCGGCGTAAGCACGGCGACGCCGTCCGCGGTCGCCGGCCAGGTGAACCGGCCACGCTCCAACCGCTTGGCGTGGAGCACCAGACCCTGACCGTCCCACCACAGCAGCTTGACCAGATCGCCGCGCTTGCCTCGGAACGCGTACACCGCTCCGCCGAACGGATCCTGGCGAAGCCGCTGCTGGACGAGCGCCGCCAGCCCGTCGAACCCCTTCCGCATATCCGTGACGCCAGCTGCCAGATACACCCGGACGCCGGCCGGTGGGCCGATCACCCGAACCCAGCCAGCACGGCCTTCAGCACCCGCGCGTCGATCGGTGGTGCAAGACGGACGCGTTGCCCACCACAGCAGATTACCTCGACCACTCCCGGTCCAAGGGGCTCCGGCTGAGTTGGGGCACCCGCGCTCGCCACCTCCACCGGCACGAACGCCGGCGCCGGCAGCCGCGGTGCCTCGACCGGAACACCGTCGCGAAGCAGCACGCGCCGCCAGCGATACACCAGCGAAGAACAGACCCGGTGACGCCGCGCGACATCCGAAACGCTCGCCCCAGGCATCATCGCTTCCGAGACGATCCGCGCCTTGTCGTCATCACTAAACCGCCGACGCGGCTCCGCCCCGACCGCGCCCGAACCATCGATAATCAACGTAGCCATAGTGCCGCACCAGTGCTTGCCACAGTGCCGCACCTGTGGCCTGCGGATCACACCTCCCGCAAGGCGGGGCAGACCGGACGCTTACGGTAAGGGCAGCACGCCGGTCGAACTTCATGCCCCGGGCCTTCGCCTGGACCCTGCCGGTAGCGGTTCGCTCGGTAAGCTTCCTGCCTGCCGACGTGGCACTCGCTCCGTCGGTTGATGCAAAAATCAAAAGTTTTGCATCAAGGCAGCGGCGCAGGGGGGGTCGGTCGGCTGACGCCCCAGTTGTCGACGTATCAAGAACACTGCACGTTCGCCGAAAGCGGACGAAGGAACGTGGCTGCATCGCTTTCGAGGGACGATGCAGATCGTCGCGGAGAACGCATTAGATTTTGCCCTCATCAATACGGCCTTAACCTTGATTGGTTAGGACGCGAGGGATGGGCGTGGGCAGGAAAGTAGATTTTCGCGACAGCCAGATCGACATCGATCTCGCCGAAAAACTTCGTCTGTTTGGTTTCACCGACGCAGACACCCTGTTGGGTCGCCACATCTGGGTGATCATAGAGCCTTATGCGCAGCGTATTGCCGAAGCGGAGATCGACGGCTGGTATCGGCTGCTGCCAAACGATCCTTACGCTGACCGCAATGACCATCGTTCAATACCGATACGAGCCGTGCAGTCCCGGCTCTGCGACGTGCGCGGCGGCGACTGGGTGGACCACAGCGCAAGTCGGGTCGCATCGGCGTTTGACGCCAACGTACCTCTCACAGCGATACTAGCACTCGGGAGCGCCACAACCGCGCTTGCTGTGGAGATCATGACTGACGAATACAATTGCTCAAAGGAGGAGCGGACGGCTATCAACCGGCTGTTCCTCCGTCTTCAGGCGGTGGAATGTGACGTCCTTGCAACCATCTACGCCGCACATATTGATGCCGCCACGCAGCGTCAGCGCAACACAACTGCGGAAGCCTTTCGTAACGGGATTGCAACGCTCGTCACCGACAGTTCAAACGAGGGATCCGATCTCCGCGAACAGACCGCAAGGACTGCAGTCGCGGCGCGCGGCATGCTTGGCAAAGCCAGTGAAGTCGCTACCGCCGCCGAACAGTCCGCCCTTGCGATGCGCTCGGCCGCCCAGACTGCCGCGGGCCTGATCCACGCGATCGAGGACGCGCGGAACCAGGTCGAAGACGCGGCAGAAATCGCTAGCCGCGCTAGTGTTCAGGCGACCAAGGCGGTCGGCATGTCCGAGGCGCTGAGCGAACATGCCACGTCAATCGAATCGATCTTAAGCCTGATCCGCGATATAGCCGGCCAGACCAACCTGCTCGCATTGAACGCGACGATCGAAGCGGCGCGCGCGGGTGATGCCGGACGCGGTTTTGCGGTCGTCGCGCAGGAGGTCAAAAGCCTCGCCAACCAGACCGCGCGCGCCACTGACGACATCGCCGCCAAGATCGCCGCCATCCAGTCCGCCACGCGTTCGACCGTCGACACCAACGCCTCTATTAAGGCGACTGTCGCCGAAGTCCAGGAATCTGCGAATCGCATCCGCTACGCGATGGAAGCGCAGGCGCAGACCGTGACCGCGATCACCGCCGCCGTGGATGAAACCGCACTTGCCGCCAATTCGATGTCCAACACGATTGCCGCGATCCTTGAGGATACCGAAACCGTGGCCGCCAAGATCGACACGGTCGGCCATGGCTTTGACCGGCTGGATGGACGATTGAACATCCTCAAGAACAGCGCCGACGACTTTTGTCGCCGAGTAGCGAGCTAATTAACCGCGGCAGCGGCCGCTAAAACGCAATACGCGAAAGCGGACGAGCCACTTCGCCAGTTTCCCCATCCTTGATGCGAAAATCACAAGTTGGGCATCAGGCCTGGAACGTTGGAAAAGTCGGCATTGCGGTGATGCAGAAATTCGATGCGCTGCCGATCATGGATGTCAGGGCCTAGGTGGTTTGCGCTCAGGCTGCTCTCGGGATGATAATAGCGGAAAGCTGACTTCCCGCGGCAGATTGAACCAGTTCGGCCTATAAATTCAATGTTGCGATCGTTGCACAAAAATCCAACTTTAGCTTCGAAAAGCGCGGCTAAGCGCATTTGTGTACACGTCATGCCACTGCTCAAACCATTTTAACGGTTGTAGCCTACTTCACTGGTAGGACAAAACTTTCAGGCGCTGGCATGAGCCAATCGTTTCAATTTGCTGTATTCCTATTTTTCGCGGCCACTCTATTCTTGGGTATTCCTGTATTATCGGTCTGGATGATAGTAAACGGTATTATAACAGGAAGCATTCGCACTAAATACGGTCGGGTGAATTTGAACGAAAGCCCAAAGGCATTTTGGTTCGCTGTCTTCTTTTACGCACTGGGAGGGTTGTTTTTTATTAGCCTTCCCCTGTACGCATTCATCGAAATAGCATGGACAGGGTAGAATTCATTTTTAGCAAATGCAGAGGGAACACCAGCTATAGGGTGTGCAGCGAAAAGCCCGAAGCAGCGAAATCTAGTCGCCTTCTGCGTCCCTGCCGTTGCAAAAGGGTTCCCTTTTGCGAAGGCGGGAAGCGCCCAATGGGTGCCGTAGACCACCCATAATACTACCACCGAAAGCGGACACGACTTCTTCAGATTCGCTCAATTGTTATCGTAAATACAGATCGCCACAGATGCCAGATGCACCGACCCGCCACGGCGATAACGGAGAGCCACCAGACAATCGCAAGGATACCTCCCACCAAGGGGCCAAGGTAAAAAACTGGGATGATTGGAAGGAAAAACGATTGTTGATAAAATAACTCGATAGGTCTGTTGATACCGCAATACGCCAAATCCAACGCGAACGGCCCATCTGGGTGTACCATACCGTCTATTGGACATACGGACATGACGAACATTCCCATCAACGGCGCACCGATGGGGCTTAATACTAAAGGAGGCAAAAAGCTGCCCTGACAAGGTGCCCTCGGATTGTCATGAGATCCATCTAACGCAGATCAATGCTGCCGTTTTGTTAACGTCCGCTTTTCAAGAGAGCCATCCGAAACCGGATCGACGCTGCCCCACCAGACCCGGCCGTTCAGCATCCGTTCGCGCCTAGCGGACGTGAAGCGCACTTTCGTGTTGCGACCTGGTGATCGTCGGAACCCCGCTGCCGTTAGATCGTATTACCTTTGCGAAATCCGCCGGGTGGTATTTCCCCCCCTTTACTTATCCGGCTCGCCTTTAGCCGCTGGTCCCTCTGGACCAGCGGCTTTTTCTTGGCCCGCTTAAAACAGGCGTTTTCCGATCTCGTAGGCATATTCTGGATCGTGATCGGCTCGGTTTCCCGCATCAAGCGTAGCTTGGCTCCATGCCTCTGTACTTGGTGAGAGCGCTCCCGTGGTCCGTTGCACGGTAGGAGTTGCGATCCGCGATATCGTAGCTTGGCTCACACCCAACAATGCGGCGACAGTGCGTTGCGTGTCGCCGGCTGCAAGGCGCTGTAGAGCCTCAGACTGCTGATGAGGGGTGAGGGCAGCACGTCGGCCGAACTTAACGCCACGGGCCTTGGCCTGGACCCTGCCGGCTGCGGTGCGCTCGGTAATACGATGACGCTCGTAGCTGGCGGCGACCCCCAGCACGGCGATGATGACATCGGCGAACTGCGAGGTGGTATCCACCATTGGCTCAGCGATCGAGCGGAAGCCGGCACCGGCTTCCTTAACTGCATGGAGGATGTTCAGCAGGTCGCGGGTGTTGCGAGCGAGACGATCGGTCGACGTCACCATCAGCACGTCGCTGGCATCGAGCGCGCCGATCGCGCGCTTGAGCTGAGGCCGCTCGGCAGTCGCACCGCTAATCTTCTCGCGATAGATCTTAGTACAGCCGGCCGCATCGAGCTGGGCAAGCTGCTGCGCCAGGTCCTGACCGGTGGATGAGACGCGTGCGTAGCCGTAAATCATGCGCTGATTGTGCATTGGATTTATGCATCACGGAAGTGCCTGAAATTCTGCCTTTTCCCATTTGATGCAAAATTTGTGATTTTTGCATCACGCGCGCGCTGGCATTCCCGATTGAGGATCGAGTTTTGTGAAAGCTCGGATCACGGTCGCCAATGCGAAAATTGCCGCTCAACGTCTCGCGGTTTGCCCCGACTGTCCGATTCGGGGTTCAGTTCCAGCAATGAGCCGACGGATATTCTGCTGGTGGCGGAGTACGACATAGGCGGCACCGACTATCGCCATGACCAAAAAGGCGAGTGGCTGTTCCAGCGCCACCATGAGTACGATCGCGGCAATCGCTGCTGACATTGAGCTTAGCGAGACGATCCGTGATGCCGCCAGAACGGCGATAAAGCAAAGCGCCGCACCCAGTCCTACAGGCCATGATACTGCCAGCAGGACGCCCAGTCCTGTCGCCGCTGACTTCCCGCCGGTGAACTGAATGAAGATGGACCGACTATGCCCAAGCACAGCGAGGAGCGCTGCTATGACCGTCATCCAAGACAACCAAATACTTACGTCGATGGTCCCGGGCGCTACAGCGGCCACGGTGGGGGCGGTCAAAAGCCAGCGGGCGAAGACGACGGCAGTGACCCCCTTGAGGAGATCGATCAACAATGCCGCCAAGGCCGGCGCTTTTCCCAAAGTCCGCAGCACGTTCGTCGCGCCAGTCGATTTCGATCCATGCTCGCGAATATCTATCCCGCGAAACAGCTTGCCCAGCCAATAACCGGTAGGAATCGAGCCGCAGAGGTAGGCTACCAGCCCTGCCAGAGCGTTATAGGCAATCCAAGCTGTCATACGGCCCCTCCTTCAGCGAAGAGCTTAGCATCTCCTTTGACTTTCCGATCAAGATTGCGCTGCTGGCACCCCCTTCCCGATAACGAACGTCTGGCGGGAACCTCGCCGCCTCGATCGCGCTGACGGACGCCTGTGGGTTTCGCTTTCCCAAAATCTGTTCCCGATTTAAGATTCCAGAAATCGCCAGTTTCGATGGGAAAACGGGAAAGATGCTGATTGGCTACGCGCGCGTTTCAACGGCCTCAGGACTTGGCGCTGCAAACCGACGCCCTGAACAAAGCTGGGTGCGAAAAGCTGTTCACCGATAAGGCGAGCGGCGCGAAAGCCGATCGGCTCAAGGCGTGGCGATCGCTTGGACCACGGGCCGGACTTCGCATTTTTTTGGGCAGAAGGCCGACCGCTTCTGGGCACAAAACCAGGTTCGATCGCCAAACGTTGTTTTATCGCTGTGACAGACTGGCTCTTGGCGCGCCGGGATGGGTGCGGATCTCAATAATCTTGATCCCGTCGAACTTAAACGATGTAGCAGCATAGGCCCACGGCAACTTGGCTTCCACCGGACATTCCCACTCTACGGTGAGCCAATTGATCCCAGTCCCACTTGGGTTGGATGCGGAACAGTTAGTGAACTGGGCTAATGACATACCGTTAAAGGGCTGCGAGGTTTGCCGGCTGGGTTGATCGTATCCGACAAAGTAAGGGACTCCAGTAGCTTCGTTACCACCCCTGCCGGCCGATGAAACGATCCGTGCCACTTTTGCTTGACGCTCCTGGTATACAAGTCGGTTCTGTTTTGCTTCCGACAGGAGGTGCGCTAATTTCGCATCAAGATCTCGATAGCCCGGGTCGGATCGGCTCTGTTGTGCCGCTATAGGTGCGCTCAACCACACGATTGATATAGCTAAAATCGTTGATAGTCGCATGTCTTACCTCCAAAGGCGTGTAGTAATAGGAGGCATGCGTTAATGAACATTTGGATGAACGATTGATCATGTCCGCTCCGTGCAATTCCTAGAAAAAATCGTCTGAGGACCGCTGCGAGTTTTGAGTTTCTAGAACCGTGGTCAGACAGCAGGACACACCTGTGAATGGCCGCAACTGGGCGAGAGCTGCCGACAGGATGATAGCTCTTGCGTGCGTGTATCGATTTTGATACATCGCTACATGTGAAACCGATAGCGTTCCTCGGCGACAGCCTCGACCGGCTACGAGACTTCCCCGATGACGCACGATCGGAAGCTGGCCACCAACTCAACGAGGTCCAGAACGGCAACGACCCGGACGACTGGAAGCCTATGAAAACCATCGGTGCCGGCGTTCGCGAAATCAGGATTAGGGACGAGGCCGGAGCTTTCCGGGTGATCTACCTGGCGACGCTGCCGAACGCGGTGCTGGTCCTGCACGCCTTTCAGAAGAAGACCCAGGCCACGCCCCAACGGGATATTGATCTGGCGGCAAGCCGCCTGCGCGCATGGAAAGGATGACGGCAATGGAAGTTCAAATGTTTGATAGCGTGTTCGACGCGCTGGCCGATACCCCGGCCGAAGCTGCCAACATGAAGGCGCGCTCCGAGCTGCTCTCGGCGCTCAAGGCACGCATCCGGTCTTGGGAGCTGCCCCAGGAGGCTGCTGCCGGTCGGCTTGGCATTACCCGCCCCCGCCTCAACGACCTCCTGCAAGGCAAGCTGGCAAAATTCTCGCTCGATGCGCTGGTGAACCTTGCCACCGCCTCCGGTCTGACCGTCCACGTCCAGGTCGCGGAAGCCGCCTGATCCAGCCACCCCAGTAAGATCGCGCTGCGCCCTAGGGCTGAACCGATTCAGCCATGCTGCGCGGCTTTGCGCTGCTTGAAAGCAGCAAAGTCGAACGGCTCGGGCTCCCCGCTCTGCTCGCCCTCGATCAGCGCCTGACGGATGTTCTCGATCTCCAGACCCCGCTCCTGCTCGCGCCGAATGAGGTCGCGGATAACCTCGCTGTCATTGGTGTAGCTGCCAGCGTCGATCTGAGCGGCGATCCAGGCACTCTGCTGTTCGGTCAGGGTAATGGTCTTGCGCACGGTCGCCATAATCCACGTTGTCCTTTTCACCGGCTCAACCCCTGATCCCGATCGCGTTGCAGGACGCGCTCGCGGTCGTGGATGAGCTGCCCCATGGCGTGCGCCATCTGGGGTTCGCGCTGGATCCGCTCGATATACAGATCCTTGGT
>Ga0160428_1001486_pt1 | contig 17464 bp, 15 predicted proteins | sample SolpanmetagenomM_FD_108198 | JGI IMG/M metagenome (GOLD analysis project Ga0160428, IMG submission 108198) | Solar panel surface microbial communities from Lawrence Berkeley National Laboratory, California, USA - M | ecosystem: Engineered > Built environment > Solar panel > Unclassified ... | reverse complement strand
GCCACCCTTCTAGGGTCTGGCGTTCTGCAGCGGTTAGGGACAGGCGATAAAGGAGCATCGGGCAAGGCGGTTGTTACCTAAAAGCCAATCCGACCTAATAATGTTTTTTGACCACTAGTGGGCGGCCGGTTTTTTGATGTGCTGCGCGGCACTTACGAATTGCGCCCGGCCGGCGCGGGCCGCACCCTGCTCATGCTGCACAGCCAGCAGCGCCTCAGCACGCACCTCAACTGGTACGCTGGCCTCTGGACGCGCTTCGTGATGAGCGAAATTCAGCAGCGCCTCTTGGTGGTGCTGAAGCAACGCTGCGAGGCCCAGGGCGAGAAATCAACGGCTTTCGCCCATGCTACTAAGCAACGCTAGGCGCGGGCGCACGCCTTTGGCTGGCTAGCCCACGCTGGCGGCCAGCAACCTTCGCTTGTCGTTAGCAGTTGGGATAGGTAGCACGTTCCCTTCCCTGCCACGAATTACTCCTTCCCTATGAAACTCCTTTCCTCCCGCCTGCTGCTCGCAGCGCCGGTTCTGGCGGGTAGCCTGGCGCTCTTTGCGGGCCAAACCAACGTAACTGTGGCGCCCGACCCCGACAATGCCGGCCTGAAACTGCCCGCGGGCTTTGGCGCCCTCAAGGTAGCCGAAACCGGCGGCAAGGCTCGCCACCTGGCCGTGACGCCCCAGGGCGTCGTCTACGTGAAACTCAGCAAACTACTGAATGGCAAAGGCATTCTGGAGCTGCGGAGCCAGCCCAATGGCAAGGCCACCGTCACGAACAGCTTTGGCGACTACAGCGGCACGGGCATGTACGAGAAGAACGGCTACCTCTACGCGTCTTCCGACCACGCCGTATTCCGCTACAAGCTCGATGCTAAGGGCGAAGTAACCAACCCGACTGCCCCCGAGCTGCTGGTGCGCGGCCTCAAAGTGGGCAGCCAGCACGAGTCGAAATCCATTGTGCTCGACAACGCCGACAATCTCTACGTGAACATAGGCGCCTACGCCAACGCCTGCCAGGAGCAGGACCGCACCCGCGGCTCGAAAGGCATCCCCAATTGCCCCATCTTGGACTCGGCCGCCGGCATCTGGCAGTTCAAGGCTGACAAGCTCAACCAGCGCTACCCCGATGGCACGCGCTACGCTACCGGCCTGCGCAACGTGGTGGGCCTCGACTGGAATTCGCAAGACAATGAGCTCTTTGTGATGCAGCACGGCCGCGACCAGCTGCACGACAACTGGCCCGAGCTCTACACCGACCAGCAGTCGGCCCAGCTGCCCGCCGAATGCTTATACGCTATCAAAAAAGGCGACAACGCCGGCTGGCCCTACCTCTACTACGACCCGCAGCAGAAGAAAAAAATGCTGGGCCCTGAGTACGGCGGCGATGGCAAGAAAGAAGCGACTGGCAACTACATCGACCCCGCTGCCGCTTACCCCGCCCACCTGGCACCCAACGGGTTGCTCTTCTACACCGGCAGTATGTTTCCGGCCAAGTACCGCAACGGCGCCTTCATCGCCTTCCACGGCTCCTGGAACCGTGCTCCTGAGCCGCAGGCGGGCTACTACGTGGTTTTTCAACCATTTAAGGATGGTAAGCCCAGCGGCCAGTGGGAAGTTTTTGCCGATAACTTTTCGGGCTCGGCGGAAAAAACGGCGAGCGGCCGCGCTGACCACCGCCCCTGCGGCCTCGCCCAGGGCCCGGATGGCTCGCTCTACGTGAGTGACGACTCGAAAGGCACCATCTACCGCATCGTGTACAACGCTAAAAAATAATGACCAAGCAAGCTCTCCTCGCACTCGCGCTGGCCGGCGGTGCCCTGTCGCTGCAAGCGCAGCACCGCCCCGCCGCCAAGCCCAAAGCCGGCACCGACCTGGCCACCTCCCTCACCCGCGGCGCCGTGGTGTATAAGAACGTGTGCATCACCTGCCACCAGGCCGACGGTGGCGGCGTGCCCAACATGAACCCGCCGCTCATCAAAACCGAGTACGTGCTCGGCGATAAGACCCGACTAGTCCACATCGTACTGGCCGGCCTCGCCGAGCCCATCGAAATCAACGGCGACGACTACAAGCAGCATATGCCCGCCCAGGGCTACCTCACCGACCAGCAGGTAGCCGACGTGCTTACCTACGTGCGCAATAACTTCGGCAACAAAGCCAGCGCCGTGCAGGTAGCCGAGGTGCAAGCCGTGCGCGCCACCCTACCCAAATAACTGTTAGGCAAGCCCTGCGCGCGGCGGTTCCGGCAACGGGGCCGCCGCGTTGTAGTTTTATCCCCCTTCTATTTCCTCCCGCCATGAACGAGCAGCTGATCGTCAAGAACTTCGGACCCATTAAAGACGCCACGGTGGACTTTAAGCGCGTCACGGTTTTCATTGGCCCGACGGGCGGCGGGAAGAGCACGCTGGCTAAACTGGGGGCAATCTTGCAGGGGGGACAAGTAAAGGTTATAAATAGCATACTCAATATTGACGAAGGTCTGACCCAATTCAATATTATAAATTATAAAAAACAAGACTCATTTATCAATTGGAGAAAATCTTCCGGAAATAATTTTGTAATTGATAGGGCATTAGTGCTCGATGTCGGAATAGATGATATCTCAACCGATGGGGAAAAGACAGAAGAATCTATTAATAAGTTAGCTGCTCGTTTTGCGAAAGAGGCTAAACTTGGAGTTTCATCCATATCTGCTTTCAGAGATGCTATTGTTAACCAGTTTGCGGGCAGATATTTTAACGCTGAATCGTATCTAATAAATTATATCCCAACGGAAAGAGTTTTTGTTCCGGCTGTCGAATATTCTTGGGCAGGCTTAATGCGTGATGATATAGGACTACCTAAGTCATTGCTCGTATTTGCCAATGATTTTTCTTTGTCAAGAAAAGAAATTCCTGAATTAGACATTCCATTTTTAAATATAAAGTACTTGCATATTGAAGGCCGGGACTTTATTCAAATTCCTGACCAAGAAGAGTTATTGATGCTCCCAGAAACCGCCAGCGGCATCCAATCTGTCACTCCGCTGCTAGTGCTACTTGAGCACCTGAGCCGCAATACTGAGCAGGCACAAAGCTTCATCATCGAAGAGCCGGAGCTAAACCTCTACCCAACTGCCCAGCAAGGGCTGCTAAATTGGCTGGTGGAAAAATGCACCAAAGGCGAAAACGACCTGACGATAACTACGCACAGCCCCTACATCCTATCCAGCTGCAACCTGCTGCTTGAGGCTTATAAAGTGGCCCAGCAGCGGCCCGACTTGGAGGAAGAGATTGCCGCCATCGTACCCAAAGCTTGCTGGCTAAACCCCGATGAATTTGCTGCCTACTACGTGGCTGACGGTACGGTAAAGCCCATTACCGATGAACGCACGCACCTTATCGGCGGTAATGAGCTGGACGCCGTTTCGGGCGATATTTCGGATAGCTTCCGCAAGCTGCTACGACTCAAAAAACAGGTGGCGTAATGCAAGAAGCTATTGAAAAGTTGTTCACTCATTGCCGGCAAAAAGGCTGCCTGAAGGTTTACCCTGAAGCTGTTTCTTATTATAGCGACCCGCCCGGTGAGGCGTGGGTAGTGCGCGTAGCCGATGAGCTATATGACGCCGAGCGGCACTTCAAAGTCCGTAATCCAGATGGTCGGCCGGTACACCTGGCCGCGATCGACAAATGCCTGATTGGTCGTCGCCAGCCAGCACCCAAGCGCTGCGATTGCGTCTTTTTCGAAGGCCGAGACGTCTGTTTCGTCGAGTTTAAAATTCGAGCAGAAGGTAAGAGCGAAGGCGATGACCGCAACCAAGAAACCCGCTTGCTTGAAGCGGGCGATCAGTTACTGGCTAGCATCCAGCAGTTTGAGCAAAATGGTTTGCTCAAGCTTGAGCACCGAGTAAGGGCCTATGCTTTCGTGGGTTACGGGCCATTATTTCCGGCACCTACTACTACTCTGCTCAACATCGCCGAGCTGATTGATTCAAACGTGGCTTCTTCCGTAGATTTTGATGCTAGAGATAGCGTTTTATTTTGAACGGTGAACCCCAATCTGCCCGCATAACCCCGCCCGGCCCGCCACGTATGTTTTCGCTAGCATCATTATTGGCTTATGAAAACGACGATTCTTCTGACGGCTCTCCTTGGCTGCGCCACGCTGAGCTACGCTCAAACTACCCCTAGCGCCACCCCAGCCGCAGCCACTGCTGGCTCGTCGGCGGGTGCGTCGGGCACCAAAAACGTGGGCAGCGACCAAGTCGACTCGCCCCAGGCGCCGGGCATGCAAGCCTCGGGCACTACGCCCATCTCCTCGGGACGCCTGCACAGCACGAAAGCTGGCAGCCGCCGCGGCGCCCGAAAGGCCACTAGCCAGCCGACGGCGCCCAAGCAATAGCTGGCCCTAAGGCTAACTGATAACTTTTTGCCGAGCCAAAGCTTTTAAAAGCTGTTCTCCACCCGCAGTATTTTAGTTGCTATGGATTCTTCCTTTCGCCGGGTTTTTCAAGTTATTGATGGCAACAAGAAGCTCGTCGGCGACGGCTTCGACGTGACCAGCCCCATGCCGGGGCCGCGCATTCGGCAGCTCAGCCCCTACCTGCTCATCGACCACATCGGGCCGATGCAGATTCAGCCTACCGAGACGCCGCTGGGGTCGCCGCCTCACCCCCACCGGGGCTTCGAGACGGTGACGGTGGTGTACGACGGCTACCTCGCGCACCGCGATACGGCCGGCCACGACGGCAGCATTGGCCCCGGCGATGTGCAGTGGATGACCGCTGGCGCGGGCCTACGCCACGCCGAGATGTACGACCGCGACTTTGCCCGGCGCGGCGGCACCCTGGAGCTGTTGCAGCTCTGGGTGAATATGCCCAAGGCCGACAAGCTGGTGGCTCCCAAGTACCAGGAGCTGCGCGCCGCGAGCATCCCAAGCGTGCCGCTACCGAGTGGCGGGGGCAATATCCGCGTCATCGCGGGTAGCTACGGCGGCGCTACTGGCCCGGCCAGCACGTTTTCGCCCATCACGCTGCTCGACTTGCACTTAGCCAAAGGGGCAGATTTTGTGTTGACCCTGCCGGCCCAGTATAACGTGGGGCTCTACGTAGTGCGCGGCGCGGTGCTGATCAATGGCGACCGGCCCGCCAAAACCCAGCAGCTGGTGGTGCTGGGCTGGAACTCGACCGATGTGCAGCTCACCGCTTCCGAAGGCAGCCTCGTGCTGGTGCTGGCCGGTGAGGCTATCGAGGAGCCGCTCGCTACCTATGGCCCCTTCGTCATGAATACCAATGAGGAGCTGATGGCCGCCATCGCCGACTTCGAGAGCGGCAACATGGGCAAGTTTCCGGAAGACGAGTAAGGAGCTTAGCTGCTCGCCTAAGCAAACAGAACGTCATGCTAAGCTCCGCGAAGCATGACGTTCTGTTTAGCGCCTGCACCCATAGTTGGCCTTTACTGCGATTCTGCCGTAACCTACTGATGCTGTACTGGGTAAACACTGACTCTAGCAACCTTCCTCCTTTCTATGAACGGCTTTCCCATTTCCGCCGCCTCGCGTCGCGAGTTCATTCGCTTACTCTCGCTGGGAGCGGGCGCAACGCTAGTGGCGCCGAGCGCCTTTGCCCTGCCGCCCAATCGCAAGCTCGGCGTTGCGCTACTGGGCCTGGGTAAGTACAGCACTGGGCAGCTAGCCCCGGCCTTACAGCAAACCAAGCTGTGCCAGCTAGCGGGCATTGTCACGGGCTCGCCCCAAAAAGCGGCGCAGTGGAAGCAGCAGCACAACTTGGCCGACAAGAACATCTACGACTATAAGACCTTCGACCGCATTGTCGATAACCCGGATATCGACATCGTGTACGTAGTGACGCCCAATGCCTTGCACGCCGAGTATGCGGTGCGGGCGGCGCAGGCGGGCAAGCACGTCATCTGCGAAAAGCCGATGGCCACCACCGAGGCCGACGCGCGCCGCATGATAGCGGCCAGCCAGAAGGCCGGTAAGAAGCTGAGCATCGGCTATCGCCTGCACTTCGAGCCGCACAACCTGGAGATGATGCGCCTGGGCCAGCAGCAGGCCTACGGCCCCATTAAGCACCTAGTGGCCGACAATGCGTTTAAGTTTGGCAGCAACGACACGCCCTGGCGCGTGAATAAGGCCCTGGCGGGCGGCGGGCCGCTCATGGATATGGGCATTTACTGCCTGCAAGGCTGCCTGTACACCAAGGGCCAGATGCCTATTTCGGTCACGGCCAAGCTAACTCCCGAAACCGGCACCGGCTACTTCAAGGAAGTAGAGGCCGGGGTAAACTGGCAAATGCAGTTTGCCGATGGCGCGGTGGCTGACTGCCGCACCAGCTACGCCCAAAGCATAGAAGGCCACCTGCGCGCCGAAACCGCCAGCGGGTGGTTTGAGCTGGAGCCGGCCTTTGGCTACGGCGGGCTAGCCGGCAAAACCAGCCAAAACGACGGCAAGCTCAACCTCCCCAACATCAACCAGCAAGCTGCTCAGATGGACGATTTTGCTGACTGTGTGCTCCACAACAAGCCTACCCGCGTGCCCGGCGAAATGGGCCTGCGGGACGTGCAGCTGCTGCTAGCCATCTACCGCGCCGCCGAAACCGGGCAGAAGGTTTCGACCAAAGACGTGGTGCAGCTTATCGACAAGAAGCTGTAGCACAGCCGACAATTTTTCGCGCATATTACTGGCTAGCAGCAGTACGCGTGCGTAAGCAACGTCCCAGCGCTACTGCCTAGCGGGCACCGGAAACCGCGCGAATACGTCGGCTACGCCCTTATCAATTTGTTTGGAAGCTCGGGCCGGCGTGTGCGAAAGCACGCTCGTAGTGGTGCCTTGCCACACCAATTCCTTGCGTGCCGCATCGACTAGCTCGATGGTAGCGGTACCGGCCTGGTACGAGCCCACCGGAATATCAGTGGCCTGCCAGTGGTAGTTACGCTGGCCGATGTAATAGGGCGCGCCGTCAAACTGATAGTTGGCGGGGCGGGTCTGCACCTATTCCTGGGTCACGAGGCCAATGTTCACCCACAGGTCGGGCCGGGCAGCCTGCCGGAAGCCGCGAGCTTCGAGCTCGTGCGTCACGGCCCGTTTCAGGTCGAAAATATTGGCGCCCGAATTAATAAATGCCGAGTCGTTGCGGGCCACGGCGTCCATAAAATTGTAAGTCTGGTACTGCGCCAGGTTCACACCCGGCCGGCTATCGGTCTGGATGACTTGCTCGGATGAGCAGGCCGCGAGCCCCGCTGCCAGGCTCAGCGCTAGCGCCAACCGAGGTTTTTTGAGGGAAGTAAGCAGGCTTGACATTGCGGGTGACCAGGGAAGAATAAGGCAGGAATCAAAAATGAAAAGCCAGCTAACCCGCTATAGGTCAGCCGGCTTTTACTAATGTGCGACAACCAAGCGTCGTTACGCCGCCTTGATTTTATCGAGCGTCGCCATGTCTTCGGGCGAGAGCTGAATAGCAGCCGTTTTCATATTTTCTTCGAGGTGCTTCACCTTCGACGTGCCAGGGATGAGTAGGATATTGGGCGAGTGGTGCAACAGCCAGCTCAGGGCGATTTGCTGCGGCGTGGCGCCGTGCTTGTGGGCCAGGCTGTCGAGAGCTGCCAGGGCTTCTTTATTGCCGCCCGATAGCGGGTACCACGGAATAAAGGCAATGTTCTGCTCACGGGTGTAGTCGAGCACTGCCTCCCACTTGCGGTTATCGACCGAGTACATATTCTGCACCGACACCACCGGAAAGAACTCCTGGGCTTTTTTAATCTGATCAACGTCTACTTCCGACAAGCCAATGTGCTTGACCAGCCCGTCCTGCTGCGCCTTTTGCAAAAATCTGAACGTGTCCTCCATCGGCACCTTCGGGTCGATGCGGTGCAATTGGTATAAATCGATTTGCGCTACTTTCAGGCGCTGGAGGCTGCCGTGCAGCGCTTCTTCGAGGTGCTTGGGGCTGCCGTCGAGGGGCCATTGGTCGGGGCCGGTGCGCAGCAAGCCACCTTTGGTCGCTATCACGAGGCCCCGCTTGTAAGGGTGTAGTGCCTCGGCAATCAGCTCTTCCGATACGTTGGGGCCGTAGCTGTCGGCGGTATCAATAAAATCGACGCCTAGCTCGACGGCACGCTTGAGCACGCGAATAGACTCGTCATGGTCTTGGGGCGGGCCCCAAATGCCTTGCCCGGTGATGCGCATGGCGCCGTAGCCCAAGCGATTGACGGTGAGGTCGCCGCCAATGGTAAACGTCGTAGGATAAGATGCGGTGGTGGTTGCCATTAGAAATACTGGGAATAGTGACGCCAACGTGCTTGGCGGCAGGGTATTTACTACCCCGCGCACGCTATTGTTTCAGCAACTGCATTTTTAGGAAGTCAAGCTTAGGTTGTGAGCTAACTAGAACGTCAGGCTGACGAAGGAAGCATCTTGCCCAGTTCGCTTGCTCTCGCCAACGAAGCGACCAAAATGCTTCCTTCGTTAGCCTGACGCGCCACATTTCTTCTCAGCTAGCTTATTCTCAGTTCGTTACTAAATATTGCATCTATGTTGCACATCATGAAAACTCAGTACCAGCCTGTGATCGCAACAATGTTGCGAAAACATAAAATAGCCTAAAAAAGCCCCACAGCAAAATACCGCGGAGCTTTAGCAGTCAGGCTATTATTAACTAATGTAACGCTGGCTGGGGTTGGTTAGCCTGCGCTTTCACGCGAGCACTCATTTCGCGCACGGCCTGGGCAATACCCGCGGCATCGAAGCCACACTCTTGGTAAAGCTGGTCCTGGGTGCCATGCTCCACCACGCGGTCGGGAATGCCGAGGCGGCGCACCGGCAGGTGCCGGCCGTTTTCGCTTAAAAACTCGAGTACTGCCGAGCCAAAGCCGCCGGGCAGGCAGCCATCTTCAACCGTGACGATGGCGCGGTAGCGCCGGGCCACGGCCAGCAGCATTTCCTCATCGAGCGGCTTGCAGAAGCGCATATCGTAGTGCCCCACGTCGAGGCCTTCGGTGGCCAAGGCCGCGGCGGCCTTCACGGCGTAGTTGCCGATGTGGCCGATGGTGAGAATGGCCACGCCGCCTTGCTCCCCTTCGTGCAGGACGCGGCCCGTGCCGACGGCCACGCGTTGCAGCGGCGTGCGCCACTCGGGCATCACGCCTTCGCCGCGCGGGTAGCGGATGCTGAACGGCCCCGCGTTTTCGGGCAGCTGGGCGGTGTACATGAGGTTGCGCAGCTCCTGCTCGTTCATCGGGGCCGCCACCACGATGTTGGGGATGCAGCGCATGTACGCCAGGTCGTAGGCACCGTGGTGCGTAGGCCCATCGGCCCCGGCAAAGCCGGCGCGGTCGAGGCAGAACACTACGTGCAGGTTTTGCAAGGCCACGTCGTGCACCACCTGGTCGTAGCCGCGCTGCATAAACGACGAGTAAATATTGCAAAACGGCACCATGCCCTGCGTGGCCAGCCCCGCCGAAAACGTGACCGCGTGCTGCTCGGCAATGCCCACGTCGAAGGCCCGGTCGGGCATGGCAGCCATCATGATGTTCAGCGACGAGCCGCTGGGCATGGCGGGCGTCACGCCCATGATTTTATCGTTGGCCTCGGCTAGCTCCAGCAACGTGTGCCCGAACACATCCTGGTACTTGGGCGGTTGTGGCCGGTCGGGAATCTTGGTATAAATCTCGCCCGTGATTTTATCGAACAAACCCGGTGCGTGCCATAGCGTCTGGTCTTTTTCGGCCAGCGCGTAGCCCTTGCCCTTCACCGTGACGCAGTGCAGCAGCTTGGGACCGGGAATACTCTTGAGGTCGTTGAGCACCGCCACCAAGTGCTGCACATCGTGGCCATCGACGGGGCCGAAATACCGGAAATTCAGCGCCTCAAACAGGTTGCTCTGCTTCAGCAAAGTTGCCTTCATGGCGGCTTCTACCTTGCGGGCAATCTGCTGGGGGTTGGGGCCAAACTTCGAGAGCTTACCCAGCACGTTCCACAGCTCGTCGCGCACTTTGTTGTAGGTGCGGGAGGTAGTAATATCGGTAAGGTATTCTTTGAGCGCGCCCACGTTGGGGTCGATGCTCATGCAGTTGTCGTTGAGCACGACAATCATGTTGTTACGCAGCGCGCCGGCCTGGTTGAGCGCCTCGAAGCTCATGCCGGCCGTCATGGCCCCATCGCCAATAACGGCAATGTGCTGGCGGTCAAACTCTTTCTTATAATCGGAAGCGACCGACATGCCCAGCGCCGCCCCGATACTAGTGCTACTGTGGCCCACGCCAAACGCGTCGTACTCGCTCTCCGTCATTTTGGGGAAGCCCGACATGCCGCCGTAGCGGCGGTTGGTGGGAAAGCGGTCGCGCCGGCCAGTCAGTATTTTGTGGCCGTAGGCCTGGTGGCCCACATCCCACACGAGCTGGTCGTAGGGCGTGTTGAAGACGTAGTGGAGCGCCACCGTCAGCTCGACTACCCCTAGGGAGGCACCGAAGTGCCCGCCGTAGATGCTTACCGTATGAACGATGAACTCGCGCAGCTCGGTGCTTACCTGCACCAACTGCTCGGGACTAAGCTTTTTAAGGTCGTCGGGCGAGGAAATCGCCGCCAGGAGCGGGCCGGGTTCAACTATCATCGGGGCAAGCAAAGAAGAGGAGGGGCGGATGGCCGCCGGGCCGGCTAACGAGTTGGCCGGTTGCGGCAAAGGTACGATAGCGAGCGCCGGGCGGTTGTGAGCGGCCGGCGCGCGAACCCAGAAACTTCCACCAGTAAATTGGCTTGGTCGGCACAATCAGGGGCTCGGCCGATGATTTACAGTATTTCGCTTCAAACCGCGTTGGCTAGTGCAACTATCGTCAGCCATCTGCCCACTTTGGCCGTTATGCATCTTATGAGTAAGTCTACCTTTCCTATTGCCTCCTTACTGGCCGCTACGCTGGCGGCTAGTCCCTACTTGGCTTATAGCCAGGCGGGCGGCCGCCCCGCCGCCCCGGCTACTGCCTCGCGCACCGCGGGCCGCCTGAGCGGCACCGTAACTGATGCCGCCAACGGCAAGCCGGTTTCCTACGCTACCGTCAACGTTATCAACCCTACTACGAATAGCCCAGTGAATGGCGGTGTGTGCGGCGACGACGGCAAGTTTGTGCTGCCGGGTATTCCAGCGGGCACCTACCGCGTTGAAATTAGCTTCTTGGGCTACCAGACGCAGTCGCGCACCGTCACGGTGCCGGCCACCGGCGGCACCGTGACGGTGGGCACCATCGCCTTGAGCGCCGCGGCTCAAAAGCTGGGTGAAGTAGTAGTGACGGGCCGCAAGCCCCTTATTGAGGAGCGCGTGGACCGCACGATCTACAACGCCGACGTGGACAAGACCACCCAGGGTGGCGACGCGACCGACGTGCTCAAGCGCGTGCCGCTGCTGAGCGTAGACCTCGACGGCAACGTGAGCCTACGCGGCAGCCAGAACATTCGGGTACTCATCAACAACAAGCCCTCGACTATCGCGGCCAGCAGCGTGGCCGACGCGCTCAAGCAGATTCCGGCCGACCAGATTCAGACGGTGGAGGTGATTACGTCGCCTTCGGCCAAGTACGATGCCGAGGGTTCGGGCGGTATTATCAACATCGTTACGAAGAGCAATAACCTGAAGGGTGGCTCGCTGGGCATCAATACCAGCGCGGGTATGCGGGCCAGCAACCTGGGCCTGAACGGCAACTACCGCAACAACAAGTTTGGGGTGAGCCTCGGCGGTTTTGGGCGGGCCAGCTACAACCAGCCGGGCAGCTTCGACAACAGCCAGGTGAGCACCAGCTTGGAAAACGGCGAGCGCACCACCGTGCAGCAGGATGCCAGTACCCGGCGCAACGACGCCTTCGGCCGCTACACGCTGGGCCTGACTTACGACTTCGATAAGCACAACTCGCTGGCGGCCTCGCTGGCCTACGGTGTGCGCAATGCCAGCAACTACCAGGATGGCCTGATAAGCCGCATCGGCGTGGGCTCGGCCCCGCTGGCGGTGAACTCGCTGCGCGACGTTATTTCGAAGAATAACTCGAACACCATCGACGCTAGCCTCAACTACACGCATACCTACCAAACCGAGCAGCGCGAGCTGAGCGTGCTGACGCTATTCAGCCGCAACAACCAGACAAACAACTTCACCAACAGCGTTTTTGATCCCAGTGACCTGTCGAAGAATACGTACATCGGCCAGCTGGGCAACGACAATAATAGCTATAATGAGGAATACACCGGCCAACTGGACTACCAGACGCCGACTGTCAAAAACCAACTGCTGGAGCTGGGCGTAAAGGACATTGTGCGGCGCGTGAATAGCGACTACAGCTACTTCTACGACCCAGGCCTGGCCCCGACGGCCGGCACGCCATCGCTCGATAACTCCTTCCGCTACCGCCAGAATGTGGCCGCCGCTTATGCTACCTATACCATCGGGCTGCCTAAGGGCTTCACCGTGAAGCCGGGCGTGCGCTACGAGTATACCTCTATCTCGGCTGATTTTACCAGCGGCCAGGGGACACTCACCCAGCCTGATATTCCCAACTACGGCATCGTGGCGCCGAGCGTCAACCTCTCGCGCAAACTGGAGAACGGCAACGTGCTAAAGCTGTCGTATAACTTCCGCATTCAGCGCCCCTCTCTCCAGTTCCTGAACCCCAACATTCAGGCTAGCAATCCGTTGAATGTCTCGACTGGCAACCCTAAGTTGCGCCCCGAAAAAACCAACAACTTTGAACTGGGCTACAGCACCACCGTCAAGCAGAAGGTCAACCTGAACCTGACAGCCTTCGTGCGCAGCACTACCGGCGCCATTCAGACGGTGCGGATACCGCTTCCCGACTCGCTCAACCCCAACCGCATCCAGGGTGCGCTACTGAGCACGTTCCAGAATGCGGGCACCGAAAACGCCTACGGCGGCAGCCTTTTTGCGGGCGCCAACACGGGCAAGCTCTCGCTGAATGGCAGTGTGGACGTGTACTATGACGTACTGCGCAACAACGATCCCAGCGTGCTCTACAACTCCAGCAATCGCGGCACCGTGGTAAATGCCCGGGCCTTTGGCTCGTATGATTTGGGTAAAAGCTACTCGCTACAGCTATTTGGCTTCTATCGGGGCCAGCAGGTGCAGCTGCAAGGCTTCCAGAGCGGCTTCGGCATCTACAGCCTGAGTTTGCAAAAGAGCTTTGCTGAAAAGCGGGGCAGCATTGGTTTCGGGGCCGAAAACTTCTTCACCGGCTCTATCCGCATTCGCACCGACGTAGCGACGCCCTACGTGGATAGCTACGCCTACAACGGCACGAACGTACCCATCAACGGCCCGATATTGACGCAGAACAGCACCAACGTTATTCACAACCTGAACTTCAAAATCAATTTTAGCTACCGCATCGGCAAGCTAACGGCCGGCGACACGGGCCGCCGCGGCAAGGGCATCAACAACGACGACCTGAAAGAAGGTGGCGACAATGGCGGCGGCACTGGCGGTGGGGGTGACCTCGGCGGCGGTGCTGGCGGCGGTGCTGGCGGTGCGGGCCGCCCCGCTGGAGCTGGTGGCCGCCCCACTGGAGCGGGCCAGCGCCCAGGCGGCCGCCCGGCTGGCGCCACCGACTCGACGCGCCGTGCCATCCCGGCCGACTCGCTTCAGCAACTACGCAACCAGGCTAGCCAGCCCGACAGCGCGGCCGGCCGCCCGACTACTACGCCGGGTACCGCAGTCCCAGCTACCACCACGCCCGGTGTGGCTGCGCCGGCTACCCCCGCCGACAGCCCTACGACTACACCAGCTACTTCACCGGCTGTGAAGCCTAAAACCAGGACCTCACCGGTGGGGCCGCCTTCGCCCGGCACTACCTCGCCCAGCGGCATCACCCCGGCGGGCAGCACCGGCGGCCGGCCCTAGCCAAGCGCTTAGGCCCTAGCAGCTTATATTTTTGTTAAAACCGGCCCGGTCAGCAGTCGCTGGCCGGGCCGGTTGCGTATCTACCCCAGGCTACCTGCTCAGTGGCCCTACTTTTGCCTGTCTTTCGCCGTTTGTATGCCCACTAGTAGCCTTACTCCGCCACCGCCCACCGACCAAGATGCCGACTTGCTGCGGCAGCTGCGACCGTCGCGCATCGTGTGGCCGGTGCTCATTGGCCTGGGCGTAGTAGGGTTTTTGTTTTGGCGCAGCTACACGCCCGGCAGCCTGGCCCCGCTCGCCCACGCCAGCTATTGGTGGCTGTTCGTCACGCTGCTGGTGCTCTGGGCCCGCGATCTGGGCTACATCTACCGCATTCGCTACATCACGGGGCGCGAGCTGAGCTGGGGGCAGTCGTTTGGGGTTATCGTGATTTGGGAGTTTGCTTCGTGCGTGCTGCCTTCGGCGGCCGGCGGCACGGCGGCGGCCCCGGCCATTCTCACCAAGGAAGGCATTCCCTTGGGTAAGTCTCTGGCCTACATCATCGTAACGGCGCTACTCGATAATCTGTACTACGTATTTATGGTGCCGCTGGTGGTGTGGCTAGCTGGCTCGGCGCTCTACCCGCGCGACTTGCAGTCGGCATTTGTTGAGACGCTCCGCGTGATATTCATATTCAGCTACGTGGCCGTATCGGCCTACGCTGGCTTGCTGTTTTACGCCCTGTTTATCAATCCCTTCGCGGTGCGGCGGCTGCTAGTGCGGCTGGCTTCCTTGCGGGCGCTGCGGCGCTTCCGGCGCAAAGCCTACCGCCACGGCCAGGAAATCGTGAATGCCTCAGCCCAGCTGCGCGGCGCGGGCTGGCTCTACTGGTGGCGGGCTAGCCTCAGCACCATCTTCGTCTGGACGGCTCGCTACGCCGTCATTGGCTGTCTTATCGCGGCTTTCGTGCCGATGACCACCCACGAGTTTTTGTTCATCTTCGCCCGCAACATTACCTACAAAGTGGTGCTGCTGCTCGCTATTACGCCCGGCGGCGCGGGCATTGCCGAAGGCGCCTTCCCGGTGTTTTTCGGCAAGTTCATTGGTACAGCGGCCATGACGAGCTTCATGGTGCTGCTCTACCGCATCGTCACGTATTACTTCTACCTGGCGCTGGGCGTGGTCTACTTGCCACGCTGGGCGGCGCGGGTTTTCGGCCCCGCCTCCCGGCGCTAGCGCTGCGGGGCGGGGCTAGCCAGCGGACCGCCCGGCCGCTGGTAGCCGCTCCAGAACTCGGGGCGATACGGCACGTCGGGCGGCGCACTGGGCGGGGTTTGCTTCGACTGTTTGGGAGCCACCGGCGCGGGGCCAGCTGCCAGCAAGGTCTTGCTAAACTGCTCGCTTATAATCTGATAATAAAAAGGCTGCTGCGTTTTAAGTGATCGCCCCGCACTCAGCGATTGGCCCAGGCTGTGCCGGGCGTAGTACCGGCCGTCAGTGTTCTTAGCATAATCTACCACGAGCGTAGTCCGGTTGGCGGTCATGACCAGCGCGTTGGGCTGCGACGCTGGGCTGCTTTTTGGCTGGTGCTGCCGCGCGGCTCCATTAGCCGCCGTATCGAGCCGCCACAGCGCTTGGTAGTGTAGCACGGCGTAGTCGCGCTGCCGCACCACTAGCTGGCCCTGATACTCCCCGGCCAGGTAAGGGTCGGCACTGCGACGGCTGGCCGGCTGAGCAGCAAAGCTCAGCACATACAGGGTTTCGGTGCCTTGCTGGCGCACGCTGTCGAGCTTCAGAATAAACTTGCGCAGATTGCGGGCCACAAACAAAGGCGAGGTTTGCACCGGGTCGGCCAGACTACTGGCTGGCCCCACGAGGCCGTTGGCTAGTTGGCTGGGCCCTGGGTTAGTCCCTTTTTTGGTCAAAACGTGTTGCTGCTCTAGCTGGCGAACCGACTCATCTGCTGGCAGTAAAAAGCCCTTGCCACTGCGCTGGTGGTATACTGGCGCCCACACCCGGCTTGCGGTTTCGGCCTCGTAGCGCAGCGTGTCGAGGTTGGTGCGGCGCTGGTAGCCATACACTTCCGTGGCGTAGCCCGGCGGCGCGTAGTTGACCGGAATATTCTTGATGACGTTTTTCAGGATAGTTACCGGGTCGGGCGGCACGCTGGCTACCCGCAGCTCATCCAGGGCATAAGGCGCAGTGGCCAGCAGCACGGTCAGCTCTTCGTTGCCGCGGGGCGACTGCACCGTGGCCAGCGAGTAGCCCAGGCCGCTGACTTGCAACGGAGTAGGCCCCGGTAGTGGCAGCGCAAAACGGCCCTGGGCGTCGGCTACCGCGCCTTGCCCCCGCCCCGGCCGCATCACCGAGGCGTAGGGCACCGGCGCCCGGCTACGCTGGTCGAGCACCACGCCCCGCACCAGCCGCACCCCCGATACGTCGGGCCGGGTTACTACCTGGCGCACCGTGGTTCCGCCCAGGCCCGGCGCCGGGTTTAGCGAGCCCGGCAGCTGGCTAGCCACCACAGTGTGCGCGGTATCGGCCGCTGCCACGGGGGCGGCGCTGCTGTCGGCTCGCACCAGGTGGGATGGCGCTACGCTGCGCAAAAACACAAACCCATCTACTACCTCGCTCCAGGGCCCAGCCAGGGGCTGGTAATCAAAGGCATAGGTAGTTAGCTGCCGGCCCGCGGCATCGTGCTTCAGGCTCACAAAAGCGTACGGGGCATCGAGCGCCAGCAAGCGAGCTTCCAGGGTGCCGGCGGCCGGTGGGGGCACCGGGACGCCGGCCGTGCCCGGCGAGCCGTGGGTGCCGCCGCCCGCCAGCGTCCCCAGAATGTACACCTGGTCGGCCCCGAGAGCGGCTTTCACGGCGCGGCCCATAGGCTGGTAGCTGCGCAGCTCGTCGCTGTCGAGCACGTCCACGCGGTTGGCAAAGTGCGGCAGGGCGCCCCAGCAAATCACTTTCTCGGCCGGATGCTGGCGCAGGTACCACAGCAGATTGTCGGCCATTTGGGCATCGCGCGGGTTGCTATTGGCGGCTACCCAGTCGGCAGCCGTTTTGGTGCTGGTGTGGTTGGTGGCGTAGTCGCGGGCCAGGGCGCCCAAGCTGCGCAAGCACTGCTGCCAAAACGCGGCCTCCCTGCGGCGGGCGGCGGCGGGTGCCTCGGCGGCTTTGCGCAGTAGCGGGTCGGCTTTAGCCAGCTCGGCCTCAAACCCCGCGAGTGCTGTGGTGGGCGGAAACGCGAAATGGGCTTGCATAAAGCTTACCGTATCCCCCAGCAGGCCATAGTTAATGGCATTGCTTCCCTTTTCACTCTCCAAAAAATCCTCCAGGTCATCGACCAGATCGTCGCTGTAATCGCCACTCAGCTGGGGGTCGAAGCCCATCACCCGCAGCCCGTCGGGGCCCACCAGCGGCACTACGGCCTGAAACTCCTGGGTATGCATCCAAATGGGAAATACCCCGCTAGCCAGGTTTTTGATAGGGTCATTGCACCAAACGCGTAGTTAGCGAATTTTGGGGGATGGACTATGCCGAATTTTTTGAGGAAGTAACGGATTACCGGGTGCAAGGCCGCTGCCTGCACGAATTAAGCGATATTTT
>Ga0160428_1001485_pt1 | contig 17469 bp, 16 predicted proteins | sample SolpanmetagenomM_FD_108198 | JGI IMG/M metagenome (GOLD analysis project Ga0160428, IMG submission 108198) | Solar panel surface microbial communities from Lawrence Berkeley National Laboratory, California, USA - M | ecosystem: Engineered > Built environment > Solar panel > Unclassified ... | reverse complement strand
ATCGATGATGTAGCCTGCGCCCGGCGAATACCCCCGCTCGACGTATTGCCACGACCCAACCAGCCCCGCACCGGGCGGCACTATATCCTGCGCTGTTCGACAGGCCAATGCACTCAACAGTACTACCAGCAGGCTGATCCGTTTCATAACCAGGCTATTTGATACGCTTTCTTCTACTGACCCAACAAGTGACGCAAGGGTTGTCGTCGCGTTGCCACACACGTATAGAATACGCCCGATTGCCCCGCCGTACAGAAGTAGTTGACAACGGACCCAAAATGAGGTTACATATAAGAGTCCACCCATCCAGCACGTTGTATAGGACGTATCGTTTACCAGCGTGGCGGAAGCTCATCGACACGCTACCGATTATGAATCTACACAGACTTCGCTGTACCCTCCTGTATCTGCTGCTGCCGGTAAGCCTGCTGGCCCAATCGCGGATCAACGCCACCGACTGGCCGTATCTCGACCCGCGTACCGACTCTGTAGCGGGAATCAGCCTGGATAAAGCGTACGACCTGCTGAAAGGTCGCCCATCGGTACCCGTCACCGTGGGGGTGCTCGATTCTGGTGTCGACATGACCCATCCCGACCTGATGGCTGTACTCTGGACCAATCCGAACGAGCAGCCCGGCAACGGCACCGACGACGACAAAAACGGCTACGTCGATGATGTACACGGCTGGAATTTTCTGGGTGCCCCCGACGGAACGACCTATGAATACGATCAGCCTGAGATTACACAGACGTATCTGCTTTTGCGCGACAAGTACGACAACGCCAGTCGGGCTTCGCTGCCGCCCACCCAGCAACGGCAGTACGACACCTATCAGCAGGCCAAAAAGCTGTACCTGCCCCGTTACAAAGCCGCTGTGCCCCAGCTACTGGCCTTCACCGACACCGCCCGTTTCTGGCAAACCGCCAACCACCTGGCCACGCTTTTAGCCGACTCGGTCACGTCGCAGGCCGCCATTCGCTCCGCCAATATCGGTACCGACTCCGTGGCGTTGGCGGTTCAGCAGACGTTGGCCCGCGCCTATCAGCCGACCTACGGTTCGTTTGCCAATTACCTGAATCTGGTGCGGCAGCATTTCGACCGGTTTTTACTTATCGCCGGTGGCGAAGCGCTGATTGCCTACAACCCGGCCTATAACGCCCGTCAGTCGGTCGGGGATAATCCGGCGGATCTGACGGAACGCTACTACGGTAATCCGGCCGTTATCATTGGTAATTCGGCCGAGCTGGGGTTGCACGGCAGTCATGTCGCGGGTATAATCGGGGCAAGCCGGGGGAATGGAACGGGAATTGATGGGGTGGCTGATAATGTCCGGATTATGTCGGTAGCCGTGGTTCCGGCCAATGGCGACGAGCGTGACAAAGACATAGCCAATGGCATTCGATACGCCGTTGACAACGGAGCAAAGGTGCTGAATATGAGTTTTGGAAAGCGATTGTCACCGTTTAAGGAGCAGGTCGATGCTGCCATCCGGTACGCCCTCGACCACGACGTCGTGATCGTTCATGCGGCTGGTAACAACGGCGAAGACCTCGACAAGACCACTAATTTCCCCTCCGCCGTTGATGAGCAGGGCCGACGCGCCCCCAATGTTCTGACCGTTGGGAACAGCACGCGTTACCTGAACAACCGACTGGCGGCTTCGTCATCCAACTACAGCATGAGGCAGGTCGATTTATTTGCACCCGGTACCGACATCAACTCGACCGTGCCGCACAACCGGTACGCCGTTTTTTCGGGTACGAGCATGTCCGCTCCGCACGTAGCTGGTGTAGCAGCTTTGCTCCGCTCCTACTTCCCACAGCTAACGGCCGTTCAGGTCTGTACTATTCTGCGGGAAAGCACATACCGCCCTGCGCAGGTAGTCAATCGACCCGGTCGTTCGGGCGACCTGACGCCGTTCAGCAATTTGAGTCAGACGGGGGGGCTGCTTAATGCGGCAGCCGCCGTCCAGCTGGCACTCGACCGTACCCGGCAACCCTAAGCACCGTACGCTCAACCAATTACCGCTTACTCAGACAATAGTCACTTTCATTCGCTTATCCGCTAAACTTACACGACCGATTTATGAATCAGTTCTGGCGCGCCAATCTGTCGGCACTACTAGTTATAGGCCTGATAACCGGTTCGGTGTTGGGGCAAACCGCTCCGCCCAACCGACAGCAGGCACTATACGATCAGTACAATGGCATTAACCACAGATCGACCGCAGCCAAACCGACGACGACGTTGACCAAACCTGTTGCCAAAAAACCGCATCATGAATCGGCTCCGGCAGTTGTGGCGGCAGCCATCCCGGTTGATGACGCTGCGCAACCCGTTGTGCAGACAACGGCGCGGACGCGGGTCCGAATCGGGGCGCGGGGTGGCGTACTGACGCCGGTGTTGACTGGCAACAACCGGTATTCGGCTGGGACTGATTTTATTGGTGGCGTGATGCTGGTGGTAGGTAGCGGGCGGGTGCAGTTTCAACCCGAAGTAAACTATAGCCGAACCGCTTTGCGAAACCGGTTTCTGGGTACGGGTATCACACGATCGGCTGTCGATCAGGTCGTTGTACCACTATTGGCCCGGCTGTCGTTCGGCCCTGTTACCGGTACGCAGGTCTACATCAACGCCGGACCATACAGTGCCTATGAAACGAGTACCAGTGTGAATGGCCTGAAAATACCGTTCGACCGCGACGAACAACGGATCAGCTACGGCGCGGCAGTAGGTCTTGGTTTAGCCGTTCGTACCGGGCCGGGGCATATCGGCCTCGATCTGCGGGGACGTTACCAGCTTACTAACACGACCCCGGTGGGCAGCGAAAGTCGTTCTGACGCTATATATACCGAGGCTACGCTGAGCTACCTATATCCGCTCGGCCGACGATAACTGCAGCAAATTATTCTCATAGAGTGGGTTTTAAAATGGCGGTGGCTGCCTGGCTCCCGCCATTTTTGTGCTTTGCGGGTTTATCTTTTACTGTTTAATGTTTGAGGTTCAAGGTTTAATGTTGGTAAACCTTGAACCTCAAACATTAAACCGCCTGCACATATGCCATCGACTTTTCCCACAGCCATTCGGCATTAGCATCGGTGACATCGCGGTTTGTGGTTTTTTTCGGGCGACTGTCGGCAAAATAGCCTCCGTTATTCGACTCGCCAATTGCTTTGAGTGGGGCCGACGCCAGAAAAACCGATGTCTGCGCACCCTTTTCCGGTGACCGCATCAGCGGACCTGCCAGTTTGAGCGCCTGCCCGATAAAGCCCGGTGTATCGCTGCCAAAACTAGTCCGCACTACGCCCGGATGCACCGAATAAGCGGTGATACCCGTACCAGCCAGATGCGTTGCCAACCCTTTTGTAAACAGCACGTTGGCCAGCTTATCGTCGCCGTAGGCAGACCAGGTCGACAGGTTATCGATGTGACGGAAAAAGCGTGACTTGCTTCCGAATGCGTGCGCGGCCGATGAGAGATTGATAATGCGTACGTCCTCCGTTTTATCGGCCGTTTTTTTCAGCAGGTCCAGCAACTCATGCGTTAGTACGAAATGCCCGACGTGGCTGGAGAAGAACGAAAGCTCTGTGCCATCCGGCGCAAATTCAATCGTAGCCGGTGTGTAGCCCGCGTTATTAAGCAGTACGTCGAGCCGGTCGTAGCGTTGGCGAATGTCAGCCGCTGCCTGCCGAACGGAATTCAGATTACCCAGATCAGCCGTTATCAGATCGACCTGCACATCCGGGTTAGCCGCTTTTACTTCGGCCAGAGCTGCCTGCCCCCGCTTCTCATTCCGACAGATTAGTACCAGATCAAACGACCGCACGGCCAGTGCCTTGGCCGTAGCCAGACCGATACCCGAATTAGCGCCTGTAATTACTGCTCGTTTAGTGCCCATAGTCGTATTGGCAGGTTTCATAAACTAGATAGAACCAATGGCTTATAGACCAATAGTGGGCGGGCAATGTTCACTGTAAAAAAAATCGCCGGATCGAAACCCGGCGATTTGATGCTTAAAACAGCAGCTTCCAGTTGTTGAAGAACAGATCCTGCCCCGGCTGCCCGGACCAGTGATTGCTTTCCTCCATTGGTTCGTCGAGCGTGCTTTCTTTCTGGCGCACAATAGCCGATACGCCTTCGTCGGCCAGCGACCGGCACAGGTTGCGTGTGTTCTGATCGCATGGCCCTGCCAGCATACTGATGATTTTGTTGTCCTGTTTCATAGTTGTCTACCGGTTTAGTTGCTTGCACATACAAAAACTTTTACGAGTTTATGAGCCGTATACTCATCACTATTCCTGATTGTTCAGGGCGTTGGCCGCCTGAAATACCTGTTTGGTGAGTTGACAGACATTCGTCTCACCAATAGCCTCTGCGTATCGTTGTCCGACCCGGTTCCAGGCTTCGTTAATATCGATCTGCAATAGTTTTCCCGCTTCAGTCGGTTGAATCAGCGTTCTTTTTCCTTCCGACTCGCGCCGAACAAGTTGCTTCTGTTCCAGCTTTTCTACCAGCCGCGTAATCGTCGACGGGGTCAGGTACAGCGTGTCGCTCAGCGCCGACGGGGTGATGCCGGGCTGATTAATGACTTCCGATAACAGGTACGCGTGTGAATAAGACAGCCCTACCCGCCCAAATTCTTCGTCACCAATGGCTGTGATTGCCCGCGCCAGTGCGTTTGCCGAAAACAGCAGACAGGCACTGAACCGGGTTCCGTTCTTTTCGCCACTACCGATTTTACACTCACTTACTACGTCCATATCCGTATTCCCTGATTGGGTAGTACAAAGGTACAAACCATATTTGTATGTGCAAACAAAAGTTTTACCAGTTGTAAAGTTGTCGGGTTATCAAGTTGTAAAGTTGGCTACCGCCGGCAATGGACGCGTCAGCCAACTTTACAACTATCCAACTATTTCAAAGGAAGATGGACCTCCGCCAGCATGCAGCGGGCCGAACCGCCCCCGTTTGCTTCGATGGTGTGCAGATCGAAATGGGTAGGGGCCGCATATTCACTGAGTAAGCTGATCTGCTGTTTTGTCAGCGACGTGTAAGCCTGCGTCGACATAACCAGCAGCTTGCGGCCTTTGGTGGTTTTCACCTGGAGCACATTACCGGCAAAATGCGTCATCTGCTCCAGCGAAATATCGACCACACGCTTGCCCAGCGACTCCAGTTCCTGCCGTACCATCAGCCGCTCATCGGGGTCAACGATAGCCGACAGACAAATAATAGCGAACGTATCACCAATCGACATGAGCACGTTGGTGTGATAAATTGGTACCCCGCTGGCGTCGACCGCGTGGAAGGCAACGGTCTGGTAACCGGTCTGTTTGCCAAACTCCGCCAACACGTCGGCATCCGTACGGGGCGACAGGCAGGCAAACGCTACTTTATACATCCGGTCGAGCACCAGACTACCCGTACCTTCCAGAAATTTGCCTTCCTGTTCAAAGTGGGTCAGATCAATAATTCGGGTGACGTGGTATTTTTTACTTAGCTCGTCGATAATATCCTGCCGACGTTCGGCCCGGCGATTTTCGGCCTGCATCGGGTACAACACAACCGTACCACTGGCGTGAAACGATACCCAGTTGTTGGGAAAAATCGAGTCTGGCGTGTAGGGTTCGTCGGTATCGTCGTACACCAGCACATCTACCCCGCTGGCTTTCAATTGCTGCGCCATATCATCGAACTCCTGCCGGGCATCGATCTGGGCTACGTCTTTCGTGCGGGCAGCCTGTTCACTATCCTGAAAGGCATTCGAGTCGGCCGTTTGTTCATTAAACCCGAACCGAACCGGGCGGATCATGAGAAGAGTAGATGTTGCCTGTGACTGCATAACGGAGGGTAACGGAAGATTGGTTAGGCCGGAAACCCACCCGTCAGGCGCAGGCTTCCGGCTTAAAAGTACGCAAAAGGGCGGCTTTATTCGCTACTATACCGGGCTTTACCAATTAGATTGCATCACGGAGCAGGGGCAGACTCATGCAGTGCGAACCGCCCCGCGCCCGGCTCAGCTCCGCCGATGGCAACATAATAAACGTCTTATGTACTGTTTCCGGCGACGATTCACCCCGCTCGAATCGTTGCAGCAGTTCATCGGCACCCACCACATCGAAACCGGCCTCCCGGAACGCGTCAGCCGTTTTATCGTTCCGATCGTAGCCCAGCACGACGCTATCTTTCAGGGCCAGCAGGTTACAGGAGTCGGTCCATTGTTCGCGGGCACCAAACGGAAATTCGTTGTTGCCGGAGTAAATGAATTGAACCGGTTCGGTTACGTCCAACTCGTTGCGACTGATGCTGCTGAGCAAATCTTCCAGGTTCTCAATCTCAACAGGCTTCTGCTCCTGCCCTTTCGTAAACTGCAAAATTTTCAGTTCCTCTGATAAATCTTTGGCCGCAAAAAAGTGCAGCACATCGCGTTTGCGGGTTTCGTCGCCGGTGCGGGCCAGCGAGCCAAGTATCACCCACGTACCCCGGCTTACCTGCGTAAAAATCGTGTCGATATGCATGTAGTCGCGCTTCTTGGGAATCTTGATGATCGTCAGCATATCGACCAGGTTACGGTCAAACACCAGCCGCATCACCTGCTGAGCCGCGTACAACGTAGTGCGCTCGCTGACCCCGACCAGTAAGTGGCGCGGGGCAATCATCATTACGTCGCCCCCTTCCAGCGTTGATCGGGTCAGATCACGGTTCAGATCGGCATCGGGCAGCAAAAACGCGTGCTCATTGTCGGGTATTTCGATGATCTTGTCGCGGTAATCGGCGAACAGCGGGTGGTTGAAAAAGATGTACTGCGCCAGCAAAGCCTCGCGCGTCCGGGCCGATTTAGCGGGTTTATTCAGCAGAATATGATCGCCGATAACGATGCCAATGTCGCGGGTAAAGATAAAGTTGGGCAATGGGGCAAACAGCATGGTACGGTCGGGCATTGACCCCGAAATCATCACCTTGGCCAGTTCCATCGGGTCGAGCTGACGTAATTGCTGCTGCGTCTGAAACGACGTTCGTTCGATGCCACAAATGGCCGCAATCAGCCGGGTACAGATGGATTCATCGGCCAGAATATCCGATAGCAACCACTGCACGTCGATTACGTTGGCCGACCGGAAATAATCGGGACTGTCGGGCTTGAAGAACGACCGGTTGTTATCGCCCAGCGCATCGACCCGCCCCCGCACGGTATCGGGTTCGAGAAAATACAACAGTAGTTTAACGTAATAATCGTACTCATCCCGGCGCATCATGTCGAGATGCACGATGTCTTCAAAAAGCCAGTCCTGTGCTTTCGACGGCACGACCTTGCCCAAACCCCGATCCGGGCTGTGAATCAGCAATCGCCGAAGCCGACCGATTTCAGACGAAACATGTATTGTAAGCTGCTTTAAATCAGCCGGATTAGCTGCCGTTGACGTTTTTTCTTCTGTGGTTTGTTGTTGTGTGTGCATACCTGGTTCGGGTACCGTTAGTGGGTAAACCGGTCAGTTAATGTACGCTTTTTTGGCTGATGCCTGCACGCTACCCCCTGCCCGGACCACGGGCCGGTCGACCTGTTTACCGGTAATTTCTGCATCTCTCTATAGAGATGTTCTAAATAGGGTAAGGCACATCAACTTTTAAGACCCCTATTTTGTTGTCCCTGAAAGGCGGATACCGTTTCCTCTGCTAACTTTGCGGCTTTATTTGGCCGTACACGCTACAACCTATTATGTTATCCATCAGCAATTTACAGGCCGCTATCGGCGAAAAGCAGATATTAAAAGGGCTCGATCTGGAGGTCAAAGCCGGTGAGGTTCACGCGATTATGGGTCCCAACGGGGCCGGTAAAAGCACCCTCGCATCGGTATTGGCTGGTCGGACAGACTATGAAGTGACGGGCGGCAGCGTAACCTTCGACGGGAAGGATCTGCTCGAAATGGCACCCGAAGAACGGGCCGCCGAAGGCATTTTTCTGGCATTCCAGTATCCGGTCGAGATTCCGGGCATCAGCACGACGAACTTCCTGAAAACGGCTATGAACGAGATTCGGAAATACCGGGGTGAGCAACCGCTCGACGCCGTGCAGTTTCTGAAACTGATGAAGGAAAAGATGCAACTGGTCAATATCGATCAGTCGCTGCTGAGCCGGTCGCTGAACGAAGGGTTTTCCGGCGGTGAGAAAAAGCGGAACGAAATTTTCCAGATGGCGATGCTCGAACCGAAACTGGCCATTCTGGACGAAACCGATTCGGGGCTTGACATTGATGCGCTGCGCATTGTAGCCGAAGGCGTCAACAAGCTGCGGTCGCCGGAACGGGCTACCATCCTGGTAACGCACTACCAGCGTCTGCTCGATTACATCGTCCCCGATTTTGTACACGTACTGTATAAGGGCCGGATCGTGAAGTCGGGATCGAAAGAACTGGCCTACGAACTCGAAGAAAAAGGATACGACTGGATCAAGGCGGAAGTGGCCTGATCCGCTCCGTAGTGACTCGACCCCAACCCACCAACCGCTACGACGGGCCGTTTCAAACTACCAACAAATGACTCCGACTTACGAATCATATACTGATTTCAAAAACCAGCTGCTGACCGCCTTCCGGGATGGTGAGGAGCGACTGAACGGCGAAAGCAAAACTGCCCTGCACCAGGTTCGGCGGCAGGCGCTGCATTCGTTCGATCAGCTCGGCTTTCCGACCATCCGGCACGAGGAGTGGAAATACTCCAACGTAAACAGCCTGATCAAACAGCGTTTTACCATCGACGGGACGTCGACACTGACTGCCGACGAGTTGTCGTCGCTGGAAATTCCGAATCTGGAAGGCAATGTGCTGTACTTCGTCAATGGCCATTACCGGCCCGAGATGTCGCACATTGTCAGTCCGGCTGACCAGGTGCAGATCGGTAGCCTTGCCGATGCGATCAAAGCCGATCCTGATGGCGTCGGTACGCACTTCGCCCAATATGCCGATTATAAAGACAGCGCGTTTACGGCGCTGAACACGGCCCTCGCTACCGACGGTGTCGTGATTCGGGTACCAGCTAACGCGCATGTCGAACAGCCGATTATTCTGCGGTTCATTTCCGACGCCCGCGTCAACAACGTAGCCTCGCAACCGCGCAACCTGATTGTGGTGGGCAAAAACGCCGAGGTCACGATGGCCGAGTCGTTCCGCACACTGGGTGAACAGAGTAGCTTCGTCAATACAGTAACCGAGATTTCGCTGGAACGCGATGCCCGGATGCAGTATTATAAGGTGCAGGACGAAACGAATCAGGCGTACCACATCGGTACGACACAAGTGCATCAGAGCGACAACAGCCATTTCTACGCGGCAACCGTCACGCTGAACGGCAACTTTGTGCGTAACAACCTGAACATCGTGCTAAACGGTCAATACGCCGAAGCGTACATGAATGGTCTGTACATGCCAAACGGTCGGCAGCACGTCGACAACCACACACTGGTTGATCACGCCATGCCGAACTCGTATAGCAACGAACTGTACAAAGGCATTCTGGACGACAGCGGTACGGGCGTCTTCAACGGCAAGATTTTCGTCCGGCCCGACGCGCAGAAAACCAACGCATACCAGTCGTGCAAGAACGTGGTACTGTCGCCAAACGCGACGATGAATACCAAGCCGCAGCTCGAAATTTACGCCGACGACGTGAAGTGTTCACATGGCACGACAACGGGTCAGCTCAATGACGAAGCCCTGTTCTACATGCAGTCGCGGGGTATCCCGAAGGATGCCGCCCGGACGCTGCTGCTCTACGCCTTCGCGCAGGACGTGTTGAGTCAGATCAAGATTCAGCCAATTCGCGAATACCTGGAAGGTGTCGTAACAGCCAAGCTGGGGCAGTAAATAATTGCTATCTCGCTGTTGTTCCGACGTAGAGAGGAATCTTCAGCAGGCAGCAGCGCGTTTTTCGATCTTACAAAAGATTCCTCCTTACGTCGGAATGACAAAAATCGGGGATTGACAGAGTTCTCTTCGGGCTTCGTTAATCCCCGATTTTTTTGCACCTTTCGGGCGTCTGGCCTGTTCTTTATACAGTACTATTCGACTGTTTTATGCAAACGGCTATTGCCCCGTCTCTCGATATTCAGCCGATCCGGCAGGATTTTCCCATACTCGATCAGCAGATCAACGGCCGTCCGCTGGTATATCTCGACAATGCTGCCACGACGCAGAAACCCCGCGCCGTAATCGACGCGCTGACGAATTACTACGAGGGCTATAACGCCAATATCCACCGGGGTATCCACCACCTGGCGGAGAAAGCAACGGCCGCGTTTGAAGCGTCGCGCCGAGCCATGCAGTCGTTTCTGAACGCCGAACACTGGCAGGAAATCATTTTCACCTACGGCACGACCGACGGAATCAACCTCGTCGCGCAGGCATACGGCCGCCGGTTCCTGAACGCGGGCGACGAGATTATCATCTCGGGCATGGAGCATCACTCCAATATCGTGCCCTGGCAGATGCTGTGTGAAGAGCGCGGCTGTGTGCTGAAGGTTATCCCAGTCGATGAGCAGGGTGACCTGATGCTCGATGAATATGATAAACTGCTGTCGGAAAAGACGAAGCTGGTGTCGGTTGTTCACGCGTCGAACTCGCTCGGCACGGTCAACCCGGTCAAAACGATCATCGACAAAGCTCACGCCGTGGGTGCCGTTGTCCTGATCGACGGGGCACAGTCGTCGTCGCACCTGACGGTCGATGTGCAGGACCTCGACGCGGATTTCTTTGTTTGCTCAGCGCACAAGTTCTACGGTCCGACGGGTATGGGTGTGCTCTACGGTAAAACGGCCCTACTCGAAGCGATGTCGCCCTATCGGGGCGGTGGTGAGATGATCCGCGAAGTGACGTTCGAGAAAACGACCTACAACGACATTCCGTACAAGTTTGAAGCGGGTACGCCCAACATCGCCGACGTAGTAGCCGTGAAAGCCGCTATCGACTACATCAATCAGCTTGGTAAGGAAGCTATTGCCGCCCACGAGATGGACCTGCTGCACTACGCCACCGAACAGTTGAGTGACATCGACGGGCTGCGGATTATTGGTCAGGCGAAAGAAAAAATCGGCGTCGTTTCGTTCGTTATGGACGGTATTCACCATCAGGATATGGGCGTTATCCTCGATCAGCAGGGTATCGCCGTCCGGACGGGGCACCATTGTACGATGCCGCTGATGCATCGCTTTGGCATCGCCGGAACTACGCGGGCGTCGTTTGCCGTTTACAACACCAGAGACGAGATCGACCGGCTTGTTATGGGTATCCGCCGGGTTCAGAAAATGATGCTGTAAAGGCTTTGACCGACATGAGTTATGCACTCAAAATCTGACGAAGTAACTCGACAGGATAACATTTCACCGGCTATGGATGAAGCGATTAGACAAGCTAATTTACCAGCCGACAAAGAACGGCTTTTGCGGGATTTGTTGACTGGCCCCTTCCACAAGCATGAAGATGTGATGGCAGAAATGCGGCAGTGAATTGACGAAAAAAAGAGAAGTTTAGGTAAGCTATAGTTGATGATGACAATCAATGAGAAGCAGGACGAGATAATCGAAGAATTTGACTTGTTCGACGACCAACTCGACAAGACACAGTACATAATCGATCTCGGCAAGAAATTACCCCCTATGCCAGAAACGGCCAAAACCGACGAGAACCGGATTATGGGTTGTCAGTCGAAAGTGTGGCTCGACGCTGAAATGCAGGGCGACACCATTCGTTTCTACGGCGACAGCGAACCAACGGCTCAGGTGTCGAAAGGACTGATAAGTCTGCTGATTCGGGTGCTGTCGGACGAGAAGCCTGAGGCCATTGCCAACGCTGATCTTTATTTCATACCCCGCGTGGGCATGGGCAATCTGATTACATCGCTGCGGGCGGGTGGTCTGGCTTCCATGATCGAACGCATGAAAGCCTACGGCCGGGCATATTCGGCCAATTCCGTACAATGATGACAGACGAAGAACTAAAGGAACAGGTTGTGCTGGCGCTCAAGGGCGTGTATGACCCCGAGATTCCGGTCGATGTATATGAACTGGGCCTGATCTACGACATCAAGATATTTCCCGTCAACAACGTGTATATCCTGATGACGCTGACCTCGCCCTCCTGCCCCTCGGCCGGCACGATTCCCAGCGAGATCGAAGAGAAAGTTCGCGCTGTAGCGGGCGTTAACGACGTTAGCGTCGAGCTTACATTCGACCCGCCCTACTCCACCGAATTGATGTCGGAAGTAGCTAAACTTGAGCTGGGCTTTATGTAATTTAGTGCAACCCGGACGTCCACGTCTGGTAGTCGCGAGAGCGGCTGATATGTTAATATAAGTTGGCCTAACGGCTACCAGACGTGGACGTCTGGGCTACGTAATACAACTAACAACCACTATGTATCCTCCTCATTTGCTTGTCCCGATGCGGGAAGACCTGACGAGCGTCGGGTTTCAGGAATTGACTACCCCCGCCGAAGTCGATGCGGCAATGGCAGCCCAGCAGGGAACGGCGTTGCTCGTCGTTAACTCGGTTTGCGGGTGCGCAGCGGGTGCTGCCCGTCCGGGCGTGAAAGCCGCTTTGGCTGCTTCACCAGTCAAACCCGATCAACTGCTAACGGTTTTTGCTGGTGGCGATACGGAAGCTACAGCCCGCATGCGGGAGCACCTGTTGCCTTACCCACCATCGTCGCCGTCTATTGCCGTGCTTAAAGACGGAGAGATCGTTCATTTCATCGAGCGGCACCACATTGAAGGCCGGTCGGCACAGATGATCGCTCAGCACCTGGTGATGGTACTCGACGAGTTCTGCACACCCGCAGTAGCTTAATATCGACGTTAATTTTTGGCTATGACAGCAGGGATGCTGTCTAAAACAAGAAGAAAAGCCTGTTCACTAAACGGACAGGCTTTTCTTATGCTCATTTATTCCGATACGAGCGACAATACGCACAACACATCGACCACCCATAAACCAGCTGGCACTTCATTGGATTTGCCCACAGCCAGCTTGATAATCGTCCATGACAGGAAGCCCCAGATTAGTCCCTGCGTGATGGAATAACTGAACGGAATCAATACCAGCGCCAAGAATGCAGGGATAGCGTCATCAAGTTTAGTCCAGTCGATGCGGACAACAGGCGTCATCATAAACGCGCCCACCAGCACCACCGCCGGGGCTGTGGCAATCGCCGGAATAGCCGATAGCAGGGGCGATAAAAATAGAAACGGCAGGAAACAGCAACCCGCCACAATCGCCGTCAAACCCGTGCGCCCGCCCTGCGCAATACCCACCGCCGACTCGACGTAAGCCGTTCCTGAACTCGTTCCCAGCACACCCGCCAGTGTCGTGGCCACAGCGTCGGTCAGCATCGACTGCCGCAGGTTGCGTGGTTCGCCATCTTCATCCATCAACTCGCCCGCTTCGGCAACACCCACGAACGTCGACAGACTATCGAACATATCGGTGAAGGCAAAGGCGAAAATGACCGGCGCGACTGACCAGCGCAGCGCCCCCCACAAATCCAGCTTACCGATCAGCGAAAAATCAGGCGCAGCAATGACTGCCGATAGGTTGACCAGCGTTTTTTGCCCGTAGTTCACCGCCGACGCGTCGCCCCAATACCGGCCGATGGGCCAGGCCAGCAGGGTTGTCAGAACGATGCCGATGATGATCGCACCGGTTACGTTTCGCACAATCAATACGCTGGTCAGCAGCAGACCGATAACGAACGTCAGGACAATCGGGTCACTAATCCGGGCGGCACCAACGAGCGTGGCTGGATTTCCAATAATAAAATGGGCATTTTCAAAACCGATCAGCGTGATAAACAGACCAATGCCTGCTGACACGGCGTAGCGCAGCGGCAACGGAATAATACGTACCAGTGCCGAGCGGACGTTGAAAATGGACAGAAGCAGAAAGATGATACCGGCCCAGAATACAGCACCCAGCGCTACCTCCGGCCTGATTCCCATGCCTTTTACGGCCGTAAACGTGAAGAACGCATTCAGCCCCATCCCCGGCGCGACGACGATCGGATTACGCGCATACAGCCCCATCATCAGACTGCAAAAAAACGACAGCAGTACCGTAGCCGTCAGCACCCCGCTAAACGGCAGGCCCGCCTGACTTAGAATAGTTGGATTGACGACGATAATGTACATCGTCGCCAGAAAGGTAGAGATACCGGCAAGTACTTCGGTCCGGCGGGTCGTTGTCGTCATGTCTGTAACGGTCGTATTCGTCACAAACTACGCAGGAACGGCTGAATTGTGGTGAGTGTAGCCTGGGATGAGTAGCCTGGACGTCCACGTCCGGGTGGCCGTCAGGCCAATTAAGCTGCCGCTTTGCGCAGTTAGCCTGACGGCTACCCGGACGTGGACGTCCAGGCTACTTCATCCTACACAGCTACAAACTTACCTCCGCTGGTTCAGGCGGAGTTTGCGCCGGCGGTTCGCTACACCGGGCGGCTCATCAGTAACGGCAGACGGGGCGGGGTTAGACGATTTATCGGGTAAGGCAGGATCGCTTGACGGGCCACGCTGCTCGGCAGTTAACTCGGCAGGTCTGGGCGAACGCTGCCAGTCTGCCGACAGGTCACGGGTAAGCTGGGCAGCCCCCCGGTGCGTCGCCAGCCGGACTTGCGCCGACGACGGCGTCATACTGACTAACAGGCCAAAAACGAGCGCAGTGTATGTAGTTGACATGGACAAAAGATGCTTAATTTTGCGGTTCGTTTTTCACCAATATGCAACTTGAACCGTCTCCGGGCCAGTCGGCCCGCTACCAGATTCAGGGTGTCGACGTACTGAGTCTGGCCGATCAGTTTGGCCTGCCGCTTTACGTGTACGATGCTAACAAAATTATCGAAAAAATCGGCGAACTCCGTTCCGCTTTCAGCGGGGTAAATCTGCGGGTCAAGTACGCAGCAAAAGCCCTGACCAACGTGTCGATTCTGAAGCTGATGCGGCAGCAGGGCGTTGAGATGGATTCGGTATCGATCAATGAAGCCCGGATGGGTGTGTTGGCTGGCTATGCGCCGGAGCAGATCATGTTTACGCCCAGCGGTGTATCATTCGACGAAGTACGGGAAGCGATTGAACTGGGTGTACAGCTGAACGTCGATAGCCTGCCGCTGCTCGAATGGGTTGGGCAAACGTACGGCGACAAAGTGCCGGTCAGTATCCGCATCAACCCGCACATCAGCGAAGGCGGTAACCTGAAAATTTCGACGGGCCACGCGGATTCCAAATTCGGCATTTCGGTGGAGCAACGGTCTGATATTGGCCGGATTGTCGACCAATACGGCATATCAGTTGTCGGGTTGCACGTGCATACGGGATCAGATTTCAAGAATGCCGGTGCCTTTCTCGACGGTGCAGCGGTACTGTTCAACATAGCGACCGACTTTACGAATCTACGCTTTATCGACTTCGGCAGTGGGTTCAAAGTTGCTTACAAAGCCGGCGACCACGTGACAGACATCGCTGATCTGGGCCAGAAAGTAAGTGTTGCGTTCCAGAATTTTTGCAACCGATACGGTCGTGACCTCGAACTCTGGTTCGAACCGGGCAAGTTCCTGGTCAGTGAGTGCGGGCATCTGCTGGTGCGAACAAACCTTGTTAAGGAAAACCCAACGCGTACGTTCGTGGCTGTCGATTCGGGTCTGAACCATCTGATTCGCCCGATGATGTATGATTCTTGGCACGACATCCGAAACGTATCGAACCCGGAAGGGCCCGGAAAACTGTACACGGTGGTTGGCTATATTTGCGAAACGGATACGTTCGCTACGGATCGGCAATTGCCCGAAGTAAGCCCCGGCGACGTACTGTCGTTTGAAAATGCAGGCGCTTACGGGTTCAGCATGGCATCGACCTACAACGCCCGGTTCCGTCCGGCGGAAGTACTGATCTATGAAGGAGCACCTTACCTGATCCGGCAGCGCGACACATTCGAGGACCTCCTTCGCGGTCAGGTCGATGTACCGGTATTGAATACAGAAGAGATTACACAGTAACCCGTTCGTGGTTCGTAGTTTGTTCCGGGCCGCGCCACGGTGGCCGCCGGGCGGTTCGTGGTTGATACGCCGGAGCAAACACTACGAACGACGAACGACAAACCACAAACCAACAATGGGACGCGCGTTTGAATACCGGAAAGCCCGGAAAATGAAACGGTGGGGCCAAATGGCCAAAACCTTTACCCGCATCGGAAAAGACATCGTGATGGCGGTGAAAAGCGGGGGGCCTGATCCTGACTCCAACGGTCGGCTGCGGGCAATTATCCAGAATGCCAAGGCGGCCAACATGCCGAAAGACAACGTCGACCGGGCGATCAAGAAAGCATCGTCCAAAGACCAGGAAGACTACAAAGAGATCGTATACGAAGCCTATGCCCCCCACGGCATCGCGCTGGTTATCGAAACGGCCACCGACAACCACAACCGCACCGTTGCCAACGTACGCAGCTACCTCAACAAATTGGGTGGAAGCCTCGGTACACAGGGGATGCTCGATTTTATGTTCGATCGTAAGTCAGTATTCCGTATTCCGGCCGACGGTGTCGATCAGGAAGAACTCGAACTCGAATTGATCGACATAGGTGGCGACGAGATTGAGCTAGACGACGAGACGAATCAGTACATCATCTACGGTGAGTTTACGGCTTTCGGCGCAATCCAGAAATTCCTGGAAGAAAAAGGCTACGAGATCAAGCAGGCCGAATTCGAGCGCATTCCGAACGACTTTAAAGAACTGACCGACGACGAAGTTGCCGACGTCGAGAAGCTGATTGAACGCATCGAGGAAGACGACGATGTACAGACCGTTTACCACAACATGAAGTAAACCGCCTAGTCGACAGGCAGTTGCCAGCTAATGAGACGAAAAGGTTCACTTTTACCCGGTCCCTGGACACTGATTTTCCTGATAGCAACCGTGCTATTTGCGCTGGCTGTCTGGTGGCTATTTAACCTGCTGACGTAAACCGTCCGTCCATTCACAAAAAAGGGGGCCTTGTCTTGACAAGGCCCCCTTTTTTGTGCCGATACTTAGCGCATACTGACACCTTCACGCAGAATCTGCACGTAACCCTTGAAAACCTGCACCGGCGCGTTGCGATCCAGCACCCCGAACCGCACCGTCGCCTGGTAGTAGTACAACCCGCTGGGCAGCTCCGTCCCGTCACTCGACCGGCCGTCCCAGTTCAGCGCTGGGCTCGTGCTCTCGTAAACCTTCGTGCCGTAGCGGTTGAACACCACGAACATCACCGACTCCACCGCCCGCGCGCAACGCATGGGCTGGAAGGTGTCGTTCTTGCCGTCGCCGTTGGGGGTGAACACGTTGGGCAGGGCAAAATAGGGACACGCATCGTTGCACACCCGGTTGGAGGGCACGCTCTCCTGGCCCCGCGCATTCACCGCCGTCACGTAGTAACAACCCGCTACCGTCGTCAGACT